>Ga0306871_1000007_pt1 | contig 104923 bp, 82 predicted proteins | sample AntRauMeHopE1497_FD_190447 | JGI IMG/M metagenome (GOLD analysis project Ga0306871, IMG submission 190447) | Saline lake microbial communities from Rauer Islands, Antarctica - Metagenome Hop E1 #497 (v2) (version 2) | ecosystem: Environmental > Aquatic > Non-marine Saline and Alkaline > Saline ... | reverse complement strand
GCTTTTCCACGATTAAATAGGCAAATATCGTCGCACATTTGCTCAACTTGTTCCATTCTGTGAGTCGAGAAGAAGATAGTTTTCCCATTATCTTTCAGCTCAATAATAATATTCTTGAGAAGTTCTGAATTTATAGGATCTAAGCCACTAAAGGGCTCATCAAAGATTAAAATACCCGGATCATGAGCTATGGTGGCAATAAACTGAATCTTCTGAGACATCCCCTTAGAAAGCTCAGATATCATTTTATCCTTCCATTCGTATGCGTCAAAACGCTCTAGCCAATATTTTGCAGCCGCAACGGCATCTTTGTGAGAAAGACCTTTCAGTCTTATTAAATAGAGTAATTGCTCACCTACTTTCATTTTTTTGTAGAGTCCGCGCTCTTCTGGCATATAACCAACTAAAGACTGCGTATTAGGACCAACTTTTTCCCCTTTAACTAATATTTCACCAGAATCTGGATATAATATGTTGTTGATCATGCGGATAGTAGTGGTTTTTCCAGCACCATTTGGGCCTAGAAGACCAAAAATCCGGCCACTTACTGCCTCAAAACTGACATTATCTACAGCTTGGTGATTTTCGAATTTTTTACTGATTTGCCTAACGGATATATCGGCCATAGTGAAATAAGAGTATATGAGCGGTTAAATAATGGAACCCAATACGATGGATGAATCATATTGTGGCGACAACTTACTAAAATAGAGTAAATATCTTATGTTTCATTTTTTCTACTCACAAATAAAATCTGATTAATTAATTCATCTATTTTATAAAATGAATTGACTATGCTTAATTAACCTCGTTTTTTAAAGCATTATTTAACCTTTCCAACCTATTGAACGCAAATAATATGCGGATTATCCACATCAGTGCAGAATGTTACCCAGTTGCCAAGGCGGGTGGTTTAGGCGATGTTGTTGGGGCTTTACCAGCCTACCAAAACCAAAAAGGGCACCAAGCTATGGTCATTATGCCCAAATACGACAAAGAATGGATTGATGACCATCTTCTAAGTCTTGAACATAGCTCTCGATTTATCATGGGAGACAAAATATATAGCTACCACATTTACAAAGAAGTAAATGATACCTTAGGCTTTGAACTATTCTTTGTAGACATTCCGGGTTTACTCGATAGAACCGGTGTCTATGTAGATCCTAGCTCAGGCTATTCATACTGGGATGAATTTGAGCGATTTTTGGCCTTTCAAATAGCTGCGGTAGATTGGTTGAATAGCTGGCATCTAAAACCGGATGTAGTTCACTGTCACGATCATCATACTGGGTTAATTCCGTTTATGATGAATCATACTTTTACCTATCAAAATCTTCGCACAATTCCTTCTGTCTTAACTATTCATAATGGGCAGTATCAAGGCAATTTTGAAAAAGGTAAAGCTTTTTTTCTGCCCAACCATGAGCCACACATGTCGGGCTTGTTGCAGTGGGAAAATAAACTTAACCAGCTAGCTAGCGCCATTAAATGTGCTTGGGCAGTTACCACGGTTTCCCCAACCTACCTCAAAGAATTAAGTTTTTCAGCTAAAGGGCTTGAACCTCTATTAAAACAGGAACAACCAAAACTGCACGGTATTTTAAATGGCATAGATCTCCGAGTTTGGGATCCAAGAATAGATCCAATGTTGGTGCAGAATTATGATTTTAAAACAGTGAAAGAAGGTAAACTTGCCAATAAAACGTATTTAGCTAAGCGCTACAATTTAGATCCTACAAAGCCACTAGTATCTTTCATTGGAAGATTAGTAGGCGAAAAAGGGGCCGATTTATTACCCGATTTAATCAGATCTGTTTTGTACAAACGAAACGATATCAACTTTATTGTTTTAGGAACAGGCGACCCGATGCAAGAGCAAACTTTAGACGCTATGAATGCGTCATTTCCGGGAAGGTTCAAAGCTATCTTGAAATACGATGAATCCCTTGCACATAAAATTTATGCTGGCTCAGACGCGCTACTAATGCCGTCAAGAGTAGAACCCTGCGGACTTAACCAAATGTATGCCCTTCGTTATGGCACTATACCCATTGTTAGAAGAGTTGGTGGGCTTAACGATACTGTTATAGATTTCTCGCTAAAAGGTGGAACAGGGGTACACTTTGACAATTTTAGTTTGTATGATGCAGAGAATGCAATTAATAGAATGATGATCTTATTCTCACAGCCAAAAAAATGTGCAGATTTGATTAAAAGAGCTATGAAAGTTGATCACTCTTGGGAGCGTTCAGCTGACGAATACATCCATTTATACCAAAGCCTAAATAAATCATAAGGTACTAGCCATGATAGATAAATCTGTTATATCCGTAATTCTTGGTGGTGGACGAGGAACTCGTCTAGAACCCCTAACACTAATGCGATCTAAACCAGCTGTACCTGTAGGTGGTAAATACCGTTTAGTAGACATTCCTATTTCAAATTGTTTGAACTCGGGGCTAAAGAAAATTTTTGTTCTTACGCAGTTTAATTCGGCCTCACTAAATAGGCACATAAAAAACACCTATCACTTTGATGTTTTTGGGCATGGATTTGTTGACATTTTAGCCGCAGAACAAACCGTTGGCAATCAAAACTGGTTTCAAGGAACTGCTGATGCCGTGCGTCAAACCCTTCATCACCTAGAGAACTTTAAGTATGATCATGTGCTGATTCTATCTGGTGATCAACTGTATCAGATGGATTTTAACTCTATGATTGAAAGTCATGTAGCCTCTGGCTCTCAGCTTACTATAGCTACTATTCCAGTAAATGCACACGACGCCACGGGTTTTGGTATTATGAAAACCAGTGCAGACCAAACCATCACCTCTTTCATTGAGAAGCCTTCAAAAGACGTACTCTCAGAGTGGTCTTCTGAAACAGGTGAAGCCATGAAAGCGCAGGGAAAAAACTATTTAGCCTCGATGGGGATTTACATTTTTAATCGCCAAACGCTGATCGATTTATTTGAGCAAAATCCAACAGCAAAAGATTTTGGGAAAGAAATTATACCAATGGCAATGAATAATCCTGAATATAGGATTGGTAGCTATATTTATGATGGCTACTGGACAGATATTGGCACTATATCTTCATTTTTTGAAGCAAATCTTGAGCTAACAGACATTATGCCAAGGTTCAATCTTTTTGATAATAAATCGCCAATATATAGCCGTGCCCGAATGTTGCCCGCTAGTAAAATTAGAGGTACCACACTAGATAGAGTAGTAGTTTCTGATGGCTGTATTATTGAAGCCTATAAAATAGAGCACTGTGTCGTGGGTATTCGTTCTCGTATTGGTATGGGTACCGTCGTCAGTAACTCCATTATAATGGGCAATGATTACTTTGTTACCAATGATGAATACAATGAAGAGCATCATGAAATACCACTAATAGGTATTGGCGAAAACTGCAAAATTTCTAATTGTATTGTAGATAAGAATGCGAAAATTGGAAACAACGTCACCATTGAGGGTGGAAGCCATTTACCAGACCAAGAAAACGACCTTTACTGGGTCAGAGATGGTATCGTAATTATTCCAAAAGGTGTGACAATCCCAAATAACACCAAAATCTAGCCAAATTTATCAATTGACTACTATTAGCTGGTTCCTACTAGAACGCTTTAAATTTATTTATAATTTTCTGGGAACCAGATATAGCTTAAATCTTCGGGTAACTTCCATTCATAAGGATAGGTAAACAATCTGTATTCTGAGTCTATCCAAAGGTGCTTAAGGCTTTCTCTAGGTTGTATAAAAGGGCGTTCAGGCTTGCTATCTATTCGCCATGCAAAACCCTCTAGTTTAAGATCTTTTAATGAGGCTTCCTCCTCGAAGTAGTTTCCCGTAATATCTACTAAAGAAGTAACGTCTTCAGCGTTGCCATCGTTATCGAAGTGTATCTGTATTTGTTTTGCAGCCATTTTTACCAACCCATCTGCTTTACCACTGCCATCAGTGCTTTGATAAATAACTTCTGCATTGCCAACAGCCTGCATTATGGTAATATTGGATGTTGTGCTATCAAATTGTACCTCAATACGTTCTGCCGCAAGCTGGTTAAAGCGATTACTCAAACTATCAAAACTAATATGTTGTGCGGCACTCATAGCATACAAAGTTTTCGCTTTTCCATTTATCATTTTAAGGTGAATGGCTCTGGCTGATAGTTCACTGTCTTCTTGCCAAATAATAGGGTTTGATATCCACGATAAAGAATCGAGTTCTTCACTATAAAGCAAGGTATCTGATACTGCTGCTATGCTTTTAGACCACTGTTTCACTTGCCCAATCGCTAATAAGTCATTTTTTTCATTGTCTAGTTTAGTGGGAATTATTTCGATCTGGTTTGCCCATACAGCCATGGTATCGGCATTAGCAGAGTCAATTTTTATGGTGAAAACATTTCCTTTTGCTAACCGATAACCTACAGAATCTGCAAAAAGAGTATCTGACTGCATTAAATTGAGTTGGTCTGAGTCTTTGAAAAAAACCGAACCAATGGCGTAAGAACGACCATTCTTTTTTGATATAACCAAACTATCTGTAGTGAGCATACCGTCGTTGTTTTCCGATTGCACGTTCCCAGAGACAATAGCACTGTCTTGCGCTCTGTAGTATTTTCCGCGGTTGGCATATAAGGTGCTTTCTTTATCAAATAATTGAAAATCGGCCTTAAAAATGGCTTCTTCTGAATCGCTAAGGTATTCCATTTCTGTGGTTAAAATTACCGTAGAGTCTTCAACCATGAGCACTCTGCCGCTAAAGGTACTTAGGTCAGAACTCAGATCGTAAGTCATAAAATCTGAAAAAATTCTACGGTTCTTCTCTACTATTTGAATGGTACCGTAGGCTTCCAATCTGCCCTCAGTAATGTAATGAATGGCAGAATCGCAGGAGATTTTGGTATCGCCATCAACAATACGAACTTGCCCAACTAAACGTCTTTTAGCATTTCCGGCCTCTTCAGATCTGGCACCAAGATTTGCTTGTAGAATTTGAATAATGCGTTTCTCAATATCTTTTTTTTCTAAATCTTGCGCGCTAAGTACTGATACTGAGATAAAGCACAGTAGTACAATTAAAACAGCAAAGACTTGTTTAAGCAGTGGGAAAGAGCGCATAGATCAACTCAATTTTTAGAAAATGTGGTCTTGCCAGATATCTTTTTGAACTCGTATTCTGTTAGTTGGGTATTTCCATCTAAGCCATAACCGCTAATTGAGTCTTCTGGCGTAACAATAATCAAAAAGTCATTCGAAGAAATACGGTCTTTTTGCTGGTCCCAAACCAAGGTATCCTGGGTCTGTAGTTTTCGATTTCCTTCAGCTGTTAAAAATACATTGCCAATCATTTTAAAACGAGATTCATCGCCAAAATATATGGCTTCATCACTAAGACCAACAACAGAAGTATCGCCTTCTGAAGAGTAAACTGTAAAATATATAGGTCCGCTCATTATCGTTTGATTCAATGCTTTTGAGGTATAGTGATCTGCTCTTGAACCAGATATTTGCATTTTTATTATTCCATTCTGCACAATATTCATAGTAAAAACAGTACTACTTGAGTGGTTAGACAAGGAGTCTACCAGCGCTTGATTAGTTCCAAATTCAGTGGCGTAATCAGTACTTTTAGTGCAAGAAATAAGTAAACATGAACCAAGAAAAACCAAGAAAAACTGAAGGAAAAATGGGGTATTCATAGTTGACTGAGTAATTCATTATACACCAAAATATCTGTCACCTGCATCGCCTAGTCCTGGAACAATAAAGGCATTTTCATTCAGCCGTTCGTCAACAGCAGCAACGGTCATGGTAACATCAGGATGTTCATCCTGCATCTTTTTTATTCCTTCTGGAGCTGCAATCATACAAACAACGGCAATATTTTTAAATCCAGCAGCTTTAAGCTGTGAGCAAGTAAAAGAAAGACTTCCGCCAGTTGCTAACATGGGATCTAAAACAAATACTAAACTATTTCCTTGTTCAGGCTCAATGTTTCGATAATACACCTGCGGCAGATGGGTGTTTTCGTCTCTTTTCAGCCCGATATGAAAAACCTTAGAATCTGGGTTTAATACTAAGAAAGGCTCTAGCATAGAAAGCCCAGCTCTAAGAATTGGGCAAGCAATTAGCTCAACGGATACCGCAAGTTGTTTAGTTTTTTCAATTGGTGTAACAACTTCAATAGTTTTTAAAGGCAAATTCTCTGTAGCGTAAACGGTAAGAATGCAGCTAATTTTATTTGCAGTAGCCCTAAATAGTTCAGTCGAGGTACTCTTGTCTCTCAGCACGCCCAAAAAATGCTTTAAACGAGCATTCTTTGGAATGAAAATGGTTGAAGGAAGTGTGGCCGACAAAATTACTGATGTTCCATTTTTTTGAAGTAGGTGTTAGTGGCTTTGTAAACCACACCAGATAGCGCAAATAGGGCAATTAGGTTAGGAATAGTCATCAAACCAAGTGCAATATCGCCTATCAGCCAAACGGTATTTAAAGTTAACATAGCACCCACAAAGTGCATTATTACATAAACACCTTTGTAGTAAATAATAGATTTATCGCCCGCTAAGAATTGCATTGACCTATCGCCGTAATAACTCCAAGAAATAGATGTCGACACGGCAAAAAGAATAACACAAAAGGTTACAATTAAGTCTCCGCCAGGCATAATAGGAGCTAGGCCTTTTTTGAAGGCTATGGCTGTTAGTGGGGCTCCGTTTTCAATGGCATTTGCATGGAAATGCGTAACAATACTGCCATCAGAAGACTCTACATTTACGCCTGTTTCAGTTTTAGAAATGCTTCCAGTAAATGGGATACTCATGGCTTCATCTAGATAAAGAACATCGATTTCAGCATTATTCTTGATGATTTTGCCATCGAGAACTTTCCCATCCTCTAAAATCAAATTATTAGTGCCTTCAGGAAGCACATAGCTCACTTCATTAGAATTCGCGTTGAAGTACTGTGGATGCTTTGCGTCCCATGAATTCGTGGTAATAATCACCAAACCAGTCATTGTACAAACTACTAGCGTATCAATGAAAGGCTCTAGTAAAGCTACAACGCCTTCACGTACAGGCTCATTAGTTTTGGCTGCAGCGTGTGCAATAGGAGCTGAGCCTTGGCCCGCTTCATTCGAGAATAAACCTCTCTTAATTCCCCAAACAAGGGTTGTTAAGAAAACACCAGATCCAACGCCGTAAGCACCCGCTGTTGGATTAAATGCAGATTTAACGATCAGTATTAGTGAAGGAATAACTTGATCATAATTCATCATTAAAATTATCAACGCGCCTAAAACATAAATCAGTGCCATTACAGGGGCTAATCGAGCTGTTACGGCACCAATGCGTTTAATTCCTCCGAGGATAACAAAACCAACTACGGTTGCTGAAATGATACCAGTAGCCCATTTTGGCACACTAAAAGAGGCTTGCATAATGTCTGATACAGAGTTTGCCTGCACGGCATTTCCTGTTAGGAATGAACAAATAACGGCAAATGTGGCGAAAGCTACAGCTAACCACTTCCAATTCTTGCCTAAACCTTCTTGTATGTAATACATTGGGCCACCTGATACAGAGCCATCAGGATTTTGTTTTCTGTACATAACTGCTAATGTACATTCTGAATACTTAATAGCCATACCAAAGAATGCGGTTACCCACATCCAAAAAAGTGCGCCTGGCCCACCATTATGAATGGCAATGGCAACACCAGCAATATTCCCGATGCCTACAGTGGCAGATAAAGCGGTAGTTAGCGCTTGAAAATGGTTAACGTCTCCAATTTCGTCTGGGTCGTCAAAATGACCCATGACCACTTTGATACCATGCTTAAACTTGCGTAATTGTATAAAACCAAGACGCAGGGTGATAAATATTCCGAAGCCTAGAAGGAAAATAATCATTAGAGGCATAGCAGAAGGAGTCGCCCAAATTAAATTGCTTAGGCTTTCCACGACGCGTTCGAAAATCTGCATAAAGACTTATATATTGAATCAGGGTTTTAATTTTCAAACTGAAAGTATGAAACTTTTACTCTCAATGCTTGCAATTCTCCTCAGCTTTGCGTTCGTTAGTGTAATACTTGCGTAAATGTAAGGCAGAGCTATTACTAGCTTGGCTTGCGTGAATAAAAGAAATCTAATTTCTAAACCGTCCAGATTATTATAAACAACCCACATCTAATCTTCAAATTATGACGAAGGCCGATATAGTTGACATTGTAGCAAAGAACACTGGTATCACTAAAATGGATACCGAAGCAGTGGTCAATCAAATGCTAGATACCATCAGGGAAGCCCTTAAAAGCGGAAATGCCATTGAATTACGTGGTTTTGGTAGCTTTAAAGTGGTTAAAAGAGCTCAGAGAAAGGCAAGGAACCCTACCACAAACGAAGAAGTTATTGTGCCAGAACGACATATGCCTACGCTTAAATTTTCAAAAGAAGTGAAAGCTGCGGTAAACGATTCTAATTGATTAGGCTTTTGCTCTAGCTTTTAATGGTTTAGGGCACTATATTCTATGCCTGTACCAAAAAACAAAAACTGAGTTTAAGGCTATGCCAAGCGGAAAAAAACGTAAAAGAGCTAAGATTGCTAAGCACAAAAGAAAAAAGCGCCTTAGAAAAAATCGTCATAAAAAGAAGTAATTAAACGCCACAGCATTAAAGTGCCTGTGGTTTTTTTCTTACTAGAAAGAATGAAAGCTGCATAACAAAATTATGCGGCTTATTCTTTGTCAGGCTGCTATATCTTTAAAAATACTGCCAGCAATCTTAATAATCTTGTTGGTTTTGTACATCAAATAACTGATTCTTCTCTGCACAAAGCTATTTAAATCTTCTATGGTATTTAGATGACTTAAATCATAGTGGAAATAGGTTATCAACATCGCATCACTGATATATCTTCCCTGTAAGTCGCCCTCAATATCTATATGCCACCTTGTTATCACCTTATCTATTACAAGTAAGGTATTAACCTCATGAGATATCTTTTGCATCCATTTTGAGGCCTCTTTGAGCCTTGTATCTCCCAGCTGGGCATCTTCTATTTTGCCTAAATTCGGTGGGGTTATATGCCATATTACTTCTATCTCAATACCTGGGTTTGTTGAGTTAACACCTGTTAACTTTTTACTAGCATCAATTAGCGATGGGTGAACTTTGTAGTTTAGTTGTTTAGCCAAGCTTAGCTCTTTAAAACGATCCCAATCAAAGTTGATAGTTAATATTCTAACAGCTTTATCTTTGCCTAAGTCTGCCTTAAGCTCTAAACCTGTTGCGTTAATCATATCGTTATTCCACCTCTTGAACTCTGTTATAGAAGAGTTTTTAATACTACTCCTAACATGATTGATAATCGATTCGAAAAGCGGATATTCTTCATTCACCATTGTTCTCTCCAGCATCTTTTGGTGTATCTTAACAAGCTATGAATACCTATCATAACCTGCTTTTTTTAACAAATTCTTTGAGTAAGCTGCTACTTCAAGCTAGCTTCCAAAAAGCCTACTCAATCTATAAAAACCAAATAGACTTGGTCTTTTTGTGTGAAAATGGACAAACAAAACGTCTCATATTTTGCACAAACCCCTCTGTTACTTGCCTTTTTCTAGACGACGATAGGCCGACAAGGCTTACTAATATTACTTATTTCTTCGAACAATTACACAATCTAAATGTATCATACATACAGACTATTGAAAATGAGCGTGTTGTAAGCATAGAGTTTGAAGACGGAACTTGCTTGGTCTTTAAGCTTTACGGGAATAGACCTAATATATATTTATTTAATAAAAACGATGAAACCCCCTCAGATTCTTTCAAAAAAGAACAACTAAGTCAGCAGAAGTCTATTTTATTAAGTCCCAAAAAAGCAAAGTTTCCAGATATTGAATCTGTACCAGACCACAGTTCACCAAAAGATGTACTAGTTGGCCTTATTCCTACGCTAAACAGACAATATCTAAAGGCTATTATTCAAGAATATAGACAAGCTCCAGAACTCATAGAGCTTGCGCAGCAAATTAAGTCTGAGCTAGAACAACAGAGTGCGGCCTACAACGTCATGAATGATGGCAGTGTTACCTCAATAAGTAATAGATTTCTTCCAACTTTTGAGGTTGCAAAGAGCTTCGAAGAGGTGAACGAGGCTATTAAGTGGTCATTCCTTAATCAAGCTAGCACCAAGAACTTTAGCGGACAAAAAGATCAGTTAATAAATATATTTGCCTCCAGCATTAGAAAAAAAGGAGCCAGTTTAGCTCAATTAGAATCGCCTGAAATTGCCCAAGAAAGAGCTAATCAATATGAATCTAAAGCACACAGCTTGATGGCTTACGGTTTTCAGCTCAATTGGGCAGCTATAACCTCAACTACTGTTAAGCTCCCTTCAACAGAATTTGCGTCTGAACTAATTGAAATAGAAATCGACCCCAAATTAAATGCCGTTAAGAATGCAGAAAAACTATATGGGAAAGCCAGATACAATAGATCTAGAATCAAAGATTATGAAGCGATGGCTAGTAACTTGAATTCTGAAATAGCTGCTTTAACTGCAAAATTAGCGGATGTAGACGGTATAAAAGATTTAAATGGGCTCAAAGATTGGCAAAAAAATCATAAACCATTAATTGCCAAACTTCAAAATAGCGCAAAACAAGATGTTGCTGAGTTACCTTTTAGAGTCATAAGATTCCAAGATATTGAGGTTTGGGTAGGCAAGAATGCAAAAAGTAACGACGAATTAGTGAGAGCTGCCCATAAAGAGGATATTTGGCTTCATGCTAGAGGCGTAGCTGGTTCGCATGTGCTTATTAGAATGAACAACCAAAAGGATTTTCCGCTTAAACATGTTATTGAAGCAGTTGCTCAAGTTGCCGCTTTTTATTCAAAATTGAAGGGCAGTGCACTGGTTCCAGTGAGCTATGCGAAGAAAAAATTTGTTAGAAAACCAAAAGGCGCTCCACCAGGACTAGTGGTTATGGATAAAGAAGAGACCATGCTGGTTGAGCCAAAACAACAACTTGCTTGGTAAAATGATGGATAAAAAAAGCCTGAAATTAACTAAACCAATTGCTCTTTGTGGTTTTATGGGAAGTGGTAAATCTGGGCTTGGTAAAATTATTTCGAGCTCAATAGATATTCCATTCTACGATCTAGACAAAATAATTGAGGTAAAATACGACGCTACCATAAGCCAACTATTTTCTAGTTACGGGGAAAATTGGTTTAGAGCAACCGAAAGAAAGGAGTTATTGGATTTCCTAGCATCTAGCCAGCAAAAAAAAACAGCTTACGTACTTTCTTTAGGTGGCGGAAGTTTGCAAACAGAGGAAATTGTAGCCACAATTAATGAGTTATGTGAGTTATGGTTTATAGAAGTTTCATTCGACCAACTAATTGAGCGAATAATGCAGCGAACCACACGACCTTTACTGTTAGACAAAGAAGGGAAAATGAAGCCAAAAAACGTGCTTTATGATGAGCTTAAAGCTTTATATTGCAAAAGGTTGCCTATTTATCAATTAGCAAATAACCTATTCAAATCGAATCAATGCTACACTAAAGAAGAGAACGCTAAGCATTTACTAACGTCAATCTTATCAAAACACTGAGAGGGTACAAGACTTGAGGACAAAAAGCATATCAATTAATAGTTTAATTGAATATGACTATACAATTGGTGATCAGTTACTTACGAACTATGACTTGTCATTAATATTGAAAGAAAATTCTTTTAATAAGGGCATTTTTTTGATTGATGAGAATGTGTGGATGTACCATAAAAAATATATTCAAAAAAATCTCTTAAATGCCTTCAAACAAACCATTCTTGTTATTATTCCCTCAGGAGAGCACTCTAAGTCATTTGAAAATTTTCAGCAATTAACAGAGCATATTTTAGCACAGGGTATAGATCGTACTTGCCCACTTTTTGCTATTGGTGGTGGCGTCACAGGCGATTTAAGTGGGTTTATAGCCTCTTCATTGCTTAGAGGTATACCATTCATTCAAGTTCCAACTACCTCACTAGCTATGGTAGATAGTGCCATTGGAGGCAAAACAGGCATCAATTCAGCTTCTGGAAAAAATTTGATCGGTGCATTTTATCAACCTAAAGCCGTACTTGCAGATTTAAGTTTTCTAACGTCGCTACCTCATCGAGAAATGCTCTGCGGCATTAGTGAAACCATTAAACATGGCGCTATTGCTCAAGCAGAGCTTATAAATGAAGCCGCTAATTGGCTTGAAAATCCATCTAAAGCAAGCTTAGCTAACCTTTTATATAAAAGCGCAAATGTTAAAATTGATATAGTTCAAAAAGATGTTCTAGAGAAGGGTATACGTGCACATTTAAACTTAGGACACACCTTTGGTCATGCTATTGAAGCATCAGCCGGTTATGGGGAGTTCCTGCACGGTGAGGCTGTTTTCTTAGGCATATTAGCAGCAGATTATGCTGCAACCAAATTGTTAGGCTCAGGTATACATACCATTTGGGATCAATTTATCCCACATTATAAGAAGGCTATTACTGCAAAAAAGCCACACATTGAGGAGCTAATTCCGTTTATGTACAAAGACAAAAAAACCCTAAATGGGCAGATTAACCTTGTATTATCTAAAACACACGGTACAGCAACATTAACGAGCTGTGATGATGTGAAACTCATTCACGATTCTTTTACGTACGCTTTTAAAAAGATGCAGCTAGTTTAAAACCTAAATGGATAAAGCTTTACGATATATTGAGCGTCTTTTTTACAAAGTATTCCTTATCGGATTAGCTTTTATTGGAATTGTAATACTTAGTGGATATTGGTTATTTAAAACAGATTCAGGGCAAACATTTCTGACAGAAAAAGCGCTAGAGAATGCAAACTCAAAACTATCTTATCATTTAGCTTATGAGTCTGTCAGTTCCAAAAATGGCAAAATTACTATAAAAGACTTGCATCTTGATACACCAAATAAAGAGCGATTAATTAGTCTTGACTCACTTAGAACGGGTGTTTTACTTTCTTCGATCTTCAAAAGTACCATTACAATACCTGAGCTAGCCGTTTTTGGGTTGCGTGTTGAGAAAACCATTGATCAGCCATTTTTAGATTCATTTAAAAAGCCTTTGTCACAAGATTCAGCCCAAGTAAAACCAAAAGGACTGTTAAATCGCTATTTATCACAACTAAGCTGGACTTTTAGCCAGTTAAACCTAAAGTTAGATTCCTTAGCGATTGACTTAGACCAGCAGAAAGTGTTACTAGAGCAAATCTACATCGATTTTGATTTTCTACAGCTCTCTACTAATGATTTCTACGCAGTTATGGATACGCTAAATGTTGAGGCCACCCTAAATGAAGAAAAACATTCTTTAAAAGCCCAAGGTATTATTTATCGAGATTTAAGCGACTTTGCGTTTAGCAATATGAAAATTCTGTTAGACGACCATTATTTTCATTTTAATTTAGAAGCAATTGATGTATTCAATGACGAGCAAAATGGTTTAAAACAAGCAAGGTTCATAGATTTCCAACTCTACAATGACTCTTATGTTGGAGTTTCTTCCCTAGTTCCCGACGATACATTTTTTGATAATTTTGAAAGAACTAAGCTAGGGTTTAACCTAAAATTTTTGCCCAAAGACGGCATTTTAGAAATTGCAGAGCTCACTATATCCCAAAAACAGTACGCTTTAATTGGAAATGCAAATGTGTACCTACCTGATTTCCAGTTTCGCAATTATGATTGGAAGAAAGTGAGTGGTGATCTTGAACTTGATTTGGGTATTGAACCAAGCTTTCTGCCGTTCATTCCCAACGAATACACTTTTAACAGGTCGTATATCACAAAGGCTCTAAAGTTGAATCTGAAAAGTAGTTTGTACGCAAATGAACTAAATCAAAAGGGTAGCCTAATTGTTCAAGGCGACACAGTTCATTTAACACATAAGTTAAATCTGCTGGCCAAAAATGATTATTTAACGCAAGACCTAAAGCTATCAGCAAAAAAACTAGCTCTTGGATCGATATTGAATGGCGACAAAACTTTGATTTTAGCTAACCCAAAATTGAATGCAAATTTCAGTCATAAGGGTACACTGGTAGATCAAATTAGCGTTACTATTGATTTTGATGAACTAGAAAAATATAGGCTTAAACGCACTGCCTTAACTTTGGAAGGTACTTTAGAGAAGCCGCTCTTCTTTTTAAACACCAAAATAGCGGAAGGTGAGATAAGCAGTTACGGAGAGCTTTCCTTAGATAAAGGACTAACTTTTGCTTCCATAAAATCTAAGCTGGACAATTTATCTATCCAAGACTTAACGGGTATAGATCTTTTTTCAAGTGAATCTTTGTCTGGGGATATTGAGATCCTATATAACAGCGCTACTTCATCTGTTTTTAGTTTGAAGGGACTAATAAAGAAAACAGTGAATGTTGGATCAGAAGGGCTAGATCACAAATTTATGCTGGACCTAAGTAAAGACGATTCTTTAGGATATTTAGCCTCCTTGAGTATGCCCTTTTTAGATCTAACAATTAAAACTAGTAACACTAAAGAGCTAGTTAGCAAAGCACAGAAATTCGACAAAACAGCGCTTTTGAAGTTTGTTAGCTATGTAAATACTAACGATAACACATTTAGAAATAGTGTATTAGCGTTGCCTAGCTTCGATATGAGCGCTAAGGCAAGCCTAAAGCATTCTGATATTTTAGGTTCTTATTTTGCCACACCATTACCATCTTTTATTGACATTGAGCTAGAAGGTGAACTAAGTAAAAACAATAAGAAACTGGAAGGAAAGTTCTCTGTTAATAGCGATTCAATATCCTTTGATAAGATTAGATGGAAAGATTTTTCTAGCTGGCTTACATTTAATATTGATGCATCTGATAGTGTTTCTGAAGGTTTTAGGACGGCTGACTTCACACTAAACTTAGATAAATTGAGGGCTTCTGAAATTCCTATAGAAGGCATATCAATTAAAGCCTCAGTGCGTAACAACAAATTATTATTTACTCAGAAAACCGATAATTTTATTCAAAATGCCCGTTTTGATTACAGTATTGATGGACAATTAACGCCGCAGGGTTTGTATCTAAACATGAACGACTTTTTATTCGGAAATGATGTTTACGCTTGGAGGTCTATTGATACTGCTAGAATTGTTTGGGATGACTTTGCGCACGCTGATATTGAAAATGTAGCACTAATTAATGGGGCAGAGCGTATTGAAATTGATGGAAGCCTAGGAAAAACAGTTAATGATTTAATAAACTATAGATTGGTTAATCTTGACCTTGAAAAGCTCTCTACATTACTACAATCAAGATTGCCATTTGCAGGTTTGGTAAATGGTAGTTTTACCTTAAGCTCAAGCACTCAAACTCCATTTTTTGAAGGGAAATTATCTGTAGACTCACTTACGCTTAGAGGAAGAACAATGGGAGATTTAACTATTAAATCGTCACTAGATTCTTTGTCAGGGCTATTTCTAGCTAATCTAGCACTTAAAACAGATAGCCTTTTAAATCCAGGTATTCCAAAGCAGAATATTTATGGCTCTGGCTTTTTTAACCCTAAAAGCGATGGCGCAAAAGAAGATACCCTGGCCTATTTAGGCATTGAATTTGAAGATTTATCAATGTGGTTTTTACCCTCTGTAGCAAGTAGTATTTTTGACTCAACTAGTGGTAGAGCTACCGGTTATGGCTCATTTTTAGCCACCGGAGAAGACTTTGATTATGATGCCTTTTTCTCTGTAGACAGCGTCTATGCTAAACCTCGTTTCATAAATACCGACTACTTCTTGTCTGGTCCTATTTACTTTACCCGATCTGAAGGTGTAATTATTGACACAGTCTTGGTAGAAGATCGATATGGAAATGCTAAACTTTGGGGAAATGTAGATCTTAATGATTTTCAGGAAGAGAAATTTATGAACTTGACTATGCGCTTAAATGGGCTTCAGTTTATGAATAATGTCTATGATCCAGACGTACCATTTTATGGAAATGTACGCGGCACGGGCACAGTAACACTAAAAGGATCCTCTTTTAGTCCCACCATAGCCACGCCAGATCCTATTCGTATTTCTCCAGGTTCAGAGATTAAATTGCCTCTGCTTGATGAAACAGAATTTGAAACCGATCGAAATTATATCCGGTTCACAGAAGATTTTAGCAGGCCAGGTCTATCAGCTCAAGAATTAATTAATAGAAATAAAGTGATTGAGCAAAAGGCCGTTTCCATTTTTAGCCGACAAAATAACAATGTAGAACGTAAGTTTATAGATTTCTTTAACCTAGAGTTATTGTTTTCTGCACCTGAGGAAACCACCATTGAGCTTATTTTTGATGATGTAACTAATGAGATACTTCGCGCAAATGGTAGTGGAGACATCAGAGTAGGTCTTTCAGATAAAGAGTTGTTAATTAACGGTACTTATACGCTTAGCAGTGGTAGTTACAATTTTGTATCTGCAGATTTTTTTAACAGAAAGTTTAGTCTGCAAAGTGGTGGGACAATCCGTTGGGACGGCGATCCTACTAATGCACAAATTAATGTTTCGGCAGTGTATACGCAGCGGGCAGATTTCTCTAGCTTTCTAGGGCAAAATGCATCTTCCAATAGCAATACCACTTTCCGCTATCCCATAGATATGGTGCTTGATATTACCGGTAGATTGCAAAGCATTGAGAATGATTACCGATTCAGATTGGGGCAAAATATGGAATTTGCCACAAATTTAGACATTATCAATAATGTAATTGCCTCGGTAAATACTGAGCAGTACAAACTTTATCAAGCAACCAGTTTTTTGCTAACTAACAGTTTTCTTCCCGTTGAAAATGGCGCTGCAGGTGGCTTAGCTGGCGCCAATAGATCAGTAATTTCCAATATCCAACAAAATCCAGATGCTCTAATTGCACCATTACTCTCTGGCCAGATTAATAATCTGCTTAACACAAATCTTGGTACAGTTTTCCAAAACTTAGAAATAGATTTAAACTTAAGTACATTAGACCAAATAGATTTAGGCTTAGCACTAAGACTATTCCAAGATCGGTTAACCATTAGAAGAAATCGCTCTGTTGCTACTACACAAAACGTAAACACCATCGGCGATATCGACGCAAATTATCAATTGAATAACAGCTGGTCTGTTTTAATGTTTCACAGACAAGATCCGCTTTTTAGCGACGTTAGTGGGGTGAATAATAATCAAACCTCAAATACGCAAGCGCTAAATGGAGTGGGCCTAGAATGGCAACAGCAATTCAGCTCTTGGCAAAATTTAACCTTTTCCATTAGAAAAGCATGGCGACGATTTTTTGGTTTGAAAGATCCTGCCATAAAAGAAGACGAAGAACAGTCAGAGCAATCAATTACCAAAAAAAATTAAACGGTTTATCCTGATATGAAAGGAAAGAAAAAAAATACGAATAAGAGCTCATTCTCAAAACCAAAGAACCAAAAGAAAACAGTTGCAGGTCGTAGATCAGCCAGAAAACAAAGTGTTGTTACCTTAAATGATGTGCAATTAACCGATCGGATAATGCAGGATGTGCTTGTTACAGAAGAAGCCGGTATTACGCTTGGAAAATTGTTAAATGATCTGAAAGCAAATACAAAAAATGAGAAAAAACGGGTAAATGAGTTGCTGAATGATTTGCTCAAAAAGAAGTTGTTGCTTAATAATGAGGGCAAAATTTTTATTCCTAAAGGCAAAAAGCAATCATCAAAGAAGCCTTCTGCTAAAACGTTCGAAGAACGCAAATCAAACAGTAAAGTCGATTCCTCAATGAGTTCGAAAAAAGAGCTTATTGGAATTTTAGATGTAAATAGACGTGGTACCGGCTTTGTGATGATTGATGGCATGGAAGACGATATTCGTATTTCTGAGCGTGATCTAAACATTGCTTTTAAAGGCGATAAAGTTCGAGTGGTACTGAAATCAGCAAATGGAAGAAATCCCAAAAAGCAACAAGGTAAAATTGTTGAAGTGCTAGAACGTAGGCGTAAGCGATTTGTAGGAAGACTCACAAAAGTAGGTGATAAGCAATGGCTGATTGAGTCTGATGAGCGCTCTGCACATGTTGATTTTTATATTCTATCTGAAGACTTACACGGCGGTAAACACAATGACAAGGTGTTATTTGAGCTTAAGTCTTGGGATAATAAAAAAGGAATGCCACAAGCTTCAATTTTGGAAGTATTTGGTCCTGCTGGCAGTAAAGATGCCATAATTTTATCTATTCTAGGGGAAGCGCAATATAGAGCTGGTTTCCCAGAAGATGTTGAAGCATTTACTAAGGAGCTAGATTTAGAAATACATGAGTCTGAAGTCAAAAAAAGACTTGATATTCGAGATAAGCAAGTCTTCACAATAGATCCTGTTGATGCTAAAGACTTTGATGATGCCCTAAATATTGAAACGCTAGAAAATGGAAATTACTACCTAGGCGTGCATATTGCCGATGTAACACATTTTCTAGAAATGAACTCAATTCTTGATAAAGAAGCTCTAAATAGAGCCACAAGTGTATATTTGGTAGACAGAGTAATTCCGATGCTACCGGAAGCCTTGAGTAATTACGCCTGTAGTTTAAGGCCAAATGAAGATAAATACAGTTACTCTTGCTTTATGGAAATAACGCCAAGAGGAAAGCTCGTTTCTTATAAAATTGCAGAGACAGTGATTAACTCTAAGCGCAGGTTTTCTTATGAAGAAGCCCAGGAAGTTTTAGATGGAAATTTAGAAGATCCATGCAAAGAAGATCTTGAAGCCATAGCAGTATTAGCAGACGTTTTACTTAAAAAGCGAATGCGTGAAGGATCTGTGAAGTTTGAAACACCTGAACCAAGATTTATTCTGGACGAAAGCGGCAAGCCAATAGAAGTTATTGTTAAACAGCGCTTATTTGCCCATAAGCTTATTGAAGAATGCATGCTGATGGCTAATAAAACCGTAGCCATATACATTCAAGATCAGCGAAAAGCTTATAAAGCGAAAGCCGGAAAAAAAGATCATTTCCCGTTTTTCTACCGTATTCACGACAAACCAGATCCAAAAAAACTGGCTGTCTTAGCAGCATATATTAGCCCGCTTGGTATTGTGCTAGACGCCGATGCCCAACACGCAAATGCAAAAGCTTTGAATGAAATTCTAGCGCAAGTAGAAGGCAAACCAATAGAACAAGCCGTGAACGATTTAATGGTTCGCTCTATGGCGAAGGCTGTTTATCATCCTGATAATATTGGGCATTTTGGGCTAGGGTTCGATAATTATGCGCATTTTACTAGTCCTATCCGAAGGTATCCAGATGTTATAGTGCATAGACTGCTTAAGGCGTACCATGAAAATAAAGCGAAACCAGCTTATTTCTATGACGATCTTCTGGAATTAGGCACTCACACAAGTTCACAAGAAAAAGAAGCCACTATTGCTGAGCGAGAGTCAGTTAAGCTAAAGCAAGTAGAATATGTTTCTGAGCGAATTGGTCAAGAATTTGACGGCGTTGTTACAGGCTTGACAGACCGCGGCATATATGTGCTACTAAAAGATATTTACTGCGAAGGAATGGTGCCGTTAACCACCTTAGATGACGATTTTTACGTGTATCACCAGCATCTTCAAAAACTACAAGGAAACAACAAAGGCAAAACTTTTGTGCTTGGCCAAGATGTGCGCGTTAAAGTAGACGACACCAATTTGGAACGCAGAATTATAGATTTAAGCTTAGTACCGTAATTCTTATTACAGCTAAAACTCAATACTTTATCAATTTCACCTTAAACTAATACTAATACTCAGCTTTAGTTTAAGGTGAAATCCAAAAGTCTTTTCTATCAATTTCCGTAATTAATTAAGCATGAAACACTATTTCTCAAAAGGTTCGTACACTATAGGGCTGTTAATGGCGCTATTTTTCACCTTTTCAGTAGTTCATGAAGCAAATGCACAATTTTTTAGATTTGGGAAAAATCGTGTTCAATATGAAGATTTTGAATGGCGCTTTATACAAACGGAACACTTTGACATCTTTTACTACGGTGAGAAAAATTACGACTTAGCAAGATTCACTGCAGATTACTTAGAGCCTTCTTTAAAGCAGCTAAGCGACGATTTTGGCCACGAAATTAACGATAGAATTAAAGTCATTATCTATGATTCGCATAATGACTTTGACCAAACCAATGTTATTCCCCTTCCCATAGATACAGAAGGAATTGGTGGGGTTACCGATAAATATAAAAACCGTATGACCATTCCTTTCCAAGGTGATTACGGCGATTTTGCTACAACAACCCATCACGAATTGGTTCACGCCTTTGTAAACGACATGTTTTATGGGGGAACCATTTCTTCAATTATTGCCAACAATATTCAATTGGTACTTCCACTCTGGTTTGAAGAGGGCTTAGCTGAGTACACCTCAAATGGCTGGGATACCAATACAGATATGTTCATTAGAGATGCGATCATAAATAACTATTTGCCTCCAATTCAGCAGCTTGGTGGGTATTTATCATATAGAGGCGGGCAAGCCATGTGGAACTACATAGTAGAAGAATATGGCAGAGCAAAAATAACCGAATTGATGCAAAATATTAGAACACTCAGAAGCGTATCTGCTGCCTACCAAAGTAGTTTTGGTATGACTATCGATGAGTTTTCTGAGAGAATGATGAATTCACTTAAAAAACGTTACCTACCTGAAATAGCTAACAGACAATCTATAACGGAAATATCTACACTTATCACCAAAAGAGGATTATTTGGAACCTATAATACATCCCCAGTAATCTCTCCTGCTGGCGATAAATTAGCCATGATTACTAACGAGGGAAATAGGTTTAATGTGGTGGTTTTAAGTACCGTAACGGGCAGAAAGCTAAAGACGTTAATAAATGGTAGTAATAACGAAGAGTTTGAAGAGCTTAACATACTTGATCCCAATTTAACATGGTCACCAGATGGCCGTTTTATCGCACTTTCTACAAAATCTAAGGGAAAGGATGATCTAGCTATAGTAAATTATGAATCAGGTGTTGTAACTAAAATCAGGCTTGAAGAGCTTGATGCAATAGGCTCAGTAAGTTGGTCTCCTGATGGACGAAAATTAGCTTTTGACGCAAATGCTGGCGGATACCAAGACATATTTGTTTATGATTTTGAAAATAAAAGCTACAGTAATATTACTCGCGATTTATTCAGTGATAGAGATCCAAGTTGGTCATACGATTCAAAATATGTCTTATTTACATCTAATCGAGGTGACTTTGCTGAGGTAGATACCTACAAAACAAGCTTTAGTTATTTCACTAATGAAAGCCTATTTCAGAAAGATTTATACAAACTAGAGCCTGGTCAAAAAAGCACTATTCGCCTAACCAACTCTCCAATTTGGGATGAAACCAATGCCAACGGACTGAGCAATGGAGATATTGTTTTTGTATCCGATAAAAATGGTATCCCAAATATTTATCGGATGGATAGTGAGGGCAATAATAGCAGGCCACTCACTGATTTACAGATAGGAGTAAGGCAACTATCTGTTAGTATGGATGGCTCAAGAATAGCCGTCAATACCTATAATAAAGGCTATCTAGATGTCTTTTTGATAAAAGCGCCCTTATTAAAAGAGCGTGAAACAGAATTAGAAGATTCGTATTGGGCTAAAAGAAGATTGGAAGAGTCTGACGCGAAAAGAGTACCTGCAATGGGCTATGTTTTTGAAGAGTTTAGCACAAAAGAAGCAGTAGAAAAAGACACTTTTGCGGTAATTGAGGGCTCAGCCGAAACAACTGATAAAAAGACAAAACCAGATAATCCTGATAAAGCATCCAACGGAAAGCTCAAAAGTATAGGCGATAACGACGTACTTGAGAAAGATAAAAAACCTACGACAGCCTCAAATGTCATTGATTTTAGGAATTATGTATTCTCAGATGAAGTACTTGAAGACAGCGTAATCATAGCCTTGAATGTAGACGTATTTAACCCTGATGCAATGAGGAATGAGTCTGGTCAGTATTTGCCTAGGCCATATAGGCTAACTTTTTCTCCAGACATTACTTATGCAAATGCAAATTTATCAACTTTTGGATCATTTGGTTTAGCTCAGTTCACCTATTCAGACTTATTGGGTGATCATCAAATTACCTTTGCTAGTAATTTGCAGCTTGATCTGCGTGTCAGCGATTATGTAGTTCAGTACGGTTATTACAAAAATAGGTGGAATTTCCTTGCAAACTTCTTCCATACAGCAAGGCAATTCCAAACGTTTAACGGAGAGTTATTCAGGCTGCGGAATTATGGTGGTGGCTTAACAGCATCTTATCCCTTTGACAAGTTTAAACGCGTAGATTTCACCGCGAATGTAGTTGGGATATCAAGAGATTTATCAACAGTTATTGGCAATGCCCGCCCTGAGAATGAAAGTGCGGCCTTCTTTTATCCGTCTGTAACCTACACTAGAGATTATACTGAGCAGGGCTACCTTTCCCCAAGTGGTGGCAGTAGAATGGCCGTTAGTTTCTCTGCATCGCCACCAATACCAGGCACAGATGTAATTCAATTTGGAACCCTAATGGGCGATTACAGGAAATACATTGGCTTAGGCTATACCTATTCATTAGCATTTAGAGCCTCTGGGGGAACTTCATTTGGTGGCGATTCAAATACTTTCTTTATGGGAGGTGTACAGAACTGGATTAACCTTCAATGGAAGAATAGCAATATTCCTATAGATAGAATTGAATCTACCTTTTTTGCTTTGCCCGCTTTGCCAATGAGGGGGCATTTACTCAATGGTGTCAGTGGTAATACTTTTGGATTAATCAACGCTGAGTTTCGTTTCCCACTAGTTGCGGCCTTGCTACCTGGACCTATTCCTATTGTAGCTTTGTATAATCTTAGTGGAGTTGCTTTCTTTGATATTGGCGCGGCTTGGGGATTCAATAGAGATTTCAACTTTACTACTAGAATTGCGGATCAAAGAAATCCAGAAAATGTCATAAATATAGACCTACCAGTTACTTCAGTTGGTTCTCAGTTCGACCCATCATTTAATGTAGATCGCAGCCTTTTTCTACGCTTCAATGCCCTTAATCCAGAAGTAAGTGAGATTGTAGAAGATCCATTATTATTTACCTTACCAGATATGGAAGGAGATGAGTTTTTTACTGAAGAGATTACCTATGATGTGGGTTCAATATTAGCCGGAGCTGGATTTGGCCTTAGAACCATTGTCTTTGGTTTTCCGGTTCGCTGGGATATAGCGTGGCCATATAGAGGTAACCAGGGCTTTGGCCAAAGAATAAATTACCTATCTATTGGTGTAGATTTTTAGTCCATTATTTTCGGCATGATTATGGAGTAGATGCAGTAACAACTAATACTGAGCTATGTCTGATCAATTATTTCGTAGAATGATTCAAATAACAGACGCTAAAAGGAAAAAGCGTCTGTTTAGAGTAGGATTACCCTTATTCACTGGCCTTATTGCTTTAACTTTAGGTCTGCTCAATAGCGGTATTGCACTGCCTTTAATAGGCGCTTTAATGCTTTACATTGCTTGGCTGAAATACGAAAACTGCAAAACAGCGGGGCAAGTTTTTCACACAATGGAATTTTTAGCAGATAAATACCAACGTCACGGTTCTACATTACACCAACAAGAAAATAGTTATTAATTGAAGAGGTGACTATTTCTGTCACCCTTCGTTTGTACCTTTCAACTCACTAATTTTCATTTAAAGTGAGTTTTGAATATGGACAAAATACTTCTTCTCTTAAGCTGTACACTTATTTGTATAGCTGCACTCCTTGTTGTCAGATATTACAGAAAAAAAGATGCAATCATCAAGTCAGATTTATTGGATAGAATCGAGAAAATTCAGCGTGAAAACACGGAATTAAGCCTTGAGAAGTCAAGTTTACGACAGAAGTATGAAGAGCTTGCTGAATTATATAAAAGCTATAAACAAGAGTTTGAAATAAAGGAACAAAAGCTAAGAGAACGAATAGAACTAGAGATTAGTAAGGGTTTTGCATCGCAAAAAGAATTAGCCATCGCAGATCAAAAAATGGATTTCTTAGAAGAGCAATATAGATCTGAAAAACTGCGGTTAGAAGAGCTAGAAAATCGTTTTAAGAATGAATTTCAACTACTTTCTCAGCAGCTATTAGATGAAAATTCTAAGAAGTTTACCCAACAGAATAAAGCGCAAATAGACCAGGTGTTATTGCCACTTTCCAAGCAAATAATTGATTTTAAGGAATTGGTAGAAAAGAGTTATTCAACGGAAAATAATGAGCGAATATCACTAAAAAAAGAAGTTGAACTACTGGTCAAACAAACAAGAGAAGTCTCAGATAGTGCAGATCAATTGAGTAATGCCCTAAAAACAAATAAAAAAATACAAGGTAATTGGGGAGAACTAATACTGGAAAATATGTTAAATGATGCAGGACTTGTAGAAGGCCAAATGTTCTTTAAACAACAAAGCTATAAAGATGCGTCAGGTAAAATTCTTTATCCAGATGTTGTAGTTAAATACCCAGATGGCAAAAAAATTGTTGTTGATTCAAAAGTTTCCTTAAATGATTATGCAAATTATGTTAACGCAAGCAATGATGAAGACCAAAAAGCATGGCTGCAAAATCATTTAGACGCGGTAAAAAAACACATAGATGGACTATCCTCAAAAAATTATGAACAAGTTGTTGATGGTGTAGATTTCGTTATGATGTTTATGCCAATAGAACCGGCATACCTAATTGTGCTTAATCAACATGCTGATTTATGGTCTTACGCCTACAAGAAAAAAATTGTGCTCGTAGGTCCTTCAAACCTTTTGATTAGTCTGAAAATTATACAGGAAGTGTGGCAAAAGTATAACCAAACAAAGAATGCAGAGAAAATTGCAGAAGTCGCTGGTAAGCTATTTGATAAATTTGTTGGCTTCACTAACGATATGAATGATATAGGGCTGCGGATCAAGCAATTAGAAAAGGCTTACGACGGCGCTTCAAACAAACTAACTACAGGCAGGGGAAGTGTTGTGAGCCTTGCGACAAAAATGAAAAATTTAGGCGCAAAAACAACAAAAGATTTACCCAGTAATTATGATATTGTAGTTGAAGACTCTGAGGCTTTAAGTCTTGTTGCAGAACCAAAAAAATCAATGAACTAGCTTTTAAAAAAATGAGTGTCAAAATTATTAAAGCAGATCACTTACAACTTTTGGGTAAGAAGTGGGTCGCAGATATTCTAAGTGAAATAAAAAATAGCCAAGGAAAGTGGACTATTGATGTAATTACGCCAAACAAAGCGATGCAAAGTTGGTTAGATGACGTACTTATAAAGGAAACAGGGGTACGATTTAATGTGAAGTATCATCTTCCTTCACAGTTTCTATTCAGTAAAGTTAGAAGCTTAGATGTTTATAAAGATTTAGCAAATCCGCTAGCAAGCTCTAGAGAAGTAATGGAATGGAGTGTTTATTTTCTGCTTGATGAAATGAAAATAAATGCGGCTATTTTAACGCAGGACAAAGAGTGGAGCGCAATTAAAGGCTATCTACAAGGAGCTGAAAAGGAATTAAGTCAGCAAGCTTTAGCCAAGCAAATTGCTCAAGTTTTTGATGCATACCAATTATACAGACCTGAAATGACCCAGAAATGGTCAGCTGGTTTTTCAATAGATATAGACTGGCAAGCCTATCTTTGGTATCGATTAAATGAAATACACAGCTCGGCATTTCACGATAGGGCTGAATTGCTAAATACGCTGAAGAATGCACTCAATGATGGATTACTGCAGCAAGTGGTAAATGGAGACTTATATTTCTTTGGTCAACCAACTATACCACCTTTATTTGCAGATTCTATGGTCAGTATTGCCTCAAAAGCATATAAAAAACTGCGTATATATTGGCCCAATGTCTCCGAGGAAAAGTCTCGTTCTAAATTGATTGATAAATGGCTAACCCACCAACGAAATACGCAAAAAATTTGGGATGCTTTTGATACAGATATTGAGTTTTTGAATGATAATGAATATCAAAGTAAACACTCGGTTCTAGAATCTGTTAAAACAGGCGAAATCTATGAAGAGTTAAAAGAGTCGAATCTTAAAATACATATTTGCCATAGCCAGAAAAGAGAGGTAGAGGTTTGCAAGAATGAAATCCTAAGAATACTGGATTCAAATTCGGCGTTGAATGCTTCTGATATATTAATTATGGCGCCAGACATCAAGCCATACATCCCTCTAATTGAAAGTATTTTTAGAAATAATGAAACAGATGACTCTTCTTTACTAAGTTATAAAATTCGAGACGCTAGAGACTCTAAGTCTTATCAACAGGGCTCAATACTACGCGCTTACTTAACCCTCTTGCAAACGGTAATTAGCAAAGATCAAATAATTGGCCTACTTCATTATGGTCCAATCGCTAAGCATTATAACATAGATCAATCGAGTATTAAAGAAGTCGTAGAAATACTTGATGCAACCCATACGAAAGCTGGTCTAGATGATAGCCATCTAAGCGATCATGGCTACGATTTCAGTAGCTTAACTAGTTGGGATAGTTTCTTTAAAAGAGCACTATTTGGAAGTTTAATATATCAACAAGAAGAAAAACCAAACACTACACTAAAAGGTTTAAAACCATTTATAATAGGTGCAGGCAACCAAACAACAGACTTATTACAATCATGTTATCGTCTAATGCATGACATTAAATTAGACATTACATCTATTAAAAAGAATCAAAGTATTCTGTCTTGGCTAAAATGGTTAGAATCCATTGTTCGTCGCTATTTTGGGAATAAGCAGTCAACTGAAATCACAGATAAGGCAATGTTAGCCTTTATAAATACTTTGAGCGACTTAATAGCACAACTTCCTGAGTTGCAAAAGACTACAGATCCTATAAACTATGCTGTATTTCTAAATCATGTAACAGATAGCTTAGAAAAGATATCGGAATCATCGGCTTTTATCTCACCTTCGATAACAGTTAGTTCAATGGTACCAATGCGCTCAATCCCTTATAAAATAATTTATCTCTTAGGTCTTGAACAGCAGGCCTTTCCTAGAGAAGTTGAGCAACCCTTTTTCGATCGAATAACTTATGGTAAAGATGGGCCATTAGTAGGAGACAGAAATAGGACGGAAGATGATCAACAGCTATTGGTTGATTTATTATACGCCTCAACAGACTCACTTTATATTTCTTATTGTGGGAAAAGCCAGTTTAGTGATTCCAAATATGCTCCTTCTCCATTAATAAGTGAAATAATTGAGTTTATTGATGAAAACTATGCAGGTATAACATATAAATATGAACATGCGATACACGCATATTCAAAATCAAATTTTACGGATAAGTCTTTGCTTAGTTATGACGTAAAAAATTATGCTATTGCTAAAAAAATTTACTCGAAAAATAAGCACAAAAAAAGTCAAATAAGTTTAATTAATCAATGGAAAGTTGATACGAAGGAAAATGATTCAGATAAAATATCCTGTATAAGCAAAGAGTATGAATTGTCTAATCTCTGTGAAATTATTAAAGATCCAACTAGATTTTTCTTTAACAAAACATTAAAGGCCAGAACAAAATATTTTGATGATAACGAAAGTTTTATGTTCGTTCAATTGACTAATAATCTCTCAAAATATAAAGTTAAAGATCAGTTGATTGATAGTTTGACAGCTGTTGAAAAATCAACGGATTTATTTACAGAATGGCTTAAAGAGGGTGTTATAGACAATAACGGAATAAAATGGCAGCACAATAACACTATTAACTACTACCAAAAAGTGTTGGATAGTATTCTTATTGATTCAGATAATTCTATAGAAGATATAAAGAAAAAAAACCTTTCTTTAAAAATAGGCTCATTCACTATACATGCAACGGCTACTTTTGTAGCAGATCAATGCATATTTGTTTGTGCTGGTAAAAAAGGAGAGAAATATCTTATTTGGCCATGGTTTTTATCACATTTTTTAACCTTACATGATGATTTTAAAGATCAAACTACCTTGGTTAAAACGTATTATATAGATGAAAATAAATATACAGTAGAGGAGTTCAACAGAACAGATAATGCTGAACTAACTTTGATTAAGTTGGTAACCGCGTACGAAAAACTTAATATTGAACCTATAGCCTTCTTTCCAAAAGTATCTCTAAAACTATTGAAAAAATATAATCCATCTTTAAAAGATTGGACTCTAGAAGATACAAATGCTGAGTGGGTAACAGATCAAAGTGATCCATATAGTTCTAGAAATGATAGCACAAAGGTGTACAATCGCTGGATTTGGGGAGAGAAATTTGATGAGCTATTTGACATGAAAGAGCTCGTAAGCGAATTATTTAATGGTTATTACAAAGATAAATAAGATGCATAGTTACAAAAATCTAAAAGATTACGTATTTACACTTCCATTTGATGGCATAAATATGGTAGAAGCTAATGCTGGCACAGGAAAAACATATAACATTGTATTATTGTATGTAAGAGCAATAATTGAATTAAAAGTAGAACCTGAACAAATATTAACCGTTACCTTTACTAGAGATGCTACAAAAGACTTAAAACAACGGATATATGAAGGATTAAATAGCTTTAAAAAGGAATTATCTAGCTACAAGAAGACAAAAGAATGGACTAATAAATCAGATATAACAAAAACAATTGTTGAACAAGCATTAACTAAGGGTCTAAGTATAGATCAAATTAGTAATCGTGTTGATAATGCTATTTCAAATTTTTATAAAGCTTCTGTTTATACCATTCATGGCATTGCAAATCATCTACTATCATCTTATGCCATAGAAACGAATACGCCTCTATCATTTGAACTTGCACAAAATGAGTCTGAGTTGCTTCAGCAATCAATAGAGCTTGAACTACTTGATTTTATAAAAAAACTCGAAAATAACACTGTTCAAACAAATGTTATAGGAGCAATCCTAGACAAGATCACTATTACTGATATAAAGAAAACTACCAATCTATTGAGTGCTTTGGCTGATCATGAATTTGATTACATAGAACCACCATATTATTCGGAAGAGCAGCTATTCCATAGGATAGCAGAAAGAGATGGCAACTTTCTAAGTCTTCCCCCAAAAAATGAAGTCTTAAATGATCTAAAAAAGGTTTTTAATCCTAAAAATAAACATACAAATGAAAAGAATCGATTAATAGAACTTTATGACAAGGCTGATCAATTTATTATCAGAAATAAGCAAGACGAAGATTTTGGATCAAGGTATCTGACCAAAAAAAAGCTTATCAAATCAGATGAAGATCTTCAAATGATGCCCACTATTCTTCAAATCGATGAGTATGTTAAAGATGTTCGTTTAATCTCATCGTTTACCACCTATTTATCTTTTCAAACAAAAAAACGACTAGCGATATTGAAGCGTAAGGATAACATATTAGGCTATAATGATTTAGTTTTGAACTTATCTGAATTATTAGAAAATGTGAATATGGCTAAGGCAATGATAAATAAAGTTCATGATAAATATAAATTAGTTTTTATTGACGAATTTCAAGATACTGATTCTTATCAAATAAGTATATTCAGTAAACTATTTACAGATACGAAAAAGATATCTTTATTCACCTTTGGAGATCCAAAACAATCAATTTATTCTTTTAGAGGCGCTGATCTTGCTTCATACGTCAAAGCAAATAGGCAATGGGAACCCAATAATTATTCACTTTTAGAGAATTATCGCTCAACAGAAAGGCTATTATCTTCTGTGAATACTATCTTTCATAATGCAGACTCATTTATGTATGATGGTATTTCATTTCAACACTCAAAGTTTCCTTTAGATAAAGAAGCGTCACTTCATCCTGGTATTAATGTAGATCATCCTGTTGAACTAGTGGATATTTACTCAGCAAAGACTAGCGATTATATAAGTACGTTTTGTTCTGATATCGCGCAAGAAATAAAAGTAATACTTACCACAAATAAGCTAGAATTAAAAAGTAGTGAGAAACAATTAAATTATAATGATTTCACCATATTGTGCGATACGAATTCACAATGCAAGTCTGTTAAAAAGGCGTTGGCAACTCATGGCTTAAACTCATTAATAATAGGTGGCTATGACATTCTTAGAACAACAACTGCTGAAGATTTATTTCATTTGTTAAATTCTGTTCTTAATTATACGGATAGATCATCTGTAAATGCTTTTATGCTTAATCCGTTGATCCTTTCAAGTGATATTACTAATAAAAATAAATTTGAAACTAATTTTGACAACTACAGACCATTATTACTTAAAGCATTTGAACAGTGGAATAATTATGGTTTAGAATATTGTTTTGATTACTTGGAAGATCAGTTTCATATATCAGATAAAATTGGCAGTCTTGAAAATGCAGAAAGAATCCTAACAGACTTGAATCATGTCTTAGAGTTTCTTACAGAAGAGGAGAAACAATTACACTTAAAATCTCATGCTTTAATAAATCATTTCTATTTTGCGATAACGAACTCCAAAGCTCAAGATATCTCTGTCGACTCGCCAACATCTCAAAGGCTAGAGACTGATGAGAATCTAGTCAATATTATGACTACGCATAAATCAAAAGGCTTGCAGTTTCCTGTGATATTTTGTCCTTTTATATACCCGACTTCTAATAAATTTGCTACAGATTATAAATTGAATAAACCTTATATAGCATTTTTTAAAAAGATGTCGTTGCTACATATTACTAATGATATTGAAAATGGTGATGCTCTAGCAGTAAGTGAAGATAAACGACATCAACTAAAATTAGAGAAAATTCGAAGGCTGTATGTTGCTTTTACTAGAGCCGAATCTAAACTCTATATTTATAAAAATTCTCATGACTTAGATAAGGAGATACCAAAAGCATACTTCAAAACTGCTTGGAGTAGTCTAGAACAGTTAAATGGACATTTTTGGAATCATGAACAGGGTTTTCTATTAAGAGGAGTTAACCATAATCTACTTATAAATAATTCTTCCCAAATATATGTTATCCCTAATAAACAAGATGTGTTGATTAAACCAAAAATAATGAGTCGGAAGATTAGTGCTTCATGGATTAAACAGAGTTTTTCTGCTTTAACATCAAATGCGACATCTTCTTTTTTGGATGAGTCAACGCTCAATCTAAACAATATCTTTTATGAGCAGGATTTGGAAACGCTTAATGATGGTGGAGGAGCTGAATTTAAAGGCGCTTCTTTTGGATCAGTAGTGCATGACATTTTAGAAAAATGTTCTTTTAAGGATTTTAAGATAAATAACCTTGATTCGTCTATGTCTTATCATAAAATGCTTAATGAAATTATATCAGAATATTTTTCGATTGATAAGATTACGGTTTTCAACAAACTGTATGCTGCGGTTGATTCATTAATTAAAAATAGTGTTCAGGTACCATTTATTGGGACAAAATCTTTGATTGATATATCCGATCTAGATTTAGTTAAAGAACAAGAGTTTGTTTTTGATGTTCAAACCAATACACTTGTCAATTTCTTGAAAGAGATCAATTCTGAATATCCTGAGATTCAAGATATTACTAAGGCACTGCAAAATGTAACTGCTCCGAGGATTAGAATTAATGGTTTTATAGATCTATTAGCTAATATTGAGGATAAGTGGTACATCATTGATTATAAAACCAACTTCCTTAGAGGTGATTACGATCAGGATAGCATCTTCGATAGTATGAAAGATCATAAATACCGTCTACAGTATATCATCTATACTTGTGCATGGGTAAAATTTCAAAGGATAATTGGAATGTCTAAAGATGATTGTAGAACTAATTTCGGAGGCGCATATTACCTTTACTTACGCGGTATGAACACAAAAAAGCCGCTTAATGGTGTATTCTATGATGACTTAAGAGATAATGGGTTATTTGATAAAATCCTTAACTATTTTTGGGAGTCCTAAATTTTAATCAGCCTTTTTATCTAAGACTATGGCCTGTTCTTTAAACCATATTTTATAGGCTTTCAATCTATCTGCATATAAATCAAATATGCAAATAGAACATCCTGATTCGCAACACTCAGAAGGTAATGGACGTTCTGGTTTCTCCATTCTAACTCAATTCACTTATTGGGATATCTTCCAGCTTACCATCTTTTAAACGCAAAGTTCTTGCTGGGTAATTTCTGACAATTTGATGGTCGTGTGTAATCATCAATACAGACATTCCACGGTTATTGATTTGTTGCAATAAATCCATAATCACTGCTGTAGCATCGGGATCTAAATTGCCTGTAGGCTCATCAGCTAGTAAGATTCTTGGTTCATTGACTAAGGCTCTCGCAATTACAACTCGCTGCTGTTCCCCGCCTGATAAGTCTTCTGGCATGCTTTTTCTTTTGTGCGACAACCCAACTAAGTTCAAAACATCAAAAACTCGATCGCGTATTAATTTTGTCGGTGTTTCTGTTACATGTAGTGCAAAGGCAATATTATCAAAGACATTTCTGTCAGGTAGTAATTGAAAATCCTGAAAAACTATACCTAACTTTCTTCTAAGTAAGGGTATTGCCCGCTTTTTCATGAGCGAAGTATTATATCCCACAACATTTAAATAGCCACTGTCTGGAATTTGATCTCGGTATATTAACCGTAGAAATGAACTTTTACCAACACCTGTTTGGCCAATCATATAGCAAAACTCGCTATTGGCTAAACTGAAATCAACAGAATCGAGGATTGCTCGTTGATTGTAAGCTAGGGAGACATTAAAGAATTGAATCAGAGGTTCTTCAGACATGTTGCAGCTAAGGTAATTCGTTTAGTATTTAGTGTTGGGCTTTGGTCAGTAAAATCGCCAAACACACCGGATATCTTAAAATTGTACTGAGAAAGTATATCTAAAATATATGTTAAGGAATAGGGCTTTTGAATATGTATTTCTTTTGCCATTAAATCTAGGCTGTTAGCGCCTTTATAAACATTAAAAGAGGTAGAATGAAGGCGGTTTTCATTTGGATATGTTGCTTCCCGTACAATTCTATAATCTTTATGAAAAGACTCTTCAAAGGCAAAATCGGTTGCGTTTTCTATGCAATGTTTTTCAGTAATAAAATCGAACAATAACAAGCCTTGATCTTTTAGAGCATCATAAGAATGCTTAAAAAAGCCTTTTACTTGCTGCTCAGTAGTTAAATAATTTAAAGAATCAAATACGCAGATAATCGCATCTACTTCTTCTAAAACAGTGAAATTTGAAGCATCCTTAACCTCAAAATTAATATGGTCAGGGTAGGAGGCTAGTTTTTCTTTTTTACTGATAGCTATGGCAACCATTTCAGTATTTAGGTCTGTTGCTAAAATACTGTAACAACCTAGCTCATTTAAACTGTAGGCAAGAGTGCCCGTTCCACTAGCTAACTCTAAGATTTTTTGCGTATCGGGCTTAATTTCTTGAATAATACCATCGATATAATCGGCCCAATACTCGTAGTCAATCTCGGCCATTATATCGTCATAGACTTGAGATATGAAGGAGTAGGCAGGTTGAATTTGCTTTGGTTGAGAAGTCATAAATTTTTTGATAAAGTAGCTGCTAGTGTTAACGCCTCTAGCATGGAAGATTCATCAGCGCTATTTTTACCAGCTATTGAATACGCTGTTCCATGATCAGGAGAAGTCCGCACAAAAGGTAAGCCAGCAGTTATATTAACACCACCACCGAAGGCAATGGATTTGAAGCCAACAAGACCTTGATCATGATACATTGCTAATACTGCATCAAATTGCTGATAATGTTTGGAGCCAAAAAAGCCATCCGCGGCAAATGGCCCACTCAAAATGTGATATTCAGCCTGGGCATTATATTCTTTGATGAAAGGGCTAATGATTTCAAGCTCCTCAGTTCCTATATAACCGTTTTCTCCTGCATGAGGATTTAGCCCTAAAACGGCAATCTTAGGCTGTTCAATTGAAAATCTACTGTGAAGTTCATGAAGTAATACGCGGATAATTTTTGACATATTTACCTGAGTAACACCATCAACAACTTCCCTTAATGGCATATGTACGGTCAGCAGTGCAACGCGCAGATTGCCTTGAGCCAGAATCATAACTACATCTGCATTTCCCGCACGTTCAGCCAAATATTCTGTGTGGCCTAATAACGGAGATTTTGCTAGTTGCATGGCTTCTTTTGAAATAGGAGCTGTTATCAATGCACTGGCCTCTTTATTTAAGCAAAGGGAAATAGCTCTTTCTAAGGCCACATAAGCAAAGCTCCCACCATCAGCATTACAGCTCCCTTGAAGAGAGCTTTTATAGCCACCTTCAATTTCAGCTGAGATATCAATTACAAACAGGCCAGCTGCTTGAACTTCTTTGATATTTTGAATTAACTTATAATCTAAATTTTCACTACCACTTACATTATTTAGCGCCTCTAACGGGCCAATCCAAATACATGCGATTTCCGCTGTATTATTGATAGAAGGCGATAGGAACTTATTTAATGCTTTGACAGCTACCTCAGGACCAATTCCGTACGGATCACCAGCACTAATAATCATTTTTAATAGGGGATTCTTCACTACAATTTAAGATCTAGATTTACGTTCAATAAGCTGATAATCCCCAAAGCCTGAAGTAGATTGAAATACTAGTTCAACTTGTGGGTAAAACCACTGAACCATGGTTTGATTATTTCCCAATAGCGTTCGTTTTTTATCAGTCGGTGGGCCAAGTTTGATGTAATATTGCCCCATGTCATTTTCAAAACCAGGTGTACTTGGGCTTGAATAATGCTCAAAAGCATAATCTATCCTTCGGTAATACTCCGTCATTAACTCATTAAAATCTGTGCCCGGAGTTGGGTCTTTATCCTTCCAAAAAAGTTCAAAAGCCTCAATTTTTTGCTGATTATCCCCTTTATTTAAGTTTTTAACTACTTTTTCTGGGATAATGAACCGCAGCATTTCAATTGCAAGATCTACATTAAATAATGGAAGTGGCATATCTGCCCAATGCGAACTAACAAGCGTTTGATAAATTGGTTTTGCAGTCTCTTCTGTACTATTATTAATAGCTATAGAAAATCTGCTATTGGGTAAATCTACACCGTTTATTCGAAAGACATATTGATCATAACCAGTTGAGTTTAACGCAAAATTAGTCGCTTTATTATCCGAACTAACCGTTCTATCTAGGTTAATAGTATCAACTACTGCGGCGTTTTTGGCCGAGATAGTCAAAAGTGCTTTATTGGTTATTGTGCTATCTGTAGATTCAAATCCGCGCTCTCGCAAACTTAAGTTAAGCGCATTGGTTGATAACGTATCTGGTAGCCATATTAGTATGTCAAACTCTTTACCAAATGGGATTTTACTATCCAAGTTATTAGATAAAAAGGTGTTTTCTGCGGTATTGTAGTCACCTACAAGAATGTTGAGGGGTATTTTTCTCTCTGGTTTTTTTCGAATACGAAGCGTTCTGAATCTAGATTGTTGAGCAGTTGGGTCATCATTCTGTCTGAGTTCAACTCTGTATCTATAAATACCAGGTGGCAAATGAATCAGAAAATTACCTGTGAATTGTCTAGCTCTAGAAGTAGTTGCTTCGTAGGTGTTTACTATAACCGTATCTCTAAAGACAATGGTTTTGACGGGAATCAGCTCTTCTAATTTTGCAAGTTGATTCTCTCTCAACACATTTATATTAGGACTACGACCTCTTTTTCGCTCTTTTTCAATTGCTTCCTGTTCTTTACGCTCTAGTTCTTCAATTTTTTTTGCTTCTTCTTCAGTGGTTTTAAAGACGTCAAGACTAATAAGTATTTGTGAATCGAATTGAGCATTGTTTTTCTTGAATTGCAAAAGATCATAACTCAAACTAAAGCCAACTAAGGCCGTAGATAGGCTATCTGTTGAGGGTAAGATTTGATGTTGAACAAAGCTCTGAGCTTGTAAAGCACGCCAAGCAAGTCTATAATATTCGCTATCCGTTTTATTTCCTCTACTTTGGGCATATAGAATGCTATTAGTAAGCTGCAGCGCTACAATGCAAATTAGCACTGCCAAAATAAATGAAGGGAAACGTTTCATTGCGTGAAATTACCGTTAAAGATTGAGTCTAAAATTAAGCTCTTTTAAGCATTAAGACGCATGAAAATTATAGGTCGTTCAAATTTATGCCAATTCGGCCACAATTCAACCCACATCTAGAAGTAAAGAGCTTGTTTATTCATGAAATTACGGTTTCTATAGTTTAGTTCAGGAACTTAAGAAAGAGAAGGTATCGTTATAGAACTTTCAACGTAGATCTGAACTAATTTAATTTGAGTGCTTTTACTTCTAAAACAACTATTAAGCTAAATTAATGTTAGCTCATTGCTTTAGAGATACGTATTTTAATGATATCAAAATCGCTTGTATACCTTATTTGGTTATATTTTCTCTCGTTTATTAATGACTGACTCTTCTAAAAAACGCCTAAATGCTTTTTTTGGCCCTTATGTAAAATCAATTGTTGCAGGTTGTTTCATGATAACTGCTGCAAATGTTTTTTTAGTGTGGATACCAGTTTTTATCAGGGAAACCATCAACCAAGTAACAAATAACCCATCTTTACAAGGCGCAGATGGCTTAGCAGTGACAGATATATTATTCCAATCAGAGTTTAGCTATCCCTTAGTTGCGAATGCGCTCAAATTGGTTGGAGCAGCTATTTTATATGGTCTTTTTCTTTTTGCAACGCGCCAAACAATCATTGTTTCCTCAAGAAAAATTGAGCGCGATGTTAGATCTGCTCTATTTGAAAAGCTATTAGCACTTCCAAAATCTTTTTTCACCAAACACAGAATAGGTGACATTTATGTAAGAACGTCTGAAGATGTGAATAAACTTCGGATGTATTATGGTCCTGCCGTTATGTATGCGGCAAATACGGTTGGACGAATGGGGGTGATCATTTTTATGATGTTTTGGGTGAATCCTACGCTTTCATTATGGGCAATCATACCTTTACCCATACTTTCATTTTTGGCTTATTTTGTGAGTAGCTACATAAATAAACAATCGAGGGTAATACAAGAGCATTATGCGGTATTAGCAGGCAGGGCTCAGGAAGCTTTTAGCAGTATTCGGCTGATTAAGGCGTATGGTAGAGAAGAATATGAACAAAGTGTTTTTGAAAAAGAGAGTGAAGAGTACAAGAAGAAAAAACTCAAATTGGATTTAATTGAGTCGCTTTTTATTCCTATGTTATCGTTTTTTATAGGCTTATCTGTAGTTATTGTGCTTTGGAAAGGTGGAGAAATGGTAATTGCAGACGAATTATCTGTTGGGAATATTGCTGAGTTTATAGTTTATGTGGCATACTTAACGTGGCCAGTTGCCTCTTTAGGCTACACACTTAATCTATATCAACAGGCAATGGCTTCTTGGGAGCGTATAGATTATGTGCTTGATTACCCGATTGTACAAAATAAAATTGACCATGAGATTGCCACTAAACATTCAGATGAGCCTTTTTTAGTATTTGATAAAGTAAGTTTTAAATACCCAGGCACAGACCAATTGGTTTTAAAAAATATTTCATTCACTATTGATAAGGGTGAGCAGCTAGCTATTGTAGGCAAAACGGGAAGTGGTAAGAGCACAATTGCTCAATTAATACCTTATTTATTCGATGTAACAAACGGTGAAATACGTTTAGAAGGCATAAATATAAAATACTGGCCTAAAGATAAACTCAGAGACAAGTTGGGCTATGTTGGGCAAGAAACCTTCTTATTTTCAGACACCATATTTGGTAATATTGCATTTGGAACAGAATCGGCTGATTTGTCCTTAGTAGAAAAAGCTGCTGAAAGTGCTCAAGTAAAGTCCAACATTTTATCTTTTACCAAAAAATTTGATACTATGGTAGGAGAAAGAGGAATAACCCTATCTGGCGGGCAAAAACAACGAACGGCTATGGCAAGAGCCCTAATAAAAAACCCAGAAATTCTTATATTTGATGACTCTTTAAGTGCTGTCGATACCAAGACAGAAGAAGCTATCTTAAATCATTTGCGTGTAGAGTTAGAAAATCGGACTTCAATAATGATAAGCCATAGAATATCAACGGTTCAACAAGCCAACAAAATTATTGTCATAGATGAGGGTAGCATTATCGAATCAGGAACGCACCAAGAACTCATCACCAAAGATGGCACTTACTCAAGAATGTACCGAAAACAGTTGCTTCAAGAAGAACTGAATGTTCTCTGAATCATGAACAGTACAACTCATAAAAACCAATCAACTCATATCCCAAATATCATCAGTAAACCCCTTACAACCAGAGTTTGAAAGCTTTATGTGTAAGACAGCTGTTGATCTAACTAAACTTAACAGGAAAACAAAATGATACTTGTACCTCTTGGTGTAGCATCTGCAACACCAACGGCAACACGCCACCTATCTTCGCTAGCAGTGTGGAGAGAAGGATCAGTCTTTTTATTCGATTGTGGTGAAGGCGCACAAATGCGAATGCTTCAAGCGGGCATTAAGCGGTCAAAAATTAAATATATCTTTATTACCCACTTTGATTACGATCACTTTACGGGACTAATTGGATTATTATCGACCTTACAACTACAACGTAGAGAACAGCCATTGACCTTGATTGGTCCTAAAGGCTTAAAAGAATACGTTGATTGGAACTTTAAATTTATCGGCGTTGAACTCATGTTCCCTGTTGAATTCATTGAAGTAGAAGAAGATTTTGAACATCAGGTTGTAGTAGACGAAGAAGAATTCTTTATTGAAGCTAGACCTCTAAAGCATAGCCGTTTTTGTATTGGCTACAGAATGCAGGAAAGAGATAAGCCAGGTAAGGTTGACGGTGTAAAAGCTGCTGAACTTGGTATAACTAAAGACCAAGATTTCAAAGATCTTAAAGCTGGAAAAGATATAGCTCTCGAAGATGGTACGCTCGTATTAGCTGCAGATATTGTTGGAGAACCCATTAAAGGCGAAAGCTTTGCTTATGTAACAGATACAGTTTACTGTGAAAACTCTGTACTTCTTGCAAAGGGTGTTAATATTCTGTATCACGAAGCTACTTTTAGTGATGCTCTAGCTGAAAAAGCTGCGGAGAACTTCCATTCTACGGCTAAAGATGCTGCTCGTGTAGCTAAAGAAGCGGGGGTTGAGCATTTAATTATATCTCACTTCTCTGCGCGTTACACCAATCCTTTCGTATTGCTAAGAGAAGCAAAAGAAGATTTTGAAAACACCTGGATGGCTACTGAGTTACGCCCTGTAACTACTAAGCATACCGTTGAAAAAGATATCATTGTTCCAAAAGTAATGGTTCGTGAGATTGCAGATTTTGAAAAAGAAATTGCAATGATCAAGAGCCGATTACAAAGAGAAATGACCTCGAAAAGACGTCCAAGCACTAATAATAATCGCGGTGGTGGTAATTACAACCGAGGCGGAAGTAGAGATAGCGGCAGCAGCGGTTACGACCGTGGCGAACGTTCTGGCGGCTATGATCGCTCTCCTAGTAGAGATGGTGGCAGTGGTGCAAGCTACGATCGTGGTGCTCGTTCAGGTGGCTATGATCGTGCTCCAAGCAGAGATGGCGGAGGAGGTGGCGGTTATGATCGCTCACCAAGAGATGGCGGGGGAAGTGCTGGATATGACCGCAGACCAGCAGCTAGCGGCAGTTATGACCGCAGACCAGCTCCTAGAGATAGCGGCGGTGGCTATGATCGCAGACCACAGGCCCCTAGAGATGGTGGCGGTGGTTATGATCGCTCACCAAGAGATGGTGGCGGAAGTGGTGGATACGAACGTAGACCAGCTCCTAGTAGTGGCGGTAGTTATGATCGCTCTCCTAGAGAAGGTGGCGGAAGTGGCGGTTACGACCGTGGCGGCCGTCCTGGAAACTATGACCGTACACCAAGATCAAGTGGTAGTGGCTATTCTAGAGATAGAGACCCAAATAGTTCAAATGACGAGCGCCCACAAAGCCCACGTCCTATTACTCCAAGAACACCCTACGATGATTTCAATAGGTTCTAATTAAGTAAAGGAACTTTTTGAATGTCGCAAAAAAGCGATAAAAAAAATACGAGTAAAGCCGTTGACCGTAAACTGGTTCAGCGGCTTTATTTCTTTGTAAAGCCCTACCGTTGGTACATTCTTCTTGCAATTGTACTCACACTATTCTCGGCTTTTCTAGGCTCTGTTATACCTAAACTATCTCAGCAAGCCATAGATAATTATATAGCCGAAGGGGATAGTAAAGGCTTAGCAAATGTAATACTGCTCATTGTTTATGCCCTAGCCGGAGACTTCCTGTTAACGGTTATAACTACCTACATTACCCGTTGGTTTGGCCAAGGTGCACTCTATAACCTACGTATAGAAGTATTTAAAAAAATACAGTCATTACACGTTCAGTTTTTCGACAAAAACCCTATTGGTAGGCTAATAACGCGTACAACTAATGATATTGAAGCACTCTCTGAGTTGCTTTCTTCTGGCGTTATAACCATGATTGGCGACCTACTTCGCATCGTTTTCATTCTGTATTTTATGTTTGGAATGAACGTGAAGTTAACCGTCATTTCACTTTCTGTAATGCCAATGCTTTTCTACTTAACCTTTTGGTTTAAAGCTAAAGTACGGGTGGCCTTTCTTGAAGTTCGCGATCAAGTCGCAAGACTTAACTCTTTTGTTCAAGAACACATTAACGGAATGGATATCGTTAGGCTTTTTAATAAGCAATCAAATGAGTTCAATAAGTTTAAACAAATCAACGAAGCACACACACAAGTACAAATAAAAACCATTTTTTATTTCGCCATATTCTGGCCAGCTGTTGAAATGATTTCCAGTTTTGCCATGGCATTAGTAGTTTGGTACGGCGGGGCTCAAGCACTTTCCTCTGAGTTAACCGTAGGTGTTTTACTCGCTTTTATTCAATATGTAAGGCAATTTTTCCGACCTATTCAACAACTCAGCGAAAAGTACAATACCCTACAATCAGCTTTTGCAGCTTCAGAACGTATTTTTGGGATCCTTGACGAAACCAACAAGGTCTCAAGTCCGGAAAAACCTATTGACGCTGAAATAGTACGAGGTGAAATACGTTTCCAAGACGTATGGTTTAAGTACAACGAAAATGAGGATTACGTATCTAAAAATTTATCATTTACCGTGAAGCCTGGTGAAACCATAGCTATTGTTGGTGCTACAGGTGCTGGGAAATCGACCATCATAAACTTAATAATGCGTTTTTACGATTTTAGCAAAGGTAAAATTGAAATAGATGGTTATGACATTAAAGAACTTGACCCTATTGAACTGCGAAAGAAGATTGCATTAGTTCTACAAGACACTATACTATTTTCTGGCACAATTCTAGAAAATATCACCTTGAATAAAGCTGATATCACTCAAGATCGTGTTGAAGAAGCGGCTAAACTAATTGGTGCAGATGGCTTTATCAGCAAACTTCCAAATGGTTATCAGCATATTCTTAAAGAAAGGGGAGATAGTCTATCTATGGGACAAAGACAGCTCATTAGCTTTTTACGAGCTCTTGTTTACGATCCAACTATTTTAATCCTTGATGAGGCCACTTCTAATATTGACTCAGAAACCGAAGCATTAGTTAATGAAGCTTGTTTATCATTGGTAGCAGGAAGAACTTCCATAATTATTGCCCATAGACTCTCAACTATTCAACATGCAGATAGGATTATAGTAATGCACAAAGGGGAAATTAGAGAAATGGGTTCACACAATGAATTGCTAAAAAATAAAGACGGTATCTACAAAAAACTATATGAGCTACAGTTTCAAGAATCTGCGTAATTGATAAACAAGAAGGGGATTATCTTATTTCCCATCTTGTTTAAAAATAATTTTCATGTTAGGCTATGCTGGCTTTACGCTATAACCTTTATGTCTTTAGCAATGCTTAATTTACCAGCAGTTGCCTTTTTAACCTCTTCAATAGAAACACCAGGAGCCACTTCTTTAAGAATAAAACCGCCGCCATTTGCATAATCTATATCAAGTACTGCAAGATCCGTAACAATTCGTTTTACACAACCCACGCCTGTAAGTGGCAAACTACAATTCGGCAGTAATTTAGATTCTCCAGCTCTGTTCGTATGCTGCATAGCAACTATTATATTCTCGGCAGACGCCACTAAATCCATGGCACCGCCCATTCCTTTGACCATTTTGCCAGGTATTTTCCAGTTCGCAATATCCCCATTTTCTGATACTTCCATCGCACCAAGTATCGTTAAGTGAATATGTCCGCCACGTATCATGGCAAAACTTTCTGCAGAACTAAACAAAGAAGAACCATCTAACATACTTACGGTTTGTTTTCCAGCATTTATTAAATCGGCATCAACGCCTTCTTCTTCGGGGAAAGGACCAATACCAAGTAAACCATTCTCTGATTGTAGCACTACATTTATCCCTTCTGGTATGTAATTAGCTACTAAAGTTGGTATGCCAATTCCCAAATTAACATAAAAGCCATCTTCAAGCTCTTGAGCTATACGTTTTGCTATTCCATTTTTATCTAACATTACGAATTCTCCTTTTTTGCACGAACGGTACGTTGTTCAATTCGTTTTTCATAATTTTTCCCTTCAAAAATACGCTGAACATACACAGCTGGCGTATGAATTTCATTGGGGCTTAGTGTGCCCATAGGAACTAGTTCTTCCACCTCAGCAATCGTGATTTTTCCTGCAGTAGCCATCATGGGATTAAAGTTTCGCGCAGTTCCTTTGAACACTAAATTTCCTGCTTTATCACCCTTCCAGGCTTTTACTAACGAAAAATCAGCTTTTAACCATCGCTCTAAAATGTACATTTTACCCTCAAACTCAGCAGTAGGTTTTCCCTCAGCAACCTCTGTTCCATAACCAGCAGGAGTGTAGAAAGCCGGAATTCCTGCCCCTCCGGCTCGTATTCTTTCAGCTAGCGTGCCTTGAGGAATTAACTCTACGTCTAGCTCGCCAGACAATAGCTGGCGCTCAAACTCGGCGTTTTCACCAACATAAGAGGCCATCATTTTTTTTACTTGGCGTTTTTTTAGCATAAGGCCAATGCCAAAATCATCAACACCGGCATTATTGGAGATACAGGTTAAATCCGTAATATTTGTTTTAAGTAGTGCTGAAATACAATTTTCAGGAATACCACATAGGCCAAACCCTCCAAGCATCAGCGTTGAACCTGAACTAATGTCTTTAACGGCTTCTTCAGCCGAACTTACTCGTTTATCAATCATAAAATTGAGACTTTTTATAAATGTATTGAAAGCGCTTTTTTGCTGCCAAAGAATAGGAAATATTTCACACTAATTATGCAAAAATTGACATAATTATACAATTGATTTAGTTATAATAGTCTCAACAAATTTAAGCCCTAAGAATGCACAGTACTAATAAACTCAATAACTATGCATTTAACATTTATCACTACCCCAGTATGAGATATAAATCAGACACAAAGTACTTAGCATTTATTACTGCAATTTTGTTACTAGGTTCATGTGCAGAAATGCCAAACGAACCTAATTTCACCACTGAAAACACTTTACAAATACCATTAACTACTTCAAAAAAATTTACGCTTATTGGCCAAGGAAATGACGTACTCATTGATACTACTTCAGCCGATTTCGAAGATGTTTTTGACTTTGACACCGATGCCAATTCGCCTACTTACGGCCTTGTTAGTATCGGACAAGTAGAGAAGGTAGACGATATTGATCTAAATGATGCTATTCCATCAATTGATTTAGCACCATCAAATATATCATCGCAAATTGGAAAAATTGATATTGATAATATTGATTTAGTCATAAATGTGAGTTCAGAAGAAATTTTAGGATTTGTACCTTCAGGTAACGTAATTATTCCTATCTCATTTGATCAAGTGGTAGAGAAAAGCTTTGATGTAGACGGACTTACATCATTTACTATCGATAGTGGTGGGTTTAGTCTCTCTGTAACCAATAATACAGGAATTGATTACACAGAGGTTCAAGCTCAGTTATTTGCTGCCACTACTCCAATTGGTAATAGCATTGTTTTTGAAAACTTTAGTAACGGACAATCCTTAACCAGGCAAATACTTTTTTCTCAAGGTGATGAGGCCATAGACCTAAATATACGTTTTACTCTCACTGCCCCTGCGCAGCAGAGCTCAGGGCCTTACGAATCTCTTACTACTACTATTGATCCACTAAATTTATCTTTATCAGCTGCAGAATTATCTTCCTATCGTCTTGAAAATCAGAGTTTTAACAGTATAGGAACAATAGATTTTAATAATGATGGGGTTAATTTTTCATCAGCTGACCATTTCATTTTATTGTCAGAGGGACAAATTCGAATTTCAGAAATTACTAATAGTTTAGCTGTTGGGTTAGAAAACCTAACTATTGCTTCTGACTTCATTATTGCCCCAAATGGAGAAACTTTCAAACTCAGCTTTAAAGGTGACTCCGATGGCTCTGATGGTTTATTTTCTTATAGATCTATACAGCCCAATGAGTTACCTAGATCTCGTGGCGATATTATAGTAGATTTAAGTGGCTATAGAATAAAAGCTTTTGATGCAATTACAGGTATAGGAGATGCAATAACTTACTCTGTAGAAGGCTCAACACCAGTAAATATTTCTAGTACAGAGTCTACTCAGTTTACTGAAAATAGTTCTATTCAGACTGTGCTAGGTCTAGAGAATCTAAAAATTAGTGAAGTCTTTGCTCAAATTAACCAGAATGAGTTTACCCTTAAAAATGACCAAAATAATGACGGAGTTATTGGATTACTGACAAACGGTGAGTTTGAAAGTACCATAATTGATGCTTTTGACGATATAAGAGATGAACTTGCTAACGTTGAGCTTAAAGGTTCAACCCTTAACTTTGATTTTTCACATAATATTGGTGTTGAAACACATTTATTTCTAGCAATTGTGGGCTTAGATATTAATGGGAATGAATTGTATTTATCCTCTTCAGACTACTCAGTAAACGAAACTGATTTACAAACTCGATCACTTTTTCGAAGTGGTCAAGCTATACCAATACAACGATTAATTAAAATTGTTATTGAACCAGCTGCCAATAATAGCCTTAGAGCACAACGCATTAGCTTTACCGCTTCAAACTCAAACGTAGAAGACTTTATAAACCTATTGCCTTCTGAAATTCGTTTTGTCGGAAGAGCTATTGCAAGCCCAAATGGAGGGGTAGGTAGGATAGTTACACCGCTTCAATTTGATGCTTCTTTCGCTGTTGAAGTCCCTTTAAGCCTAATCGCATCTAGTTCTGATGATAGCCCTAGAGGTGCTGCATTTACACCAATAGATATAGATATTGACTTAACAGATCTACCCAACCCAGAAGAGGACGATTCGCGTATTACCAAAGCCGATCTAATTATTAATTATGAAAATGGCCTACCCATTACGCTAGATTTTGGCATTGATTTTCTACGTGCCGATTCTTCTTTAGTATTTAGTTATCCGGAAGAAAATCAGTCTTTTTTGTTTAAAGCAGCTTCTTATGATCAAATCACAGGATTTGCCAACGGTAAAACACAAGATCAAATTCTCTTTTCACTCAATCAAGCGCAATTAGACTTACTCAATCAAGTTGAAATTCTACAACTAACACCCTTTTTAAAAACAGAACAATATCAAGCTAGACCTCGGTATTTCGATGAATTAAGTTTTGAAATAAGAGCAGGCATTGTCATTCAAAACTCTATAGGAAACTAGTTATGACCAATCATTTTCGCACACACCACAAAGTACTCATATTCACAGTAATTATAATCTGTACGCTCATTTACACCTTTGACATGCAAGCTCAATCTAGATTTTTGAGTTCTAGAAATGCTGCTATGGCTGGTGGTGGAGTAAGCTACGTAACTGGGTTTGAAGCTAACTTCATAAACCCTGCTAATCTGATGCTACGTCAAGGCAGAAGAACAAAAAATCAAATAGGGCTTGCTTCTTTAAATGTCAGCTTGCAATCATCTTTGCTTGATATACCAAAATACAATGAAACCTTTACGACAGGACGAGTGATTGGCGTAGAAGAAACTGCTGATTATTTTGGAAGTTATGAAGACTCGCAGACTACGGGTTTTCAAATTGATGCAGTTCCCATTGGTTACGCTGGAACCTTTGAAAAATTTGCAATAAGTGCAGCTTTTAGAGGAAGGCAATTAACCAATTTTAACTTCAATCGTGGCCTTGGTGAGTTGGCTTTATTAAACTTAAACCCAGATGCTTTCTCTACTGCAAGGCCAGTAAATTTTGGTTTATTAACAACTACTTTTGGAGAATTTTCTGTGGGTTTTGCTATGCCTGTTTGGAATGGTGAATTCAAGGGGAAACGAATTGAGGTTTTTGCAGGAATTGCTCCAAAGCTCATTGTTGGGGCCAATTTTGCTAGAGTAGATCTTAACTCAACACTACGAGTTGATCCTATCACAAATCAAAATCCTGAGATTCAACACGATTTTTCTTATAGTTACATGACTTCATTTGCTACATTAAATGCGGATATTGAACGTTATATAAGTGACCGTAATAGCCTTGGCAATGATATTAGTTTAGGTGACTATGTAGATGATTTTGAAGCCGGTGATTTAAGTGCAAATGCTATGGGCTTTGGTTTAGATTTAGGCCTAACTGCTAAAATAGATCTTGACGAAAAACAATCTCTTACACTAGGATTTTCAATCACAGATATTGGATCAATTACCTTTTCAGAAGGGGTTTCAGAGTTTGGCGCATCTGATGTTTTTAGTTTTCGTGGTTTCGATTACACAAGCCTGACAGATAACGATGATTATTTAGAGCAGTTTTCAGATAGTTTGTCTAATGATATTTATGGCATACAAAATCTTAATGGAACCTCATTCGGCTACGCATTACCTACACTTACCTCATTAGCTGTTACCTATCAACGTAGTAATTCTCTAATGCTTTCTATGGATTTGATGTTAGGTGCAAATAATAGCGGTATGAATAGCAAAAACTTAGCCATGGCTTTAGGAGTGGAATATAGACCTTTGAGATGGCTGCCGCTACGAGGCGGAGTTAGAATGGGAGGAGTGAGCTTTTCTAACGTACTGAGCTTTGGAACAGGTTTTGAATTTAAGAATGTAGAACTTACTTTTGCTTTCATGAACGTTCAAAGCCTTAAAGGTTATGTTGCAACTGCTTTCAGTGGTTTGATATTTCGCTTTTAAATGACATGATTTTGTGATGCAGTTGTTTGAACGTACTTATGGTTCTCAATGTTTGTTTGAGAATCATGGAAATGAAAGAAACCCACGCCATATTCGAATTAATAGCGCTTGTAATAGCGCCTCCATTAACCATATTTATAGGTGCCTTAATAAGAAGATTCTTTAAGTCAACATTAGAAGAAGAGTTATATAAAGTTTTTCATAAATACTGGGATGGTCAGACTGAAAACGAGCTTTACGCTTGGCAAATGGTTAAAAATCAGATTCTTAATAGTACAAGAGATCCAGTAAAATTGAAGAAAGTTGAAGACTATATATTGAGCTGCCGCAAATCAAAGATATTGTCTACAACCAAAGTCACAACCGAAGGGAAAATCAGCAAATAGCCATTATTTTGCCAAATATCTTTGTAAATCCCAATTTTTGAGAGCCTTTTTATCACCAAGTATATAAGCCACTAAATGTTTTGCAGCAGTTGGCGCATAAATCAATCCTTTTGAAGCCATTCCATTTATAAGATATAAGCCTTCAATTTGTGGATGCTTGCCAATTAAAGGCTTCCGATCTTTTGAAGCAACCCTAACAGCTGTCCATTGATTGAATGAGTCAATATTTTTTTCCGGTAACTCATAACCTAACAAATGCTGGCTTTTTTTTATTAGGCGATCTCTTCCATCATCGTCGGGTTTGAGGTGAGAAAAATGATGCTCATAGGTACTCCCAACAGCGTACTTAGACTCACTTAATTGACCTAAATAACCACTATTTGTAATGGCTATTTTAAAAGAAGGAAGGGCAGAGGTTGTGATAGTTAACATCTGTCCTTTGATTGGATGTGCTGTTAACCAACTACTAAAATAAGTATCAATAAAAATATCATATCCATTAGCTAACAATAAGTTATCATATTTAATAGAGATATTTTTTAAGTATATCTCTTTCTTTGTCACATCAATTTTTTCAATTGGTTTCTCAATGAAATGGGAAGTCAGAGCTTTACATTTTTTTATCAATGCACTTCTTAGTTTCGCCATTGGAACAACCCAAGACTCATGAATAAGTATGCCCCCATTTGGCGCAGCTTCCTTATGCATCTCAAGCTTGTGCTCTACATCTTTAGCTTCTACCCATTCAGACCAGCCATCTGGCCAGGCAGTTTTATGATATTTTTGTTTCCACTTTGGAGCATCTTCACCTAATGGAACAGCTTTAAAAATACCTTTCTTTGCCAGAATTAACTCATTTTCCTCATTCCGTAATTCACCATAATTGGCAATAGCTTGATCTAGTAGAGATTCAGCATCTTCTATTATATTCGGAGATCTAGACGTGCTAGGATTCAACAAACCCATTGGCGCTGAAGACGCGCCAGTGGTAACAGAATGAGGTTCAATCAGAATTATACTAGTCTTTGGAAGTTCTTTGGCTATGGCTAAAACACTATTTAGACCAGATAAGCCACTTCCTATAACAACAAAATCTGCATTAACTGTCATTAACGACCCAGACCTCTTTTCTGCACAATTTTTTTAATCTGTTTGTTGCCAAACCATAGTTTTCTGTTCGTTTCTATATCAATTAACTCCATATTTACGGTGTAAAAAAGGGCAGATTGGCGCTTGTTTATTGATTGATCTTTGATAGAACTCACATTACCAATAAGCATTAGGTCGGCTCCTAATTCCCTTCCCATAGCTTTAACGCTCTCTAAAGAAGCAAAAGACTGTTGTTCAACACGTTCCTGACGAATTTCACCTCTCTCTTCTGAGGATGCAACCACATCTACTAGGCCAGAATTAATAAATACACGTTCAATTTCTTTGGTGAAAATTTTGGTATCAATGTGCTCCATGGTTTCATTTCTAACAGCTCCAACTATAACAACTGGATTCAAATTGTTATGGTCTTTTTTAAATTGTTCGTACCATGGCTTGTCTAGTACGTCATTGATCATTTCTTCAGACACTAAACGCGCATCTGTGTCATTCCATTTTCCCGTTAGATCGGTTTGAGTTGTCGGATCTACACGATCAACTTTAAGTGTTGGGCTACATGCTGTTACAAAAGCTAGTAATGTAACGAATAGAATAAGTATATAGGTATTTTTCATCTTAGTAGTGTTTGGATTTTAATATTCTGCTGATTCAAGTAATTGTGTTTCAATAAAATCTGGGAGTTTTTCAGTAAGCCTTCTTTTGATATCCATGTCTAACCTAGCTTTGGCATTAATTTCGGTGGTTGAACCACTTCTATCTCTTACGGTAAAGGTTTTAAATCTATTTTGATCTGATGGATCAAGATGTTTTATGGTAATATCCCAATTAAAAAATATGGCATCTAAACGCTCTACTAATGCCTTAGATTGATTAAAAGATACATCTAATATTAACATCGGGTTTTCAGTATTTGGATTATAAGTGAATCCAACCTTCTCATAATTATTAATTATCGCATCTTTCACTAAATCTGGAGCATCCGTTTGTACATGTAATGTCATTTGTGGCCTTAGAACCCTGCCAATATCGTCAACAGATTTAACAAGTTGTTGGTAATCATATAATGAGGAGTTACCGCTTGATATAATTCTCTGTTGGCTTTCAAAGCCTTCTAAAAGTCCAATTTCAGTGTTCATTCTTTTCCATAAACGAAGTTTATCAAAGGGATTTTCTTGTTTGCCGTAAGCTTCAATTTCTCCATTTATTGATTTAGCTATTTTGGACATTTCAGCGCCATAAACTTGTTCAGACTCTAGTCTATTTAGACCAGCAAGTGCGTAATAAGGTCCGTCTTTAGTTGATTTTTGGGCTAATATTCGGGCATTTAGTAGTTTTAAAGCAGATCGTATTTCCGTGTTTTGTTCATAACTAGATATTTCATCGAAACTTCTACTATTCCGATTGAGATATTCGTTAAAAACCATGCTACTAATGCGTTCACTAGATATGTCTGCTTTGAATATTCTTGATAGGTTACTTAACGCCTGATCTGTAGCATCTTGTGGGGTATTGCCAGATCCTACTGCTGTAATCCAAGAGTTAGACGGATAAGCTATTGAACTATCTGTCACCCAGTCAGTTACTGGTTTATTAGAGCCACACCCAACGACTATGAGTACTAATAAAGATAAACTGGCTTTAATTATAGTACTCATGAAGGTGTTTCTATTGTAGATAGGTTTAATCAGTTCCAAAATAAGGCATCCTCGAATATGAGTTGTTTTGATGTATCACCCTGAGGTACAATCATATTTTTCTTTTGCGTAAATATAAGCTGTTCATTCACGTCAAAAAATTGAAAATACACCTGATGTTCACCTGGAGGTAAGAGTAGGGTGGTAGCATGTACTTTTGCAGGTAGACTTTGCCAAGACCTTAGATCTGCATTTTCTGTGGCTTCTTTTATTAAAAAACTGAAAATCCCTGCAATTGCCTCAGCTGCTAGTTGCTCAGATTCGTCTTTTTTGTCTTCGTCATTTTCTCTCACAGCACTTTTTAATGCTTCAGTTCCAATAATTTTAGCCGTACCACGCGCAATAGCCCTTGCATAAATAATTGCCGTTTTTTCTTTGAAATAAGCCATTTGCATCTCGTCTAGATGCTCAATTAAGGGCAAGCGATATCTAAACTCTACTTTATCAATAACCGTAACCAAATCAACATAAGCAGCAGCAGTAGGTACAAAATTGAAGACCGGCATTGCATATTTTATATAGATATTTTCAATTTTACCATTTCTTTGTATTGGAATAAGATCTCGATAAGCTACTTCAGTTTTTATGGGGGAAGCACCTGTAAATGCTACTACCAAGACGTTATAAGAATTAGGGTCAACCAAGTTACTTACGTCCTGTTCAAATGGCAGATCTCCCCAAGCTAAGTCTTGTTGGATGCCAAGAGCCCCTTTCAATAAATCCGACTCAATCCTTGCATCGTCTCGTAAACCATTTTTTGCATAAATAATTGACGAAAGATATCTGGCCCAGGCTGAGTTTCTTATTTTTGCTCGTTTACTTCCTAAACGCTCCTTAATGGCAGGGCTGTCCCAGTTGATAGATTCATTCTGTTGGCTTAGCCACTCTTGATCAACAGCTTCTCCAAATTTCCTTGTTAATTGCTCAAGTTTAAAGCTCATTTGTTTTGTCTCAACCAACGCACCATTCAAATCATTAGTACTGAGGTAGTTAAGCGCATTTATAGTATTAATATATAGATGCTCAATATCAGAGCCATCATAATCTAGCTGATTATCGTTACCTATGATTGACGCTACAGCACGGCTTGCGCTTCTAGTTACCAATTTATCTATTCTAGTTTTAGCTGATTCAAAAGCAGTCTTACTTTTTTCATGTAGATCGGCAAAATAGCTGGTTGTGCCTAACTCGAGATTATACAGAACTGCATCTTTTTCGGAGTACCAGCCCTTTTCCTTACTTACTTCAATGCTCTCCATGGCTTTTTTAGCGTTATTAATCACTAAATTTTCTCGTACCTGACGTTGACCACGCTGAATATTGCTAGATGCGCAAGAAGTACTAAAAAGAATGACTATCAGCAATATTAAATGCTTTAAGTGTCTTGAGTTGGTATTATTTACCATTTTACGCTCTGATTATGTTGGCTTTTTTACTCTGGTTTGTAAGTTGCTTGTATTTAGATAAAAGAATTCACTATAATAGCAGTTTAATTGATAAAATTACGAGTGTTCATCACATGTTTGTGCTATAAGTGTAAATGAGCTCCTTCAGGTAAAATTATATGGTTAAAATCGCCTTAAAAACTACTTTTGTTTACTTCATTCTTTCTCTTTTATGGGTTACTCTTTCCGATAAAGTAGCCTTTATATTATATGAGACATCCATAGTATCTGCAGAAAGCTATTATCTGATCCAAAGTTTGAAGGGCTATTTCTTTGTATTACTCACCACCATTGGTTTATTTTATTTGATTAATAAGCAAATTCATAAAGTTGAGGAAGTGAAAGACGATTTTATTAGGTTATTTGAGCAAAACCCGAACCCGATGTGGATTTATGATTTAACTACTTTTGAGATTTTAACAGCTAATAATGCGGCAGTTGACACCTATGGTTTTGACCATGAGGAATTTAAAAGTCTCACTATTTTTGATTTAAGACCTGAATCAGAGCACCAGAAGCTTCGAGATAATATAAAGGCCACAGAAGCAAGTAGAAAGAACTATGATAAAAGCTTTACATGGCTTCACCGCAAGAAAAATGGCGATAGTTTCTACGTCAATATCTATTCACACCCGACTAATTTCAACAATAAGGCTTGTAGAATAATTACCGCAATAGATATTGATCGCGCTTTTAGAACCGAGTTAGACCTAATTAATATCAATAAAGCGCTGAAATTCTCAACACATCTATGCATTACTGATCTAACTGGGATCATTATCGAAGTTAACGAAATATTTGCCCGAACCGCAGGATATACCATTGACGAGTTGGTAGGAAAAAAAATCTCGCTTCTTAGCTCAACCTATCACAATCAGAGCTTTTGGCTGAACTTTTGGGAAACTCTAGATAGCGGACAGGTATGGCGTGGCGAGATATGTAATAAAGCAAGAGATGGTTCTATTTTTTGGTACGGAACAGTTGTCACACCTATTTTTGATCAAAATGATAACGTTTATAAGTTTATGTCAATAAGCAGTGAAATAACCCAAGAAAAGCAATTGGAAGCAGATCAATTCAGAAAATCTGAGCAACTAAAGGATTATGCCCAACTCACCTCACACGACATTAGAGGTCCTTTAACTCGACTTTTAGCCTTAACTGATTTCTATGACCTTGCAGAAGAGTCTGAGATTGATTTTGTGCTTACGAATATTAAAAAAACTAGTCTTGAATTAGATGTTATTATTAGGCAAATGAATGAAAAAGTAGAGTCTGATTTGGCCATCTGATTCACATTTTTTGGTTATAATGAAGCCAAATTACGACTAACTTCTCCCTGTTTTACATGCGATATATTCTGCTTTTAGTAATGTCCACGCTAGTAATTGGACTTATCATTTCATGCGCAAGCCAGAAACTGCCCAGTGGTGGACCTGGCGACCAGCTTGGGCCAACGTTGATCGGACAATTCCCCCAAAATGGTACAGTTAATTATGCGGGAAAAGAAGTTCAGTTTTTTTTCAATGAATTTATCAACCGCTCAACCGTAACTAAAGCGTTAAAAATCGAACCTGATTTAGGCATAAAAACTACGATAAAACAGGGTAGAAAATCATTTTCAGTCATCTTTGAAGATAAGTTACCAGAAAATACTACAGTCATTATACAATTAGGTAGCGAGCTAACAGACACTTTTAACAATAAGCTGGGAAGCCCTTCTACCATTGCTTTTTCAACGGGAAGTCAAATAGATAAAGGTGCGCTATCTGGGGCTATTTATTCAGCTGAAACTGGGAAGGGAGAGTCTGGATTAAAAGTACTTTTATTCGAAGAAACTGCTGAAATCGGAAAAAATTCAGCGAAATATATTGCAGAGACTGATACAGCTGGTGTTTTTCAGTTTGATTATTTAGCTGAAGGCTTTTACACCGCACTTTGGGTTGAAGACGCAAATAGAAACAGAAACTTGGAAATAAATCGTGAGTATTATTCTACCTTTTCAACAGAAAAAATAATGGTCAAAACTGATTCTGTAGCTATTCTCCAGCCTTTATACATAACCAGAGAAGATACTATAGCGCCTACATTGTTCGAGACCGGCTTACTGACACAGCAACGCTTGAATTTAATGTTTAGTGAAGAGATTTATTTTGATGAGCAAACAACTATTCAGGTAGAAGATAGCAGTGGCAATTTTATACCTGCGTTCCCACTTTACACCGTGGCAGAAGCAAAACAAAAACTTCTAGCCCATGCTCAAGAGCCGTTGTCAAACGAACAAATGCAATACAGAGTACTAATTAACGCCGTTTTTGATGAGGCTAGCAATCGATCTAATATTATTGGCAGTTGGTTTGATGGATCTACGCAAAAAGATACTGTTCAACAGCGAATTATAGCCTATGGAATAAAGAATGAATACTTTTTTGATGAAGCATTGACCTTTAGGTACGCAAAGCCATTCTCTAATACCGCACTAGCAGATTCATTTTTTGTAAACGCACAAACAGAGATGTTTAAACCTTGGACAAAAACTAAACAAGCTGGAAATGAACTGATAATTTATCCCGATTCTTTGTGGAGCTTAGAAGGCTTGACCTTTAATTTATGGGATCCTTCATCACTCTCATTTGCTGCATACAATCCAACTATATGGACAGATACCAAGTTAGGTGGCATTAACTTAAAATTTGACCTAAACGTTGTTAAAGATAGCTCATCTACAAGAACAGGCCTTTCTGATACGCTAAAATCAGATGTAGATACTATTAAGTCTATCAGCACGTATCAAATAAGAGTTTACGATGATAATATGAAATTATACCATAGTGGTACTTATGTAGACTCGTTGCTTGTGAATGATGAAAAAAGCTATTTAATTGAACGATTACCTGCTAAACCGCTTCGATTAGTTGTTTTTAAAGATGTAAATGGAAGTGGATCTTATGAATTGGGCAAGATCAATCCATTTGTTTCTCCAGAGAAGTATTATTTCAATGCAAAAGTTGATGTGAGATCGGGTTTTGAAACTACCATTGAGGTAGATTTTTCCAAAGATTATGAAAAGTTGGTAATGAAGTTAAACGCTTTACAAAATGATGTGGGCCCTAAAAGTAATAGTGAATCAAAGACTGAGAAAAGCAGCAGTAATGAAATCGAAAGAAATTAGTTGAACGACATTAAATAACGATATTTATCACAAATAGAGTTGAGCTTTACGGTGTTAAGCCCAAGTTTTTTTATCGTTAAGTTGTTCATCAATTCTGTTCCAGTTGGTATATAGCCATAATTTATATGGTGCAACTTTATGCAACTAATAATTATTCTATTAAGCAAAGACGGAACTTCGGGTTTCATTTTGCAATGTTCTAAAGATGAAAAGTCATCGAATGGAGGCATGAGGTAATGCTATTAGATTGTTTTATAAACTATTTTATTCACAATCCAATAACTGTGCCATTTATGGGCAAAGCACTAGTACTAAACACGGCAAACTACGTTGTTGATTGGCTGCACTACCAATCAACATTACAACTACAATCAGACAGCTACTTCTGTTTGTTTCTGGTTTTTGTACGCGGGTCTTGGTTTCAATCCTAGCTTTTGGAACATCACTGTATCTTCATCAATATCATTATTCAATGTAGTTAGCAGTTTGTCACCAGCAAAGATGGAGTTTGCACCAGACATGAAACAAAGGGCTTGTTCTTCTTTAGTCATCCGAACTCTGCCTGCGCTTAGCCTAACCATGGCTTTGGGCATTAAAATTCTAGCGGTGGCAATCATCCTAACCATATCCCAAACAGGCACTTTGGGTTGATTTTCCATAGGTGTTCCCTTAACTGGAATTAGCGCATTAACAGGCACAGATTCTGGGTGTTCTGGCTGCGTTGATAGGGTATGGAGTAGCTTCATCCGGTCTTCATGTGTTTCACCCATTCCTATAATTCCACCTGAACAAACGGAGATATCTGCCTTTCGCACTTTATCGATGGTTTCTAGCCGATCTTGATAGGTACGAGTAGTAATAATAGTCTCATAAAACTCTTCACTTGAGTCTAAATTATGATTGTAGGCGTAGAGTCCTGCTTTCTTAAGATCAGCAGCTTGTTTATCATTAAGCATACCTAAAGTACAGCAAACCTCTAGATCTAGGGAAGCAACTTCTTTAACCATTTCCAACATTTGGGCCCATTGGCTATTAGATTTTGCATTGCGCCAGGCAGCGCCCATACAAAAGCGAGTGCTACCAAACTCTTTAGCTCGTTTAGCCGTCTCAACAACCTCTGCAACAGGAAGTAAGCGCTCGTTATCAACTCCTGTCTGATATCTAGAAGATTGTGGACAATATGCGCAGTCTTCTGGACAGCCACCCGTTTTCACAGAAAGAAGGGTGCAAACTTGAACTTCACCAATCTCTTGATATTGATTATGAACAGTAGCTGCCTGAAAAGATAACTTTAGTAATGGTTGGTTATAAATTGTTTCAATTTCCGATAGAGACCAATCGGTTCTGATTTCTTGCATAAGTAATAAAGTATGGAGTTAAAAGTATTATCTGGCTGACTTCAGATAGTCTTCTGGGGCTATGTCTTCAAACATATATTGTAAAGGGTCTATTTGTTCGCCTTCAACAAAAATTTCATAATGTAAATGCGGGCCATCAACAACACCAGAATCGCCGGATAAACCTATCAATTGCCCTCTAACTACCTTTGCACCACGTGTAAGATTATCATCAATCTTAGATAAATGGGCGTATAAACTAACAAAACCGAAGCCGTGATCTATGTAAATTACATTACCTAAACTACCACGAACACCAGAATATTTTATTTTGCCATTTCCAGTGGCATATACAGGTGTGCCAACTCTGGCGCGTAAATCAACACCTTTATGCATTAAGTATCGATTGTGAACTGGATGTAATCTTGGCCCATAAAAGCTAATAACCACGCCGTTTACAGGCTTTATGAAGGGGAGATGCTTAAGGCGTTCTTTATTGTAGTTGTAGTAGCCTTTTATCTCTTCAAAACTGTTTTTTTGAATGCTAAGTCTTTGCTCTAAAACGGCAACATTTCTTTGGGTCTTGCGCAATAACTCTGAAGTGTTTTCATCATAGACATCGGTCTCACTTAGGTAGTCACTACCACCTTGTCCCGCCATACGCTCGTCCATTGAGAGTTCATCCATTCCCAATAAAGCTCTATATAATTCATTGTCTTTTTGGGCAATTACGCTAAGGTCTCCACTCATTGTCAGCAGTTTATCGTTTGACCTGTTGAGTGTGTTTAGGAGTCGCTTATTCTCAGATTTGAGTGCTATTTCTGCTGGAGAGCCCGCTATGCTTGAAAATACGATAATTCCTAGACCAGCTAAACTCACTCCAAAAATGACCCACATACATAATGTAAGAATAACCCGTTGGAAGAGTGGGTACTCTACGGCAACGTAATTACACTTTTCTTTGTCGTAATAGTAATATTGACCGAAAGGCATGAGGGCGTTCTAGATTGAATAGGTTAGTTAATATAGTGAAATAATTTATTCAAGATCACCCTCAAAATAATCAACCGCTCTATCACTCGGATTATGTTTCTCACGTTTCCTGGCAATCTCTCTTTTAATCTTGTCTTGGAATGCTTTAGCAGGGTCGTAGCCATAATTTTTTAGGAGATGGTTTAATGCTATAACCTCACAAATAACGGTAATATTTTTTCCTGGGGAAATTGGTAAGTGTATATGTGGGATTTCAACTTCCATCACATCACATAACTCTTTATCTAGGCCAGTTCTATCTATGTCTGCGTTCTCTTCCCACAGCATTAAATCAATGATTACTTCTAAGCGCTTTTGATACCGAATTGACCGTACTCCAAACATAGACATAACATCGACTATGCCTAAGCCCCTAATTTCCATAAAATGTTTATTCATTTCTGTTGCAGCAGCCATAATTACGTTGTTGGTTCGGCTTAGAACCACCACATCATCTGCAACTAGCCTATGACCGCGTTCAACTAAATCCATAGCCACTTCACTTTTACCTATCCCAGATTTACCCGTAATTAGCATTCCTATTCCATATACGTCAACCATTGCTCCATGAACAATAGTTTGTAAGGCAAATAAATCATTCAAAAACCCGCCAAGTAAAGACATGAACCGTGTGGTCTCTAACTTTGTGTACACAAGAGGTATTCTGGCTTCGTTGAATATATTAACGATCTCTTCACTCAGCTCATTTTTAGAAGTCACAAAGATTAACGGAATATCAAAATTGCAGATTCTATTTACGGCTGTAACTTGCTCAGAAGTAGATAGATTAGCTAAATAACGACACTCTGTATTTCCCAAAATTTGCACTCTATGGTGAGTAAATAGACTTATGTAACCGCTCAATGCCAGGCCAGGCCTATGTAGGTTAACCTCTGTTACAAACTTCCCCTCAAGTGAATTATCCTTAGTAACCATGAGGAGGGGCTTTTTGAGTTTTTTACGCATTTTATTGAGAAGTATTTCAACAGAAATACGCTCGGTTTTTGGTACTATTTCAAAATCGCCCAGACTCATGATGTATTGGTTAATTAGTGATTAAACGAGACTAAATCAGCTACTTTTCTTGTCTTTGTATTTTTTCAACTGTCTTGTGAGGTTATCAACACCCGATTTGACAGCTTTTTCATAGGTAAGCTCATGCTCTTTAGCAATAAGCACGTCATTTGGAACGCGAACAATCATCTCTACTGATTGTGGTTTGTTATCGTCTTCAAATGGAGTAAGTATTACCTCAATCTCGGTTATTCTATCAAAAAAACGCGTCAATTTAGATACATTTTTCTCCGTGTATTCACGTAATTGGTCACTGGCAGTAAAGTGTCTTGCTGTGATCGTAATTTTCATAGGATACTCCTTAAGTGTTTCTTGTCATGTTTGTGAACGTGGGTGGGCTTTTATGTAAGCTTCCTTTAACCGTTCAATGTTTGTATGTGTATAAACTTGTGTAGCGGCTAAGCTACTGTGGCCCAGTAGTTCTTTAATAGCCATAAGCTCTGCGCCGTTATTTAGCATGTGCGTAGCAAAACTGTGCCTTAACATATGCGGATTAACCGGCTTGTCTTTACCTAAATATTTCTGCGTCCAGTTCTGAACCAAACGCGGGTACAATCGTTTTCCTGTAGGACTCAAGAATACCGCTTCAAACTCACTGTTTTCATTTAATAAATCAGCTCTGTTCTTTAAATGTAGTGCTAATTTATGCCAAGCTTGCTTGCCAACAGGTACAATTCTTTGCTTGTTCCCCTTTCCTAGAACAATCAGTTGTTTCCGGATTTTATTGATATGCCCAATATTCAACCCACATAACTCAGATATTCTTAGCCCACAGCCATAAAGTAGTTCAAAAACCGTATATATTTGATGCTGCTCAACTGATAAAGGACTTTGATTGATTTCTTCCATTAATTCGCTAGTCTCCTCATTTGGCGTCAAAAGAACATTCAGCTCGTCAGAGGTTAAATATTTTGGAAGTGATTTATCGAGCTTTGGCGTTACTAATTTCAAAGATGGATTTTTATCAATACGCCCTTTTTTCATTAGAAACGAATAAAAAGACCTAATGCTAGCAATTTTTCTTGCTAGACTTTTACTGCTAATCTCTTTGTAGTTAATTAAATACTGTTGCCATCTACGCAAATCAAAACGGCTCACATTTTGGAAATCTTGATCCTTAACTAGTGCCTTATCCATATCATCGTTGAAGAACCCAACAAATTCGAGCAAATCAATCTTGTATGCACTCAGAGTATTACTAGAGTAGTTTTTCTCGTGTTCTAGGTAGGCAATAAATGCGTTGATTGGGGAATTCATAGATAATGGATAAGAACTTGTCTAACAATTACAAATAACGAAAAAATGCACCTCTATTAAAGCTCTTTTGAAAATAAATCACAGCTTTCTGCCTTTCCAATTTGTGGGTGTATTTGTTAGGTGGTCCAGAACACATCTGAAAGCTAATTTTGTAAACCAAAATACGCCCAAAGGATGAATGAATGCAGTCCACTTTGGCCAACCAAAATGGTGTTTTAATAGCATATCGGTTGCAATTGCTATTGTAAGAGAATAGAGCGCAATAAGTTGAAAGGGCGGGAAGAATAGCAGTAGAATTGGCAACAAAAACATTGCCCAATGAAATAACGCAGCAAATACAAAAAGTGGGATATTCTTTCCAAAGCCTACAAAAAAGTTTTTTCTAAAGCCTTCAAACATCTGTTCATCCGTTGCATACATCCCACAGCTTATGGAATCTTTCCCAGATAGAATTTTAGTCGCATACCCCTTTTTTAGCATAACTTTACTCAGACAAATATCTTCAACAATCTCATTTTTCACGGAATCATGTCCGCCAATTGCTAGATAAGCCTGCCTTTTAAAACAAATACACTGCCCATTTGCCGCAGCAAATAGATACTTCAACTTTGCATAGAAGTAAGTTGGCATCCAAATTGGCTTTTTAAACTGATATACAGAGGGTAAGTGCGTTAGCAAAGCACGGTACACCCATGGAATGACCACAAACTGTTGTTTGTCTTGAAGCTGCTGTTCTGGCCAAAAACTGATCATATTTACCGCTGAATTCTGTCTAAAGCTATGCGAAATCCTGGGTAGTAAATTCTCTGTTATGCTGACGTCGGCATCTAAAAAAAGGATATAATCCGTACTTACTTGATTGGCTAGCTGCTGACAAGCCCAATTTTTTCCACGCCAACCTTCGGGTAATTGGATTCCATTTACTAAATGAATTGAAGGATGAAATTTAGCTAAACTCGATACAATTTGCGCCGTTGTATCTTCTGAATGGTCATCTAAAACATAAATTGGTACGGGCTTAGCTTCTGTGGCCTTTATGATTGAAGTCAAACAATTGCCAATAGAAGCCTCTTCATTTCTTGCAGGAATACAAATACTGATTGAAGCTTCATAGTCCTTTATATTAAGGTTGTCCCAAATTTTTGGGTGCATCCATTGTATATTCCTTACCAATACTACAAAAGTAAAAATGTGGTAGAGTGGAAGTAATAAGAAACCGTAAAAAAGAAATTCTTGTTGCATAGCACAGTAGTTACCAAGGTTTTTTCAAAAATGCACCCATGGATATTTCTTTTTTTAACGCAGACAACACAAAAATTCTAGCAAATGAGCCAAACGCTTATGAATGGTGGTATGCAGACTTCATGGATAGTGCCTCAGGACTTACCGGAGTCATTATTTTTTACAATGGCAATCTGTTTTCCCCTGCCTACATACAGGCACAAATTGCAGAAAATGACAACGTGCCCGAGAATTTCCCAGCTATAAGCATCAGCCTATATAAAGACAACAAGCCTTACTACTATTCGTTTCTAGAGTTCAAGAAGCAAGACGCCTCTTATACCGAGCTAGCAAATAAAATGCAATACACTGTAGGCGAGAACTCTTTGGTGTTCGATACGACCACAAGAAGCTTAGTTATTAAAGCCAATCAGCTGCTAGCATCTAGCGATACTTTAATGCTTGACTTGTCGTTTACTTCTGCAATTAAGGTGGAAGAGGGCACTATGAATATCCCGTCTGTACAAACAAATAGTAGCCATACATGGAAGTGTATTATTCCAAACGCTACGGTTGAAGGCCAAATTGATGTGAATGATGAAATCTTCGAACTAAAAACTGCGAAAGGATATCACGACCACAATGCCGGATTAGAACCTCTACATCATTTTTTCACAGATTGGTATTGGGGAAGAGTACATTTGCCAGCTACAGAAGAAACCTTAGTTTTTTATTCTTATGCGGTTGAAAATGCATTACAAACAAACGGTTGGATAATTGATAAAAATGGTGTTTTTACCCCAATAAAAACAGGAACTTACACTAACTTCAAAAAAAACCTATTTGGTTTTAGTAGAGCAACAAAAATTCAATTAAGCGACCGATTTCTACTCAATTTTGATAAAATCGTAGATAAAGGCCCATTTTATGAGCGTTATATTTGCTCACTTAGCGATCTGGCTATTCCTGAGAATAAGACTAGTGGTATTGCTGAATATATTTACCCAAAAAGCATCTACAAAACTTGGGCACATAAACTTGTGAACCTAAGAATGCGCTATGTTTACAAAAAAGCCCATGCTGTTCTAAAGAGCAAAATTATGTATAGATTCACCTGGAAACTACTCTAATATAAGTTTATAAACTTAGCTGTAAGCTCATTATTAGCAATAATTTCGGTTAATTTATCTCTATTAGTTTTACGCAGGCTAAGCATTAACTCTTTCCTTGTTGTACCTTCGGGAATTTGTACCTCTTTAATATCAATATAGAGCGTTGGTTTATCACTCAGTTGATAATCTATGTACTGACTAACGCAGGCTAATTCGGTATTTGGAAATGCTAGCGCCAGACTACCAATTAACGGCTGATAGGGGCCAGGGCTGTCTTTTATTGAGTAGAATTTCCCTTCTGGGAAAACCCACAGCGAGCTATTACTCATCGACAGTACTTCATGGCATTGTTTTATCAAATTTCTACCATCTTGAACAGACCCGAACTTTACAGGAACTGCACCTATTTGTAAGAAAAAAGGCCAATCCTCTGTTTGTTTACGCTCCATTATTGCGCGTAAATCTTGTTTGAAGAACACATCGTTTAGCACCAACGGTATTAATGCATCCCACCAATAACAGTGGTTACCAAAAAACAGGGTTGTTGCACCTGCTTTTGGCTTATATGTATTATTAACTAATACCTTATGAAATCGTCTAGATAATAAATAACGTGTGTATTTAGTGAAAAACCACAGTTTTAAAGGCGAAATTTTAGGTAAAGTAGTGCCCATTAACCACCGACATAGGTATTGAGAATAATCTCAATTTTGGTATTGTACAGGATTTGAGATTTCACGGGTTCAAGTCCAATCTTATCCAATAATTTTTGTTCAGATGACATGACTAACGCTTTGTAAGGTTCTTTTTGACCTCGTAGATAATCACCAATTCCAGTGTATAGTTCATGTATCTCTTTTGGGCTTCCCATTCTAATACCATAAGGCGGATTCATCAAAAAAATACGCTCTCCATCACCGTATTGCTGTTTTGCCGTCTTAAAATCTTCCACTTCCCAATAAATGAAGTTATCCACTTTTAAGGCATGTGCATTTTTCCGGGCTGCTTTTATTGCTCTTACATCTTTATCTGAGGCATGAATTCGTCTAAAAGCCGAAGCTGGTTTGTTTGTATGTAGGCGCCAAATAGTTTCCCATAAATCTTTCGGGAAGTCTTTAATATTCTGAATACTGTAGTCTTTGCGAAGTATACCGGGCCAAATACCGTTCTGTATCATAACGGCTTCTAAGGCTAGAGTGGCGCTACCACACATCGGATTATGTACTAAGCTCTCAGAGGTTATGCCGGCCTCCATGACAATAGCTGCTGCTAAACTTTCCTGTAAAGAGGCTCGCCAGTTATCACGCTTATAGCTACGTCTGTTGAGCGACTCACCTGATAGATCGATGTACATCTTAACATTTTTGCCCACCCAATTGACCGATATAATAAGCGACTCTTCGCCAGCACCACTATTTGGTCTTTTCCCAACATCAGCTCTGAAACGGTCTGCTATGGCATCTTTTACTTTTAAGTTTACAATATTTGTGTGGTTTACATCCACATTTTTTACCGTACACTTTACCGCGAATTTCCCGTCAATATCAATATAAGGTGCCCAATCTTGGTTGTAGGCTAAAGCGTAGAGTTGATCTAAATCTGTAGCTTCGCCTTCCAAGATTGGATATAAGATTCTATGTGCCGTCCGAAGTTTTAGGTTCAGACTCATGCAATCAAATAAATTGGCTTCAACCGTAACTCCAGTAACTTGCTCTTTGATTATTTCAAAGTTCAAATCTGTCAGCTCCTTCACTAAATAGGGAGCTATCATTTTGGGGCAAGTAATGAAAATAGGTTTCTTTAGGTCGAAATCGGCCATTAACTTTTCATATTTATGTATTGAAGAGGCAGATCGTATTCTTGGGTCTTTAGAAATTGCATGATTTGTTGGAGCTCATCAATTTTTTTGCCAGTTACACGAACGGTTTCCCCTTGAATAGCCGGTGTACACTTGGTTTTCATGTCTTTGATGTCTTTAACTACTTTCTTTGCAATCTCTTTGGTTAAGCCTTCGGTTAGAATTATGTTCATTCTTAGCCCGCCATGAGAAGAGCCTTCAGGTTCCTGTGGATCCAAGATTTTTGGGCTAACATTTCGTTTTGCAAAGTTCTTCTGAAGTATTTCTTTAACAGCATCTAACTTCATGCTATCAGAGGCTGCAACTTTGATGATCTTGGTTTTGCGGTCAAAAGTTACTTCATTGGTAGTGCCCTTAAAATCATAACGTGTAGCAATTTCTTTGGTAACGTTATTGATAGCATTATCTATTTCTTGTAAATCTGGTTCATTTACGATATCGAATGAGGCCATTTCTCTCTAAGTTTATTGTTGTAAATACGTAATTGCGCTTATTGCAGCATGATATCCACACATGCCGTGTACTCCGCCGCCAGGTGGGGTAGACGAAGAGCATAAAAATACACCTTCTAAAGGTGTTTTGTAGGGATTTATTTGAGCAATTGGTCGAGTAAATAATTGGGTGATATCTTGCCTTCCCCCATTAATATCACCACCTACATAATTAGGGTTGTACCGCTCAAAATCTGGGGCATGCATTTTATGAGTATTCTTGATTGTTGATTTAAAACCTGGGGCAAAACGCTCAATTTGATTTAGCAATAAATCAGATGCATCGCCGTCATAGTTGTTTGGAACATGCATATAAGCCCATAAAATATGATCGTTATTTGGGGTTCTACTACTATCAAAAACAGATTGTTGAGCCACCAAAACATAGGGGTCTTCTGGAAGTACGCCATCATAACTTTGTTGTTCACTTTTTTCAATAGCGGCTAAATTCCCACCCAAATGAACAGTACCGGCCTCTCTAGCGGGTAAATAACTCCATTCTACTGCTTTATCCATAATAATATCCAATTTGAATACACCCATACCATATTCAAATTTTTGCAGTTTCTTTTTGTAGGAATCTCCTAATTGATCAGCTGCAATTTCCATAAACTGTTTAGGTCCAATGTCTAAAAGAACCGCATTTGCACTATGTTGAAGCTCACTCAAGTCTTTTACCCAATTTCCGCAGACTATTTCTCCACCCATTGATGTAAAATAGGAAGCCATAGCCTTCGTTAACTGCTGGCTTCCTCCAATTGGTAGCGGCCAACCCACTTTATGAGCTGCAGTTCCTAAAACCAACCCAATAGCCGATGTACTTATACTATTTAGTGGAAGCATGGCATGAGCGGCAATTCCCGCAAACAAAGCACGTACTTCTTCTGACTTAAAAGTATTTCTGGCAAAATAAGAAGCTGATTGAATCCCTTTAAGCCCGAATTTCGCCAATATAATCGGGTTTTTTGGGAAAGTAAGTGGACCTAGAAGCTGTGGGAAGAGTTTATCTGCATTTTTCACAAAAGGATGAAAGGTTTTCTCCCATGCTTTTCGATCTATTTCAGATAAGCTTTCCAGTGTTTTATCTAAAGATGGATAAGCTGCAGCCCCGTTTTTACCCTCTAGTGGCTGAGCAAAAGCAACGGCAGGATTTGCCCATTGAACGCCCATTTTATCCCAGTTTAAGCCTTTCATGAAGGGCGATAAAAATGCTAATGGATGAATAGCTGAACAGACATCATGGAAGTAGGCTGGTTCTAAAAGTTCGGTGGTTCTTGTTCCTCCACCAATGCTGTCATTGCCTTCCAGTACTTTAACGCTAAAGCCTTTTTCAGCCAACGTAATTGCAGCAGCTAGGCCGTTAGGTCCTGAACCAACTACAATTGCATCTAAGGCTTTGGATTTTTTCATAAAATTAAAACTTTGCAATTTTATTTCTTTTCTAATTGCTTTATTTGATTCCAAAGATCATCCATTTCATCTAAGGTCATGGCAGATAGCTCTTTACCCTTTACTTTCGCTAGTAATTCTAAGGCCCTGAAACGGCGTTCAAACTTCTGATTAGAACCTCTTAGAGCGTCTTCAGCATTTACCTTTACAAATCGCGATAGGTTTACCAGTGAAAAAAGTAGGTCGCCATATTCTTCACGTATATGCTCTTGATCTTTTTCAGCAATAGCTTGCTTTAATTCAATCAGTTCTTCGTGTACTTTTCCCCAAGGACCTTCTTCGTCGGGCCAATCAAAGCCAATATTCCGTACTTTTTCTTGCATTCTATTGGCAAAAATTAATGCGGGAAGGTATTTCGGGAGGCCGTCTAAAACCGATTTTTTTCCTTCCTTCATTTTTAGCTTTTCCCAGTTTTCAGAAACTTTCTTTTCATCCTCAGCTTCAACGTCTGAAAAAACATGTGGATGCCTACGAATTAACTTTTCCTGAATACGATAAATAACATCTTCAATTTCAAATGCTTGATGTTCAGAAGCTAATTTTGACTGAAAAATGACGTGGAGTAACAAGTCTCCTAGTTCCTTCGAAAGCTCTGTATAATCTTTGTTCTCAATTGCTTCTACGGCCTCGTAAGCCTCTTCAATTAAGTTCTCTTTGATACTCTCATGGGTCTGTTTTTTATCCCACGGACATTCTTTACGCAGGATGCTAATAAGTTTTACTAAATCTTCAAAGGACTTACTTGGCTTTATATCTTGGTACATGAAGAGTGATTTATGCAATTGTTAAGGAATATAATGTAAAAAGGTACACTTTAGGTTTGGGGAATAATAGGAATTTATTCATGGTTCACTAAAACAAAACGCCTACATAGTTGCAGGCGTTTAGACTTAAAGATAAGTAAGGCTTAAAGCTTGTGAGGATATTATACTTTCTCCGTTGTTATAGAACGTTGTATGTTTTCCATTTCATTAACAATATTACCAATTGATTGATTAATCATGTCTGAAATCTCTTTTGTCTCATAAGTAACACTAGAATGACTCATAGTAACGGAACCTATTTGATCCATAGCCAATTTAATTTCGTTCAATCGTAATTTTTGTTCTTCATCCAATTCAGAAAGTATTTTATTATTGTCTCCCAGTTTCTCCGCTTTTGTTTCAGCACTGTCAAATACTTTATAAATTTGTTCTGAGATACTTTTGGTATCGTCAACATAAATGGTTGATTTTGAGATAATATCTGAGGTGCTTTTTGCAGCTTCGGATGCTTTTAATGCAAGCTTTCTCACCTCTTCTGCTACTACTGCAAAACCAACCCCTGCCTCGCCCGCTCTTGCAGCTTCAATTGAAGCGTTAAGTGCAAGTAAATTGGTTTGAAAAGCAATAGACTCAATAGAAGCTGTGATTTGTTCGATTTCCTTGTTCGATTTTATCAAATTATCGATAGAGCTTCTCATCTCAATTATTTGTAAAGAACTTTGATGAAGATTTTGAAGTAGTTCTTCTACTATTTGGTAGGACTCGCCACTAGCACTCTGATTTTGTTCGAAATTCTCATAAAGCTCTGTAGTTGATGCCGAAGTTTCTTCAATAGCGGCTGCCTGTGATTGGCTGCCAGAATTCACCTCATTACTAAGTGAGCTTAAACGCACGGTGCTATTCAATATTTCGAGAGATTGGTTTTTCAAATGGGCTACATTTTCTACTATTGGCTTTACCACTTTAAAGCGCATGTATTGTGAGGCAAAAATAATACAAATTAGCCCGAGAACCACTGCTATAGTGGTGGATACTATATTATTATAGGAAATGATACTATCTATAATTTCGACATCTTGCGTTAAAATGTATGCGCCAACAATGTCACCTTCTAGCCAATTCTCCATTTCATAGCCTAAAATATCTTTACCGTCTCCAGTAGGACTAGTAACTGGATCTCCATGGCATCCTAAGCAGCTTGCCGAAATAATAACGGGTTTTGCGTAAATCACTTTATCTATGTCACGATTAATCATTTCATAAGACTCTGCCCGTGTATCTTTAAAATAATTGATTATGTCGCGTTCATAATCCACAGCTTTATTTTTTGGATTTCTAGCTTCAAATTTAGGCGTTCTTAATTCAAAGCCTTGCTCTGTGGCAATAGTTTCCATAGTATTCATAGCCGCCACAACTGGAATAGACTTAAAAAGCTTTGATTTTGTTACATCACTATGCTGCTTAAGCTCTTCTTTAAGATAATCCATATCAATGATATTTTCTCTTTGAAGAGAAGAGTAGTTCTCTAGGATTTCTTCTCCATTACGAACAATTGTATTCATATTGTCAAACAGATCTTGAGTTTTTAACGCTCTTGTCTGATAACTGTTATAACTAACTAACACAATAATCAACAAACCGATAGTTGACGCAAGGATAATTGCTGTTTTTTTAGATAAGCCCATAAAGTCCTAATAATTAAATTCAGATACGTATAGCTTAAATATAAACTACTGAATACTCATTAGGTTATAGTGGCCTGATTTTAAAACAAAGTTTTACAATTACAATTAGAAAATTATTTTTGTCACTATTAGCACCTAAGTTTTACGTTTTTTCTTTTTGGCCGCAGGAAATAGAATGTTATTTAGAATTAGGCGATAGCCTGGGCTATTAGGGTGAAGGGCCAGATCCGTTGGTGGGTCATCAACTCTGTGTGTATAGTCTTCCGGGTCATGACCAGCATAAAAGGTGAAAGTGCCTTTACCGTAATTGCCATGCAAGTATTTGACTTGCGCACGCGATGAATTTTCCCCAAGCACTGTTACATAAGACTTGATCTTATCTTTTCTGTAAGCTGTTGTTTGTCCATAAAAGCCTCTCACGGAGCTCACATGATTTTGGGTTAACATGGAAGGAACCGGATCCCATTTGGCAGAAAAATCAAATAATGTGAAGTAGTCAATACTTTGATCTACATTTCGTAAATCTACAGGAACATCAATGTCAGCGTGTTCATATTCGGCGGGATCCATGACTAGTGAGAAGTTTTGAAAAGCCAAGGTTTTTGAAAAATCAAGCTGGCTATTAACATCACTATCAGCTGGATCTCCGTCAAAAGGAGTAGGAGCAATGTCCAGGCCTTCAGCAGCTAGAGCAATATCGAAAGTGTCTGTGCCAGAGCACATAGCGAACAGAAAGCCCCCATTTAGCACATACTCTTTAATGGTTCTAGCAACGGCTTTTTTCTCTTCAGAAACTTTATCGTAGCCAAGCTCTTTAGCCATTATTTCCATCTCTTTAACTTGCTGAACATACCACGGTTGGTATTGATAGTTTCGCCAAAATTTGCCGTACTGACCCGTAAAGTCTTCATGGTGTAAATGGAGCCAGTCATATTCAGAAAGCTTACCATTGAGCACCTCTATATCCCATATTTTGTCGTACTCTACCTCAGCATAAGTGAGCGCAAGTGTCACCGCATCATTCCAGGGTAATTTCTGCTTTGGTGTATAGACGGCAATTTTTGGTGCTTTTTCTAAATTAACTACGGCAGTATTGCCTAATTCATCTTCTACCTGCCGAATAAGTTCTGCAGCTTGAGTAGAACTCAGTAGTTCAAAATCTACATTTTTTGACAGGGCTTTCCTTCGGAATTCACCAGATGATTTCAGTAAAAAACTGCCTGCCTGATAATTTAGAAGCCATTGCGCAGTACCATTTTCAGTGAGATGATTAAAGACTAATCCATAGGCCTTCAAGTGATTAGATTGGCCTTCATCCATTGGAATTAAAAGATAGTTTGTTTGCGCCTTCATCACATTGGCAAAAAACAATAGAAAAAGTAAAAGACTAAGTTTATTTGTCATTTTTTGATAATTAAACATTTTTTGAGAATAATTCTCGTGCGCTATTCGCATGAATACTTTCGGGGAAGTTGACAATTAATTGTTCTGATAGTTCATTTATCCAGTCTAGATACACCACCTCGGTTTGAAGGGTAGTATTTCGTTTAAGGTAGTTTATCAGTATCCACAAGAATTCATCTTTTGCAGGTGAATCGGTCTTGCTTAAACTAGATTTTTGAACAATTTGCGTGATTGAATCTATTGAGAACTGATAGTCATTTAGCAATAGCTGTTTTATTGCTGCTGTCCAATAAACGGGATTTTCGTTTTCACTGAATTGCAGAAGTAAGGAGTCTCTTTTTTGGAAATCACCTCGTAACTCAAGCCATTTTGCTGTTATTAGATCTTTGGACTCCATCGAGTAGGTTGAGTCAGAAGTTTTCCCCTCAATGATAATTCGTCTGAGTTCTAACGCATCGTTTGAATAGTAGGAAGCATTCTCAGATTTAAAACGTTTTAGTTGTAATATGGCAAATTCTGGCTGTTCATTAAGCCATTCACTAAACCCCAAGTAGTAGGCTGACCAATCATCTAGCTCTCTAGAGGCGGGCTTAAAGCGTATTGCTTTGCTTAATTCTAGCCTAGCTAGTCTGAAATCACCCTCAATCAAGTGTAGAATTCCACTTAAGGTGGTTAGTTCTTTCGTTGATTTACTGGAAACTCTTGTATACAATGAGTCTATAAGCACTCTTTTGTTGACATAATTGGCTATCTCGATTATATCGATTCTGAGCTGTAAAAGGGCAATTCGCTCAGTTATACTAGGGTATCGAATGGCCGTATATCTGAGGGAATTTAACTCAGAATATAAATTTTGCCAGGCCGTTTTAATGCTTTTAGTATCAACGCTATCAGATATTTTCAACACATTTATTTTCGCAATTTCTAACTCTATTAACTCATCCAAAACTGCTTCTTTAAGCGGATGATTGGGCTGTTCGATATAGAAATTGAGCGCTTCTTTAGCCAAATCAAACTCTGAAACAGACCTAAGTGAACTAGCTAAACTGAATACCACAAATCGATTCGTGCTTGGTGAAGAGGCTTCAATTTTTTTAGCCCAAAACAAGGCTTTTTTATAAAATTTAAGTTCTTGATAACACCAAAGCAGCATATTCTCAAGTGCTTCAGTATTTATGCCTTCATCTGCATTTGTAAGTATATCCTCTATTTTGAATACACCTTCTTCAAATAACTCCTTGTTCCCAAAACGCAACCAAACTCGCTGTACATAAGGTAACTGAGAGCCATTCGACTGGAGCATAGCCAGAAACGCATCGACGGCTTTTTCATAATAACCGCCCTGAAGTGCTGTCATAGCTAATTCATTTCTGAAAAGGCCATCAATGCCTGTATTTTGCTGTCCTAATTCATACAAATAAAGCGCTTCTTCATACATGCGGTATTCACTTAGCAAGCGGCCACTTTTGAAATAGAATTGAGGGTTTGACTGCCATGAAACCGGAATCTCTGTGAATGCTTTTAAGATATCTGTCTTATCATTTAAGGCTAATCTTAGGTGTATTTCCCCAAAAAAGCGCGCTTGTGATAAAGCCGCTGATTCAAAATTTATCTTTAATGCCGATTTAGCCTCATCATATTTTTTGGAGTAAATCAATCCAAAAATAAATCGCTCAAAATAAAGGGCTTCATTCGGGTTATCTTCAAATAAACTAGCATAGAACATTGTGGCTCGCTCATAATCACCTCTGTTGTACAAATTGCTGGCAATTCCCACATTTGGGTCCATTGTTTGTTGAGCAATACCATTTTTGGCGGGAAAAAAGCTTAAAAATCCCATGAAACAGCTGATGGCTAACGATTTATATAGCATATTTATTTGAACCAAGCCATTAAAGATTTGTTTAGTGAATAAAGAGGTAAACCAACAACATTGTAGTAATCCCCAATAATTCGTTTTACAAAAAGAGCGCCTTTATCATCTTGAATTCCATAAGCACCGGCTTTATCCATCGGCGAACCAGAATTGACATAATCGCGTATTTGCTTTTCAGAAAGCTTCCCAAACTCAACGGTCGTTAGCTCAGCATGTTCAACAGATTCTTTCATGTTGCCAAATCTATCAAATTCTGTGATGTGGTATGCCGTGATAACCTCATGTTTATTTGCACTAAGGGTTTTTAGAAAAGAAATGGCTTGCTCTTGATTTATTGGTTTACCTAGAATAAGCCCATTCAACACAACGATAGTGTCGCACCCAATAACAGGGATATCAGGTTTTATTGCTGCCACTGTAGTTGCTTTTCTTTTAGCCAATTGCAAGGCAAAGTCTTTAGCGTCTAAGTAATTAGCCACGATTTCGTCGCAATTTGCCGATTCAAAGCGAAAAGAATAGGGAAGAAGCTCAGCAAGTTTTCGTCGTCGAGGGCTGGATGATGCAAGAATCAATGAATTCAATGGATAGTTTATTTTGCGCTTAAGTGTGGTATTGATATTTTCGTGTGCAATTTATTTACATTTCTACACAAACCAGTATAACCAATTGAGCAAAACAATGCTTTTTAACGAATCAACATATAAGCGCTTAGGTGCTGCCTTGCTATTAGTTCTAGTAGGCTTTACGGCTATGTTCCTGGAAAACGAAGTAAAGGGTATTATTTCATTATACATCTCTCCACTAGTGATACTTGCAGGTTATGCTTTAGTAGTTCATGCCATTTTAGTGAATAAAGAGCCCGATGAACAAAAGAGTAATAGTTAATAACAATTTAGTATAACAATATGTGGTATAGGCAATTACACTGGCAAATATTAATTGGTTTAGTAACGGGATTATTATTTGGTCTAGTGGCGAGTACAATGGGTTGGACCAACTTTACGGCTGATTTTATAAAGCCAATTGGTACCATATTTGTTTCTCTGTTAAAATTAATTGCTATACCATTAGTCATTGTATCCCTAATTGTAGGCGTTTCAGGGCTTAACGACGTGAATAAGCTCTCTAGAATGGGTGGCAAGACTATTGGCTTGTATCTGATGACAACCGTAATTGCCATTACCATAGGTTTAGTGGTTGTTAACGTGATTGCCCCAGGAAAAAGCTTACCAATTGAGACTCGCGAAGAGTTAATGAACAGCTACAATGATGTAGCCAAAGCCTCTGCTGAGAGTGTAAACGCCGTTGAACAACGCTCTTTGATGGATTTCTTCGTTGATATTGTGCCAGACAATTTTTTCAGCGCACTGGGCGACAACGCTAGTATGCTTCAAATTGTATTTGTCTCTATCTTATTTGGGCTTGGCATAATTTATTTGAGCGAAGAGCGCAGAACTATATTGGTAAACTTTTTTGATGCAACCAATCACGCTATTATTAACGTGGTTAACTTAATTATGAAAATTGCGCCTTATGGGGTTTTTGCCTTAATGGCTAATGTCATAGTTGAGCTTGCTGGTGACGATTTGAGTAGGGCATTTGACCTCATAATTGCGCTTGGGTGGTATTCATTAACCGTTCTGATTGGTCTAAGTATTCACGCGCTAATTGTTTACCCAACCATTTTTAGAATATTCAAAAAAATGAAAATATCTCATTTCTTTAAAGTAATGAGACCTGCTTTATTATTAGGCTTTTCTACAAGTTCTAGCTCCGCAACACTACCTGTGACTATGGAAAGAGTGGAGAATGGCTTAGGCGTAGATGAAGAGGTGAGCTCATTTGTGCTGCCAGTTGGCGCAACCGTGAATATGGATGGCACAAGTTTATACCAAGCTGTTGCGGCTGTATTTATAGGTCAAGCTTTGGGTTTAGACTTATCCATTGTTCAACAAATAACCATTGTGTTAACCGCAACACTTGCATCAATTGGGGCCGCTGGCGTTCCTGGAGCTGGTATTATTATGCTAGTAATTGTACTGCAGTCTATACAAGTACCTGTTGAAGGTATTGCTCTAATCTTAGGAGTAGACCGTATTCTAGACATGTTTAGAACGGTGGTAAATATAATTGGTGATGCTACAGTTTGTGTATCTGTTGCGGCTTCTGAAAACTTATTACACCCTGTAGAAGAAGAAATATAGAGCAGAAACTTAAACCTATTTAATAGTCATTTGTAAGCTTTATTGGTAACGCTATGAAATTCTAAAGAGACTTCATTATATTGTTTTTAGATTACAGACAATTTAATCCTAAATAGAATATCATGAACAAATTCGTATTTGCATTCGGTGGAGGTCATTCTGATGGTGACCGTACAATGAAAGAGCTTTTAGGCGGTAAAGGTGCTAATCTAGCAGAAATGTCGAATATAGGTCTGCCAGTGCCTTCAGGTTTTACGATAAGTACAAAAAGCTGTGAATTTTATCATCAGAATAGATTGCATTGGCCTGATGGTTTAGAAGTTCAAGTTGAAGATGCTATTGCTGAACTAGAGAAAAAAACAGATGCTGTTTTAGGTGATCCGGCTCAACCATTGCTGCTTTCTGTTCGCTCTGGTGCAGCTGTTTCTATGCCTGGAATGATGGACACTGTGCTTAATCTTGGCATGAACGATGATGTTGTTGAAGGTTTGGCAAAAAAAACGCAGAATGCTCGTTTTGCTTATGATGATTATAGACGCTTCATAGATATGTTTGCAGACGTAGTAATGGGGATTCCTCATGAGGCGTTTGAGCATGCAATGGCTGATCTTAAAGTTGAAAAAGGTATAGTTCTAGACATTGAACTCACAGCCGACCATCTCAAAGAGCTTGTAGATAGATATAAAGCTATTTATCGTATAAAAACCGGGTATATGTTTCCGCAAGAATCTAGAGAACAACTTCGTCTGTCGATAAATGCTGTTTTTAACTCTTGGGAGTCAAGTAGAGCAAAAAAATATCGACAAGTAAATAAAATTAATTCACTTAAAGGTACAGCAGTTAACGTTCAAGCCATGGTATTTGGCAATATGGGCGATACCAGTGGTACAGGTGTCTGCTTTACTAGAGATCCTTCTAATGGCGAGAATGTGCTTTATGGCGAGTATCTAGTAAATGCGCAAGGTGAAGACGTAGTGGCGGGAATACGAACTCCGGAACCAATTGTCACATTAAAGCAGCAAATGCCTAAACAATATGAAGAGCTTGTAACAATCACAACAATGTTGGAAAAACATTATAAAGATATGCAAGACATAGAGTTTACTATTCAGGAAGGAAAATTATTTATCCTCCAAACTAGAAGTGGTAAACGAACAGGCGCGGCGGCTTTAAAGATTGCTGTTGAAATGGTTAATGAAGGCATTGTTGAAAAAGAAAAAGCCATAGAATCATTAGTTAGCCCAGAACATTTAGACCAAGTACTTCACCCTCAATTTGACCCAGCTGACATAAAAGAAAAGGCTATTTTAGGAAAGGGTTTACCAGCTTCTCCTGGCGCTGCTGTGGGCAGAGTAGTATTTAGCTCTGAAACCGCTGAAGCATGGAGAGATAAAGGCGAAAAAGTACTATTAGTGCGTGTTGAAACTAGTCCTGAAGATGTGGGCGGAATGGACGCAAGTGAAGGGATTCTTACTTCTAGAGGTGGCATGACCAGTCATGCTGCGGTTGTTGCTAGAGGCTGGGGAAAACCTTGTGTTGCTGGCTGCAATAGCATCATTATCAACTACAAAAACAAATCGTTTACTAATGGTAGAACAACTATTAAGGAAGGCGATTGGGTTTCGCTTGACGGCACACGCGGCGAAATTATAAAAGGCGCTCTACCTTTACATGCAGCCAGCTTAAGTGGCGACTTTAGACAACTTATGAAATGGGTAGACGAGATTCGTACCCTTGGAGTTAGAGCCAATGCCGAAACCGCTGAAGATGTGGCAAAAGCTCTAGAATTTGGTGCTGAAGGCGTTGGATTAGCTAGAACGGAACACATGTTCTTTGGACCTGAAAGAATTATGGCCATGCGCAAAATGATTCTTTCTGATAGCACCGAAGATCGAATTCACCATTTAGAAGAGTTATTGCCTTTCCAAGTTGATGATTTTACAGAAATCTTTAAAGAACTTGACGGAAAACCGGTTAATATTCGATTATTAGACCCACCACTACATGAGTTTCTTCCTCATAATGATGAGGAAATTGGCCATTTAGCAGATATACTGCATATTCCTTTTGATCGACTAAAAAATAAAGTGAATAGCCTTTCTGAGTTCAATCCAATGTTAGGACACAGAGGCTGTAGGCTTGGTATTACCTACCCAGAAATTACAAAAATGCAGGTTAGAGCAATCCTAACCGCAGCATTAAATCTCAAAAAAGAAGGAATAAAAGTTCACCCAGAAATTATGATTCCTTTAGTTAGCACCGTTCAAGAGTTCAAAAATCAGAAACAAGCGGTACTTGAAACAGCTAGATCGTTATTTGAGGAGTATAATGATACAATAGCTTTTCAATTAGGAACCATGATAGAAGTTCCTAGAGCTGCCTTAATTGCCGATGAAATAGCAAAAGAAGCCGAATTCTTCTCTTTTGGAACCAATGATTTAACCCAGATGACATTTGGCTTTAGTAGAGATGATGCAAACATCTTTTTAAGCCATTATCTAAGTGAGAAAATTATGACTGTTGATCCATTTTCTTCGCTAGATATCGAAGGTGTTGGCAAGTTAGTGACAATGGCAACTCAGGCTGGTAGAAGCATTAACCCAAATCTACGCGTCGGAATTTGTGGTGAACACGGTGGCGACCCAAACTCTATCGAATTTTTTCATAATAATGGGCTAGACTATATTTCTTGCTCTCCTTACAGAGTTCCAATCGCAAGGTTTGCCGCTGCGCAAGCAGCATTGAAGGCAAAACAAATGGAGAAAACTGACGGAATTGTTGTTTAATTCATAAAACTGATTAGTATTTAAAGGATGCTCTTTAGCGTCCTTCTTTTTTTTACCCCATGACCCTGAGAACGCAAATACAACCCTAATTTATTGGAGTTAACCATGGAATATCATGCATCAAATATTCGGAATATTGTTTTATTAGGCCACACCAGTGCCGGTAAAACCCAATTAGCCGAAACAATGCTCTTTGAATCAGGAGCCATTACAAGAATTGGAAATATACAGGAGGGAACTACAGTATCTGATTACAATACCATAGAGATTGAAAAGCAAAAATCGCTCTTTTCCTCAGTAATGTCATTAGATTGGCGGGGCTATAGAATTAACCTAATTGATACGCCTGGTACGCCCGATTTTTTTGGGGAAGTTGTTGGAGCTGTTAAAGTAGCCGCCACTGCCGTTTTTGTTATAAATGCAGAGTACGGTGTAGAGGTAGGCACAGAAAGGCTTTGGAGTTATGTTGGACGGGATCAAACGCCTACTTTATTTGTGATTAATAAAGTAGATGCAGTTAATGCTAATTTTGAGCAAGCGGTAGCACAATTAAAGGAGTTGGCTGGAAGGGAAGCTGTTGTAGTGCAATATCCGCTTGATGAGGGAGAAGTCTTCCACAGAATAATAGACGTGTTGAAAATGACGGTTTATAACTTCTCAAAAGATGGCGGTAAACCTACTAAAGAGCCTATTCCTGCAAACGAAAAAGAGAAAGCTGAAAAATTACACAATGAATTAATTGAGCTTATTGCTGAAAATGATGAAGGTTTAATGGATCTTTACTTTGAAAAGGGCGAGCTCAACGAAGATGAAATGAAACTTGGACTCAGAAAATCTATGGTAAGCCATCAGATATTCCCCATTTTCTGCACATCTGCCATTCATAATATGGGCTCTGGAAGAATTATGGGTTTCATAGATAATGTTGCTCCTTCTCCGCTTGATCATTCTGCTGTTGAGCTTGCTAGTGGCGATAAGCTCCAAATAAGTGAAAATGGTGATTTTGTTGGATTCTTATTTAAAAATCATGCAGAGGCCCATCTAGGCGACCTAACCTACCTTAAAGTCTATTCTGGCTCACTTAAACCAGGTGATGATATCGTAGATCTTGAAACCGGCACACAATCTCGAATTAGTATTCTATATAAAACTATTGGCAAAAAAAGGGAAGAGGTAGCTCAACTGTTTGCTGGAGATATTGGCGCTACAGTTAAGCTTAAAGATATTAACGTGTCTGATACCATTGGGCTCAAGAAATCAGATACCATTATTAAGCGAATGATTTATCCGCAGCCAATTAATAGAGTAGCTCTACAGATCAACAAACAGGGTGAAGAAGAGAAGCTATCAATAGCCCTTCATCAAATAGAGAAAGAAGATCCTTCGTTACGGGTAGAACATAGCCAAGAGCTTAAACAGCTGATACTTTATACCCAAGGCGAAGAACATTTACAACGAACTTTACAGGATATTGAAAGTAGGTTTAAAGTTGTTTGCGAGGCGGTTGATGCTAAAATTCCATTTAGAGAAACCATTCAGTCTAGCGCTAAAGCTCAGTATAGGCATAAAAAACAATCTGGTGGAGCAGGACAGTTTGCCGATTTATCTATGTACATAGAGCCTTATTTCGAAGGTATGCCGCCACCAGCTTCGGAGTTCAATGTAAGAAGTACGGAAACTATAGAGCTCAAATGGGGAGGCAAATTAGTCTTCTGTAACTGTATTGTTGGTGGGATAATAGACAACCGCTATATGCCGTCAATAATTAGGGGAATAATGGAAAGAATGGAATCTGGGCCAATGACTGGGAATTATGCTCGTGATATTAGAGTATGTGTGTTCGATGGTTCTATGCACAGTGTTGATTCAAATGATGCTGCTTTCAGAACGGCGGCAAATCATGCGTTCAAAGATGCTTTTATGCAATCTAAGCCTCAACTACTTGAGCCGGTTTATGAGGTTGCTATTACCTTGCCTGGTGAATTCACTGGAAGTGTGGTCAGCGATTTAAGCACAAGAAGAGCGCAAATACAGGGCATGAATGTTGAAGAGAGTATGCAGATTATTAATGCGCTAGTTCCGCTAGTAGAAATTCAGCGATATTCTCGACAGCTACAATCGCTTACGCAAGGTAGGGCCGCCCTTTCCATGAAGTATAATTCCTATCAGGCAGTGCCAAAATCGGTTGAACAACGATTTTTAACACCTGAATTGATTTAAAAAGCATCTTCAGTACAAATAACTACAAATGGATTATAATAGGCCTTTTGTTATATTTTTGCTAACTACATCTTGAATATGACTGATATAAGCAGTAAATTTATATTATGGCAAAAATATAGCCTTTGGGTGAACTTCTAGTTCACTTAGGCAAATCATTCAACGCAAAAAACGTATAAAATGGCGCATCTCCAACAGGAAATTGATTTACCTTTATCAAAAGTTTACGAACATCTCTCTAATCCAGTCAACTTCCCAAAATTTTTAACAGATCTAGAAGAAGTAGTTAAAGTAAATTCTAAAACCTTCGATTACCGTGCAACCGTGGGAGAAAAAGAATACACTTGGACAACCAACGTAATCGATAATTTGCGCAATACCCGATTTGCTTGGATTACCATCAATGGTAATTTAAATCAAACTGGTACAGTTCGCTTTACTCCATTAGAAAATGGAACCAGAACAAGAGTTGACATGAGCTTAGATTATCGCACATTCTTTGGTGCTGCTGAAGCTTCATTACAAACCTTCATCGACGAGTTACCAACAAGACTTGCAAAACATATGGCATCTTTTAAGCAATTAGTAGAATCTGATTCTTTCAAAGATGTTGAAGAAAGCCTCGTAGCAGATAACGAAGTTACTGCTTAATACTTATCTTCTTTTTATGTCAAAGCGCCTCACGAGGGCGCTTTTTTTTTATACCTACTACAATGAATATTGATCAAATTTCCCAATTTTTAGACGAAAATGAACGAATAGCCTTAGTTATAGGTAATCCGATTTCTCATTCGTTATCGCCTTTAATGCATAATACTGCTGCAAAAGAACTCGGAATTTCGCTGAAGTATGATCGACTATTGCTCGAAGACCACGAGCTTTTAAAAATCCACCGAATTTTCAACCACTCTTCATTTATCGGTGCTAATATTACCATTCCCTATAAACAACAAATGGCGCAATATGTTGATTATATAGACGATTTAGCTTTATCGGTTGGCGCAATCAATACTATTAGTAAAGAGGGCAATAGCTTATCAGCTCATAACACAGATGTATTTGGTTTTCTTGCGCCACTATTAGCCTATTCTGACGAGTTGGAGGGGGCTTCAGCTGTTGTTTTTGGCACTGGTGGCGCATCAAAAGCTATTCTATATGCTTTAGAAGAATTAGGCTTATCTGAAGTTATTTTAGTTTCAAGATCACCATTAATATCTCCTGATATTGACTCCACAATGAATGTGATATATGCATCCTACGCAAATTGGAGCGCTTATTTAACAGATGAATGTCACCTAATTGTCAATACTACACCATTAGGTATGGGTAGATTTAGTGATGATTCTCCAATACCTGAGTTCGAAGTACATCTTCTAAAAGATCGTATTTGTTATGATTTAGTCTACGGGAAACAAAAAACCCCGTTTATCATACAAGCCATTGAAAATGGTGGGCTTCCTATTGATGGCCTTGAGATGCTGATTCACCAAGGTTCGAAAGCTTTCGAGATATGGACCGGAAAAGCATTCCCAATACAAACGGTTCGTAATACCTTGATAACTCATATCCGCTCAAATTAGGCAAAAATGACATTTTCCTACCTTCCGTTTGAAGAAAACTCTTCAAGTTTAATAGCGGGTTTCACCCTGAAAAACCCCTTGCATCAACTCGAATTTGCTACTATTAAAGGACTAAATATTGGGCTAAATGATTTAGAAAAGCATGACATTGTTTTGGAGAACAGAAAGCAATTTTTTAATTCATTAGGGGTAGCAGAAAATAATATCAGCTCTGCTAGCCAAATACATTCCAACAATATTGCCTTTGTTGAGGAAGCTGGGATAATTGTTCCCGAAGTAGACGGCTTAATCACCAATAAAAAAGGGATTTGCTTGCTAATACAAGTTGCTGATTGTGCGCCAATACTACTAAGTGATCAGAAGCAGGGTATTGTTGCCGTAGTTCATGCTGGCTGGCGTGGCGCTGCTAAAGGTATACTTGTCAGTATGATTCAAAATATGATTGATTTAGGCGCTAATACTAGAAATATTAAAATGGCTGTCGGGCCATGTATTGATGTTGATAATTTTGAAGTTGGTCCGGAGGTTGTTGATGTATTCCCAAAAGCGTTTAGCAAGAAAAAGAAAAATGGTAAATACCTGTTAGATTTGAAGATGTTTTTAAAAAATCAAGCCGTAGATAAAGGCCTATTAAACAATAATATCCACATCAGTTCGCTGTGCAGCGTCTCAGATGAAACTGAATGCTATTCTCACAGAAGAGAGGGTACTTCAGCCGGTAGAATGGGCGGATTCATTTATTTAAAGCCATAATTTGTAAAGTCTATTTCTATGAAAGTAAGTTATACATCAGGGTACTATGCGCCAATTCCTGAAGATCATGTCTTTCCAATGCGTAAATTTGAAGGACTCTACAAATACCTTTTGTTGGAACAAATTATACACGAAAATGAAGTAATTGCACCGGAATTAGCAGATCCTGCCCTTTTATTACTAAACCACACCCAAGATTATGTAGACAAAATTCTTAAGGGTACACTAACAAAAAAAGAAGAACGCAGGTTAGGCTTACCTTGGAGTTTAGGCCTTGCGCAGCGTTCTAGATATGCCGTTCAAGGCACCTTAAATGCAGCGATTTATGCGTTAGAAGAAGGCGTGGCTGGCAACTTAGCAGGAGGGACTCATCACGCTATGCCAGACTTTGGTGAAGGTTTTTGTGTTTTTAATGATGTAGCTATAGCCATTAAGCACCTTCAAAAAACAAAACAAATAGAAAAGGCTATGGTTATTGATTTAGATGTGCATCAGGGCAATGGTACTGCGTTCAGCTTTCAAGATAATGCCACAGTTACTACGGTCTCTATTCATGGACAAAAAAATTATCCTTTTACTAAATTGAATTCGAGCATTGACATTGGCTTGCCTGACCAGACAAATGATGCATACTATCTGGCAATTTTGGCGGATACGTTATCTCACCTATCTAAACAAAAACCCGACATTTTATTCTATTTAGCTGGCATTGATATTTTGCGTAAAGATAGATTTGGCAGAATAGCCATTTCTATTGATGGACTTCAAAAAAGGGATCAAATGGTATGCGAGTTTGCGAAAAATAATAACTTCCCGCTATGTGTACTGCTATCTGGTGGTTATGCGCCTTCAGTTCAAGAAACCATTTTTGCGCATGCATCAGCTTTTAAAGCAATAAAGAGCTATTATTAACACAACAAAAATACTAGTACAAGCTTTTACATGTATTAATTGATTTCAGCTATTACCTTACTGTATTGAGATTCTAACTAAACAAGCTATTATATGATAGCATCATCCGTTATTTTTACCGTAGTAATTGCTATTGTTGTTTTATTATTAACAGCAAGCATAAATTATTTGATAGCCAAAAATAATGGATTAAATGCCCCTAAATGGTTCTTGAAGGGGTTGATTCTTCCATTTATTTCAATCGTTTATTTGCATCAAGAAGCAAATCAAAAAAAGAAAAAGAAGAAAAGAGAGTATGCGAAAGCTAAAGCTGCGTTAGCAAAATCTGCAGATGCTAAGAAAGATAATGAGCTTTTAAAAAAAGAGGTTAACCCAGTAGGATTAACTTATGAGGAGCTAGATATAAGAAAAAGGAGAAAAAAAGCATTATTAGAGGAGATAAAACGGAAGCATCAGCCTAAGGTTGATAACCTTCATATCAAAACTAATGAAGATTTGATGGATTTTATGAATGGTGCATGGATTTACGAAAACCCAAAAAACGCTTCCATTTTTCAGGTCTTTATTTTCGATGATTACTCGCTTAAAGTTGATGCTTCATTCCCTAGGTTTGCTGTTTCTAAGAAAGATATTTCATATACAGTCACATTAATGGGCAATTACTTGCGTATTCAGGATAACCCTCAGAAAATATTAATCACGGGCCGTAAAGAAGTGATTATTGGCAACAGGAAATTGGCTAAATTGACTAAAGTTGACCATAAGGAGCTTGGAGACTTACTATTTACTATTGGCTCTGATGCAGAACTGCTTTTTGGATCAGCAGTTAAAGGTAGTGACTCAAAGAATTATAGTGTTGCTTAATCGCAAAAAAAAAGAGAGGGTCTAGTCAAAGATCCTCTCTTGAGTGCATGTATATTTTTGAATATCAAAACCCTAATTAGATACTCAATATTTTCTATAACCTAACATAGCATACACAATAGTAGGACTTTGCTATTTTTATTGATATAGCATAATAATGTTACCACACTTAAATCAACAAAAAACCCAATTTAAATCCACTATGTACCAACCCAACACCGCAAGATATCAAGATATGATCTATAACAGAATAGGTAAAAGCGGATTAATGTTACCAGCTATTTCTCTAGGTCTGTGGCACAATTTTGGAAAGATTGACAACGTTAAAAATGCCACAACCATTATTAAACATGCTTTTGATGCAGGAATAACTCACTTTGATCTTGCAAATAACTATGGGCCGCCTGCGGGTTCAGCAGAAATAACTTTTGGCAAAATTTTGAACAATGATTTTGCGTCGTATAGAGATGAGTTGGTAGTATCTACTAAAGCTGGATATTTGATGTGGGAAGGTCCCTATGGTGAATGGGGAAGTAAAAAGCATTTGCTGGCTAGTTTAGATCAAAGCTTGAAAAGAATGGGCTTGTCGTATGTGGATATTTTTTATTCTCATAGACCAGACCCGAACACACCACTAGAAGAGACTATGCACGCACTAGACACAGCCGTAAAAAGCGGTAAAGCACTCTACGCTGGGGTAAGCTCTTATAGTGCAGAGCAGACCGTTGCTGCTAAAGAAATTGCAGATCAAATGGGTTTCCCACTTATCATACATCAGCCAAACTACTCAATGATAGATCGCTGGATTGAAAATGGTTTGATTAAAGCATTAGAGAGTTTAGGTATGGGAGCTATTGTTTTTAGTCCGCTATCCCAAGGGCTGCTTTCAAACAGATATTTAAAAGGTATAGAGAAAGACTCAAGAGCTGCAAAACCTTCTGGCTACTTAAAATCTGAAACAGTTACAGAAGAAATGATTGCTAAAATGCAGGATTTGAACAAAATTGCACATAATAGGGGACAATCATTAGCACAGATGGCTATTGCGTGGGTTCTACGCGTTGGGGCTGTAAGCTCAGCATTAATAGGTGTTAGTAAGCTAGAGCAACTCAAACAAAACATAGCGTCAATAGAATTGCTGCATTTCAGTGAAGACGAATACAATGCAATTGATAAAATACTTGGTTATTAAAATAAAAAAGGCTCCAACTTGGAGCCTTTTTAGAATGTAGTATAATTTAATTGAGGTTCTTTTAAAGAATTTCAATTAATTCAACTTCAAATATTAATGTGGCATTTGGGCCAATTTTCCCGCCAGCACCACGTTCGCCGTAAGCTAACTCAGAAGGAATGTACAGTTTGAATTTGTCGCCGGCTTTCATCAACTGTAAAGCTTCAACCCAACCTGGAATAACTTGTGTTACGCCAAATGTTGCAGGCTCGCCTCTATCTACAGACGAGTCAAAGATAGTACCATCAATTAATGTACCGTGATAGTGAACCTTAACTTTATCGTTTTTAGAAGCGGTTTTTCCTTCGCCTGAATTTAATATTTCATATTGAAGGCCAGAATTTGTGATCATGATGCCCTCACGATTAGCATTGGAAGTTAGAAACTCTTCACCGGCTTTTAGATTTGTATCTAACATTTCATTTCTAGCATTTTGTTGGAAAGCCATTAGGATCTCCATGCGTTCTTCTTCACCAATTCTAGCTGAATCTCCAGCAAGTGCATCTTTCATACCATCGTAATAGGCATCTATATCAAAAGATGATAAATTCTGAAGCTTCATTTGTTCTGCAGTATTGTAACCAGCAGAATACCCTGCTTTTTCGTTTTCTGTTTTTAGCTCAGTAACGCCTTTATTGCTTGAATTACACGCAACAAAATTGGCAACTATAAAAAATGATGCTACTACTAATAGCGACTTTGATCGGATGTACATAATTTGTTCTTATATTCGATTCATATTTTTGGAAAAGAGAACTAATGTAATGATTTAGTTTCATTCCATCTTCAGCATAGTTAAAATTTATTCTTTTGAAATTTACTGATTTTGATTTACACCCTTCAATACTAGAAGGACTTGAAGCCACTCGATTTACTGACGCAACTCCGATACAGGAAAAATGTATCCCTGAAATCTTAGCAGGCAAGGATTTACTTGGTACGGCACAAACTGGTACCGGTAAAACAGGTGCATTTGTTATACCACTGCTAGATAAACTGGTACGCTCTAAAGAAGACGGCACCCATAATGGCGGCACTCAAATATTAATTCTTAGCCCAACTAGGGAACTTGCAAGCCAAATTGATGAGCAAATTTTTGCTCTTGGTTACCATACAGGCGTTACTTCTGCCATCGTTATTGGTGGAAGTGATTTTAGCAGTCAAGCAAAATCTATGAAATCGGGTGTTGATATCATTGTTGCTACACCAGGTAGGTTGCTAGATCAGCTAAATGTTTTGCAGCTTAAATTTGATGATCTAAAGTACTTAGTACTTGACGAAGCCGATAGAATGCTTGACATGGGTTTCTTACCTGATGTCAAAAATATAATAAGAAAGGTACCTAAAGAACGTCAAACCTTGTTCTTTTCTGCTACTTTCCCGCCACAAATACAAAAGCTGACGGACGAAATTATGAAAGATCCGGTTCGGGTTAATGTGGCAACAACTAAGGTAGCTGAAACCATAGTTCAAGATGTTTACAAAGTTTACGAAGCAGAAAAGCTAAACCTTATAGATTTTTTATTCCATAATGAATTAGATAAAGTTCCGGCAATTATCTTTTCATCTACCAAGAAAGGAACTGATCAACTGTACAGAGCTTTAAATAAACGTGGATTTTCTTGTGAAGCCATGCATGGGGATAGAACTCAAGAAGAACGCGAGGCGGCATTAAGAGCCTTCAGCACGGGTAAAAGTAGTATTCTTATCGCCACTGATGTTATAGCTAGGGGTATTGATATTCAAGATGTTGGGGTAATTATCAATTTTGATTGCCCCAAATCAGTTGAAGATTATGTACACCGTATTGGAAGAACTGGTAGAAATGAAAAAAGTGGCCGCGCTATAACTTTCGTATCACCACGGGATATAAAACTGTATAAATTAATTAAAGACAAGGTCGGTAAAAGCTTGAATGAGTTAATAATCCCTGACGAGGTGATGATTGAGGAAGACAAACCCAAGCAAAAACCATCTTCGAATAAACCTGTATATGAAGATAAAAAAGCATCTACTGTAGCTAGTTCTGAATCTAATACACCAAAGCCAAAGCAAAGAGATAATTATAGTTCTACACATAAATCTGCACGGTCTTTGGATGGCCCAGATAATTCAAAAACTGAGCCTACCTCAAAAAAACCTGTCATAACACCAAAGAGAGTTGTTAAGCCAATTCTTAATGTTAAGGTTGAACGCGTGCAAACAGCCACAGATAGTCTTAAACCTGGAACAAAGCCGGTAAAAGGTTATTGGGGTTTATTCAGAGCTTTGTTTAATATCTAATTCGTTACTATGAAAATATTGTGGATTTTTTTTATTTGTGCGGCGGTTGGTTGCACAAATTCCAATTCACAGGAACAAGTTTACAGCTTAGATCTTGATATTACGGCCAATGGATTTGTTGTAATTGAGCGTATTAATCCCATTTCAGAATACGATCTTGATTTGGCCATGCTAGTAAATCAGGTTGGGTTATACCAGATTGAACTTAAAAATCAGACGAAATCTGCCTTTTATGGTTTACCAGATTTGTATATGTCTTACCCAAATACGTATAACTTTATACTTAAAGCAAATTTCAAGGTAGACTCTGTTAAACTTTATAAAATGGATGGCAGTTCTGGGCATTTCACCCTGAAGAACCAGCCTTCAATACAATCCATTAAAGTAACAAATTGATGAACGCCATTAAATCTGTATTTCTTTGGATAGGTATAGCAGCACTTATTGTAATACATTTGCCAATTCTATGGATCTCAATGCTGTTTGATAAAGACCCATCGAATTATGATACGGGCTATCGTTTTCGTGGATTGGGAAGAGCCATGACGCGTATTAACCCTTGGTGGACAGTTACAACTCATATTTCTTATGAAGTTAAAGATAGAAATCCCTACATATTTGTGGCTAATCACCTTTCTATGGCTGATATTCCCGTTTTAAGTCATGTTCCTTGGGAAATGAAATGGGTTGGGAAAAAAGAATTATTTGATCTTCCTTTATTAGGTAAGATGATGGTTTGGTCAAAAGATGTTTATGTAGACCGAGAAGCTTCTAACCGGTTAATTTTTACCCTGAAACAAGTTAAAGCTCATATTGACAATAAAGTTTCCGTGTTATTCTTTCCCGAAGGAACACGCTCTAGAAATGGAAGCCTAAATAAGTTTAATGATGGTGCATTTGCTATGGCTATACGTTTCAAGGTTCCAGTTATTCCTATTGTTATGGACGGAACACAAAAAGCATTGCCAAAAGGTAAGTGGAAGTTTGACTCAAAGGTAGATATTCATATTCACGTGTTGCCACCAGTAGACACTTCTGTATATAAAAAAAATGAAGCTAGAGAACTTAGTTCACATGTAAGGGAATTGATGGGAACCAAGCTAATGGAGATAAGAGGTGCAAGCAGAGAGGAAGTAGATAATGTTAAGGCTATTGAGGAAAAGGGAAATGGGGATTCTTAGAACATCATCCCAGCGATAGTTGCCGTCATTAAATTAGCAAGTGACCCGCCAAGAACGGCAAACAATCCGAGAGCAGCTATTTGAGATTTTTTGTTTGGCGCCATTGGGCCTATTCCACCTATTTGAATGGCAATAGAAGAGAAATTTGCGAATCCACAGAGTGCAAATGTTGCCATAACTACTGTTTTTGGCTGAAGCGAACCAGCCGAAATTAAGTCTGATAATTCTAAGTAAGCAATGAATTCATTAATCGATATTTTAGAGCCTATTAAAGTTCCAAAACTCACTGCATCTACCCAAGGAACACCCACTAGAAAGGCAATTGGTGCAAACAACCAACCCATCACAAGCTGAAAACTTAACGGTTGGCCAATGAGTTGGTCGAGCGTTGTGAGCTCGCCAAACCAGCCAAATATGCTGTTAACCATGGCCAATAAAGCTACAAAAGCTAGTAGCATTCCGCCTACATTTGCAGCTAGTTTGAGGCCTAAGCCAGCTCCACTAGCAGCTGCATCAATAACATTTGCGTCTTTTCTTTCTAATTCAATTTTTGCTCCACCTGCCGTTTCTGGAACTTCCGTCTCTGGCACCAAAATTTTAGCTATTACCAAGGCCGCAGGTGCAGCCATAACGCTGGCGCCAAGCAACTGTTCGGCGAATAGTAATTGAGCGGCTTCTAGGGTTATTTGTTGGGCTTCAGCGTAAGATGAGCCCAGCAGTTGAACATAGGCCGCCATAACAGAACCCGCAATGGTAGCCATTCCACCAGTCATAACGGCTAAAAGCTCTGACTTTGTCATTCCTGCTATGTATGGCTTTATTACTAGAGGCGCTTCTGTTTGGCCGATAAATATGTTGGATACGACTGAAAGGGACTCTGCGCCGCTAATGCCGAGTAATTTCTGCATTCCCTTGGCCATCAGACTTACTATTTTTTGCAGCACACCGTAGTAATAAAGTATGCTCGTAAGTGCGGCAAAGAATATAATTATTGGTAGAACTTGAAATGCGAAGATCATCCCTAAAGAGTTTTCTTGCCCTGGACCTAGTGCTAGGGGTCCGAAAATAAATTTGGCGCCTTCTGCAGTGAATTTAACTACCCAAACAAAAAAACCAGAAAGGTATTTAAACACGAGTTTTGGCCAGCCAAGTGGTGCCCATAGAGACGCTAAATATTCGCCTTTTAAGATAAATAGGGCTAAAGTGAGCTGAATTAGAAGACCATTTATAATAATTTTTGGTTTAACTGCTTTTCTATTCCTAGAAAAAAGATAGGCGATTGCCAGGATGGTTATGATGCCAATAATGCCTCGGATAAAGTCCATAAGTACTTAGGTTTTTAATTTCGGTAAGGGTTAAAAGCTTACTACTTTGTTTTGTATGGCTTAAAGTGAGCTCTGGATTTTGGTAAATAAGACTCTTTTGCGCCTATTAATACTTTGGAGTCGTTTTCTGTCAAACGTTCAGAAAATGATGCCATGGCACCAGAATCCATGCAAACGGCGTGTAATTTAGTGATGAATTCAGCCACAGCTAACAATTGAGGTATGGGTTCAAAGGGTTTGCCCTGAAAATCCATATCAAGACCTGCAATGATAATTCTTTTCCCGCTATTAGCAAGATAATTCACTACATCTAGTAGGCTTAGGTCAAAAAATTGCGCTTCATCGATGCAAATAACATGTGCATCAGAGGCCAATAATATGATTTGGTCTGCATTACTCACAACCACACTAGGTATAGCCTTTTTGTCGTGTGAGACAACCTCATCTTCACTGTAGCGATTATCAATTTTTGGTTTAACTACAACAACTTGCTGCCCAGCAATTTTTGCTCTATTGGCTCTTCGAATAAGCTCTTCGGTTTTGCCACTGAACATGCCGCCACATATCACTTCAATCCAACCAGTCTCTAGAGGTAGTAGGTGAGGTTCGTTGGCCATAAAAGTAAATTAGGGTTAGATAATTATTTGAAGCGACGAAGATACCTATGCTGTCTATACATATCCACAAATAACCAAATAATTGGCACAGGGGGTAGGAATAGAGCAAGGAAGAGTTTCCAGGAAAAACTTTCTTGGTTTTTCGATTCTTCTGCAATTCCAGCAATACCCGATAGCCAGGCTATGGCCAATAAAAAAGAAAAAAACGTGATAAGGATGGAGCCACCAAACCCTAAATGATCATGAAACCAATTTAGCATAGCAGTTTACTAAGCATTAACTTATATATCTAAAATTAAATGAACAAAACTGAAAATCTTAAGCATGCTTCCAGTCGTATCCGTAGTAGGTAGACCTAATGTAGGCAAATCTACACTTTTTAACCGCCTTATTGGCGAACGTAAAGCTATTGTTGATAATTTATCGGGTGTAACTAGAGATAGGCACTATGGCGCTTCTTTTTGGAACGGCATGGATTTTAACGTAATTGACACGGGTGGCTACTTACCAGACGATACCGACATAATGATGTTGGGCATTAAAGAGCAGGTTCATATTGCTATTGATGAGTCTGACGTTATTCTTTTTGTAGTAGATTCTCAAACAGGATTGACCGACGTAGACAAAAGTATGTTTCATATACTTCGCCAAATTGATAAACCTGTATTTCTTGTTGCCAACAAAAGTGACAATGAAAACTTAAAGCTAATGGCTACAGAATTTTACGCATTAGGCACTGATGCTGTTCATGCTATTTCTGCGACTAGTGGCTCTGGAACCGGAGAGTTATTAGATGAGGTAGTTAAGGCGTTACCAGATATAAAAGAAGATGAGCATCCTGAACTGCCAAAAATTGCTATTGTTGGAAGGCCAAATGTTGGCAAAAGTAGCTATGTAAATGCTTTATTAGGTCATACTAGAAGTATTGTAACTGATATTGCTGGTACCACGAGAGATTCTATTAATACTCTTTATACACACAATGACAAAGAGCTTGTACTAATAGATACGGCGGGATTGCGCAAAAAAGCTAAGGTTAAAGAAAATATTGAGTTTTACAGTACGGTAAGAACAGAAAAAGCCCTGAGAGAATGCGATGTAGCCGTATTACTACTAGACGCAACACAAGGATTGGAAGATCAAGACAAGCGAATTCTACGATTGGCAGAGCAATACAATAAAGGAATTGTAATAGCCATTAATAAGTGGGATTTGATTGAGGACAAAGAGACTATGACCTTTGATGATCATAAAAAACGAATCCTTGATTTGTTGCCTCAGATGGATTACATACCAGTTATATCAATTTCTGCCACTACAAAACAGCGGACAGACAAATTGTTAGACGTCGTTTTTGAAGTGATTGAAGAAAGAAGTAAAAAGATTTCAACTTCTGATTTCAATGCATTTTTAGAGAATATTATTAGGTTACGTCCGATGCCGATGAAAAGAGGGAAGACGCTAACCATTCAATACGGACTACAAGTGAAGCAGACACCACCTGTTTTTAAGTTTTTTATGAATGCACCTGAAGATTTACCTTCTAATTATCGCAAATTCTTAGAAAATCAAATAAGAGAACATTACGGCTTTGTAGGAACCCCAATAACGATGGTTTTCAGACAAAAATAACATTCATGATTAATTGGTTTCCTTGGTTACTTGGACTTATTGCTGCTTTTGGATCATCAAACTTTTTGTTTCATGGCTTAAAAAGCAGGGATCCAATGCTTTTATTCTTTGGGACAAGCTTTTTTTTTCTTGGATTATCTGGTGTAGCCCAAGCATTAGGAGTCTTCAATCAGGCTTTTAACCAAAGTGAGCACACAGAATGGTTTATACGATTTTGTGTTTTTTCTGCCCATGTTGTGTTTTATAGTGCTTTAGCCGTCTTAGTTAGAGAAGTAAAGCCACCTTTTGCTAGATTCCCCTATGTATTTGTTGGTTTACCGCTATTACTTTTACTGGCTTTCCCACTTGCGTCAAATATCCCAGTAATACTGAATTGGATTGAATTAATATTTCAGATTGGTGCTATTTTAATACTTGCTCTGCTATTGGTAGTTATTGGGAAGATTCAAAAGGAGTATTATAAATTATTTATTCCAATAATCTTATGCACTTTGAGTCTTTTGAGCTATTATGTTGAACCAATAAATGACCGTATCAGTTATTTATGGCAGGTGCTATTTTTATTAGGTATGTTGTATTTCGGTTATCAATTTGACCGAATAATCATGCTAGAACTTAAAATAGATAGTCAATTTACTCAAAACAATTAAATCGAATAAATAATGAGCCTACTAAATAAAGAGATTCCAGAATTTACTTTAACCACTACAGAAGGTAAGCCTTTCAGCAAAAGTGATTTATTGAGCAAGAAGGGTAGCAGTGTAGTTCTTTTTTTTCCTCTGGCATACACTAGTGTTTGTACTGCTGAACTATGCTCGATGAGAGATAATTTGGCTAGCTACAACAAATTAAACGCATTTATATATGGCGTGAGTGTAGACAGTTTTTTTACACTAAATGAATTCAGCAAGTCTCAAGACCTGAACTTCCCATTATTATCTGATTTTAATAAGGAAACGGCTAAAGCTTTCAATAGTTTTTATGAAGATTTTCTTGGAATGAAAGGTATTGCAAAGAGATCTGCTTTTGTAATTGATTCTGCTGGTATTGTTAGGTACGAAGAGATTAATGACGATGCTGGTAAGCTTCCTGATTTCGAAAAAATATCAAAGGTATTAGCAGATATTGTCTAATATTTAGGCTTAGTAAGGCTCTTATCATAAAGAGCCTTATATTTTATGCAATGTAAGTACGATGTGTTACATTTTATTTTTAAAAAAAAGTCAAAACAAACAATAATATCTTTCAGATCTGAAGTTACTACTGTTTACAAATTTGAATTTTATTCAAATAAAAATAATGAATCTATTTTTTAAATCTGTGATTCTAAAATTTCAACAGGTGGTAAGTAAGATTCATAGCAAAGCATTTATTATCGATTCACGGTAAATATGGATTTTTTGGTGATAAAAGTCATTGGAATTATTCATTTTCCAAAATCATTTCTTCTATATTTATAATAGTGAGTTCCTAATAAAAGATACGACTACTACGAAGGTGAACAAATGAACGTAAGTCATGCTAAATCATTTAATTTCAGAACAACATTTAACTTAAGAGTTAAAGGCACGAGCAGCATACATTTTATTGTTTAGACTAACAGTCGCTTACCGAATTGTTATCGCACCACATGTTGTTAAATAGATCAACACTACTAGGTTATTACTTACTGACCAGGGGCTAGTTGCATTAGAATACTAAGCGTCTGCGCAATTTATCGGAAATATAAAAAAGTCGTAATTAGGTCAACAATTAATTAGGGCTAGGAAAGATTAATACTGACATCCAAAAAATTTGGTCGTATGAGTATGGAAGAGTTAAATACTGCGCAATTCTTTTAAGTTATATCTAAAAGCAATTCATTTTAAGAGCGTGGAGATGTTTAGCTAGTTAGTTGAGAAAACCATTACACACAGCGCTTTTGAGTAAGTAGAACCATAAGGCCACATATTTGGGTTGAAAAGATGTAGAGTCTTTCAATATGATGGTAATTCTGAGATATATAGATGACGCATGAGAATCAACAATTGATTTAGTAAGGAAGTCTCATTTGAATGAGATTCTAGCGAGTAAAACATAGGCATTAGTTCTATTTAAGGCTATGCCGAAGTTTCGCATAATTAATATTATGTAAACTAAACGAGATGCTGCTACAATCTGACGCTACCCTTTATCGAACTGCAACCTCATCATAATACTACAATTTCAACCTACATCGCTTTACCTCCGATTAAATTTCACTGACACCGCTCAAGGATTAGCTAAACTGACTTGCTTATTCTTTTTGCTTCTAAGCTGTGCTTATTACCGTGCACTGGCAATTGTTCGCATTTCTAGCTGCGCAAAACAGTATTCTATTATATCAGCTAAGATTTAGTGACTAATCCTGTAAATTCTCGATGGTCTTGTTTACCTTCATTAGGTAATTAACAACTCATCTTTTATATAGTCACCATTGAGTAGCTTCAGCGTCTTACATAGCGTTCAGTATCTTAAAAGAACTATACTTTTGATTCAGTATACTACACTACTGATGTTGTTATTCCTATCTAGCTCCATTAGTGCTCAAAATTCAACTCCTAACGCTTCATTGATGAAATTTATTAGCATTGATGAGCAGTTATTCGATACAGACAGATTCTTAATTTCATTAGATAGCATAAAGTCCATTTTCAAATTCGCTGCTAACGACTCAATATCAATTTCTTCTACACAAAATTTCTATGTGAATAATATTGGACTTTACGCAAGAAATGGCCTTAGACTTGATTATGAGAACCAAAAGTCTTTTACAATACCTATTATACACACTAGACTTAATGCAACTAGAATTGACACGCTATTCATAAAGGTTTCTAATGTTGATGAACCACCTATATTCACTGTTTTCAAACCTCTCAATTTTATAAAAGAAAATTCAAAATTGCCTGTCTTTCTAGGACTTTTTGAAGCTATTGATCCCGATAGTATTGATGTGATTAAGCTAAAACTTACTACTGATAATGCATTGAATAAATCACTTCAATACGCTATCCGAGGTGACTCCCTATATCTGCTTGATAATTCACTTTTTAATTATGAGAAGAATAAAATATTAACTTTTAATCTTGAAGCCACCGACAAGTCTAAAAAAACAAGTACATCTTTTACTGTTAACCTCACAGATGAAGCAGAGCCACCTACAGCCATTCTAAATTCAACTGGTTCAATTCTCGAGAACACTATCACATCTCAAGTTATAGATACTGTGCAGGTTCAAGACGAAGATATCAATGATATAATTGACTTAGAAGTAGACACAGATAAATTAACCGTTCAACGAATTGGTGATAAAAGCTTTACTCTTTCCATAGCCGATTCAAGTTATTTTGATTTTGAATCAAACAAAGAACTGTCATTTACTATTAGAGCAATTGATAATACAAAATACTCGTTTAGTGGCGACTTCACCTACCAAATACTGAATATCAATGAAGCGCCAACAATTATCATTGATAGCACAATTACAACCTATGAAGATAGTACAGCCAGTTTATTTTTTAATGTATATGACCCAGAATCTTCATCTACAGAACTGTTTTATGAGCTCGCATCAGATAACAATTATCTACTTAGAGATATAGATTATGATTTGAAGCAACTGGATAGCACGTCATATAATCTAGTTTTAAAACCGGTAAATAATGCTTCAGGATTCGCTAATATTACGTTCTCTGTCAGTGATAACTCGCTCCGTGATTCTTCTATGATTCGTTTAACGGTTGAGCCAGTCAATGATATGCCTACCGCTACTATTCTACCAATAGTAATTAGAGAATCAGAGACAAAACTTATTGGACGAAAAGTAATTAACATTGCTGACTTAGATAACTTGCCTACTGAAATTGATCTTACAATTGATAAATATCCATTATTTGGAAGCTTGTTTTTTGGTGATTCTTTATTACAAAAAAATGATTTTGTTTTCAGTTACTATGATTTGATAACCAACAAACTAGCTTATAGGCATAATGGCAACGAAAGTCGAGCCGATACAATTGATATAAGCTTCCAGGATTTGGATAGCCCAAAACAATCTATTTCTATTCCTCTAACCATAAAGCCTGTTAATGATCCCCCCTATTTTGCAACGAACTTCTTCCCTATTTATTTAAGTGAATCTGACAGTACTAGCTTTCGCTTTATTGTAAATGATTCGGATAATATACCAACCGAATTGCAGGTACGTATTAAGAGCTTAGATCAAAATATCATTGCTGATAGTGATATAAATATTCAGGGAATTGATTTTTATCGAACACTAAGCATAAGATCCCAACGCAATAATTTTGGCAATGCCACGCTCGAAATTGAGGTTAGTGATGGAGATAAAGCCTCAACTAAAAGATTAGCAGTAATTGTTAAACCGGTGAATGATGCCCCGTCTATGGTGGCTAATATGGCTAAGCTTGAACAAGAGGTAAATACAACTAAGCAATTAATCATTGAATACTTTGATAGTGATTCTGAGTCAGAGGCATTAACTCTAAGTTTAGGCTCTACTAATAATCGAGTGCTTTCAGATGAGAATTTTCTAATTAAGCATGAGCCTAAAAATGCACGTTTTGTAATTGATGTAACGGCTAAAGAAGATATTGTTGGAGAAGGATTATTAATTATTGAGCTTGCAGACGAGTCTAAAGCCACAGCCCTGCAAATGCCTTTCAATGTTTCCTATGGAAATAGAAAACCCTTTAATTTTCAAGTAGTAGGGGCAGAACCTATCTTTAGAAATGATTCTCTAGTTGTAGACTTTAGTTGGACACCCTCGATTGATCCTGACGGGAATAAAGTAACCTATTCTGTATTTATTGAAAGCGATAAAAGAGATACGGTTATTAATGACTTAACAAATAACGATTTCACCTTTAGAAATAATGGCTTTTTAACGCCTATTAGTAATTACTCTTGGTATGTTAAGGCCACAGACAATAGCTCTCAAAGTAGTAAAAGTAGATACATTGACTCTACCCTGAGCATTAATTACGGCAGTTTTGTTACGCCAAATTTTACGCAAATTAATGATTGGGCCGAAATATTAACCATATACCCGAACCCGTTTAATATGATAACTAAAATCAGTTATCGTTTACAGTTTGATGCACAGGTTGAGATTGCTATTTATGACCTTTCTGGAAGAAAGGTAGATGTTGTTCTTGACGATGTAGTTACAAAAGGTACTTATGACACACGTTGGCAACCTCAGAATGCCACAAGTGGACTTTATATATGTAGGATATTTGCAAGGCGATTGATAGATGGAGAGACATTGAGAGTGTCTAAGAGCGTGACTTACCTACCACAATAAAAAAAACAGAGATTGTCCATCTCTGCTTTTTGAACTCAATCTTATTACTTTTTGGGTAATAAGAATTTTCTAGGAGTCATAGATCAAGATCTTTTATTGATTTTGAACACGACTGGTAAAGTGTAACTCACTTTTACGGGTTGTCCACGCTGTTTACCAGGTATGAATCTCACTTTTTTTACGGCTTGAACGGCTTCTTCATCACAGCCACCGCCAATACCCCTTATAACTTGTGGGTCAACTACATTGCCTTTTTCATCGATCACAAACCGTACTATTACGCGTCCTTCAATACCAGCAATTTTTGCTATTTCTGGATAAGTAATGTGTTTTTGCAGTGAAGCTATACCCCCAATCATTTCGGGCATTTGCTCAACAATGATAAAAATCTCTTCATCTTCTTCTGCATCATTACTTGGTGGTGGTGGTGGTGCAGTAGGTAAAGAGAGTGCCGCAGATAGGTCTAAGTCTGCATCTAAGTCTATAATCTGCTCCTCAAACACCTCATCGTTTGGTACGGCAATTGGTACCATCGGTCTTGGTGGTGGAGGTGCTTTCAATTCTTGGTTTGTTTGAATTATCTCTTCCATCTTCACGACTTCTTGACTTCCGTAAAGTGGACCATCGTCTGCTGATTTAGGTGACAATGCAATATTGAACAAAACTAAAAAGCTAGCTAAACTAAGCATTAAGCCTATTTGTAGGGTTATAATGTAGTTTTTTCGGTATTTGTTAATTGGTTTCATAATGGCTCCTATTTAATAACACTTGATCTATTAAAACTAGAATCTGTACCAATGATAGCGCTTTTCTTATTTAAAGACAAAATAATCTTAAATCTTTTTTAAAAAAATTCTTCAACTCAAATTTGGAATAATCTTTGATATGTAAGAGCTTCATACATTAAATTCATATTTCACCCATCAACAAGTAATATCCAATGAAAAAACGTTCTTTAGCGATCTTATTCGCTGTTTTTACTATAGTAGCTGTTTCTTGCACTACACTGCTAAATACTGCAAATAAACCTTCTAAAGGTAATCCGATAGGCCAAGTTGGAGAACAATTATTCTATAACGATGATTTGAACCTGAATTACCAGCCTATTAGTGGTAGCACTGACACTTTAGCTGATAAAATAGAGTTCCTTCCCTCTTTTCTTCTGTACCAAGCCAAAATTTCAGAAGCGCAAAAAATAGGGCTATTTGAAAACGAAGCCCTGAATAGTGAGTTTCAAGATTTTGGCACAAGAGCAGCACTTGCTTACTGGATAGAGAATGACATCAAAGAGAAAATGCTAAAAGATTTTATGAGCAAGTCAGAAGAAGAGCTTTTGGTATCCTACATGCTAATCAATTTGTCCGAGAGTTCAGCCCCAGAAGACACCCTAGCTGCATATAATAAACTTCTTGAAGCCCGTGAAAAAGTGATTAATGGTGCTGATTTCGACTCTTTGTCTTTAATCTACTCTACCAAACTCAGAGGAAGCACCGTAGGCGGTGAGCTCTATTATTTAACAGCGGGGTCTACCGTAAAACCTTTTGAAGACACAATATATAGCCAAGATTTGAATGTACCGTCAATGCCATTTAGATCACAATATGGCATGCATTTATCGTATGTGAAAGACAGAAGAGCTCGTAAAAAAGACCGTGAAATATCTCACATTATTCTTTTTGATCGCTCAAGAGAATACAAAGAGCAAACGGTTGATTCTTTAGTTGGGATTTTAAATACTGTGTATGATGAATTAATTAACGGAGCTTCTTGGGATAGTTTGGTTCAAAAATATACCATGGATGCTGGCTCAAGAACCAACGGCGGTAAAATTGGTTGGGTTAATAATGGCCGGTATAACAAAACTTTTTCAGATTCTGTTATGAATATTAGTTCTGGAGTAGGCACTATAACAGAACCATTTTATTCTGGTTATGGGGTTCAAATCCTTCGATTTGACTCAGTTAGGACATTCCAAACAGAGAAAGATCGAAGAAACCATTTTGAGAACCTTTTAAAAGAAACACCAGCTTACAGCATTGATGAGTCTATTGTTCGTGCTAAAGTTAAATCTAAGTTGAGTGTCAACCTTGATTCTGTTGCTATCAACAACTTTTTAGTAAAACTTACGAGCTTTGACTCAACAAGAATTAAAGCTTTGGTGCCTATTGATTTTGAAGCTGACACAACAATTATGACCATCGGAAGACTCTCTTATACTGAGCAAGAGATTTTGGCTTTCTTTAAAGATAGATATCCTGAGCTATTTGCTGGGAAATCAGCATTTACAATGATAAATGAACTTGGAAATGACGCCGTTGATATGCACATATTAGAAATAACGCGTTCAGAGTTCGCCAAGTTTGATGAAACCATGCAAAACTATAAAAATGGTCTCGCCGTTTTTAAAATAACAGAAGACTCTGTTTGGAATTACGCTAAACTCGACACCAGCCGTCTAATGCAATTGTACGAAAAGAGACGTTTCAGCTATCAGCTGCCAGAACGCGTTGAGTTCTACAGATTTGCCGCTACAAACGATTCATTACTCATGCAGGGTGTCCGAGCTTTTAAAACTACGAGCTTACCCATCGATAGTTTAACAAAACAATACTCTAGACTTATTGTTAGGCACGATTCAACTGCCTACCTGAGTGAAGAACCATTTATTCCTCTTTCTGAACTAGCCGTGGGCGAGTTTTCTGATATTTATTCTTTTAAAGGAAGAAAAACTGTGATTCTTAAAAAAGATGTTCTACCATCAAGACCAATGACTTTTGACGAAGCTATTTACAGAGTTATCAGTGATTTACAGATATTACGTGAAGACGAATGGAATGAACTACTTAAAAGTCGCTATCAAATCACCCCATTTCCAGAATTCGTTAATAAATAAGTAAATCCCACAGGTTCTTGCTATTTTAGCTAGTTATGAATTTAAATGTTTTCTTTTTCTTTGTAATTATTGCTTCCACATTCTTAACAGCTTGCTCAAATAGTACGACTAATGAACAAGCTAAGATTGCTGCAAAAGTTGGTAATTACATATTAACCATAGATGAGGCGGTAGCAAGAGTACCCCAAATTAAATTAGTTGAAGACTCAGTAAATTCCGTCAAATTTGAAATTCAGCGTTGGATTGATGAAAGAGTAATGCTTCTAGAGAGCGACAGACTAAATCTTGCCGACGATGAACTCATAGCCAAAAAATTAGACCGAATGAGATCGTCTGTGCTGATAGAGTCGCTAGAGCAAACCATACAGAACTCTAGCAGCATTAACGTTACAGATGATGAAATACTAGCCTTTTACAGAGTTAATTCTTCACTTTTTCTACTCCAAGAAGAACACGTAAATATTGAATGGTTTTATCATGAAAATATTTCTGTGGTAAATACAGTTAGAGACCAAGTTCTACGGGGCAAACCGTTGGGCCAAATCATTGAAAAACTAGGCAACGGCTCATTCAAGGACGATAATCTTCAAAGTTATCAGCAACTACTTTCTAGAACTGTTTTTAACGACTTAGCGCCTATCCGTTTTAAAAGAAGAGCTTTGAGCGTTGGAGATATTTCTGATATTTATTACTACCAAGGAAAGAATGCCTTCTTGAAAGTTACCGGAATTCAATCTAAAGGAACCATATCTGATTTTGAGAGTGTTAGACTTAGGATAAACGATTGGTTACTAGCAGAAAAACAGAAAAAAAACGTATTGGCTTATCGCCGCTCACTCTATCTTAAAGCTCAATCAAACAATCAAATTGAAATCTTTTTCAACTAATTCTCCTACTTTGCTGAAATTCCCCAAAACCAAAGCATTTAGTTTGGCTCTTGCCTTTATTTTTTTAAACGCAACGCCTTCTATCGCTCAGAATAATCCAGATCAGCTGATTGATAAGATTGTTGCGCTTGTGAATAACAACATTATTCTAAAATCGGAAATAGATGCTCGTGTGGGACAGGTCTTAACTTCCAACAAGAATGTTCAGTTTAGTGAGGATTTATGGTATCAAATACTTCAGTCTTCAGTAGATAATTACGTGCTACTAGAACAGGCTAAGCTCGATTCTATTATTATCTCAGATATTCAGGTTAATGCAGCCTTAGATGCAAGAATTCAAGAAATTGGCCGACAAGCTGGTGGCGTAGATGCATTAGAACGTGCTTGGGGGAAATCTTTGATACAGATTAAAGCAGAGTTTAGAGATGATTTCAAGGAAGAGCTTACCATTGAAGAGCTTAGAAATTCCATGATCAGAAATGTTACAGCTACTAGAGGGGAAGTCAGAGAGTTTTACGATAAAATCCCAAAGGATTCCCTTCCCTTAGTTCCAGAATCTGTTGAATTAGCACAAATTGTAAAAATTCCTGAGCCTAAGGCAGAAGCTGAAGAGAAAGCAAAGCAATTAGCCATAGCGCTTAGAGACTCTATCTTGAATCATGGAAAAGATCTAGAAGATCTAGCTAGAGTTTATAGTGATGGGCCCTCAGCACCTCGTGGTGGCCAGTTGGGTTTGATTTCTATGGGAGACTTGGTCTCAGAATATTCCGCTGCTGCTGCTGCATTACGCCCGGGTGCAGTATCCGAAGTTGTTCGCACCGTTTTTGGCTATCACGTCATTTTGTTAAAAAAACGAGTGGGTGATAAAATTGACACCAGTCATATTTTATTGAATGTTGATGATGACGAATTAGATGAAGATTCTGCAATTGCAGAGTTAAATGCACTGAGAGATACGCTTAAGACTAATCCCAAGAAATCATTCTTTGATATAGCCAGAGAAGAATCTGACGATAAAAACACCAGTTCATTAGGTGGGCGTCTGGGGAATCCGAGAACGGGTCAGAAAAGTATTCCTTTAACCTCTCTAGATCCTTCACTTTACCGAATAGTATTATTATTGAATGATGAGGGTGACATTTCTGAACCCAAACCATTCAATCCGGAAATTAATAATGCCACCAAAGCATTTAGAATTGTAAAGCTCATTAATAAAGTTGATGAGCACAGAGCAAATCTAGAATTAGACTACGAGCTATTTGAAAGCATTGCTTTACAAGACAAACAAATGCGAGAATTTAATAAGTGGCTACTAAGCTTACGAAAAGACATTTACATAGAATACAGAGTGCCAATGCCTTCGTATATATCAAACGCTAAATAACGGACGCTATGAATAGCACTTTAACGGATAAAGATTTAAGTGAATTTGCAGACAATTTCAATCGTTTAAAAGCAGAAATCGGGAAGGTTGTTGTAGGCCAAGAACAAATAGTTGAACAATTACTGTTTGCGCTCTTTGCTAAGGGGCATTGCTTACTAGAGGGAGTGCCAGGTTTAGCTAAAACTTTGCTAATATCAACCTTAGCTAAGTGCTTGAATTTAGATTTTAATAGAATACAGTTTACACCAGATTTAATGCCTGGTGACATAACGGGAACAGAGATTATTGAGCACGACAGAAAGGAAAGTTCCCAAAGTTTCAAGTTCATAAAAGGTCCCATTTTTACCCAAATTCTTTTGGCAGATGAAATAAATAGGACACCGCCTAAAACACAGGCCGCTTTATTGGAAGCCATGCAAGAAGGCCGAGTTACAGCTGTTGGAACCACCTATGATTTAGCAAAACCATTTTTTGTGTTAGCAACTCAAAATCCTATTGAACAAGAAGGCACCTACCCTCTTCCTGAGGCTCAACTAGATCGTTTCATGTTCAACCTCACCTTAGATTACCCTTCTTATAACGAAGAGGTAGAAATTGTGAAGAGAACAACCCAAGGATTCGAAACCAAAGTATCTTCAATACTAAATGAAAAAGATGTACTAGGCATGCAACAAATGGTCAGAGAAATAGCTGTGCCTACAAATGTCTTAGAATATGCTGTTACTATTGTTTCCTTAACAAGACCTACAAGCCTAAAAGCGCCAGAGCTAACAAAAGCTTATTTAAGCTGGGGTGCTGGCCCAAGGGCTTCGCAAAATCTCATACTTGGTGCTAAAGCTAAAGCTCTAAGCGAGGGTCGAGCTAGTGTTTCAAGAGAAGATGTTGAAGCCATGAGTAAGCCTGTTTTAAGGCACCGCATTATTGTTAATTACACCGCTGAAGCTGAAGGCCTAAACGCTGACTCTATTATAGATGAGTTGGTTAAAACGCATGCCTGATATTGGCTCTGTAATAATTAATTTTGGCACTAGTTTGCCAAGTTGGTTGTTATTGATTTTCTGCCTTATATCAGTGATGATCGGTTATTTTCAATACACTAAAGACCAAAATTTTTCCATTTTCCATAGATTTTTGTTGTTTGGTCTTAGAGTATTAAGTCTTTTATTGCTAATTCTTGTTGTGTCTGAACCTATAATAAGAAGCAAAACCTACGATGAGATCAAAAATACTATCTCTGTTTATTTTGATATCTCCTCAAGTAATAATTCCAATTTACGAGCAGAAGATACACTAACTATCCTAGAAGATTTTTTTCCAAAGATCAATGAGACTGTTGTCAACTTTTCCTTTAATATTTTTGGTCAAGAAGTTCAAAATATTGAAGATATAGCAGAACTAAGAACTACCAACACCTCATTTGAAATTACCGATTTAGAAGATGTTCATAATCATATAAAATCAAGCAACGCAAAAATGGCTTTGGTGTTGACTGATGGGATTCATACAACAGGTATTCAGCCCTATTTTGAAAGAATAGCCGATAAATCTATTTATAGTATTACATTCGGTGATACAACACAGCGTTCTGCAATAGCTATTGAAGACGTAGTAATACCTGATAATGTTTATGCTGATGAAGCTTTTCCTGTAAGAACAATAGTTGATTTAAAAAATATATCAAGTGAAAGCTTGAATTTTAAATTATATAAAAAAGAGGCTGATACTTTTAAGCTAATCACAGATAGTACTGTTTCATTAAATTCTGGAAATGAAAGAATTGCCATTACTAAAAATCTTTTAGCAACAGACAATAAAAAAGAAGTACTAGTCAAAATTGAAGTATCATCTGGTGACTTAATAACAAGTAGAACTAATTTAATACCATTAATTGATAAAGAATTAAAAATTGCCAGCATAGCTACGAGTATACATCCAGATGTAGCGTCTACTCGAAGAATCTTAGGTTCTACAAAATCTGTATTACTTTCCACATCAAACTATTTTAACAGAATAGAATCAATTAGCGCGTTAGACACCAATGCTGTTCTCATTGTGCACGCAAGCCTGTTTGATATACAAGCAATAGCTGAAAAATACCCTAAAACACCTTTAATTGGTTTTATAATTAACGATAGTCAACGCAACAATGCTAGTTATGCGCTTGCTGATGTTACTTTTGAAAAAGAAACCTCATTTTCTACTAAGCTTGGTGTCCCAAATAAAAAACTTCCTCCATTAAGGGTTCCAATTCCTGCCTTAACAATAGCTGATACTAGCCCACTATTATATGCAAATATCAAAGAGTTTCGTGTAGATGTACCCATAATTCTGTTTAAAGAAGGCGAGTCTAAGCGAATTTATTTGACCTCTGACAACTGGTACACTTGGTTAAATTATCCCGATGAGGACATTCAGAACTATGCTGAGAACTTTTTGCTACAACTTATTGATTGGGTAAAAACATCAAAAGATCAGGATAAAATTAAAACTTTATCGTGGCCAAAAAATTGGGTGGTCAACAAGGATTATGTCCTAGCTTTAACTGTTTTAGACGAAGTGGGAAGGAATGACAAAGAAGCCATCATTGAGTACCGCATTCTTAATGATGAGCAAAAGGAAATTCAAAACGGTTTTACCCAAGCTAATGCAGAAGGTATCAATCAGTTAACCACGTCTTTCACAAATGAAGGTGCCTATTCCATTAAGCTTAAAGCAACAAAAAACGCTATTGTGATAGACTCTAGTACAGTTAATCTTTATGTGGAAGCGATTAATTTGGAAATGGAATGGAAAACAGCACAACCAAAAGTTCTTTCTGACTGGACATCCTCTACAAATGGAGAGAATTTAGGTTATGCAGACTCACTTTATGAGCATTTAAGGCAATTCGAAAATATAATTGCTAATCAGGGATTAGATCAAATTAGTTTTTCAGAGCGTATAGAAACCTTTGAAGTGGCTAAATCGTATTCGTGGTTTGTACTCTTAGTTTTACTGCTAGCCACGGAATGGTTTATAAGAAGAACAAAAAACGCTCTTTAAACCCACTTGACCGAAAATTTCTCAATTATAAGTTGAGTAATGTCTTTG
>Ga0306871_1000005_pt1 | contig 113370 bp, 84 predicted proteins | sample AntRauMeHopE1497_FD_190447 | JGI IMG/M metagenome (GOLD analysis project Ga0306871, IMG submission 190447) | Saline lake microbial communities from Rauer Islands, Antarctica - Metagenome Hop E1 #497 (v2) (version 2) | ecosystem: Environmental > Aquatic > Non-marine Saline and Alkaline > Saline ... | reverse complement strand
ATCAGCTCTGTACATTTTATTGAGCTCAAAGTCACCAACTGATAATGCCCTATTTTCGTCTCGCAATAAAATCAATGATTGAACAAAATTGTAAAGCTCGTAATCGAAGCTATTTTTATCGATTTTTTCAGATTGTGCGTAGTTTTTTTCATTTTCGTAATCTAATCCTGGCCATAACATAGGTTTACGATTATGCGGATCATCGGCTCCCCACATCCCTGCTTCTGTGCCATAATAAATTAATGGTGAGCCGGGGGAACACATTAAATGTACGAGCATAGTTTTTAGTTTTAAATAGCTCTCTTCTGTGGGTTTTTCTGTTTTAAAACCTTCTCTAGGAGCTCCACCTCTATCATACTGCTTCACTGGTGACTCAAGCATCGACACTATTCTTGGTGTATCATGGCTATCGTACAGATTTTGCACTTTAAACCTATGTTTGATTGGAGTTGAAGCGATTAATGAATCTAATTTTCTGAGATAAACCGTTGCATTTATATCCTGATTTACAAAATAATCGTTAGCTAAAAAAGCATACTGATAGTTCATAACGCCATCAAAAGCTGCTTCCTCCATATACTTGTACGCATCAACTGACCAAGTTTCAGCCGTTGTATAAGCATTTGGATTTATTTCGTGAACATAGGTATTCCATTTTTGCCAAAAAGGTATAGCTACCTCTTCAGCCACATCTAAACGCCAGCCATCTACTCCATCGCTAGGATCACCATCTCCATCTGGATCCATCCATCTTTTTGTAATGGCATATATATGGTTTTTAACTTCTTTTACTAAACCCTTTTCATTTTCATTTAAAACAGGTAGCGCCTTAATTCCCCACCAACCTTCATAATCAAATTCATTCTCAGTTGTTGCAGGATCGTCAAATTGCATGATTTCGTACCAATTCTTGAATGCAGAGCTTTCCCCGTTTTCTAAAATGTCTTTAAAAGCCCAAAAATCTCTGCCGGTATGATTAAAAACACCGTCAATAATAATTTTCATATCACGTTTATGAACTTCCTCAATTAAGTGAAGAAATAAAGAATCTGCTGAGGTCCATACCCATGTTTCGGGCTTGCTTGGATTCTCTTGAGACATCAACTTTTCATCTAGAATAGGGTTTGGCCCAAAATACGGATCAATATGATGAAAGCTTGAAGCTTCGTATTTATGCAAACTTTGTGCATCAAATACGGGATTGAACCAAATTGCCGTGATTCCCAATGCGTATAGGTAATCTAGCTCATTAATAACGCCCTGTAAGTCACCCCCATATCGTCTAAATGAGGTCTCGCTATCTAAATGCTGGGTTTTGCCTGTTGACATCCATGGGTCTGGTTTAAACCAGTTTTCGGTCCACGGTGTTAGTTCCCAATTAGCTATTTCTGCACCATTTAAAACTCTTGTAGCAACCGGATCATTACTGCTATCACCATTTTTGAAACGCTCTGGAAATATTGAATACCAAACGGCGGTATTGGCCCAGTGTATTCCTTCTTTTTGGCTAATCTTGCCTGAATCCTTAAAAGAACACCCATAGACTGTCGTTAAAAATGCGAAAGCTATTAGAAGTTCCTTATTCGGTTTCATAATCAGGTTATTTAATTAGCGTCATTTTTTTTGTTACGGCCAAGTTGTCTGTTACTAAACGGTAAATGTAAATACCAGATGAGAGGTTAGAAGCATCAAAAGTAGCCGTATGCCAGCCAGAATTTTGATTGTTATTGGCTATTGTGGCTACTTTTCTACCATTCAAATCATACACAGAAAGCTCTATTAGTGAAGGAGTCTTCAAATAATAGTTTATTGTTGTTGCGGGATTAAAAGGATTTGGGTAGTTCTGCATCAGTGTTGTTGAAACAGGTAAATCGTTGTCGAGCTCGTCAACAGAAACAACTAAACCACCTTCTGTAGGCTTATCAAATTTTTTGGTAGTAAATATTTTAAAAGAACCGGGCTCCATGCTAATTGCGTGTCTTGGGTCTCTATTAATAATCTCTGTTTGAATAGAGTTGCCAGTCCAGAAATCATAATAGGTAGTGTCTTTTGGCATTAATAAGCTAGCTTCTCTGGTTTTTGTATCTAGGTTTGCCGCCACGTAAGCGTATTCGCCATCTTTTTCGAGCCAGTAGGTTTTTAGCGAAGGCCCAAGATTTAGCGACACATTTGTACTTCCAGAGCTAAAAATTTGATCCGTTTTTCTGAGGCGAAGAATTTCACTCCAGGCCTTAAATATTTTCAACCTAGATTCGTCTTGTTGATAATCCCAACGTATTGGTTTATTACCAGTACGACCGTTAAAGTCGATAGAAAAATCGTAGCCTAACTCTCCAAATTGCCATATCATTTTAGGTCCAGGAATTAAGAAAAATACGCCCATTGCTTTCATTCTCTCAAGCGCTGTTTCTTGATCTTGTACCGAATAGCTGCCTTCAGATGCTCCACTTTCTTCCATTTTAAACATGAGGCGTTCTTCGTCGTGACTTTCTAAATAACCCACCCAGTACGGATTTGCGAAGCCTCTATTTCCGTAATAAAAATCGCTGAGGTTAGATTTCCCGCCATCATGATAGCCCATTGCAGCCTCTTGAGAAGGTGATTTTGTTCCTCCTGCCCACGACATAAAGCCGTAATCATTTAGTTCTCTTTCTTCTCTAGTATCTGCAAAATGTTCTAATATTAAATAAGCGGTTGAGTCTCTTTTTCGAACCTCGTCTCCCATTCTTTTAAGAATTTGCACTCTTGACGCATCGTAGGCGCCACCATCTCCTCTAGTGTTGGTCATACCTTTGGTGAAATCGTATCTGAAGCCATCAACCTTATATTTTTCTAACCAAAAAGCTGAAGCCGAGTCAATATATGCCTTAGTTGCAGTACTTTCTTGATTCATATCATAGCCAAAACTGAAAACCGTATTTGGGTCAATTCTATTAAAATAAGGATGTTCTAGTGTGGGAAGACCAAAATCGCCGTCGTTGTACAAACGAACTAAAGGTGATTGCCCATACATGTGGTTAAAAACAATATCTAGAATTACCGCAATGCCTCTTTTGTGGCACTCATCAATGAGTTCTTTCAGCTTTTGTGGCGTACCGTAATATTTGTCTACTGCAAAATGCGAGATTGTATTGTAGCCCCAGCTTTCATTGCCTTCAAACTCCATTACTGGCATTAATTGTAGGGCATTTACTCCTAAACGAGTTAAGTAATCTAAACTATCTATTACCGATTGATAACTGTGGGAACTGACCCAATCACGAACCAACATTTCATAGATAACAAGCTCTTCAGGTTTTGGTCTTTCAAAATTTTCTACTTCCCAGTTATAATCAAGCCAATCTGTTCTTGTAGAAAACACCCCTACAATTTGTTGTGTTTTGCCCGTTGGATAAGGTTTTCTATTTGGGAATAAGGAAGCTGGTATATCTCTAAAATTGTCATCACCAGGCACCAATAATAGCTGTGAATAGGGATCAGCAACTCGGTCTTGTCCATTAATTAAGTACTGAAAACCATACTCCATAGATGGTGATAAGCCGCCAACGCCAAGCCACCAATAAACACTATCTGCGTTTATTTCATGCTTATTCATTAAAAAAGTTGGATCTAACGTGTAATCGTTAAAATCTCCGATGAGATATACAAAATCTTTTTTTGGGGCAAATAGCACAATTCCCACAGAATCTGAAGAAATAATAGTAACTCCCTGTCGCCAGCCGGCTGGTAAATCAGCAGATACTGGTTCTACTGCTTGTTGATATACAAATTTGACAGAATCTTTAGTTACCGCATTTGCCTGAGTTCTGAGTTCTATGGTAATTACGTTAGAACCACTAGTAAAATACTTCTGCTTTAATGTATCGCCAGAAATACTGAGTAGATAATTTTGGGAATTATAAAACTCAGTCCAATTTGAGATTTCTTTGCCATTTACATCAATTTTCGAAGCATTAAAATCTAATGAATCGTTAATGGCAGATGTCAAAGTCACATTAAAGTTGACGTTTTGATCATCGGTGATTAAGGTATTATTTGAAATAGTTGGCTGAAAAATCATCGGGTTTTTCACGTAAACCAACGAATTATTGTTATCAGCTGCATTTGAAAATGGGTTTAATGGATCGGTTGTCCAACTATCCTTAACCGACCAAAATTTGTAGTTGTATGCTCTTTGTCCGCTTTGAGAGAAATTACCTTGATTCACATTTAGATTAACCGTTTTAATAAAATGGCCTTCAGATAGTAGGGTCATTTGCGTACCTATTGGTCCCCAATCGGTAAACTCTCCTCTTAACTCTGCAGCGTTTATGGAGTTGTTGTAGTAAGAGAATGTTACCGGCACAACTTGTGCATTTAATAGACTATTAAAATTTATAAGGGAAAATATAAATAAGAACAGTGAATACTTTGTTACAATTAATTTATTCATTACAAGAAATTTTAAGGGATAAACTTATTGATTAATTAAAGAAGACTCTCTGACAACCAATTCTGGTTTAAAAATAATGTGACTAGGTTTTTTTAATGTTTTGCCAAGTTTAGTGGCGATTTTTCGTACAGCTAAGACACCCATTTCATGAATAGGCTGTCTCATGCTACTGAGCCCCATATAATGGGCTATTTTAATATCATCAAAGCCAATGATGGGAATCTTTTTTTTCATTTTATGCATTGCATGTAATGCACCAATGGCTTGAGCATCAGAGGTACAAAAACAGGCGTCAAATTCCATATTAGACTCTAGCATTTCTCGCATTGTTTGATAGCCTGCTTCTTCGGTGAAACCGTCTCTATAGGTCTGGTCTAGTTCAAATATAAGATTTTTTTGGTATGGAATTCCAAAATGCTCTAGAGCTTTAAGATAGCCTTTAGAGCGTTCTTTAATCGGTTTTGATGAGCTTGAAGCAGATAACATGGCTACTTTTTTACAGCCTTGCTCAAGGAAATGCGACACAGCCAGGTACGCTCCTGTAATATTGTCTACACTTACTGAATCAAAATCTTTATAAAAATCATCTACTAAGATGATTGGTGCTTTATATCTTGTTAGTGCTTCCCATTCTTTGATATTAAAATGTATAGAAATAAAGATATAGGCATCGGCATATCTTTTTCTTAGAACACCTTCTACTTGTTCGAATAAATTCTCTTTTGAATTAATATTAATAATATTCAATTCTAAGTCACTTGCAGACAACTCGTCTTGAATTCCGGCCAATAATTCTATGAAAAAATAATTAGAAATTACTGGTACAACTATGGCAATATTCTTACGTTTTTTACTCGCTAAATTTTGAGCTGTAGCTTGTGGCCTATAGCCAAAACGATCTGCAACTGAAAGTACGCGTTTTTTTGTGTGCTCAGATACTTGTTTACTGGCACTAAAAACTCTAGAAACAGTAGCAATACTAACGTTTGCTTCCCTTGCTATATCATAAATGGTAACTGATTCTGTGCTCAATGCTATAACCTTTTAGTAAAACAATTAAAAAAACCAATGCGAGAAAGCTCTCGCACTGGTCTAATATACTACAAGTAATTACTTGATAAGCGTCATTCTACGAGTATCTACAAAGTTACCAGCAGTTAAGCGGTAGATGTAAATACCTGAACCTAAATTAGCAGCACTAAATGGCACCAAGTGCGAGCCTGCGCTCAATTGGCGATTAAGTAATGTAGCTACACGTTGACCTAACATATTGTACACTTCCAATGTTACTTGAGAAGCAGTTGGAATATTGAATGCAATATTTGTTGTAGGGTTGAACGGGTTCGGATAGTTTTGCTCTAATTTAAAGCTAGTTGGTAGGTTGTTAACTGGCTCTGAAACATCTGCTAAAACAGCATAGTTTGGTTGAGTCTCAAAAGGTAGATCTTCTTGTTTCCAAGAAACTCTATCCAATGTTACACTTTCTGGCCAAGTTACGTCGAATACCTGTCCAAGTAGTGGATTAATGCCACCATCTTCAACTGATATAGGATCTATGAATTGATAATAACGACGACCAGGACCAAAGCCACCACCATTATAGGTAAGGCCAACTTCACTGATTGCAGAGCCAAAGCCAATGATATAGCCAAAGTCGTTAACGAAAGGAGCTTTAAGGTCTAAAGTCAATCGATAAACGTTGGTTTCGCCTGCAACCGGTATGAAACGTAAAAACTCAATTTCAGATGGAGTTAATGCATCCTCAAACATAGCACCACCATGAATCCAGTCATAACCATCATCTAGTTTCTTTTGAGTAAAAGCTAATACTTTAGACTCTATACGAAGGTACACAGAATCTGTAGCAGGATTAAACGGTTCAGATGCAGTTATTGCGGAGTTCATGTCTATTTCAAAAGTTACAGACATATCTTGCTGAATTACAGACGCCAATGAAATATCATTGAAGCTTGTTATTCCAGTACTTTGAGCTTGGTCTGTACCTAAAGAATAAACACGGTCAGATCCACCAGAGTTTGCAGGCTCTTCGTAACCAAAATCTACATCTACTTCAACAGCTTGAATGTAGTTAGATGAATTAACATCTTGACGACTCTCATCATAACTGATGTAATATTTATAGTTAATAGTTGCAGCTTCAGCGTGAATCCAGCTGTTGAGTATGAAGTTGAAATCTCTTGATTCAGAATCAAAATCCATTGCACTTCCACTCCAACCGTTTGGTCCACCACGGAACTGAACTTCATCTAACTGGCTACTAAATAAACCTAAGGCTTCAAGCATCTGTGTATTAACACGGAACTCAACATTTGAGGTATATAAGGTTTCTGTAGATGGTCTTAATCTTTCCATAAATACATATTGGAAAGTAGTATCGCTAGTGGTGTAGCTTGCATTTCTATCTGGATCAGCATCCCATGCAAGTATGTTACTGTCTAAATCTTCAGTTAAATATTTATACTGGAAAGAGGTACCGAGTCTAGCTTCAACAGAATCTTTATGAACTTTTAAAGCTGCAGAATAATATACGTTTGGTGATGTTTCAGATACGTAACTAGGTTTAGCTTCTCTGTTTAGATAGAAAATGGTATTTCCCCAGTCAATGCCTAGTCCATTTCCACGAACTCCAACTTTGTCAGTCTCTGGATCAAATGTGCTTCGCTGAACTTGAGATCCAACATTAACACGGAACCAGTATGTGACTGAATCAGGATCTGAAACAAAAGGTCTTGTAGATACTACAGTGCTTCTTTCGGATTCAGCGATTCCTTCATGGTTTACGTTATTAAAGAACTCTGTAGTAACCATTGTATCATTAACAGCAATTAAACCACGAGTTCCCCAGCCAGATGGATTTTCAGACGGTTGGAATTCATAATCATCTTGATTAATGCCACCATCTGTAGAAATACGAAACTTATAAAGTAGGGTGTCACCTTTATACATTTGATAAGTAGCTTTCCAGTAATCACCACCAACATGATCTAGTATAGCCGTACCAGCGCTACCCCAACCAAGCGTTTCGCCACCAATAAAAGTTGCGTCGCCTGATTCAGGAGCACCTTGTCCCTTAATATTACCATTAAGATTAATCTGCCAATCTGTAGGATTAACATTAGCATATACAGTAGCAGCGTTAAAAACGAAAGAAACGTCTACTGTTTCCTGAGCAAAAGCTGGAAGTGCAATTAATAATGCAATTAACGCTAAGGACCAGATTTTCATTGTTTTGTAAATGTGTGCCATATACAGTTATTTTTTGGGTTAGTTTGGTCTTCGTCTTGTATGAGAAAAAGACCGTTTTGTTTAAGGTTTATTTAATTACTAAAATTGAATTCCAAAGGTAAATCGACTGATATCAGTCAGGTATTCGTGTGCCTGATAAGCATAGCCAAAGCGCATTCCAAGCCCTTGATTAAGGGTATAATTGAAGCCAAAACCGGCAGTCCAACTAAACACTCTATCATCCATTCCTACATTAGGTAAACCACCACGTAGAAATACTCTATCTCCTAAAAGCCCAATCTCTGCGCCCATATCTAAATACTGGACGTTATCTGATGGCGAGTTTGCATCTAAAGCAAGACGTAGGCTGAAGTTTTCTGTTCTAAGTTCATCCCAGTAAAAGCCTACTCTTAAGTTTAGTGGAAGATCAAAATCACTGGTAGCCAATTTGGTATCTGGGCGATATTCTCCAGTATTATCTGGGTCTAAATCGCCAGGAAGAATTAAATCATCTCCGTCTAATCGGCTTTTACCACCAACGTTGCTTACACTTACGCCAAATTTTAGACCATAGAATGGTGTTTGATACCAAGTTCCTACGTCAAATGCCATGGTTCCACTGGTAGAGTTAAAGATCTTTTCTGTGACATATTTAACATTGGCTCCTACACTTAAATCTGGCATTAAATTTCTGGCATAAGCTATACCAACAGCAAAACTGTTTGCGCCAAAGCTTCTACCTGTACCTTCCGGAAAGTCATAAGTGGTTTCCTCGAAGTCTCCCATATTCATAGATAAGATATTGAAGCCCAATACAGCACCATCTTCTAATTGAAACGAACCAGCAACAAAGTTATGGGTCATATCTAAGAACCAATCAGCAAGTTCAGCATGGACCTGAGAACCTGAAGTTCTGGCAAGAGCGGCAGGGTTCCAATACATGGCTGAGAGGTCATTCACAGCTGCTGCAGACGCACCACCCATGGCTGTTGACCTAGCCCCAACAGGTATTTTAAGAAACTGTGCTGAAGTTATACCAACTTTGGTAACGGTTTGTGCATTACTAGAAATGGTCGCAAATAAACCTACTATAAGAGTAAGTAGCGCAATTTTTAGATATATATTTTTCATGATAATAGCCTCACTTATTATTTAATGACCGCAAATTTGCCGGTTTTTTGTCCAACTCCAGGTGCATTTACATGGTAGATATACACGCCGTAGGCTATCTCAAGGTTATCTTTAGTTAGCATATTCCATACATAGGTACCATTGAAGATTCTACTATCGCCTTCATTAATTTCTATGCTTCGGATTAACTGGCCAGAGACATTAAATATCTTTAACTCACAAGGAACAGGAAGGTGCGTGAAATGCAATTCTCTACGCTGGTTCCTATTGGTTAAGTTCAGTTTTGGCTCATAAGGATTTGATACGATATAAGGGTTAGGAACCACTTTGATATCGTCTAATTCTTGTGAGGCTACTTCATCATCTACTTTAGCCAGATTGTTTTCATCGATCTTGAATTCAAAAACATCGTTTGCCGTAAATGGCTTATTGGTAAGTATTCTAAGAGTGTCACCCGCTGCTGGATTTCTGCCATCGTCATTGTAAGCCATTCTAACGCGATAAGTAGCTACCATAGGCTCATCTAAATAATCTTCGATTATGTAGATGTCATCTGATTCAACTGTACCATCATTTGGGTTAAAAATACCACCAGTTACAAAAGCAGAGAAATTCCCAATTTCAGGTAATGGAACTGGTTTCGACCCTGGTATATCGAAGCGTCTAGCAGCAAAATAAGCAAACTCTAATTCTAGGGGCTCACCAGTCTGTGGATCTCTTTCATAGGTACTAAAAATTTTGAAATTCGTAGGTATTGAAGGATAAGACTGGAAGCGATTTGGTGAGCGCTCAATTCTTCGATCAGATGATTGTCCAAACCCAAGCTCTCCAAAAACAACAATATAATCGTTGAGTTTACCGTTTGATGTTGCTGGTCTAATAGCAAACGGAAATATATCTCGTGTATCACTGTTTCCTGCTTGCCAACTACTTAAAGTTGCGCTAATACCATATCTACTTTCGTTCTGTAGTTCCAACTTAAAACCATCTATTTCAGGTACATCCTCACCATTAAATTCTGTTGATTTATTAATTAACGTATCAATACCGTTTGTAATATCTAACAGAGAAAAATTCTTAGTTCTGATAGTGTCTGGTATTGATGGATCCGCTGACTGAAATAACGTGTCTTCAAAAATTACTCTGTAAACGTTCTGATTTTTAACTCTCATTGGATCAATAATATTTACCCGAACCTCACCTGTTGGTGAACCTGCTACTACTTGAGCTACAGGATTCAACGGGTCAATATATCCAGCTACTGATGGTGCCGGACGAACCTGAACCACGTTATCGCCTAGAATAAAAGTCCCATCAGGATTTCTAGATAGCTGTACAGGAGACTCTGCTGGGGCTATACCCGCAATAGTAGCACCAAAGTCATAAGATGTAACTGCGTAGAAATAGTTTTTACCATTTACTACATTGCGATCTATATAGACTCTGCGAATTCCGTTATCGGTTCCCAAATTAAATTGAGTGCCATTAATAGCTACCGGGTGTAAATCTGAAATACCGTTCTTTATATCAAACTGCGCAATTGGTAAAACAAACTGTCCATTTCCAAACGAATCCGTGATATTTAGGGAAAAGAAATCATCGGTTGTTCTGTAGACTTTATAGCCCTCAAAATCATTTCCTACTCCCGTAATTCTGCTTAAATAACGATCAAAAGAAGACTCAGCCAGATCATCCCAATAGAGCAATACATAGCCATCACCAGGTATTGCTGTTACTCTAGGAGCAATAGGCGCCGTTGCAAACTGGTAATCTGCCTCATACGCGTTTTGTGCTTCTCTTAGATTTTGATTAATTACTCTACGATCATCTGATGCTTCCTGGCCTGTTTGCGCAGCAGTAATTGCCAAAGCAAAGCGTTCTGTTTGTCCTTTTTTTAGGGGAAATAAAGAAGACGCTACAAAAATATCCGAATCTTCACCTAGTACACCTGTATCATCAAAGGCGCCTGGCAGTAAGTATTCATTCCAAATATTAGCATCTAGGATTGGGTTTAATAGACCGGCTTGAAAAATAATAGCTCTAGTTACCCCAATAATATCAGACTCAGATACATCAGTCTTATCAATATTAGGTTCACCAGGGAAAGATGTATTTTCACCTGAACTTGGTAGGCCATCTCCAGCTCCATCTGATGGAAAATCAGGATCACCTTCAATGCCAATATCGTCGCCTATTGCCAACCAATCTTGATCGTTATCGAAATAATCATTTCTAGCCTCATCAATCATTGGCGCAGCAGTATGAATATTGATGAATCGACCTTCATTATCTTGAACTATGGCAGCAAATGAAGGATCATTAGCTATTCTCGCTCTAATTTTTTGATTAGATACACTTAAACCAGCTTGAACAGTATCACCAATATCAAAATGTAAGTAGTTGATATAGCGTACAGCTCGAGTAATTTGACTTCCACCAAAGAACGTCGTTTTTTCCAAGTTGTTTGGTCTATTCTCATCAATTAAACCATCAAAATCATTGTCTAGTAGGTCTGTATGAACACCAAAATTAGGGTCGGCTTGGTCAAAAACGTCTTCATTAACAAATAAGCCATTTGGCGGAAGATTTACCGTTCTGCCCTGTGTTACAACAGCAGTAGCACCTTGATAAGCTTGAATTACTCTACTGCCATCAGCCTGAATAAGTACAATTTTATCACCATTTCTTAGTTCTCTTGATTGGAAATTGGTAATTCTGAATGGTGGAATAACGCTGTCAACTAATGCAGGAAGCGTATAAAAGCCACCAAAATTACTTAACTGACTTCTATATAAATCTCTGTTACCACCTATAAAATAGATTCCTGAATTACCACCTTGACCATTATAGGTATCGCTATCACCGTCATTGTCAATACCATCTGTAGAGTTACCAGGTGTTTCTAAAAACTTAAGACCCATTTCACCAATTGGCCCATCAAAATCTACGGATGGTGGTGGCAAGTTTCTGTCAGAATCAGTCAAATAAGCAATTGCCTGAAGAATATCGAATACTGGTATGTCATTTGAACCATTTTCTGCAACTAAATCTGCAATCCAAATACCAAATGCCACTTTATCATAGTCAAAACTAGCATCATTCTTAATCTCATAAATATTGAAATGAGTAGAATTTACCAGCGTTTGCGACCATGCTAATACTCTACCATCTAGTATCATAGCTAAACCACCACGAGAAGGATCTGAACTATCTGGTTGATATTTTTCTGAAGTTCTAGACTCTCCATTATATCTGGTATAAAGATCATCGCCGGCTTTATAGTAAAACTCAACATCTGCATTAAATTGATCTCGGCCAAAGAAACCGTTCCAAGAACCAGCCCAGCCATCGCCACCATCTTCTTGCTTATCTGGCCAAAAATCTGGCCAAGTATTGCCAATAGATGATTCAGGGCCACGATCTGAGCGTGCAATCTCATCACTATCCATTCTAGCGTAACCCGTAATCGGGTTTACTGTCCAAGAATTACCTGCCCTATCTTGCTTGCCATTGGCTGCATTCACGATTGGAAAGAACCTTGGGTTATCATCAGGACTTGCTTGATCACGTACTTCTGCACCAATAACTACGGTTGCAAAGTACATATAACGTCGATCCGTATTTGCTGGGAACTCGAACATAAGTTCATCTACATTAGCATTATCCCATTTACCAGCATGGCCAGCATTAATGTAGGTAGCTCTTAAACGGTTACCCGCCATAATAGATTTACGACGCATCAAGAAGTCTGAGCGTTCTTCACTGGGAATATATTCTTGAGCTTGCAGGCCAACAACGGGCATTGCAAAAAGTACCACAAGAAACCAGAGTGTATATTTTATTTGTTTAGATCTAAAAAACATGGATAAATGCATTAAAATTTGAAATGCTTAAAGCGAAATATTAAAGCCAAGTTGAATACGACGAGGTTCAGCGTAGTTGCCTGGAATATTTAGGAAACTACGTTCAGCAGAAACAGGCACAATTATTGGCCTATCTGGCTCTCCGGAATCTGGGTAAAGTCCAACTACCTGACGGTCATCCAAAAGATTGAATATTTGTAAGAATGATCTCAGCTCATAATCTCCAATCTTGAAGGTCTTATTCAGATTCAAGTTAATGGTGAAACGACCTGGTAGACGTGCGGTGTTCACTAAGTTTCTTTGAGAAGCAGCTAAACCACTTCTAATTAAAAATGGTGTGCTTGGGGTGTACGGCTCACCAGTTAAATATCTACCCACGACATTTGCAGACCAAGATTTACCTTGATAAAACAACAAGCCGTTAAGTACCTGAGATCTATCCCAGTCTAATAACTGAATGAGTTTGGTTAAATTTTCTGCATTATCCGTTCCTGAAGCCACTACTGCTGAGAATTCAGCTGCTGGGTCAGAATTACTGCCTTCTACACGGGTGTAAGTATAATCGATACTAAAGTTAAGGCGTTTACCAATATTTTGGTTCAACACAAAAGTTGCCCCTCTAGAGTTTGCATAATCACGGTTAATCCATGTACCATAACGTACCGTTGGGTTATATGTAGACTGCACCTGGCCAGAAGAAACATAATCTCTAGAATCTTTATAAAACCCAGTGATCTCTATTGCTGTACCCGGGAAAATCTCCGATTTATAGCCTAACTCATACTGAATTGAGCGTTCTGGATCTAAATCTGGGTTACCATAAGGACCAAATACACCCGCACTTTGAGGTAGTAAAATTTGGCTACCATCATATAAGAAATTGTACGTTGGCATTTGGAAGAAATAACCATAACTAAAGTGCAACACGCCGGTATCTGTAATGGGGTACGCAATACCTAACCTCGGCGAAAACTGTGTTTTGGCTTCAACATCTCTCCACCAAAATTCTTCTCTTTGCTCTAGTGTTAAACCTCTGTTGGTTGTACTAGTTGGGTTTGTTATATCAGGATCTCTTGGATCTGCGGCAACAAAAGTATTAGCATCGAAATAATCGAAACGAATACCAAAATTGATAATCAGCTTCTCATACTCCACTTTGTCTTGTATGTATGCCGAAAAGTTGATCGGATCTCTGCGATATTTCTGATGACCTGGCGTATTTACAGCAGGTATGCCCAATTCTACGAATGGTATTAAATCTTCAGGTGTTCCGTCCGGCAAGAAAATACCATTGTCTGGATCCAATGGCTGAAGTGAGTACCCTTGATTATTCAATACATCATACTGAACATTAATACCTGCTTTAATAAAATGTCTATCACTAAACTGAGTAGATACTTCTACTTTAGCCACGTAAGTATCGATATTTCTGAAATTGAAGCCATTATCCGTTCCCAACTGATCAAACTGAAACTGCAAACCAGGTTGTTGGGCGCCAAAAATGGCTATGTTCTCATAGTTGTAATACCTCGGATCCCATGCATTTTCATATAAGTAATTGTCTTCGGAGTTGTTTCTCCACGCAAGATTAAAGGTTAGGAAGGTTTTATTAGAGGGTGTTAAGGTCGTTTTTAAATTAATCAAACTATTACTACGAAAAGATGTACCAATGCCACCTGGCGCTAATTTACGGTTGTGATTATAGCCTTTGCCCTCTTCTGTACCGTAAGAGCCAATTAGATTAAATTTCAACATCTTAGAAATGTTGAACTGTATATTTCCTTGGAAATTCGTCGATTCGTAGGTATTCATATTTACCAACGAGCTATCTCTAACACCCGTATCTCTGAATAGCAATACATCTTGGCCTTCAATTGTAGTTGGTGTAACACTATTCCATGGTTGAGATAAGTCAGGAGTTTGGCCATAGGCAGTTCTATAAGTACTTAAATCTGTGCCCAACGGTAGTGTTTCTTGATAAGGGCCAGTTGGCGAGAAAGCATTATAGCCCTTCAACCATCCTTCATTTTCAAACCTTCTAGCGGAAGCAAAAAACGTGACTCTATCCTTAATGATTGGTCCTTCAATAGAACCCATCAAATTGTACTGTGGTGCAAAGCCAACATCACCCAGATTACTAGAAACGCCACTAAATGCGTTGTTGCCTGTTACATAATCTCCACTCCACCCATTAAAATTTGCACGAAATTCATTGCTACCAGATTTTGTGACCACGTTGATAATACCAGACATTGCTTGGCCATGCTCAGCATTAAAGGTACCAGATATAACCTGAAGCTCTTCTACAGCTTGGTTTTCAATACGTAAACCTTGGCCTCTATTGTAATCATCTGTAACGCGAATTCCATCGACCACATACGATACTTCAGATGCTCTACCACCACGAATACGTATTTGGCCATCGTCACCAACGTTAACACCCGCTTGTAGTTGTATAACATCGCCAAGTTCCTGAACAGGCAGTTTCTCAATCTCCTCTGAGCTAACCCGAGCTTCAGAACTGGTTAAATCTTTTATAATCATTGGCTGCGTAGCCGTAATCACAATTTCTTCACCAGTAAAAGATTCAGGAGTTAGTTTAAAATCTTGGCTAGTAGTTAAATCCGTTCTAACTACTACATTTTCTACAAATTGGGTAACATAACCAATATATCTAACCTCTAAAATATACGTGCCTGGAGCAACGTTAAGTAATAGGTAATTACCATCTAAATCAGCTGCCTGACCCTTAAGTGTTCCCTTTATATTAATAGTAGCGCCAATTAAGGGGTCACTGGTTTCAGCATCTAATATTGTCCCTTTTATCTTTCCAGACTGTGCATAGAGGTTAACGCTTAGTCCTAGAAGGAAAATGAACAGAAGAAGCAATTGCTTGATATGTTGCATGCTATTTGTCATTTCAAGTAAGAAAAATTAATGGATGAAATTTTTTCAAAATCTACCCTAACTGGGTGTTTAGTCTTGGTTTGTGATATCAACTGATCCATGGCTTTTTTTTGCCATAAGGTTAACAAGCTTCCCTCTACATCATCTTTTGCTTGCTCAAAAGTTCTTGGTGCTGCTTCTTTTCTACCAACACACTGAAATACCAACCATTTTCCTGACTGATATTCTAGTGGACCTACTACTTCACCAACATGTATTTCGTTTATTTTAGAGCCTAGGGTTCCAAACTCCTCAATTTCCTTCCAGCCTAATCTACCACCTGTCATTAGGTCTTCGTTTACAGCAGAGTATTTTTTTAAAACCACTTCAAAGTCTTCATTTTGGGAAATAAGATTCTTTGCTAGTTCTGCTTGCTCTTTTGTTGAAGTAACAATTCTCTTTAAATCTAATTGCAAAGAAGAAAAAAAGAGTGCGCTGTCTTTATCAAAAAATGCTTTCAGGGAATCTTGGGGTACTTCTAATTCATAAAGTACCTGATCTCTTACTTCTTTTTGTAGAAATGCTTTCCAAGTAGCGTCAACAGATGCATCTACGTAGTTATTCTCATCACTACTTAGAATACGCTGTTGCTGTAAGTGATAAGCTCTAAAAGCTAAGCCCTTTACAAAATCTTGGAATTCAGATACGCTATTTATTGCTGCCTTCTCTCTGGCTGTAGTAGCCGACAACGCCATCTGAAAATATTCTGCATCTATAGATAAACCTTGATACGTAATCTCGTCTTTAGCTGGTAACGGAAAATTCCATTCAGTTGAATTCGCGTTAAATAAGTCTTTAGCAGTTGAAAAAGCCTCATTTATTGAAGATAAATACGCATTTGCTATGACTAGATTATCTGCAAATGAGGTTAAATACGTTCTATTAAACAGTTTTTGTTTCCGTTCTGCTGCAAACGATTCAAACCTGTTCTTTTGGCTTATAAATTCGGTTTCTGTTATTAAGGGTTTTATCGTTTTATCCGTCACTTTTATGACGCTATAACCCTGTGCTGTTTTGATAGGCTCACTAATACCCCCTTTTTGCATATTGTAAGCGGCTTCTTCAAATGATATATCCATTTCGTCAACAGTGAAGAAGCCAACATCACCTGCATTATTAGCTAAGTATGGATTTTCAAATACTTCTTTTGCTAATTCAGAGAAAGAAGCACCGTTTTCTAGCTGATTCTTTAATTCTAGGGCTTCTTCTAAGGTAGGGGCATATAAATGTGATGCTCTGACGTAGGTGTTGAAATTATAGAATAACTGGCGTACTTCTTCCTCAGATACAACTAATTCATCTATATGTAAGGATTTAATAACTGCTGCGATAACGGCTTTTTGTCTAAACCGCTCTTTTTCAAGAGTAGCATAGTCTGATGTTGCAATGCCTGAATCATGCGCATACTGTACAATAGCCAGTTTATTAATCTCAGAATTTAAAACCTGCTTCTTTACTTGTTCATTTATTGAAATCGAACGACCGGTTCTATTATAGAAATTGGTGAAAGCGTACTCATACTCGCTTTTGTCAATGCCGAAGTCACCAATTTCAGCTACCTGCGAAGATCCTAGGTTCTCTGATGAGCAAGCAGTTAAAAGAATTATATAGAGTAAGAATTTTCGCAAGGTAAATGTAACCGTTTTCAGAGAATAGGTGGGTTTGTGTCATATTCTGCTGTAAACTAACGAAAGCGCTTACATTTTTCAAGTATTTTTTTTAAAGAGTTTATAGTCTTTTTTATGAATGTTAAACCAACCCCTTTAATGGTGATTGGCTATTTTGAGAGAATTGCTAAATAAGTTTAAACGGTAACTGAGAATCGATTTTTGATATAATTGTCTAAAATGACTAAAAACTCATTAGCGATATTATCGCCTTTTAGCGTTGTATAAGGCTCACCGTCTATATAAATCGGTGCCTTAGGTATCTCAAAAGTACCAGGTAATGATATGCCGATATCTGCATTTTTCGACTCTCCAGGGCCATTTACAATACAGCCCATCACGGCTATATTTAACTCTTCAACGCCTGGATAAATTTTCTTCCAAATGGTCATACTATCATTTATGTGACCTTGAATCATCTGCGCTAGTTCTTGAAAGTACGTGCTTTTTGTTCTGCCACAACCCGGACAAGCTGTTACCTGAGGCTTGAATGAACGTATTTGCATCGACTGTAGCACTTGTTGTGCAACTCTAACTTCTTCTGCCCTATCTGCTCCTGGCTCTGGGGTTAATGACACGCGTATTGTATCACCAATTCCCCTTTGTAGTAGCACACCTAATGCAGCCGCTGAGGCAACTATGCCTTTCATGCCCATACCCGCTTCGGTTAAACCAAGATGCAATGGCTGATCTGTTAAATCAGAAAGTCTTGTATAAACTGTGACTAAGTCTTGAACATGCGACATTTTACAGCTAACAATAATTTTGTTTTCAGGCAAACCCACTTTTTTTGCCAGCTCTATTGAACGCAATGCCGATTCAATCATCGCATCAAACATAATTTCTTTAGCAGATTTTGGCGAACTACTTTCCCCATTCTTGTCCATCAAATCTGCAAGTAGTTGTTGATCCAAAGATCCCCAATTAACCCCAATTCTTACCGATTTATTGTATCTAGCAGCCTGTTCTACAATAGTGCAAAAGTTGTCATCTCTTTTAGATGTTCCCGTATTTCCTGGATTAATCCTAAAATTATCTAAAGCCTCAGCACAGTCTGGAAACTGTGTAAGCAGTGTATGCCCGTTATAATGAAAATCACCAACCAACGGAATGTGTAAACCCATGCTGGCTAGCTCTTCACGGATAAACGGCACAGCTTTGGCTGCTTGACCATTATTAACCGTTATTCTCACAATTTCAGAACCCGTCAAAAATAAATGGGCTACCTGGTCTACAGTTAACTTCACATCAGCAGTATCTGTATTTGTCATAGATTGCACAACTACAGGTGCACCACCACCTACTTGTACATTTCCCACCATTACTGCTGTTGTCTGCTTGCGCACAATTGTTGACATATTGAAACTGAAATTATTGGAGTTTGTTTACTTCTAAATTACAAACAATGCGACTATCACTTACGTTTACTTAGCTCAAATAATGTTTGCTTTTCTTCAGCAGTGAGACCTTCATAGCCATTTTTTGAAATTTTATCTAAAATTCGATCTATTTCAAATTGCGCTACTTCATCAACAACCTCAACATCTTGAACCTTATGCATATTTGCATTCACTTTGTGCTTTTTGGGTTGTTTTTTAGGTTTAAGAGAGCTAGAAATAGCATCAAAAATTTCAACTACATCATAGCCTTTTGTCCTGAAATACATAATAGCATAGGCTGTTGCAGCACCACCAATGTGAACCAATCTTGCTACGTTATCACCAGCGCCGATAAAGAGTACGTCTAACAAAACAAATATCACAACTAGGTACTTTGCTGGCATCGGAATGAATAAGAATAACACCTGCATATTTGGATACAGAAACAATCCGAATGCTACTGTAACACCCATAACGGCACCTGATGCACCAATTACTGGTATGTTCAGTCCGTCTCCCGTAAAATGTGCCACAATCATTTGTATGAGAGCGCCACCCACTGCTGATAAAAAGTACAGCGAAGTAAAGGCTTTTGTGCCTAAAGACTCTTCTACCGGTTTCCCAAAAAACCACAATACCAACATATTAAATAATAGATGGAATGGATTACTCTGAGAGTGAATAAAGGTGTAAGTAATTATGCGCCAAGGCTGCGTTAAACTAGACTCAATATTTGGTCTATACCCAAACATTCGTAATAGGTCTGGATATAAACCAAAAAAGCCTAGAATAAACATACTGATATTTATGGCAATGAGGTATCTCATTGCTTTTGGAAGGCCTAAAAAGCCATTTTTAATATCCTGTAAAATCTGATTCATCTAGTAACGTACTATACCAAAAAGGTTAATGCTCTTTTTTTACTTTCCAATATTTAAGCAATATAAAGCCCGCAACCATTCCACCCAAGTGAGCAAAATGAGCTATTCCTGAACTCGCTAGAGATAGGCCATTTATTAGTTCTAAAGTTCCATAACCAATAACAAAGTATTTTGCCTTAACAGGAAAAGGTATAAATAATAAAAATAATTCTCTATTCGGGAATACCATACCAAAAGCTGTTAACAAACCAAAAACTGCGCCCGATGCACCAATAGTGGGCACTTGTGGGTCACTTATTATCATGTGAAGTATGGCCCCACCCGCAGCAGTAACAAAATAATAGAAAACAAACTTTTTTGTCCCCCATAACCTCTCTAAGGATTGACCGAACACGAAGAGTGCAAACATATTGAAAAAAATATGCCCAAAACCTGCATGCAAAAAAGAGTAACTAAGAATTTGCCATGGCATAAAGTTACCACTACCAATAGGAAAAAGCGCACCGTAGTAATAGACTAGCGATCCTATAGATGGGGTATTTAATGCTACAAAGACCAACCCGTTAATTACCAAAAGGTGTTTAATGGCATCAGGCAAAAAAGAAAATCCAGATCCCGCTGGATCAGTTTGAAATTGACTCAAGTTCTATTTAATTAAATGGCTAAACTTATTTTTAATGCGATAATATACGTTGATTCCCGACAATGTTACGCCAGGGATGCCTTGACCAGGATAAGTAGTATCACCTACTAAATATACACCATCTACGGGATTTAAGTCAGGCCAATCTAACACAGATCTTTTCATACTTTGTGGTAATCCGCCGACCTTCCCTTTGCTTCTGCCTACCCATTTTTCCCACGTGATTGGTGTTGCTGCATGATATGTATCAATAACTTCGTGGCTAATATTTAAGTTACTACTCGCCATTATTGTTAGTACAGCATTGGTCCATTTTTCTTTTAAAAGCTCGTATTCTTCTTTGCTTTCTGTATACCACTGTTCAACTTCTGTGTGCATAGAAACATTTGCAGTTCTATAGCCTTCTTTAACGCGCGCCAAATCTCCAGATTTTGATAGCGACACAAAAATGGAGCCTTCCTGACCAAGTGTATCATTATTGGAATAGTGAATTTGATGATGCAAAGGAAGAGTTGCTTCAAGAGAATCTTTAAAAACAACACCCATAGTGAAAGCTCCCCAAGCTTTTTCGAACTTTTGAGCTGCTTTAGCTAAGCGTTTTTTTATGTGGGAATCTTCGAATAAATTTACCGCATTCCATATTGGTGTGTTAAGAACTACAATTTTAGATTTATAGCTCTTCCTGTTTCTTGCTTTAACTAAATACGAACCGTCATCTAATGCATTTATTCCTGTTACAGCAGCTTTGGTAATAACTTTTCCCCCATTTGCACCTATAAAATCTGTACAGGCATAAGCCATATTCCATAAACCGCCGGGAACATAGAAATTTTGTGCATGTGGGTAAGTTAGGGCTGGTGCTGCAAACAGAAATGGCACGTCTTCACTTTTTGATTGAGCAGTAATCATGAGCTGTTCATCAATGAAACTCTTAAACTGAGGCTTGTTCAAACCATAGAAGCTTAAGGTATCTGCAGTAGATTTGAAAAGGTGTTTAAGCTTAGGTAAATCAGAGATTTTGTTTGAAAAAGCAGCGCTCAACCAATCATTGATAGACTTAGGAGGAAAAAAGATATTGCTCTCAGATACTCGCCATACTAAGTCGCTTAGATCATTTGCTTTGGCCCAAAATGCTTTTTGTTGCTCTTCCAATCCAAATAAATCAATAGATTTTTTCAAAAATTCGGAGAAATTTTTTGGTCTATCCAAGAAGGTATTTCCAAAGTGAATGCGCATAGAAACATCGAGTGGTTCTCTGGGGATTCTAAGACCTGTAATGTCTTCTAAACGTTTCATCGGCTGGTGTTCATCGAACCCAATTAGGGTGGTAGCACCGGTTTCAAATACAGCATCATTTTTTTTGTAGGAAGAAGAACATCCACCAGGTATAGCGGCTTTCTCAAGAACTAAGACCTTATAGCCTTCTTTAGACAAGCAGCAAGCAGCACTTAAACCGCCCATGCCTGATCCAATTACGATAATGTCAAAGTCTTCATTTATTTCCATAATAAAGAAACCGAAGACTTTGCTTTTTAATTCTAAAAAAATTAAGAAACAGTCAATATTGTGGCAAAACAAGCAACAATAAAAAGAATTATTAGATAATTATCTGCTTGCCAATATTGGGTTCTCTACAGGTCTATCTGACTCTATAAGCCCATCTCTTAATCTAATAATGCGTCTAGCGTGGTTAGCAATTTCTTGTTCGTGTGTTACTACAATAATGGTATTACCAAGAGCTTGAAGTGATTCAAATAGCAACATAATTTCATCACCTGTTTTTGAATCTAGGTTACCTGTAGGCTCATCAGCAAGTAGTATTGATGGGTCATTAACTAGTGCTCTTGCAATAGCAACACGCTGTCTTTGTCCACCAGATAGTTCATTTGGTTTATGATGCCATCTATCGGCTAAACCTACCTTTTCTAACGTGGCCATGGCTTTTTCTTTTCTATCAGATGCTTTCATTCCAGCATAAATAAGAGGCAGTTCTACATTGGCTAGACAAGATGTTCTAGGTAGTAAGTTGAAGGTTTGAAAAACAAAACCTATTTCTTTATTTCTAATTTCTGCAAGATCATCGTCGGTCATCTTAGCTACTTCATTCTTATTCAGCACGTAAGATCCCGCAGACGGCGTATCTAAGCAACCGATAACATTCATTAAGGTTGACTTACCAGAACCGGATGGTCCCATAATGGCGACATACTCATTTCTATTGATATCAAAAGACACACCATCAAGAGCTTTAACGATGTTATCGCCCATTTTATAATGTCTTTTTAGCTCGCGAATCTGAATTACTGAGTCAACCATCTTTATCAGTTTTTAAAACGTTTGTTGTTATTGATTTTGACTTTGTCTTCGTGAACTAGCTCTTGAGATAAGGTTTTATAGCTACCAGTTACTACCTCTTCATTTTTGTCTATACCAGAAGTAATCTGAATATGTGTTTCATCTGCTACACCTGTTTCAACTTGTACTCTGTATGCTTTGCCATCACGTACAACAAACAATACCTTTCTAAAGTCTTCTTCTGGTAGTAGTCCGTTAGTAATTTCAGTGGTGTCTTCTTTGGCCGACTCGAGCTCCTTATCAGCTTCATCGCTGTTTACTGAGCTAAAAGAAGAAATGATTTTCTTATTAAAATCTCTGGTTGTTACTGCTTGTATTGGTACAGCTACAACATTAAGAGCCGTTTTGGTTTCAATATCAACATTGGCAGACATACCTGGTTTGAAAGCAGGTGCTTGTTCAGCTTCAGGGTTCTCAGAAATCGAAGCTAATATTACGTCCCCACCGGCCATTTCTAGATTGTGAGGTGTTAGTATTCTAACTTTCACAGAATAATTGGTTACCTGTTGATTCGTACCACCACCTTGAATTTCTGCTGAGTTAGCAATTTCAGTAACAATACCATTAAAAGAACGCTCTGGATAGGCATCTACATCAATTCTTGTTGTATCGCCTAAGTTTACATTTACAATATCGTTCTCATTCACGTTGACTACTACTTCCATAGTATTCATTCTAGCTACTCGCATTAACTCCGTACCCGTCATTTGGGTATTTCCAAGTACTCTTTCACCAAGCTCAACGTTTAATTTGCTAATTGTACCATCCATTGGAGCACGAATTACGGTTTGACGAAGTTCTTCTTCAGCTCTTCTAAGCTGTGCTTGCGCAGATTGAATTCGGTATTCAGCAGAACGTAAATTTGCTTTTTGTGCCTCTAAATTTGTTTCTGATGCAGAGTATTCTAGCTCAGCAATTAAACTTTTATCGAATAAAGATTTCTTTTGCTGAAAGTCTAGTTCAGCTTGTTTAACTGTTGCTGCAGTTTGTTCTTTATTTGCCTTCTGGCTTAACAAAGTTGCGGTTAGGTTATCAATTGTAGCTTGAAATAGATCAGGTCTAATCCTCAAAAGTAAGTCGCCTTCTTTAACATAGTCCCCTTCTTTTATGGGAAGGGCCACTATTTCACCTGAAACATCTGGCCTAATTATTACCTCAACCTCAGGTTGAATTTTACCTGATGCGGAAACTACCTCTGTTATCGTTTTTAATCCTGATTTTGCGGACTCTACTTCGACTGAATTATCGGACTCGCCTATCCAGCCTGCTTGTTTTGCTATAAAACCACCGCCTAAAAGGACGATGATTAAGACAGCAACAATAATTAATGTCTTTTTCATAATAGTTCGGGTTAAATTTTTCGTGTAATCTTAGTTAATTGTGATCTCTTCAGTCAATCTTCCCACAAAGAAATCCATAACTTTTTCTTGGAAAATTAGGTTATATACCGTTCTTACACTGTTGGACTGTGCATTAACATACTGTGCATTTGCTTGAGTTAACTCAATTAATGTACTTGCGCCAACATTGTAGCGTTCTCTGGTTATGTCAAAATTCTGTTTAGATGCTAGTAATGCTTTATCATTTGTTTCAAACTCTTTAACAAGTGCATTATAGTCGTTCAATGCTTGTTTAACCTCGACCATTACGCCTAGTTTTTGATCTTTCAGCTGTATTTGTGCGTTTTTATATTGCACTTTGGCACTTTGAACGCTACGCCTAACACTGAAATTATTAAAGATTGGTACTCTTAAACTCACGTTACCAGATCTCTGCACGTTACGAGTGAAAAATTGATTATTGAAATCAACTTTTACTCTTTCAGGAGTGCCGTTAATTACTTCAAATGCTCTTGTTTGATCATTGTATCTACTTGAAAAATTAGCTGAGGCAGTTAAAGATGGATACAAACCACTTTTTGCAATATTTATTGCATTTTTTGAAGCTTCTATATCTGATAGTTGAGCTTCTAGATCAGAACGATTTTCCATAGCTGTATCGTATAAGCTTGTTAAGCTGTACGTTTTAGGCATCATTTGATCTAATTCTACACCTGGCTGAGCAAAGGAATATTGTTTCAGTGGGTCTAGTTGTAAAGCTCTTACCAAGCGAATCTCGCTAATATTCAATTCATTGGTTCTACGAATTAAATCTAGCTCATTGGTAGCTACTACAGATTCTTGATTGAACCGATCTACTATAGGTCTAGCACCAACTTTAACTTGTTCCATTACAAGGTTTAGCTGCTCTTCGCTAGCATTTAAGTTTTCTTCAGATATTTCTACTAAATTTTTATTGAGCAATATTGTCAAGTAAGAAGTGGCCGTTTCAAATATTACTTGTTCTTTAAGGCGTTCTAATCTTTTTTCAGCAGACTCATTTGTAAACTCAGCTTGTCTTAAGGTTTCAATATTTCTAAAGCCATTAAAAATATTGACGTTTGTTCCGATACCACCGTTGAATGAGTTAATTATAAAGTCATCAAACTCACCAGTGGCGTTGTTAAACTGGAAACCAGAACTAGCGCCACCACCAAAGTTACCGTTTATGCTCGGTAGGAAATCACCTTTTGCTTGGAGTATTGCTTCTTTATTGTTGGTAATATTGTTACGAGCTTGTTTGTATTGAACATTATTTTCGAGTGCAAGCTCGACGGCTTTTTCAATAGTTATTTCTTCAACTTGTGCATGCAGCAGTAAGCTCGAAAAGCAAAGAGTTATGGTAAAAACTAGAGTTTTAAATAGTTTCATAGATAAATTAGGCATTGATATTATTGAATTTCTAAGACGTTGTTACGGTAGGCTAAAAAAGGTGTTACGCTACTAATCTTTTTTTGAAGAATTATTTGACAACCCTTCAAATATGAGTGTAATAGCCCTTGAGCTCAATTCTTTTTTGATTGAATCCATTAAAGGCGAGGAAGTTTTTTTAGAACCAGCTTTATAAGCCAGTAGAAAACCTGCTACGACGCTTATTCCTAGAGCTTTAAGTGGGTATTTTTGGATTAACTTTTTTGGCTCAAATGAATGCTCGACTTCTTGACTTACCGTATTTATTGACTCATCTAGCTCTTCTTTAAGTGCGTTAATCTCTTTTTCTAGTGCTTTTTTTTTGTCTTCAATTGTCATATGGTTACTTGGTAATTATTGCTGTTCGTGGTCTTTTATTTTCTCAATTAATGTAAGCTTTTCTCCATTTTGCAATATTTTTCTCTCTATTACTCGTTTCAGGCTTGTGTCTATAGTTTTTTTTGACTTTAGGAGAAGTAGAAAAACAATAAAGAAAATTGTGCCTACAATTAATTGACCAAATGCTGGGAAAGCTACCCAAATATTAAGCCATACGACAAGTGCGTTCAATAAAAACACTAAAGAAATTATCAGAAAAGCACTTACAATTATGACTGTTATTAGGCTTGAACTAAGAGCAGAAGCTTTTTCTGTAGCTTGTAAGCTTAAAAGTTCTACTCTTTTTTCTGCATACAGCTTTAGGTCATTACTGAGTTTATGAAGATGTTGTAAAATACTTTGTAGCATTGTTAATCATCGCTTTCACTAAAGATCTTACCTATTAAGAAGCCTGCTAAAAGGCCAATTGCCAAACTTTTGAGCGGATAGTTCACAATAGCTTCTTCTACACGATCTTTAAGTTCTGCTAATTGAGCCTCTAACTCAGAGCCTTCATATTCTGATCTAACTCGCTCTATTAAATCATCTAGGCGTTCTTGCAGTTGTTCAATCGGAACTTTTTCCATAATCGTAATTTAGTCTATTGATATTTTTATTAAAGGTACGTAAGCATTTGCTAATTGAAAATTATTCATATCGTAAACTTTCAACAGGATCTAATTTAGCTGCTTTCAATGCAGGTAATACACCAAAAAGTAAGCCTACAATTGTCATGCCTATTACGCCACCAATAGCAGCTCCCCACGGGAAAACAACGGTTGCATCCATCTGAAAGGCTAGAATGTTCCCGCCTAGCACCCCAAATAGTATCCCGAATAGGCCGCCTAATTGGCAAATAAATACTGATTCTGTTAGAAATTGGCCTACAATAGTATTTCTTTTAGCACCAACAGCTTTTCTAATGCCAATTTCTCTGGTTCTTTCGGTAACAGAGACCAACATAATGTTCATAACGCCAATACCAGCACCTAATAAAGCAATAGAGCCAACAGCAATACCAAATATGTATAGAATTCCAGTGAACTGATCAAAAGCTCCTGATATAGAATCGTTGGTATTTAACTCAAAATCGTTTGGCTCACCAGGTTCAACTTTTCTTAGTGCCCTTAAAACGCCTGTCAATCTATCTAGTAAAGCAGGTAGTTCAATTACATTAGGTGACTTGAGATCTATTCCTATATTTCTCCAAGTTGCTCCGCCATAAACATTTAATGCTTTAGTGTAGGGAATTACCACAAAGTCATCTTGAGACGAACCAAAGACCGCACCAGAAGATTTAACTTTCCCAACAACGGTATATGGCAAGCCATCGATACGAACAGATTTACCAACAGCTCGCTCATTCTTAAAGAGTTTTTCTCTAACGTCTTCGCCAATCAAGCATACTGAACGACCATATTGAATGTCGTCAGCGGTAAAATTTCTTCCTAATTCAATATCTTTTCCGTTTAATTCTATCCAATTCTGGTTAATTCCTCGAACACCAATATTGGGCTCGGTCTCCGTTTCTCCGTATCGGATAGATGTGAATGAAAAATCTTCATCTGGTCCCATCATCACCGAATTCCCCAGTCTTTTGTCTAACTGTTCATATAAATCAAAGGTGATATTTTTACGATTTCTTAAACTTTTATCTCGTGGGCCAAAGTTCACCCCCGGATATTTTGAAATAGTGACTGTAGACCCACCAAGTACGTTTAGGGTATCGTCAAAATAATTTTCAATAACCAATACGGCTGTTGAAGATGATATAATGGCAAATACCCCAACCACAATGGCAATTAGCGTTAGAAAAGAGCGTAGCTTATTTCCTTTAAGTGATAATAGCGCTTGTCTGAAAATCTCAAAGATGACCATAATAATTTTTTAAAGTAGTTGTTACTCGGAGCGAATTGCTGAAATAGGATCTAATTTTGCTGCACTATATGCTGGCAGGAAGCCAAACACAATGCCAACTCCAGCACATATACTTACTGCCCACAAAACAGTGTTCCAATCCATGTACGCTACAAAGAATTGATTTATAAGCTGTGTTATTCCCAGCGAAAGCACCATTCCTATGATTCCCCCAAGCAGGGTTACAACTACCGCTTCCGTCTGGAACTGGAGCATTATCTCCCAAAACTTTGCGCCAACAGCTTTTCGAATACCAATTTCCCTAGTTCGTTCTTTAACGGAAACAAACATGATGTTCATTACGCCAATACCTCCAACAAACAGTGCTAATGAAGTCAAAAAGATTCCCACAGCATAAATGGCAAAAGTCATGTTGTCAAAGGCATCTTTAAAAGCTTCAGGTTTATTAATTGCAAAATTATTGGCTTCTAAGGCATCTAGCTGCAGAATTCGCCTCATTACTCCTTCGAGTTCGTATTGACCCTCTTGAAGCATTTCGGCATCAGCAAAAGCAACTTTTAGTGTTATGCCCCACCTTGTTGGGTAAATCTTTTTATAGGCGCCAAAGGGCATCATAATTCTATTATCGGTGTCTTCTAAGCCTAAAAACTTCCCTTGTTTTTCTAACACCCCAATTACTCGGTATTTTAGGCCATCTACTCTAACAATTTTGCCAATAGGATAAGCATTTGGGAAAAGCTGCTCTGCCACTGTTCCCCCTAAAACCACCAATTGCCTACCACTGCTGTTATCTTCTTCTGTAAAAAATCGGCCTTCACTGATATCCATACCAGAGAGTGTTACATAATTTGGAGACACTCCTTGGCCAGAAACTTGGGTTTCTAAATCTTTATACTTAATAGAAACATTGCGCCCAATTTCAACAGATACGTCAGAAGCATATTCTGAATAATCTTTAATTTTTTCGGCATATTCCGCCTTCATTTCAGGTCGATTTACAAATTCCCACCATTTGTATTCTCCGCCAAAACCCCAAGGCCATTTTTGAACAAATACCACATTTCGACCCATCATGCTCAAACTATTTTCAAAGCCACGATTAATACCATCAATCATAGTTTGCATGGACGTTACGGAAAGAATACCGATAATTACACCAAACATGGTTAATGCAGCACGTAACTTATTGGCCATTATGGAACGGAATGCTAATTTAAAGCCTTCCAACAAACTTATTAGGTATTTCATAAAATATTAATGTGGGTAAAAAACTCGACCTAGTACGATGCTAACGTACTTACGTTTCAATTAACATAAAATAAATAAATTCCATGAAACTAGATTATTTAGCTTTTGCTGCTCACCCTGATGATGTTGAATTATCGATGGGTGGAACTATTGCAAAATTGACCCAGGCCGGTAAAAAAGTTGGCATTATAGACTTAACTAAGGGCGAAATGGGAAGTAGAGGCAACGTTGAAACTAGAGCTATTGAAGCGGCTAAGTCGGCAGAGATTCTAAAGCTAAATGTACGCGACAATTTAGGTCTTTCAGACAGTCAATTACAATCGGATAGAGCTAGTCAACTTCCTTTGATTAAAGCATTAAGAAAATACCGCCCAACCATTGTTTTTATAAACGCTCCTGATGACAGGCATCCAGATCATGGTAACGGATGTACTTTGCAAGTTGAAGCCGTTTTTTATGCTGGCTTGAGGAAAATTAAAACATTGGATGAAGATGGACAACCTCAAGACACTTGGCGGCCCTCACACATAATGCATTATATGCAAGATCGCCCGTTTGAGCCTAGTTTTATTATGGATGTTAGCTCAACATTTGATAAAAGATTAGCCTCAATTCAGGCTTTTAGTACACAATTTAATGTGAAAGATCCGACAAATGAACCAGCTACCTATATTTCTTCGCCTAGATATTTCCAACAAATTGAAGCTAGAGCACGGTTTTATGGCCACATAATTGGCGCCGAATTCGGTGAGCCTTTTCTTTATCATAAAGGAGCCATACCCATCAGTGATTTCGATTTCTTGGAAAAGAACGCACCACTTAGATAATGTTCCACAAAAATAAAAAAGCTCCCAAAGGAGCTTTTTTGCTATTTATTAAGAATATGTAATTTCAATCTATTCTCAGCTTTAGCTAAGGCTATTTTAGCACGTTCGCGGTCTTTATCTGAATCATGCAAGTTGGCTATAGCTCGTTCTTTGGCTTCTTCTGCTCTTGATTTGTCAATCTCATCAATGCTTTCAGCTGTCTCAACAATAAGTGAAACAACATTTGCGTTAACTTCAATTGTACCACCGCTTATGGCATACAGCATAATTTTATTGTCTGTTTTGAGCCGAACAGGCCCAACCTCTAGAGTAGAAACAATGGGTGCGTGATTATGTCTTACTTCAAAAGAGCCAAGTACACCAGGAACAATAATCCCGGTGGCTTCGCCATTATACTTTGCGCCGTCTGGAGTAAGAATATTTACCTGAATAGTAGACATAGAATTAAGCTTCAGCTAGTAGTTTTTCGCCTTTGGCAATAGCTTCGTTCAAGTCACCAACCATATAGAATGCAGCTTCAGGAAGATGATCAAAATCGCCAGCAACAATCATTTTGAAGCTTTTGATAGTATCTTCAATCTTCACGTATTTACCAGGCGCACCGGTAAATTGCTCTGCTACGAAGAATGGTTGAGATAGGAAACGTTGCACTTTACGAGCTCTGTTTACAGTAAGTTTATCTTCATCAGATAGTTCATCCATACCTAAGATGGCAATGATATCTTGAAGATCTTTATAGCGTTGCAAAAGCTCTTTAACTTCTTCTGCCGTATTGTAGTGCTCTTCACCAACAACTAATGGATCTAAGATTCTTGATGTAGAATCAAGAGGGTCAACTGCAGGGTAAATTCCAATAGAGGTTAGGGCTCTGTTCAGTACCGTTGTTGCATCTAAATGCGAAAAAGTTGTAGCCGGAGCTGGATCCGTCAAGTCGTCAGCAGGTACATAAACAGCCTGAACTGAAGTAATAGAACCTCTTTTTGTAGAGGAAATACGCTCTTGAAGATCACCCATCTCAGATGCTAAGGTTGGTTGGTAACCTACCGCAGAAGGCATACGCCCTAAAAGTGCAGATACTTCTGAACCAGCTTGAGTAAAGCGGAAAATATTATCAATGAATAAAAGAATATCTGCGCCTGTTTCATCTCTGAAGAATTCAGCAACCGTTAGACCAGAAAGTGCCACACGTGCTCTTGCGCCTGGAGGCTCGTTCATTTGACCAAAAACCAATGTTGCTTGAGACTCTTTAAGTTTCTCCATGTCAACCTTGGTTAAATCCCATTCGCCATTTTCCATAGCTTCACGGAATTCGTCGCCGTAAGTAATTACACCAGATTCAATAAATTCTCTAAGAAGATCATTTCCTTCACGGGTACGCTCACCAACACCAGCAAACACAGAAAGTCCACCATGATGTTTTGCAATATTATTAATCAATTCTTGAATAAGTACCGTTTTACCAACACCTGCACCACCAAAAAGACCAATTTTCCCACCTTTGGAGTAAGGGCAAAGAAGATCTACTACTTTAATTCCTGTTTCAAGCATCTCAGTAGATGAAGCTAGCTCATCAAATTTTGGTGCTGGTCTATGAATTGGAAGACGCTGCTCACCTTTAGGGGGTTGGATCCCATCAATTGCTTCACCAACCACATTCAGTAAACGGCCTCTGATATCATCCCCTACAGGCATTGATATAGGAGCACCAGTATCAATTACATCTGTTTGTCTTACAAGGCCGTCTGTAGAGTCCATAGCGACAGTACGGACACGTTTTTCACCTAAGTGCAAAGCAACCTCAAGATATAGTTTTGAGCCGTCTTCACGGGCAATATATAAAGCGTTTTGTATTGCAGGGATTTCAGAATCTATGAAATCAACGTCTACAACTGGTCCGATAATCTGAGCTATTTTGCCTTTATTCATTTCTAAATTGCTTGATTTTTGATGTGTACATTTTAGGCACGCAAATTTATGCCTTTTGAATGGCATTGCAAAGCAAAATAAACGCTTCATTTGAGCTTTCTTAAAAGAATGCTAAACATTAATGAAGATTTCTAATGATTAACAGCCTAATGCGCATTATATTAACGGTCTTGAATTGAAGTTATTTCTCGATTCAAAAAAATATTTAACGTTAATTGAAAACCAAGCAAGAGGCTATTTTGGAACAAAAGCTCACGGCTCGATCCGCTTCCCTGCGCATCCTGAACAACTTTGATGAGAGACACATCCTCGATTACGGTCTAGCAAATGAACTAGATGGTCGTGATAGAGCACGTGTGAGAGAGCACTTGCAAGGCTTATTCAGAAAGCGTTCTTATGTCGATTTTTTGATCGGTAGTTTTTCTCATGTCCCTGTTATTGAGATGAATGGACAAATTCTTAATGTTCTTCGTCTGGGAATCTATGAAATGCTTTTCATGGATGGCACACCCGATTATGCTGCTATAAACGAGACTGTTGAGCTTGCTAAAGTTGAAATTAGTGCAAAAACTGCTGACCTAGTCAATGCAGTTATGAGAAGCTTACAACGAGAAATGCCTAACCTACCAAAACCTTCTATGGAAAATAGAACGGAATTGATAGCCACTACTTTTAGTCACCCAGACTGGATGGTAGAGCGATGGGTTAGCAGATTCGGTGAAAAAGAAGCTTTTCTGCTAATGCAAGCAAATAATGCCAAACCAAATCATTTCATCAGGGTAAATAACCTTAAAACTCGCTCTGAGAATTTTGAAATCCGCATGGAAAAAGCTGGGGTTGAATTCGAGGCTAGTGATTGGTTACCTGGCTATTATAAAATTGATGACCTTTCTACTGTACTTGAAAAAGGTTGGTTTGAAAAAGGTTTTTGCTTTGTACAAGACATCGCAGCCGCCTTTGCTCCTACCATTCTTGATCCACAGGAAGACGAAATTGTGTACGACTTATGCTCCGCACCTGGCATGAAAGCTATTTTGATGGCTAATATGATGAATGGCACTGGAAGCATCACTGCGGTAGATATCAACGCCAAACGCTTAGAAAGATTAGCTGAAAATGCGCTGACATTTAATGCCGAAAACATTAAAATTATGCGTGGCGACGCCACTGATCTCAGCTTGAAGATGGCTGATGCCGTTTTACTTGATGCCCCGTGTACAGGCACTGGTGTATTGGCTAAAAGAGCTGATCTTCGCTGGAAAAGAACCAAAGAAGAGCTAGATAATATCGTAAAACTTCAGGAAGATCTACTTGACGAAGCAGCAAACCTAGTGAAAAAAGGTGGACGTTTAGTTTATAGTACATGCTCAATTGAACCAGAAGAAAATATGGGTCAAATGGAGAAGTTTTTAGCGAAATACGACAACTTTGAACTACAGGCACTAGATGAGTTCTTAGATGAAGACGTTCTTTCTGAAGATTTAATGTCTTATCAAACGCTTCCGCATACTCATCAATGCGACGGACATTTTGGCGTTCTACTAAAAAGAGTTAAATAAAACGCTTCTATAGTGCCTAGATTTTAAAGTGACTGTCTCTGGCAGTCACTTTTTTTATTTTATAAACAAAATTTTTTATTGCCATGAGCGAAATTCCAAAGCGCTACAACCCTGCTGAAATCGAAGATAAATGGTATGCCTATTGGGAGAAGCACGAACTATTCAAGGCTGATCCAAATCCCAAAAAGAAGCCATTCACCATAATGATGCCACCTCCCAATGTCACTGGGAAGCTTCACATGGGCCATGCACTTCAAGGCGCTGTGCAAGATATGCTTATACGATTGAAGCGTATGCAAGGCTACGAAGCTTTATGGATGCCAGGAACTGACCATGCTGGAATTGCAACACAGAGTGTGGTTGAAAAAGACCTCAAGAAACGGGAAAAGAAAAATAGACACGATCTTGGTCGCGATGCATTTGTAGACTTAGTTTGGAAATGGAAAGATACTTACGGCAGTATCATTACGGGTCAGTATCGTAAGTTGGGAACTTCACCCGATTGGTCAAAAGAACGCTTTACAATGGATGAAGGCTTATCAAAAGCTGTTCAAACCGTATTTGTCAAGCTGCATGAAGAAGGCCTCATCTACAAAGGCTCCTATTTGGTTAATTGGTGTCCCCACGACATGACCGCAATTTCTGATGAGGAAGTTGATCATGTTGAGCGCAAAGGCCATTTATGGCATGTACAGTATGAATTAGATGAAGACACTAAAGCTAAGTCTGGGCTTACTCATCTAACTATTGCAACCACAAGACCTGAGACTATACCCGCAGATACAGCCATTGCTGTAAACCCTGAAGACGAACGCTACTTAAAACTAGTAGGCGGGTTTGCCATTGTTCCCACCAACGGAAAACGCATTCCAATTATAGCCGATGATTATGTAGGAATGGACTTTGGTACAGGCTGCTTAAAGGTAACACCGGCTCATGATCAAAATGACTTTGAAATAGGTCAACGTCATGGTTTGCAAGTAATTAATATCATCAATACAGATGGTACACTAAACAAAGACGCGGGTCAGTATGAAGGTTTAGACCGCTTTGTAGCACGAAAAAAAGTAGTGGAAGACTTAACTGAAAGCGGCCACTTAGTTAAAGAAGAAGATTATATAAACCAAGTAGGAATTAGCAGTAGATCTGGCGAAATCATAGAGCCTTTACTCTCTGAGCAATGGTTCGTTAAGATGGAACCCTTAGCCAAAAAAGCGATTGAAGCTTTTGATAATGGCGAGTTTGCCTTTTTCCCAGACCGTTGGAAGAATGAATTTTTACGCTGGATGTCAGGTATCCGAGATTGGGTAATTAGCCGACAGCTGTGGTGGGGACATCGTATACCGGTTTGGTATTACACCATTGATGATGGTAGCATAGATCGTACGAAAGACTATGTAGTTTCCGTTGAACAGCCTGAAGAAGGCATGATTCAAGATCCAGATGTGCTAGATACTTGGTTTAGCTCTTGGTTGTGGCCATTCTCGACCCTTGGTTGGCCAGATAAAACGGCTGAATTGGCCTACTTCTACCCTACCTCCGTATTAGTATCTGGTTACGATATTATCTTTTTCTGGGTTAGTAGAATGTTGATGGGTGGTTTACATTTTATGGGCGAAAAACCCTTTGAGCATATTTTCTTGACGGGGCTCATAAAAGATAAGCAAGGCCGTAAAATGAGTAAGAGTTTGGGCAATGGTATTGACCCACTTGACATGATTTCTCAATATGGCGCTGATGCTGTACGTTATTCGCTAATTATTCTCTGTGCTCAAGGTCAGGACATAAAGTTAGATCCCCTGAAGTTTGAAATGGGAAGAAACTTTGCCAACAAAATTTGGAATGCGTATCGCTTCTTGGCTATGAATATGGAGGAAGGTACTGAATACGACACCGAATTTGAGGTTGACCCAACTAATTTGGTTGATCAGTGGATGCTTTCAAAGATTATGCTAACACTAAAAGAGGTTGATGAAGATTTATCGAGGTACCGAATTAATGAAGCCTTATTAAAAATTTACAGCCTTATTTGGGATGACTTTGCTGATTGGTACATAGAGCTGTTGAAGCCAGCAGAATATGGCAAAAAAATTCCATTGGATAGACTTTCAGTAGCCATGCATTTCTTTGAGATGCTCATGAAGTTGCTTCATCCTTCTATGCCATATATCACCGAAGAAATCTGGCAACGCATTAGAAGCAGAAAAGTTGATGAGGCACTAATTAGAAGTTCTTGGCCTGTTTATGATGAAACTAAGGTTAATACTGAAGCGATAACCCATTTTACAACCGTTCAAAAAATTATTTCTACCATTAGAAATATTAGAGCAGAACTTAAACTTAGCCCTAAAAAACCCCTTACTTTGGTTATCAAAGCTGATAACGAAGCACAAAGCGACGCTATTAAACAAGCAAAGTGGATTTTTGATCGTTTAGAAAACTTAGCTGAATTTAGCGTTTCTACTACGGTCGAAAAACCGAAAGCCTCAAATTCAGCTGTTATAGATGGCGCCGAAATGTACATTCCTTTAGAAGGCCTGATTGATATTGAATCAGAAAAAGCCCGATTAGAAGAAGAAATTAAAAAGTATGAAGGCTTCCAAAAAGGCGTTATTGCTAAACTTAACAATCCCGGTTTTGTAAGCAGCGCACCAGAAAAAGTTGTGGCTATTGAACGACAAAAACAGCAAGATAATGAGCTGAAGTTGACCAAGCTTCGAGCCATTTTAGCTGACATAAACTCGTAGTAGATGAAATAAAAAAGGCTCTTCCTGATTAAGAAAGAGCCTTTTTTAAATAAATTTGCAGCTAATTAATTTTCAGCTTTTTCAAACATTTGTATACCGTCTAAGAAGGTTTTTAGCACAGCTACCTTCTGTACTTCCATTTCAGGAACGGTCATGATATCTCGATCTAAAATGGCGAAATCTGCGCGTTTTCCGACTTCAATAGAGCCAATTAAATTTTCCTCAAAAGCACCATAAGCGGCATCAATAGTATAAGATCTAAGTGCTTGGTTACGCGTCATTTTTTGTAGCGGTTCATACCCTTCTTCCGGTAATCCTTCCAAGGTTTTACGGGAAATACTAGAATAGAATGATTTAAATGGGTTTAAAGGCTCTACCGGAGCATCTGTTCCATTCACGATTTTGGCACCGCTTTTAAGCAAGCTCTGCCAAACGTAAGCGCCTTCTCTAATTCGCTCTATACCTAAGCGCTGAACTGCCCAAGGACGATCGCTACTCATGTGAATTGCTTGCATGGCTGGTATAACGCCCATCTCTGCAAACCTCGGAATATCTGCCTCAATTAAATGCTGAGCATGCTCTATTCTGAAGCGGTGATCAGTTGCCTTTTCTGGATAGGTAGAAAATGCTTCTTCATAAAAATCGAGAGCTACGGTATTTGCTTTGTCTCCAATTGCGTGTGTACATACCTGAAACCCATTCTGCAGACCTTCAAAAACTACGTTTTTAATATTGTCTAATGGCGTTACTACCATGCCAATTTCACTACTTGCATCAGTATAAGGTTCATGCAGCCAAGCTCCGCGAGAACCCAATGCACCATCTCCATAAAGTTTGATTGAACGTATCGTTAAACGATTATCACCTAGGCCGATTTGAGGGCCTCTCTTATAAAAATCATTCAGTAAATCTTGATCTCTACCATTTAGCATAGTGTAAAGACGGATACGCATATCACCGTTTTTTGTGAACTCTTCAAATAAAGCAATTTCATCTCTCGGCGCTCCTGCATTATGAAAACTGGTGATACCGTAACTAAGGCATTCGTCCATTGCTAGATTAAGTGCCTGCTTATTTTTTTCTGGGGTATTTTCGGGAACAACTTTATTCACTAGGTATTGCGCCGTTTCGTTCAAGAAGCCGGTAGCATTTCCCTTTAAATCTCTAACTATTTCTCCGCCATCAGGGCTTCTAGTGTCTCTGCTAATTCCTGCAAGCTCCAAGGCTTTAGTATTAGCTAGAGCTGCATGTCCACTTGCATGTTTTAGGAAAACAGGATGATTTGGCGCAACTTCATTTAACAAATCATTCAGCGGGAAATCTTTGATCATCATTTGCGGTAGTGAGTCCCATTTATCCTGATGCCATCCTCTACCTAAAATCCATTCCCCTTCAGGCAGTAGTTCTGTGGCTTCTTTAACTCTAGCTGCAATCTCATCGTAAGATTTAGTGCCTAGAAGGTCTAGGCGTAAATTATTATAGCCCACTCCCATAATATGGGCATGTGCTTCTACTAATCCCGGGATAACGGTTTTTCCGGCTAAGTCAACTTCCTCTGTTTCACTACCTGCCCACTGTTTTATTTCTTCAGTTGTGCCTACTGCCACTATCATTTTATCTTTTATGGCAAAGGCTTCAACTACTGTGCTATCGTTGTCTGCGGTGTAAATACTTCCATTAAAAACGATTAAATCTGCTTTTTCTGCGCCACAAGCTGTAATAAATAAAAATAATACAGCAAATACTGATCGATATAGTCTCGACATGAATGGTACCAATTAATGAATTAGGGTTAATTATTGATAGGCTAAGTATACTATTTACCAAGCAAAAAAATCTATTCCAATTTACGCTCTGCCACGTGATAAGTAGCATACAGAAGAACATTTAATCTCAGCTACTAAAATTCTCTCAGCAGATTCTGCTTGATTGTCCAAAGTTACAATCGATCCCGAGAAAGTCATTTTTTCCAGAGAATTCGATGGCCTGGCTAAAAAAATAGAATACAAAGCTGCGGAAGTAGAACTGACCAAGTCAGTTTCGCAAAAACCTGACAAATTCTGTTGTTCTCCTAAATCATAAAAAAAGCTATCTAAACCTACTATTTAGCATGTATTTGGTTCATTTTGCAAAATCTATTGGCCGTAATTTGAATGGTATGCAGCGAAATAGTCTACCAACAAAAATAAATGTAGAACAATGTTCTCTTTTTACTATATTTATCTCGTTGAGTTAAGAAAAGCGATTTTCTTTCAAATGAAATGAACTTTTGAGAATTCACGTCGGTTTATGTAAATGATTTAAGAGTAACATATAGGTTAACAAAACACTGAACCCCAAGTCTTGATCGATTTGGGGTTTTTTTTATATCTATCAAAAGCATCGTTTGTTTAGTGCCAATCTAGTCTTATTTTAACAATGACAATTACCCCCACTTTAATCCTACCTAATAGATTAATAGCTACCATTTTTTCATCTCTCAAACCGAACTAACATGTGTTTAACACCCATGAAACGGCCTTTTTTGGTAGCTTTGGCCTTAACTTATATAACTTTTTTCAATGCTTGTACAGGCCCTTCTACAACCAATCAAGATGGTTTTAGTAGCAACGAATTAGTGATACGTAGCTTTGTTGTAAGCCCAGATACCTTATTACTTCTCGATAACAGTGCAGAAATCTCTGAAATTGGCTTTAGCGCAACTGCTACTTTCGAAAATGCAGACCGGCTTGCATTCCCGCTTTTCATTTATGTAGAAGATCAAGCTTCAGGAGATATCTATAACAGCTACGAAGTAACGGAAGCCAGCTTGAACGACCAATCTGTTACCTTCAACGGAATAATGACGCTACCTAAAGCAGGCCTAATCGATCTTAGGGTGGTTCTTCAAAGCAGTATGTCTTCAGGTAGTTTTTTGCGTGCAGAGCAAAGTGTATTGGCTAAGAGCGCCACAAATGAACCTCCAGTTTTATTGGAAATCGTATACCCTGCAACGGCAACAATTCCAGCGACAGGTCAAAATGCGGTCGGGTTTTTTGCACAAGCTAGCGATCCACAAGGCGTAAATGACATACTCGGTGTTTATATGGATATTTTCACCAAATCTACCCAAAACTTTGACGGCCAATTGGTATTACTTGATAATGGTAACCCCGCGAATGGTGATCAAATTGCAGGAGATGGTATTTACACCGCTGTTGTTGGTTTAACGCCAACCTCAACACCAAGAACATTTGAACTTTACACCTATGTTATAGACAGGCAAGGTTTGTCTTCTGATACACTAAAATCGGAGTTCACCACGCTAAGATGATGCATTTATTTAAAAAAACACTCTTTCTATTTGTTAGCCTGCTTTTAATGAACATTAGCAGCAAAGCACAAAATGCCGTATTTGGCCCAATTTCTTCACCACAGTTTGGTATTCGCGTAAACTCTGTTCAAAATATGTTTGCAAACGGCGACACCGTTTGGATTGGCCCAATAATGAATTCAAATATTGGCAATGCCCTTGATTGGCGAATTCCTGAGAATGCAGATAGCTTGGTTACTGGCAGAGGCCGAATGTTTGCGGTAAATGCTACGGGAAGACGCGTTCTTGCTGGCGTTGCAACCAATGCGCAGCGCCAAGGAGAATCGGTAGCAACAGCCATGGGCTTTTATTATTCTAATGATGGCGGAACTGAGTGGAGTTGGATTCAACATCCACTAGAAAATGAAGACGATACCACCTTCACTTATGGTAGCGAAGTCTACACCAAACTTCCCGTAATTGTGCCTGAACAATCTCCATCTTATGAAGTTGAAATTTTCGGAGATGTTTTTTTCTCTGCTAATTGGGCCGCGGGTATTCTTAGGTCTCTTGATAGGGGTCAGAGTTGGGAAAGGCTTATCCTTCCCCCTGTAAATATATCTGATATGCAGCCCGGAGAACGCTTTCAGTTTTATAATGCAAGTGGCCCTAATAACCAACCAGATTCACCCAAAGAATACGATCCTAGACCCAATAACTCATTATCTAATAATTACCTAGGCTATAGCGTTTTAGTTGATCAGAGAGGACGGTTATGGGCCGGCACAGCCGGTGGATTTAATGTTTCTGATAATGCTACTACAGCTGATAGATCTGAAATTCGATGGCAGCACTTTGCATTTAATCTAAACCCAGGCAAAATGATTGGAAACTGGGTTATTACGTTACAAGAAGACGTTAAAAATGAACAAATGTGGATGACAAATTGGTCTACCTCCCTGTCTGAACGAGATGGCGTTTTACAAGTTGACCTAGATCTAAACAACTTCAAAAAGCATCTGATTGGTGAGCGAGTCTTTGATTTAGCCATTAAAGGAGATACTATTTTGGCTGTAGGTGAGAATGGGTTATTTATTAGCCCTGATTACGGCAAAACATGGATAAATCGTAAGCAAATAACGAGTCCAAATTCCTTTATTCGTTCTGAAGCACGATTTCAAAGCACCACTGTTACCAGCGATGGCACTATGTGGGTTGGAACTTCTGACGGCATTGCAACTACCAAAGATTTTTTGAGTTGGAATATTATTAGAACAGATGTACCACTAAATGGTGAAACCATTTATCAAGACCAACCATCTGTTAGTAGTTACGCTTATCCCAACCCCTTTTCCCAAAATGTACACCAAGTTGTTCGAGTTAAATTTGATGTACAAAATTCCCAAAGCGGACAAATACGAATTTTTGACGCTGCAATGAGATTAATTCATCAGAATGATTTACAATTTGGCGCTGCCGGAAGTTATGAAGCCGTTTGGGATGGAAAAGATCAGAGTGGCTATATCGTAGCTAATGGCATCTATTTATACGCTGTTGAAGTAGACGGTAAAACGTTGAAAGGCAAAATTGTGGTGGCTCAATAATGAATACCTTGAAGATAATTAAAACTACTCTTTGTGCACTATTTCTGCTTACAGCTGCGACTTTTGGCATCAACACCACCAATTTATTTGCTCAGAATGGCGTACTTGGCCAATTTGGGCTTAATGCACAGGCTACAGCCTTCGGAAATGCCATGAGTTCCGTTCCCGAATTTGGCGCTCTTGGCTTTTACAATCCAGCGTTGGCTGCATTTCCAAGTCAAGGAATTCAAACAGATTTTTCATCGGGTAGAATGAGTTTTGATAGAAGTTTATCTACTATTGGCTCAAGTTTTGAGCTTCCCCCAAATGCAGGTTTATACACCTATTTGATGGGATTTAGTGTGCAAGATATTCAAGAGCGCAGTAGCTCTGGCTACCATCTTGGGAATTTTAATGCTAGCGAACTTCGCTTAGGCTTAGCTTTTGGTATTCAGTTTAGCGAGCGCTTTGCAGCCGGTGTAGGTCTAAAAGTAAACCGAGCACAGCTGCACCCAGATATTACGGCAGATCCCTCTATTGGCCTAGATATTGGTTTCCTATTCAAAGCCACTCAAAAATGGTTTCTATCATTTGCTATGCTCGACCAATTCTCGGCTTACACTTGGGATACGTCAGATTATTTTGGGGAACAACTATCGGTAACACAAACAGAAGATCAACCTCTGCGGTTAGTTTTGGGCACCTCTTACAGAACGGAAAAAACCTTATTTAGTATAGATTTTGAAAATAGACGTTTAGTGGGAAATTACATAGAAACTAATGTTGTGCCTTTGAACGGTATTCCAACGGGTTTTACAGACAGAGTTTCAGAGAACTATTGGGATCAAAGCTTGAGATTTGGATTAACTAGAGAGTTTCATCCGCGTTTAATGGCTCAAGCTGGCTATCAAATACCTAGTTTCGATCAAATGGATGCGGCTCAATGGTCTGCCGGTTTTACGCTGCGCCTACCCTTTGATGCGCTACGTCCACAAATACAATATACCGTAGTTCGTGAGGCTCAACTTTACGATATTATTCATCTGCTAGGTTTACGAATCACTATTTAGACACATGACAAAAAAAATTTTCCAAAGCCGTATCTGGCTGTTAGTTGCAACTTTGTTTGCCTGTTTAATCTCTACTGCAAAAGCCCAAGAATTTAGCAATGGCTTTGATTTATTGTTTGTTAGTACGGACGCTAGATCAGTAGCAATGGCAGATGCTAATACAGCGCTCAGTGCAGGTCCTTCTAGCTGGTTAGCTAACCCAGCAAATACACTATTCGACAATAAATCGAGTGTACAAGCAACCTATCACTCTTGGATAAACGATATTTCCTATCAATATGCAGGTGCTGTTTTTCGGGAAAGAGACAGAGCCATTGGTTTTGCTATTTATTCGAATGCTATAAGTGATATTGAAGTGCGTTCTGTACCAGGACAAGCTGTTGGCAATTTTAGCGTGAATTATGTCGTTTTAACTGCGGGTTATGCCAAAAAAATTCTAGGTGTCAATACTGGCGTAAGTGCATCATGGCTTAATGAGCAGTATTTGGAACAGAATGCTACTGGTTATGCTGTTAACTTAGGATTAAGCAAGGCTATATTAGCCGATGAAAAGCTAATTCTTGGGGCAAGTTTGAACCATGTTGGAAGAATGCAACAACTTAATGCCATTAGAACTGAGTTACCAAGTAAGGCAAAAATTGGGCTAAGAAGTGAGTTCATACGCCTTAATCTAACTTCAGGAGATGGTCAGGCTTTGCCGTTATCATTGACAACTGTTTTTGATGTAGTTTACGTGCTTGATCAGGGGTCAAACAATGATTTAGTTTTCCAAGATATAGACAACGATGTTTTCTTTAATGCTGGTCTTGAGCTTAAAGTAGGTTCAACCATTTTATTGAGAGGCGGTTATAAAAGCTGGAATGCAACTAGAAGATGGTCTATGGGTTTAGGATTTAGAGTAAATGATATACATGTAGATCTTGCTCAAATACCTTTCAGTGATGGTTTTGGAAATGCATGGTCGGCCAGTTTACGCTATTTCTTCTAGCACTTTATGAGAAAAACGCTATCCACAACTACAGCTACAGTTGACCAAAAGAAAACTGTTTGTATGCTTGTGCATAGCTTTTATTTGAATGATAGCAGAGTAAAGCGCAGCGCTACATCGTTAGTAAAGTTTGGATACGATGTGCACGTATTCGCATTTTGGCCATCTTGTGATTCTTTCGAAAAAACTATAGACGGCGTAAAGATTTATCAGCAATCTTTGGCCTATTCTGGTGGGAAAAAACGGTTTTTAGCCATGATGTGGGCTGCAAAAAACGCTGTACAGAACTCAACTTTAAAGCCAGATATAATTCACACACATGATTTAGACACCTTAATACCTGCTGTTTATTTAGCAAAAAAGTTTAAGACTAAACTTATATACGACTCTCATGAATGGAACACGGGCTCTATTCATTTGATTAATAAAAAGAAGGAACAATTAATTTGGGCATTTATTGAGAAAGCGTTTATTCGATTTTGTGATAAAGTTATAACAGTAAATGATAGTATCGCCAACCTTTTTGAACAACAGTATTCCTTAAGTAACCACGTTTGGGTTGTTCGAAATTTTGATCAAATACCTACAGCTTTAGATGAAATCTCTCCAAAAATAATAGAAGAAATAGCCAACTTTAAAAAAGGCTTTGAACATACCATAATCTATGGTGGATATATTCAAGAAGGTAGGGGACTTTCTTTACTGGTAAAGTCGTTAAAGACTAATTCAAAGCTTGGTTGTATTATTGCTGGCGATGGTGGATATATGAGTGAATTGTCTGAGTTGGTTGATAAACTAGAAATACAGAATCAAGTAGTTTTTACAGGAATGCTACCGCTTAATGAGCTCTATTATTGCTATAAACAGGCTGATATTGGTTATTGCTATATAGAACCGCTATCAAAGAGTTATGAGCTTGCACTACCAAATAAACTATCCCAATATGTGCAATGTGAGCTTGCCGTATTGGGTTCAAACTTAGTGGAAATTGCACGTTTAATAGAAAAATATGAAGTTGGAATAGTAGTTAAGGATGAACAAGATTTAACTATTTCCCTACAAAAAATACTGCAAAATTTGGCTTTCTATAAATCAAAATGTAAGTCATTTGCCTCTAACTTTAATTGGGAAAATGAATCCATTAAACTGCATCAATTGTATAAGTCTTTGGATGGATAGTTAGCTAGCAGGAACTAACTATCTGTCTGAGTCGTCTTCATAGTCATTTGTGGTATCATTGATGTCAATCTGCTTGTTTTCTTCATCTTCTTCTTCTTCATCAATTTCCAAAGCATGATAAAAACGTTTTGCAGCTAAATACAATCCTTTTGCTATAAAGAATGTGAATACAGCTATTAAACCAAATTCTTGAAAAACTATAATTAAAATCAAATACGTAATAAACAATAGAATTTTATATCTATTGTGAGCCATATACTTTTTACTAAATCGAGGAGTTTTATCAAATGGAACTTTTGTTACCATTAAAAAGGATAGGGTAACCACTGTTGGTATAAGAAAGCCACTTATGCCGTATTTGAAATTTTCAAACCAATGCATGTTTTCTTTAAGTGCCAAAAATAATGCGGTTATCATCATGGCTTGTGCAGGAATTGGCAAACCGCTGAAGTATTCATCACTCGACTCGCCATCGTGTGCCTCTACATTGTACCTAGCTAGGCGAACAGCGCCACACAATGCAGGTAAGGCTGCCATTGTTATGCCAACAAATTGCATATCTTTTAAGGCGAATTGCCATATTAAAATGCCTGGTGCAACACCAAATGATACTATATCGCTCAGGGAGTCTAACTCTACGCCAAAATCAGACTCAGCATTTGATAAGCGAGCCATAAAGCCGTCTAAAGCATCAAATAATCCTGCAATAACAATCAATAAAGCACCAATTTCAAGCTTGCCTTCAGAGATATTGATAATGGCCAAGAACCCACAAAAGAGATTCATTAAGGTAAAAAAAGACGGCACAACAACCCTTGGAACAGGCTTTAGATGTGGCCTTCTTAAACGTTTTCTACCTTTGCCCTTAGCGCTCATCTCTTATTAATCCTGTTTTTTGAAGTGACCTAAAATAGTTTCGCCCGCCACTACCATCTGTCCACCTTGAACTAAAAATTCGAAGTCTTTTGGGACAACAATATCCATTCTTGAACCAAATTTCATCATACCGAAACGATCGCCGGCATAAACCATTTGGCCCTCTTCAAGAGAATACACTATTCTACGCGCTAAGAAGCCGGTTATTTGACGAAACAATATCTTGCTTCCGCTTTTGTGCTCTAAGCCAAATTCAGCACGTTCATTTAGAGTTGAAGATTTAGGATGCCAAGCAACCAAATATTTACCTGGGAAGTACTCGGCATAGCGAATTATGCCCGTTGCTGGGACCCTGTTAACGTGCACATTCAAAGGCGATAGAAAGATAGAAATCTGCTTAGATCTAGCATTTAAGTACTTTGTTTCATCTATTTCGATAACATCAAGTACTTTGCCGTCTGCCGGAGAAACCAATAATAGATCATCATCTGGTGTTTCTCTTTCCGGATCTCTAAAAAAGTAGACAACCAAAGCAAAAATGACCGTAATTAGCACAACTAGCAGAGAAGCTAGCGCTTTACCTAAAATCCCACCATTAAATACATCAGCTTGTGAAATATAAACGGCAGCAATAGTAACGGCAAGGTGAGCTACACCTGCTATTAGTATGGTATTTGTTCCTTCTCTAGAAATTTTCATAGTAGAAATTAAAGTCCTAATGCTCTTACTATATCATTAAAAGTAACATACACAACTAGTACAAGAATCAGGATAAAGCCCGCTTGCTGGAAAATACCTTTTATCCGCTCAGATGGCTGTCTTCTAGTTATTGCTTCGTAAAATAAAAATACCAAATGTCCGCCATCTAATACAGGAATAGGTAACATATTCATTACTGCAAGTGAAAGCGATAAGAAGGCAGTAATCTCCCAAAAACCTCTATAACCACCCTGCTCTGACATTTCCTTTGTTACAGTAGCAATAGCAACAGGGCCGCCTAAATTATCTTTTATGGCTAGTTCGCCAGAGGCAATTTTCATAATACCTCTGATGGTGCCAAGCAAAGTGTCCATAGAGCGCTGAAAACCCGTAGCAATTGACGTACCAAAGCCATGCTCAACTTCCATTGCTCCAAAGAACTGAATAGGGTCAACCATCTGCACACCGATAGTTTTGGTATCTGGATCTGGCGTTACCGAAAGACTTAAGGTATCAAGCCCTCTTTTCACGTTTATAGCAAGTGATGACTCAGCATTTTTAATTAAATCTGTCATCTGAACCCAATATCCCACTTCAGCGCCGTTAATCTGAATAAGTTTATCGCCTGGCTTTAAACCGCCCTGATCTGCTGGAGAACTAGGAACAACTTTGCTGATTTCAGAAGGTATTGCATCTATTATGCTCACCAATTTCTCGTCTCTAGCCTTATCTAAAAAATCTGTGGGTAGTTTAATGTCAACTAATCGACCTTCTCTTTCAACAGTGTAAGCTATGCTGGAAACAGTTAGCTCAGAGACATTAAAAAAATCACGAAAATAGATAGGCGTTTGGCCGTTAATTTTGACCAATTTATCACCCGAATTAAAGCCCATTTCATGCATGAAAGAGCCCTCAGCGACGTAAACACCAGGCACATTTACTGCAGGAATTACCTGTTCGCCGTAAGAAAAAGTAACCACTGTGTAGATGATTATTGCCAAAATAACGTTGAAAATAACCCCTGCTGAGATTACAATCATGCGTTGCCAAACTGGTTTAGATCGGTATTCCCATGGTTGAGGCTCAGATTCGGCATGAGAATCGTCCATGGTTTCATCCATTAAACCGGCAATTTTGACATAGCCACCGAGTGGAGTTGCGCTAATACAATAATCGGTATCGCCTTTTACAAAGCCTACTAATCTTGGTGGGAAGCCAATTGAGAAACGGTCAACACGCATTCCAAAGAGCCTAGCAGCCAAAAAATGACCCAGCTCATGAAAAGTTACGAGTATAAATAAGGCTAGCACTAGGTAGCCTATGGTCGAGAGAAAATCTGTGATTAATTCCATTTCAGAATATTAGCAAAAAAACCATCTTAAAACGACACCTTTAGTTCAACTCAGCAACATTTGCCATTGAACGTCTAGTTTGGTGGTCTATTTGAATGATATTTTCAAAATTTAGTTCAAGTTTAGCATCAACATGTTCGAGTGCCCATTCAATCCATCTAGGAATATCCATAAAACGAATTTTTTCGTTCATAAAAGCTTCAACGGCAACTTCATTGGCGGCATTTAGCACGGTAGTTTCAAGACCGGTTTGTTGCACAGCCCATTTAGCAAGTGATAAACACGGAAATTTATCATAATCCATTGGTTGAAAATCCATATTTATTGCTTGGGTCCAGTCTAAAACTGGGGTAAAAAAGGTACTTCTATCAGGATAAGACATTGCATAGGAAATAGGCACTCTCATATCTGGTGGACCTAACTGCGCCTTAGTGGATCCGTCTTTAAACTCAACCATGGAATGAATAATAGACTGAGGATGAATAACTGGGATGATATTTTCTAGTGGCAGATTAAAGAGCCAATACGCTTCAATAACCTCTAAGCCTTTATTCATCATAGAAGCAGAGTCAATGCTTATTTTGGCACCCATATTCCAGTTTGGATGATTCAAAGCCTCTTTAACTGAGGCCTTTTTCATGAATGCTAAGGACTTTTCGCGAAAAGGGCCGCCACTTGCTGTGATAATAATTTTATTGATATCAGCTCGATTTTCACCAACAAGGCATTGCAACATCGCAGAATGTTCAGAATCAACGGGTATAATCTTTCCCCCCTTTTCTTTTTCAAGAGCAATAAGTTTTGCCCCGCCTACAACTAAACTTTCTTTGTTTGCTAGGGCTAATGGCAAGCCTTGTTCAAGTGTTGCAATCGAAGATTGAAAACCGGCGAAACCAACTAGTGCATTAAGTACTAAATCTAGCGATGATTCCTTGATAATAGCGGGAATTTTGTCGACCCCCACAATCAATTCTGCTTTCACCAGTTTAACCGCATCTAATAAGATGTTACATGGGGGCGTTTCTATAACTACCTTATTCGGTTTAAAAACACGTACTTGCTCTGCTAAAAGCGTAGTATTTTGAAAAGCCGTTAGTAATTCGACCTCAAAAAAGTTTGGCAGATGCTTAACGATTTCAAGTGATTGTACGCCTATTGAGCCCGTGGAGCCGAGAATGGCAATTTTTTTTACTTCCAAAAAGAATTGATTTGTTCTTTGGTTTGTTTGCTGATGAAGATACTCATTAAAACGAGATCATCGTTAATAAAACAAGGCTGCTTTGCTATTGATTTTTGAAAGAATAGATCTTAATTAGACGTAATCTAAATAACGCTATATTTCGAAGCTGTTAATCTAATTGCTTAAATTTAAAGCTTGTTAAGTTTAGATTACATTCACTATCACAATCCTCCAAACCACACCTATTTAGTATGTCTAAAGACATTCGATTGAAAAAGGGCGTCGACATCCGACTGGCAGGTCAAGCTCCTCTCCTGATGAAGGATGCACCGAAGAGTTCCACTTATGTGGTTAAGCCAACAGATTTCCTTGGTATAAGACCAAAATTAGCCGTTAAAGAAGGCCAAGAAGTAAAGGCGGGAACACCTTTATTCTATTCAAAAGACGATGAACGCATAAAATTTTGCTCTCCAGTTAGTGGTGAGGTTGCAGAAATAGTTCGTGGTGATAAAAGAAAGCTTCTTCAAATCAAGATTTTAGCTGATAAAGTAAATAGCTTCGAATCATTCGAAAAAATTGATGCTGGTTCTTTGAATAAAGAAACGGTTACTGCAAGATTGCTTGAAGCAGGTCTTTGGCCGCTGATCAGACAACGACCTTACGGGGTTATGGCCAAACCAGATGATAAGCCTAAATCTATTTTCATCTCCGCTTTTGATAGTTCTCCAATAGCTCAAGACAACAACTTTATACTTCAAGGTAAAGTAGCTGAGTTTCAGGCTGGCGTAGACGTGATAGCACACCTCACAGAGGGTGAAATTCATTTGAACTTGTCCACAAAGCCACAAAGTCCAAATGTGCTTTTAGACATTAAGAATGTTGAAACTACTTTTTTCTCAGGTCCACACCCAGCTGGCAACGTTGGCGTTCAAATTCACCATATTTCTCCTTTAAACAAAGGCGACAAAATTTGGTATTTGTATCCACAAGATGTTGTAGCAATCGGTCGCCTTTTCAATGAAGGCCAGCATGATGCACGTAGAACCGTTGCAGTTGCTGGCTCTATGTCAAAAGAACGTGGATACTATGAGATTCATACTGGTTATGATATGAACACCATCATGGAAGGCAAGTTGGAAGAAGGCGATACTCGTATTATTAGTGGAAACGTATTGACAGGAAACGATGTCTCTGTAAGCCCATATTTGGGCTTTTACGACAGTGTGGTTTGTGCGCTTCCAGAGGGTAATGAGGGTCAATTCTTGGGTTGGATCACACCAAACTTCGATAAGTTCTCTATATCTCGTGCAATGTTTTCTTGGTTGCAGCCTAATAAGGTATACGACCTAGACACCAATTTACGTGGTGAGGAACGTGCCTATGTAGTAACCGGAGAGTACGAACAGGTATTACCAATGGATATACTTCCAGTACAGCTTTTAAAATCTATCATGATCGAAGATATAGACATGATGGAAAAATTAGGGATATATGAAGTAGTTGAAGAAGATCTTGCCCTGTGCGAGGTTGTATGTACTTCAAAAATTCCTGTACAAGAAACCCTCAGAAAAGGCTTAGACCTTGTTCGAGCAGAATTAGATTAATTAACGCTTAATAAAACTATGAAAATAGCTAGAAACCTCTTAGACAGTATTAAACCACAGTTTGAAAAAGGCGGTAAACTGGAAAAACTCTATCCGGCTTACGATGCCTTTGATACTTTTCTTTTTGTGCCTGGGCATGCTGCTCATTCTGGTGCCCATATCAGAGACAGCATAGATCTAAAGCGCACCATGTTTACCGTGGTTATCGCATTGATTCCAACCCTATTATTCGGCATTTATAATGTTGGATTACAGCATTACCGCGCATTAGGTATTGATGCTACCATCGTTGAAATGGTGCTATTTGGTTCACTTAAAGTGCTTCCGATAGTTATTGTTTCTTATGCCGTGGGTTTAGGTGTTGAATTTGCATACGCTGTGTCTCGTGGTCACCAAGTAAATGAAGGCTATCTTGTTACAGGGTTGTTAATACCTTTAATTATTCCCGTAACTACGCCTTTATGGATGGTAGCTTTAGCTGCTATTTTTGCAGTAATTATTGGTAAAGAAGCCTTCGGTGGTACAGGTATGAACTTGTTAAACCCTGCACTTACAGCAAGAGCATTCCTATTCTTTGCATACCCTGCGTATCTATCAGGCGATAAAGTATGGACAGACACAAGCCTTGCAGAAGGTCAAAGTTTAGTAGATGGTTACTCAGGTGCAACAGCACTTGGTGATTATGCGGCTGGTCAGGCATCGTCTTTTGCACCAATCGACATGTTTATAGGCACGATACCCGGCTCTATTGGTGAAACCTCCATGATTGCTATCCTATTGGGTGCTGGTGTATTAATCGCAACCGGTATTGGAAGCTGGAAAATTATGTTATCGGGTGTTATTGGTGCCCTAGTTATGGGAATCATATTCAACTTAGCAGGCGCAAATATATTTATGGATGTTCCTTTCTGGCAACATTTGATAATGGGTGGTTTTGCCTTTGGTATTGTTTATATGGCAACAGATCCTGTATCTGCAGCACAAACAGAAACAGGTAAATGGATTTATGGGTTCTTAATTGGTTTTTTTGCCATTTTGTTCCGTGTATTCAACCCAGCTTATCCAGAAGGAATCATGCTTTCCATTCTATTGATGAATGTGTTTGCGCCGCTTATTGATCATTATGTGGTTGAAGCTAATATCAAACGACGTTTAAGTAGAGCTATAGCTTAAGGAACTCTCCATGGATGTAAATAAAAGTTCATACATATTCGGTTTTTCTATTGTAATGGTAGTAGTGGTTGGTGTTGCTTTAGCGGCAACAGCTATTACGCTAAAACCTTTTCAAAAAGAAAATGTCAGACAAGAGAAAATGCAGAATATTCTAGCTTCCATAAATGTGTCAGTGGACCGTGATGGTGCTGAAGTATTATTTGACAGCATTGTTAAAAAACAGTTAGTGTTAAAAGCTGACGGTACTGAAGTTGAGGGTATCAGTGCTTTTAACGTAGACTTATCAAAAGAAGTTAAAAAAGGTAATGAAGAGCGCTTAAATCCACTTTATATAGCTGAGAAAGACGGCAAAACCTTCTACATTCTTCCTTTAAGAGGAAAAGGTTTATGGGGACCTATTTGGGGCTTCGTTTCTTTAGAGGAAGATATGAATACGATTTTTGGTGCTAAGTTTGACCATAAAGCCGAGACGCCTGGTTTGGGTGCTGAAATCAATCGTGATTTCTTCAGTGTTCAATTCAAAGGGAAAAAGATTATGGACAATGGCGTTTTTAAGTCTGTTGCCGTAGTCAAAGGTGCATCTGAGGGCATATATGAAGTAGATGGCATATCTGGCGGTACCATTACCTCTGTTGGTGTAGACGAGATGCTGCAAGATTGCATTTCAAATTATATTCCGTATTTCAAATCGCTGGGTGGCAACGCTCAAGCTTCACTTTAATTTTATAACTCTTATACATAATGAGTACTGAAACTACCGTAAAAGAGGATATTGTAGTAAAAAAGCCGAGAGAAGTTCTGTTTTCCAAAAAAAATAGAAGACTACTTAGTGATCCACTCGATGATAACAATCCGATAACCGTTCAAGTACTTGGTATTTGTTCGGCCTTAGCTATTACTGTACAGGTAAAACCCGCATTCGTTATGGCGGTTTCTGTGTTTTTTGTAATGGCATTTGGAAACGTAATTATCTCGTTACTACGCAATCTTATTCCTTCAAGAATCCGAATAATTGTGCAGCTTGTAGTTGTTGCAAGCCTAGTGATTTTGGTTGATCAATTCCTTCGCGCATTTGTTTATGATGTGAGTAAAGAACTATCGGTTTTCGTGGGTTTAATTATCACAAACTGTATAATCATGGGTAGGTTTGAAGCATTTGCTTTAGCTAATACTCCATGGAGATCATTTCTAGATGGCATTGGCAATGCAGCTGGATATGCATGGGTATTGATAGCAGTTGCTATAATCAGAGAGTTTTTAGGTGCAGGTACCATCGGGGGTATCCAGTTAATACCTCAAGTTGCGTATGACTTTGGCTATGTAAATAATGGTTTAATGCTGTTATCACCTATGGCTTTGATCACAGTTGGAATCATCATTTGGATTCAGCGTGCTAGAAATACTAAGCTCATTGAAGATTAATTAGGAGAATTATCATAATGGAATTAGCAAATATTTTCATCAAGGCGATTTTTATAGAAAACATGATTTTCGCCTATTTCTTAGGAATGTGTTCTTATCTAGCGGTTTCCAAAACCGTTAAGACGGCAATTGGCTTAGGTGCTGCGGTAATATTCGTATTAGTAGTAACCATTCCGATAAACTATTTATTGGAAAACTATGTACTTAAAGAAGGCGCACTAGCCTGGTTAGGTTCAGACTTCGCTGAAATAGATTTAAGTTTCTTGAGTTTCATCATGTTCATTGCAGTAATTGCATCCATGGTTCAACTAGTAGAAATGATTGTAGAAAAATTCTCTCCTGCCTTATATGGTGCACTTGGAATTTTCCTCCCGTTAATAGCAGTAAACTGCTCTATTTTAGGTGGTGCCTTGTTCATGCAAGAACGCGCTTATACCACAATCATTGAGGCATCTGTCTTTGGTCTTGGTTCTGGTATTGGCTGGTTCTTAGCCATTGTAGGTATCGCTGCTATTCGCGAGAAAGTTCGCTACTCTCAAATTCCTGCCGCTTTACGTGGTTTGGGTATAACGTTCATCATTACCGGACTCATGGGCATTGCTTTTATGAGTTTCATGGGTATTAAGATCTAACAGACGAATTCTATGCTTTTATTCGCAATAACAACTACTACAATTCTAGCGTCGGTTGCCGTATTTACAATGGTAATACTTGCGTTAGTAAGTCTTCTACTTACCGTTAGAGCTAAACTTTCCCCTTCTGGCCCAGTTACGCTTACCATTAACGGTAATCCTGTACAAGTTTCTTCAGGAAGTACTTTGCTTAATACACTTAGTGATCAAAAAATATTCTTGCCATCTGCTTGCGGTGGTGGTGGAACTTGCGCTATGTGTAAGTGCCAGATATTTGATGGTGGTGGAGAAATTCTGCCAACAGAGCAGCCTTACTTCACGCGTAAAGAACAGCAAGACGACTGGAGACTTGGCTGCCAAGTTAAAGTTCGTGGCGACATGACTATTAAGGTACCTGAAGAGATTTTTGGTATTAAGAAGTGGGAATGTGAAGTGGTTTCAAACTATAACGTTTCAACTTTCATTAAAGAGTTTGTTGTTCGTCTTCCTGATGGAGAGCACCTAGACTTCGAAGCTGGTGGATATATTCAGGTAGATGTTCCTGCTTGCGAAGTTGACTTCAAGAATATGGATATTACCTCTCACCCAAGAATGGGTAAGAAACCAGATGAGTACCAAGAAGAGTGGGATAAATTTGGCTTGTGGGATCTGAAAATGAAAAATGACGAAACCATTTTCCGTGCATACTCTATGGCTAACCATCCTGCTGAAGGCAATATTGTGATGTTGAACATACGTATTGCATCACCACCTTGGGATCGTGCCAAAAATAAATGGATGGAAGTTAATCCAGGTATTTGTTCATCTTACGTTTTTGATCAGAGAGCAGGTGATAAAGTTACCATTTCAGGGCCTTATGGCGAGTTCTTTATCAAAGAAACTGAAGCTGAAATGCTCTACATCGGTGGTGGTGCAGGTATGGCGCCAATGCGTTCACACCTATTCCACCTGTTTCATACACTAGAAACTGGTAGGAAAGTAACATATTGGTATGGTGGCCGTTCTAAGCGTGAGTTATTCTACTTAGACGACTTCCAACAAATTGAAAAGAAATTCCCGAATTTCAACTTCTTTATTGCTCTTTCTGATCCACTTCCAGAAGATAATTGGACGGTTAAGAAAGATATTCACGATACCGAAGGCGATGGTTTCAAAGGCTTTATTCACCAAGTAGTTATTGATCAATACTTGGACAAGCATGACGAACCAGAAGACATTGAATTTTACTTCTGTGGACCCCCACTAATGAATGCTGCTGTTTTAAAAATGGTAGATGACTTTGGTGTTCCACCAGAAAACGTAGCATTTGATGATTTCGGTGGATAATATTTTTATCCTACCAAATTAGAATAAAGCCTATACTTTTTATTAAGTGTAGGCTTTTTTTTTGATACTATTTTACATTACAAATGAACCCCATTGAAACAACTCATGTTTATATATAGGACTTAAACAATAGAGATTTGAGTTAAACAATGAATAATCAAACACTTACATACTATGCAACTACTAGCTAAATACTCTTTTTTGATATTATTATCGCTATTTATCTCATGCGATGATGATGCTAATGCAAATTCAAAAAATGAAACAAAAACAAATGACGATTTATCAAATATCGTTGAAATAGCTCAAGGAAATGACGATTTATCCGTACTTGTACAAGCTTTAGTAAAAGCTGATTTGGTAGGTACTGTACAAGATGCTAAAGACATCACTGTATTTGCACCAACCAATGCTGCCTTTACTCGCTTTTTAGGAACCCTTACTGGTATTAGTTCTTTAGATGATTTTGATACTGCTGAAGAAATTGCACTACTAAAAAATGTATTACTAAATCATGTTGTTAGTGGCGCTGCTGCTTCAACAGCATTATCAACTACGTACACCAGCACTCTAGCTACAGGTCCAAACGATGCTCCTATCAGCCTTTATATTAATACTGCTGACGGCGTTGTACTTAATGGCGTGTCTACTGTTGTAATAGCTGATGTAGTTGGCTCAAACGGTATTGTACACGTGGTAAATGAAGTAATAGGTCTACCTACTGTTGTAACTTTTGCTTTAGCCGACGCTACTAACTTTAGCTCTTTAGTTGCTGCTTTAACAAGAGCTGATCAGCCAGCCTTTGCTACCATATTATCAGGTACTGAAAACTCACCATTTACGGTGTTTGCTCCTGTTAATGCGGCATTCACTAACTTACTTAACAGCAATGATAGCTGGAACGGCTTAGCTGATGTACCTGGCGCTCTTTTAACTGCTGTGCTACAACATCACGTAATTGCCGGTGGTAATGTTCGCTCTAGCGCGCTAAGCGATGGTTTAGTAACGCCAAATACCTTAGAAGGTGATGCCTTAACAGTTAATATGCCTGGCACAAATGGAGCCGCTGCTAACTTAGTAGACGGTTCAGGTAACGCAGATATTGAAGTAATAGTTTTAGATGTACAAGCTATTAATGGTGTTATTCATGCCATCAATAAAGTGCTTATTCCTAATACTACAAACTAAGAAGTCTTAGTCACTAAGCTTTCTTACTATTTTTAGGCCTGTTCTTCTTAAATGAAGAATGGGTTTTTTTTTAAATACTATTTTACATTATAAGTGAACCCCAATCAAAAAAGTCATGTTGAATTAGTCAGCCTGATTATATCTCACTTAGGTTTAAATAATCAATAATCAATCAGTTACACACAATGCAATTACTAGCAAAATATTCCTATTTAGTATTATTATCATTTCTTTTTATATCATGTGACGATGATAACAATACCAATTCAAACGATGATTTAGTTAACATAGTTGACCTAGCTCAATCAAATGATGATTTATCTGTACTAGTTCAAGCTTTAGTAAAAGCTGATCTAGTAAGTACCGTTCAGAATGCTGAAAACATCACTGTATTTGCACCAACTAACGCTGCATTTACTAATTTCTTAGGTACTCTTACTGGTATCAGTTCTTTAGATGATTTTGATACAGCTGAAGAAATTGCACTACTTAGAAATGTACTATTAAACCATGTTGTTAGCGGTACCACTGTATCAACAGAGTTGTCTACTACATACACCAGCACCTTAGCTACAGGTCCAAATGACGCCCCTATCAGTCTTTACATTAATACCGCTGATGGTATCGTACTAAATGGCGTGTCTACTGTTTTCATAGCTGATTTAGTCGGCTCAAACGGTATTGTACATGTGGTAAATGAAGTAATTGCTCTACCTACTGTTGTAACTTTTGCTTTAGCCGACGCTACTAACTTTAGCTCTTTAGTTGCTGCTTTAACAAGAACTGATCAGCCAGCCTTCGCAACAATTCTAGCAGGCACTGAAAACTCACCATTTACGGTGTTTGCTCCTGTTAATGCGGCTTTTACCAACTTACTTAATAGCAATACTAGCTGGAATAGCTTAGGTGACATACCTGGCCCTCTTTTAACTTCTGTGTTACAACATCACGTAATTGCCGGTGGTAATGTTCGCTCTAGCGCGCTAAGCAATGGTTTAGTAACGCCAAATACCTTAGAAGGTGATGCCTTAACAGTTAATATGCCTGGTACAAATGGAGCCGCTGCTAACTTAGTAGATGGTTCAGGTAACGCAGATATTGAAGTAATAGTTTTAGATGTACAAGCAATTAATGGTGTAATTCATGCCATCAATAAAGTGCTTATTCCTAATACTACAAACTAAGAAGTCTTAGTCACTAAGCTTTCTTACTATTTTTAGGCCTGTTCTTCTTAAATGAAGAATGGGCTTTTTTTATGTGCAGTATCCAAGCTAACTTTCCCCTTACTTTCATCAGATAATTCTGATTTCATTTTGTAGCTTAGATTTTCATTCTTAGATACAAACGCACACAGCCTACATGAAATCACTACACTCAAAAGCACTGCAATCGTGCTTTTTGGCTTTATTATTGGCCATTTCTTGTCAAACATCAGACAACACAGTAAATCAATCCTTTGCAGTTAATTCCCATCCAACATGGGCAGAAAGCGCAGTGTTATATGAGGTCAATGTTCGACAGTTTACTGAAACAGGAACGTTTAACGCCTTTAGTAAGGAGTTACCAAGGCTTCAAGATCTCGGTGTCGATATACTATGGTTCATGCCCATTCACCCAATTGGAGAAAAAGAACGCAAAGGCAGCTTAGGTTCTTATTACGCTGTTAAAGATTATACCGCTACAAATCCTGAGTTTGGTAGCTTAGAAGATTTCAAATCACTTGTGGACAAAGCGCATAACATGGGTTTTAAAGTGATTATAGACTGGGTAGCAAACCATACAGCACCAGACCATAATTGGGTAAGCAGCAATCCAGATTTTTATGAATTGAATGAGGAAGGTGAAATATTTGGTCCATTTGATTGGTCAGATGTAGCCCAATTAGATTTTGATAATAAAGCATTATGGGAAGCCATGACTGCTGATATGAAATTTTGGCTAGAAGAAGTAAATATTGATGGATTCCGTTGTGATGTAGCTGGTTTGGTTCCAGTAGCATTTTGGGAATATGCAAAGCAAGAGTTAATTGAAGCTAAGGATGATATATGGATGCTAGCAGAAAATGAAGATGTTCCCGCTTTAATGAATACCGCTTTTGATGCCAATTATGGTTGGGGCATTCATGCTATGAGTAATCAAATTGTGAAAAAAGAAAAGAACGCCGCTGACCTAGTACGGCTAATAAAATCTCAAGAAGCGCAATTTCCAAATAACAGTTATGCCATTCAGTTTACTACAAACCACGATGAGAATAGCTGGAATGGATCCGTATATGAGCGTTACGGTGATGCTTACAACACAATGAATAGCTTAATGTATGTATTGCCTGGAATGCCATTAATATATTCTGGCCAAGAGTCGGGAACTGATCATAGGCTTGAATTCTTTGAAAAAGACCCTATTAAATGGAATAATTACGCCATGCAGAGCTATTTCAAACAATTAAATGAGATGAAGCATAGCATAAAGGCGCTGAATGTAGGCCCTAACGCTGGCTCTTTTGATATAATACCAACATCAGACACTACAAATGTGTTGAGTTTCCACCGAAAAAATGGTGACTCTGAGGTTTTTGGGCTATTTAATTTAAGTGCAAATGAAACCACTACCTCCACAAACTGGCCAAATAGACCACCCCATTTTGACAGCAGAACCAACCAAGAAGCATTTCCTTTTAATGAGGCAAAAACCCTTACTTTAGCAGCTTGGGAATACCACATTTGGTATAAAAAATAAATCCATCCACCGTTAATATCCGCATTATCATGAAAACCCTTAGCCTTCTTTTTCTTTGTAGTATATGTCTGATGGCCTGCTCTACTGCTACGATGGAGTTTAGCTCACCTTCTGGCAATATCGTTACAGATGTTTTTACTACTAATGGCGGAAAGCTTGGTTACACCATTTCCCATAAAAATAACGCTGTATTAGACAGCTCGTTTATATCATTTGACTTCAAAGATGCACCTTCTTTGGCAGAAAATCTACAAATAAAGTCTGTTAAGACTGTACATGAAGCAGAAACCGTTTGGGAACAACCTTGGGGTGAAGATCGCTTAGTAACCGATCATTTTGTTGGAAAAACTTTTACAGTCACAGAAACTGTGCCACCAAATCGTAGCTTTGACCTACAATTTAAACTCTATGATGATGGTGTGGGATTTAGGATTCATTTAAAAGGAGAAGGCGAAATCACAATTCTTGATGAACATACGGAGTTTCAGTTAATGGCGGACCATGAGGCATGGTGGATTCCTGGAGATTGGGACATTTATGAGCATTTATACAAGCACACCAAGATTTCTGAAATTGACGCCATAAAACTGCAGAACCATCCTAACCTAGCCCAAACATACATCCCAGAAAATGCAGTTAATACGCCTGTAACCATGCGAACTAAGGAAGGTCTACACCTTAGTTTTCATGAGGCTAATCTGACCAATTATGCGGGAATGACACTAAAAGTGGATAATCAAAGCTATTTATTAACTAGTGAGCTGGTAGGACGTGCGGACGGTGCGAAAGTACAAAGAACCCTACCCTTTTCTACGCCTTGGCGAACCATTCAAATTGCTGAAACCGCTGGCGAACTTATTGAATCTAAACTCATTCTGAACTTAAACGAGCCAAATAAATTGGGCGATGTATCATGGTTCAAACCAATGAAATATGTGGGTATTTGGTGGGAAATGCATTTAGGGAAAAATACGTGGGAAAAAAGCTCAGGTAGACATGGCGCTACAACTGAGAACGCCAAAGCTTTCATTGATTTTGCTTCTGCTAATAATATTGGTGGGGTTTTAGTGGAAGGTTGGAATACAGGCTGGGAACACTGGATTGGCTTTGAAGATCGAGAAGGAGTTTTCGACTTCGTTACCTCTTATGATGATTATGATATACAGGAAGTAGTGCGTTACGGCAAAGAAAAGGGTGTAGATTTAATTATGCATCACGAAACCTCAGCAGCACCAAGAACCTACGAGCAGCAGCTAGATACGGCCTATGCGATGATGCAAAGCTTAGATATTCATTCTGTTAAAACAGGATATGTGGGTAAAATTATCCCGAAAGGCGAGTACCATCACGGGCAATGGATGGTAAATCACTACCGAAAAGTGCTAGAAACTGCCGCAAAATATCAGGTTGCTATCAACGCTCATGAACCGATTAAAGACACAGGTATTCGCAGAACCTTGCCTAATGCTATCTCAAGAGAAGGCCTGCGCGGACAAGAGTTTAATGCTTGGGCAAATGATGGCGGCAATCCACCAAATCACCTTCCTACCGTTGCCTTTACCCGAATGTTATCTGGTCCTATAGATTATACACCCGGTATTTTCAATATTAAACTTGATCCGTATAAGCCAGATAATCAGGTAAATACAACCATAGCACAACAATTGGCGCTTTATGTGGTCATCTATTCCCCTATTCAAATGGCTGCTGATTTGATAGAATTTTATGAAGGCCAAACAGGATTTCAGTTCATTAGAGACGTGGCCGTTGATTGGGAAGAAAGCCATGTATTAAATGGCGAAGTGGGCGAGTTTGTAACTATGGCCAGAAAAGAGCGGGCTGGGAAAAATTGGTTTGTGGGAAGTATAACCAATGAGCAAGCACGTAGTATTGATGTAAATTTTGCCTTTTTAACTGCGGGAAAATCCTACAAAGCTCGAATTTACAAAGATGGCAAGGACGCACATTGGGATGATAATCCTACTTCATTAGCTGTAGAAGAAATGGATATCACTTCTAATACAAAGCTGACTATTGATCTAGCTGAAGGCGGTGGATTTGCTATTTCTCTGATTATGATGGAATAAGGGCAGTTACATTTCATTTGTTAACTAACTTAGCTGAGATAAAGTAAAGACGCAGTGTAATGCGTCTTTACTTTATACTACTCTTACTTCCTAGGAGCCCAAATCTCGTAGATGGCATCACCTTTAGAGCTAAGTCCGCTATGGTGCCATTCTCCTTCAATCAGTTCAAAGTTGAAGTCTAAAGAAGCACCCACTCTGCTGCTATCTCTAGAAAAGAAGTCGATATTTTCTACATACTTGCCATCAATAGTTGTGTAGGTACCGCCGCCGCTTCCGCTAAATCTTGTAGTCTCGGTGTGATAAGCAATCCACTGAAAACGGGTTCCCGACAAAATTTTCATAGTTTTTCTTGGTCCTTCTTCCCGTTTAGAGATTTCCCCATCGCGCTTTCTCCCTGCCATTAACCAAGCTCCGTTTAATTCTCCTGGGCTGCCATCGTCTATCTTTGTCCATGAATTTGTACTTCCATCCACTGAAAGAACGGCATTATCCAGCGAAATAACTGATTTTTCTGAGTCGTTCACCATGGTTGTATCAAAAGTGTTGAACTCATAAGAAGATATTAGGGTATCTGCAACAAGAGACCACTTCCCACCCATGGTGCCAATAAATTCATTGGGTTCTGAAGTGTAGAACGCGGCAGATAAAAAGCCATCAGCCATAATTTGTACCACCTTAACCTCTTGGTTATTCATTGTAATTGTGCTTTCCCAAGCGCCTAGTAATTCAGACGCTTGAATAGGAGTTTTGGTATTGCTTCCGGTTTTTGTGTTTTCTCCACAGCCAATAACTACCAAAAAGCTTAGAATAAGTGAGCCAAATGACGAAAACCTCGGATATTGATACATAACAAACATGAGCGATTACCTTTGTGTAAATGATTTTTAGGGATATACAGAATTGAAAACCGATAAAATTGAACATCCTAAAGATAGTATTTTTTGTTTCTGCTTTTAAAAGGTCTTGGCAATTCGTTCTTTGTAATAACCACGATAGCTAAAAAGCTTTTTATAACTTTGGGAAGTGATAGTTTTCATTGTATTCTTGATTTTGATCATTTTTTAGAATCAGTATTTGCCAACCTTCCCTCTCGTAGCTAGCTAAGTGTCCGTTAATTGAAAAATAATTGTAATTGGAAGCGACTTTAAGATAAAATAGTCTTTTATAATTATAAGCCTTTCATTACATTACTGCTGTAGAATTATATCTACATACTCTTGAAAATCTAAACCCTGTCTTCCCGCTATTATGAAAAGACAAGAAGCAACAACTACTACCCTTCCTTTCCTAACCGATGAGCAAGCTCTTTGCTATAAAGGTTTCAAAGGAGGCATTTGGCAAAACGAAATTGATGTTCGTAACTTTATTCAATTAAATTATACACCTTATACGGGTGATGCTACATTCCTTGAAAAGCCAACAGACGATACGCAGCTGCTTTGGCATGAAGTGCTTCAACTCATGCTTGAAGAGCAGAAAAAAGGCGTATTAGATGCCGATTCAGAAATTGTGTCTAGTATCGTGTCGCACGGTGCTGGCTATATAGACAAAGCTCTTGAAACTATAGTTGGTTTACAGACAGACAAGCCACTGAAACGCTCTTTGATGCCATTTGGTGGTGTTAGAATGGCGCAAAAGGCGCTAGAGAGTAATGGCTTCACCTTCTCAGAGAAAACCAATGAAGCATTTAGAACTATTCGCAAGACGCATAATGAAGGCGTTTTTGATGGGTATACCGAAGAAATTCGTAAAGCTCGCTCTTCTGGTATTGTTACGGGTTTACCTGATGCTTATGCTCGTGGTCGTATAATTGGCGATTACCGACGGGTTGCTCTTTATGGTTTATCTCGTTTAGTTGCCGATAAAATTGAGCAATTAAATAGCTTAGAAGTGCATAGCATTACTGAAGAAGTAACGCGACTTCGAGAAGAAATGAATGAGCAAATTCGCTCGTTAAAAGAACTTGGTGAAATGGCACAAAGCTATGGTTTTGATATATCTGAGCCGGCTACAACCGCTCAACAAGCTGTTCAATGGTTGTACTTTGGCTATTTAGCTGCTGTTAAAGAGCAAAATGGCGCAGCCATGTCTATTGGCCGTATTTCTACTTTCTTAGATATTTATATCGACAGAGATATTAAAGCCGGTACTTTAACTGAGGCTGGCGCTCAAGAATTGATTGATCATTTGGTGATGAAACTTCGCATGGTTCGTTTCATGAGAACACCTGATTACAACGAGCTTTTTTCTGGCGACCCAACCTGGGTAACTGAGGTAATTGGCGGCATGGGTATTGATGGTAGAACTCTGGTAACTAAAAGCTCTTTCCGTTTACTGCACACCTTAAATAACCTAGGCCCTGCTCCTGAGCCAAATTTAACCGTTCTTTGGTCAGAAAATTTACCTCAAGGTTTCAAAAGCTTCTGTGCAGAAATCTCCATAACTACCTCCTCTCTTCAGTATGAAAATGACGACTTGATGAGAAGTTACTTTGGCGATGATTACGGTATAGCTTGCTGCGTTTCTGCCATGAAACTTGGTAAGCAAATGCAATTTTTTGGCGCACGTGCTAACCTTGCTAAAACTCTTCTTTATGCAATTAACGGCGGGAAAGATGAGATTTCAGGTGAACAAATAGCTCCTGTTTTCGAACCAATTAGCAGTGAGTTCTTAACCTATGAAGAACTGATGCCTAAGTTCGATGCCATGATGGATTGGCTAGCTACCACCTATATGAATGCATTGAATGTCATTCACTTTATGCACGACAAATACTACTACGAACGTCTAGAAATGGCGCTTCATGATAGAGACGTTTATCGCACTATGGCTTGTGGTATTGCTGGTCTTTCTGTGGTTGCCGATTCTCTGAGTGCCTGTAAATTTGCTAAAGTGCAGATTATAAGAGACGACCGTGGTTTAGCTGTTGATTTCAATACTGTGGGTGATTTCCCCGTATTTGGAAATGATGAAGATGCTGTTGACGATATAGCTAAAGATTTGGTAAAACTTTTCATGAAAAAGCTGCAAAAACAAAGCGTTTATCGTGATGCTGTTCCTACCCAATCTATTCTAACTATTACCTCAAACGTGGTTTACGGTAAGATTACCGGTAGTACTCCTGACGGCCGTAAAAAAGGCGAACCATTTGCACCGGGTGCCAACCCAATGCATGGTCGTGATCACAACGGTGCTTTAGCAAGTATGAAATCAGTAGCAAAAATGCCTTATGAGTATGCCCAAGATGGTATTTCGTACACTTTCTCTGTTATACCTAAGGCTTTAGGTCGCACGGTTGAAGACCAAACTGCTAATCTAGTTCAATTGCTTAATGGTTACTTCAGCGAAGGCGGACACCATATCAACGTGAATGTTTTCAACAGAGAAACCCTGATTGACGCAATGGAGCACCCAGAACTATATCCACAGCTTACGGTTCGCGTATCTGGATATGCGGTAAACTTTAATAAGCTAACCCCTGATCAACAACGCGAAGTCATCTCTAGAACTTTCCACGAAAGCTGCTAGGTATTAGGACTGTGTTTTTGTCGAAATCGAGACCTAGACTTTGTGATGATGCTTGGGTCTCGATTCCTTTTTTCTTTTGGTTAATCTTTCAACTCACGGCTTATACTCAAAAGCCATTATTCACAAAATTGTATGCATAATGTTAATGGTTTTATCCATTCCCGAGAAAGCGCGGGAACTTTAGATGGTCCTGGTATTCGTTCTATATTATTTTTGCAAGGCTGTCCGCTCAATTGTTTGTATTGCCACAACCCAGATACACGTTCAATGAATGGTGGCATTGCCACTGATTCTTATACTGAATTGGCTAGAATTGCCAAGCAAAAAGATATGCTCATTCGTATGAATGGTGGAATCACCCTATCTGGCGGTGAACCTTTATGTCAGCCAGAATTTGTGAAATCTATTTTCGAGGGTTGCAAACAAATGGGGCTACACACGGCCTTAGATACGTCTGGTTTTTTGGGAAGGAAAGCTGATGATGAGCTACTTTCGCACACCGATTTAGTATTGCTGGATATTAAGTCCTTCCATGACTCAGATTATCAGCGCTTAACTGGAAGATCCTTACAACCAACGTTAGATTTTGCTGAACGCTTAGCTGTAATTGGCAAACCGGTGTGGCTGCGGTATGTATTGGTTCCGGGCTTTACCGACAATACACAAGCTATTGGTGAGTTAGCTGATTATGCTCATAAATTGGGAAATGTAGAGCGAGTAGAGATTTTGCCTTTCCATAAAATGGGTGAATTTAAGTGGAAGGAATTGGGCATGGATTACAAATTGGTGGATACGCCTGAACCAACTAAGGCCTCGATTGATGCAACAAAAGCAGCCTTTGAAAATGTGGGATTAGCAGTTTATTAGGTTTTTTAAAAGCAAAAGTGCAAAGAAGAATAACGTGATTGACACAGATTAAGGGATTTCGATTGATTTGGGAATTACTAGTGACTGGGTTCTAAGTATTGCTAATGCTATGAGGCAGTGCGAATGAGGGATTCAAAGCCATAATTGTAAATTGTGACAGATTGAATGAGGGATTCAAAGCCGTAATTGTAAATTGAGCTAAATTGAATGACACAGTTTGGCGTTCTAACTAAGTTACCAATACCTAAGTTTACTGTTGTGTGCTACGTTTCTAATCAAAATCTGTAAACTTGCAAGATCTGACAATCCCGGTGGGATTATATGTTTATAGCCCATAATTTGAATCCCTACCATTCGACCCCAACGGGGTCGTATCTATGTGCAGGGTTCTTTGTTCAATAGACATTTGAGTTCTATAAACGTGTGACCATTTTAGGGGCTTAATAGATTGCTTGCGTTGTATTGAGATGATTGACGAGGATTCCAGGATATTTCGATTGATTTGGGAATTGCTAGTAGTCGGGAAAAATTTCGGCGAAGTTCTACCCATAGTAGAGTATTCTCCAACAGAGAAAGGAAAGCGTATTAAACCCTTGATTGACGAGATGGTTACTTTTGTCAAGCTTTATGAGAAATGAGCGGGTAATTTGCTGGAAATAGTTATTCGATGAATCAAGCGTACGGATAGAGCCTAATACATTGCAGTTCAATAGGTCATATATTTTATTCCATTGCGAAAATAAGGCTAATGTTATCATTGTGTAAAATTGATTTTGAACGATTCATTTATTGAAAAAAATGTGCTAAAATCTGCTTTCAAAATTCACATCCAACAATCTATTGTAACAGCAATGACAAATCTCTTTAGTACTGCTTCAGTGCTTAATAATTTCTGTGATAGTACTGGCAGGCTAACTCTCCTGACCGTAAAGAGCATAGCTCTTTTGGCTTTATTACTAAGCTTATCAACTGGAATGCCTTTATTTGCACAAGGTGTAACAACTGCCGGCATTGGTGGCATTGTTAGCGATAATGAAAGTGAGCCTTTACCAGGTGCTACTGTTCTGGCTATCCATACGCCAACAGGCACTCAGTATGGTACTTCAACAGGTGCAGATGGACAATATCGAATCTCCAATATGCGTGTTGGTGGACCCTATACCGTCACTATTTCATTCGTTGGATTTCGTTCTTCGGTTACTGAAAATGTTGTACTTAGTTTAGGTGCTATTTTTAGGCTAGACGGCACGCTTGGCTCAGAAAATATTGAATTATCTGAGTTGGTTGTTAGTGCATCAAGCGATCGTCTGTTCAACTCAGATAAAACGGGTGCTGGCCAAAACTTGGACAATACCAAGATTAATAACTTACCAACAATTAGTAGAAGTATTAACGATTTTACGCGGTTAACGCCTCAAAGTAATGGAACTAGTTTTGCCGGACGCGACAATCGTTTCAATAACTACACCATTGACGGAAACGTTTATAACAACAACTTTGGTTTGGGCAATGCCCAATTTGCTGGCGCAAATCCAATTTCCCTAGATGCTATTGAAGAAATTCAGGTAAACCTAGCTCCTTTCGATGTTCGTCAGGGTGGTTTTACTGGAGCCAACGTCAACGCAATTACCAAAAGTGGTACCAACACCTACAAAGCATCAGCTTACCGTTTCTACCGTAACCAAAATCTAATTGGGGATAAAATTGGGGATGTCGAATTTGATATTGCTGATTCCTACACCGAGATTCTTGGTTTCACAGTTGGTGGACCCATTATCAAAGACAAGCTGTTTTTCTTCCTTTCCGCAGAGCAAGAAGAAGCCGATAACCCAGGAGATAACCGCCGTGCAGCGCGTCCAGGTCTAGATCCAGATGGGGTTAGTGTTTCTCGTGTAACTGCAGAACGCGCTGATTTTGTTCGTGATCAAATGCAGTCAATTTATGGTTATGATACGGGTGACTATGAAAACATACCATTTGCTAATACAGCAAGCCGTTTGAATGCACGTCTTGATTGGAACATCAATAAAAATCACCGAGCTATGGTGCGTTTCAACCGTTTTGAAAGCTCACGTGACGTGAATGTGAATGGAAATAGTATTCGAGGATTTCCTGCGATAGATCGCTACAGAAATACAAGCCGTTCGGGTATTGAAGCATTGACTTTCTCAAATACCAATTATGCTGTTGATAACAACATTACCTCATTTGTGGCTGAATTGAACTCTACATTTGGCAAAAATATTGCAAACAGTTTCAATATTGGATTCACTAGCATAACCGATCCACAAAGAAGTGTTCCTGGTGGACAGATTTTCCCGATGATTGAGATTCTTGAGCCTGATAATGGCACTGATCTTTATTATATGAGTTTAGGGAATGAGTTATTTACCGTGGGTAATTTGCTAGAGAATGACGTATTCAACATTACAAACAATACGGTTTTCCAATTAGGTAAACATACTGTTACTGCTGGTTTTAGCTTTGAAAGCATGTCGTTTAGAAATGCATTCAACCCAGTCTGGAATTCTTGGTATCGTTATGCTACTTACGACGATTTTGTGAATTCTGTAATCAACCAAGATCAAAATGTACGCCCATCGCATTTTGCCATTGGTTACACTTATGATGCGGAAAACCCGACGACCCTTCCTTTAGATGAAGTGAATTTCTCTCAGTTAGGGGTATATGTGCAAGACGAGTTCCAAGTAAACCCAGATTTACGCCTTACTGCTGGTTTACGTATTGATTTGCCGTTCTACCCTAGTGATTTGCCTAGAAACCCAGCTATTGAAGGGCTAAATCTAAATATCCCAGATCCTAGAAATCCTGGTTCAACCATCAGCCCAGATGTAAGCCGGTTACCAAATGTAAATCCATTATTCTCTCCACGAGTTGGTTTTAATTGGGATGTTAATGGCGACCGTAGCTTCCAATTACGCGGTGGAACTGGCATATTCTCTGGTCGTCTTCCGTTTGTGTGGATTTCAAACCAGGTGAATGCAAATGGCGTAACTCGTGGCCAGTTAGGTATTTATGACACTGATTGGGGAACAGCTGACAATCCAGAATGGACAGGTTTCCAATCGGATGTGGATGCTTATCGTCCAGATCCAGCTAGTCAGAATGCGGTAATTCCTTCAAATATAAATATTACGGACAGAGATTTCAGACTTCCACAAGTTTGGAGAACAAGCTTAGCTGCAGATAAGAAGCTAGGTAATGGTTTCCGCGCTAGTTTAGAAGGGGTATTTGGTCTCGATTTCAATAGTCCATTAGCCGTAAACCTTTCAAATCAACCAACTGGCAGTTCTGTGAATGTTGCTGGAAACAGCTATGAATTGTTTAATCAAAATGGCGCAGCTGGTACAGGCGTTCGTGAGATTTACTACCTAACAAATATTAATGAAGGTTCTTATGCTTCATTAACTGCTGAGATTGAAAAAAGCTTTGACTTTGGTTTATTCACTCGTCTGGCTTACACTCGTTCAAGAGCACGTGATTTTGGTTTAAATGGTGGTTCACAAGCAGCTTCATTATGGCCTAACGTTGTTCGCCAAGATCGCAACAATCCAGAAGGTGGATTCTCAAGATTTGATGTACCAAACCGTATTGTAGCAGAATTATCGCTAAATACACGTGATTTAGGCATCTCTGAGAAGTTCAACACCCTTATTTCTGTATTCTACGTAGGTGGCGATCAAGGTCGTTATAGCTACGTATATGACGGTAACTTTGGTGATGGTAACAGTACTCGTTTAATGTATGTGCCAAATTCGCTAGATGAAGCACAATTAATTGACATCGTAGATGGAAATGGCGTTGTTGTTAGCTCTGCAGAAGAGCAGTGGAATGCTTTAAATAATTTCATTTCTCAGGACGATTACTTGGATGGTATTCGTGGTGAGGTTACCGAACGCAATGGTGCCAGATTGCCTTGGTTACATCGTTTTGATGTACGTTTTGCGCAAGATATTAAAGTGTACAACGAGTCTAAGATTCAGCTAACTTTTGACATCCTAAACTTTGGGAACTTATTGAATGATGAGTGGGGCGTAGCACAAGCACCTATTCAGGCCAATTTGCTACGTTACAGAGGCGCTGATGCTCAGGGTAATGCACAATTCACCTTGAATAACGCACCTGGAACTAACGCTCCTGCGACTGAGAGCTTCCGTGTGATTAATAGTATTGATCAGACTTGGAGTGCACAGTTTGGCGTCAGAGTATCTTTTAACTAAGAATATTATCTGAATCTAAACAGAAGACTTTTTTAACAATTAGGCTACTTTCTATATGGGAAGTGGCCTTTTTTTGTGGCGATTTTGGCCTTGTGTTACCGTTATTATGACACAGAAGCTTAGGGACGGGAGGTTTAAGTTGGCGCTTTGCTTAGGTTTGAGGTTTGGAAATCTAAGAAATATAAGAAATAGCGCAATCCCTCGGCTATGCTAGGGGTAACAAGACCCGAAGACGCAAAGAAGAATAACGTGATTGACACAGATTAAGGGATTTCGATTGATTTGGGAATTACTAGTGACTGGGTTCTAAGTATTGCTAATGCTATGAGGCAGTGCGAATGAGGGATTCAAAGCCATAATTGTAAATTGTGACAGATTGAATGAGGGATTCAAAGCCGTAATTGTAAATTGAGCTAAATTGAATGACACAGTTTGGCGTTCTAACTAAGTTACCAATACCTAAGTTTACTGTTGTGTGCTACGTTTCTAATCAAAATCTGTAAACTTGCAAGATCTGACAATCCCGGTGGGATTATATGTTTATAGCCCATAATTTGAATCCCTACCATTCGACCCCAACGGGGTCGTATCTATGTGCAGGGTTCTTTGTTCAATAGACATTTGAGTTCTATAAACGTGTGACCATTTTAGGGGCTTAATAGATTGCTTGCGTTGTATTGAGATGATTGACGAGGATTCCAGGATATTTCGATTGATTTGGGAATTGCTAGTGACTATCAAAGTGATTAGACATGAAAAAGGTGGTTCTTTAGAGTTTGAGTTTTCAGGATTGTGATAGGTACTTGGCCAATCGTTTACACTCCAGTCTTCATAAGGCTTTTTGGTATAATCAGCATCGACTTTCATGAAGCCATTCGGCGCAAAAAGTCGCTCGGTAATTTCCTCTCCCTCTTTATTGAAAGCTTTGAAATCTTGACCCGAAAAAGCAGGAATGAGCATAGAAAAGTCAAATTCTATAGACTTTTTCTCGCCATCCAAATTCTCATAATGGGCAAGACCTTTTTCTACTTTGGTAACGCCACTTCTTTTGATCCATTTAATACCGTATTCCGACAAAATGGATTCGGTAAATACTTTGGTTGAGGTTACATAGCCCCCTTTCTGGATGAATGCACCACCCATCCCAAAATCACCGACTTCATATTCATTAGTGATCCATGTTAGGTCTGCTAGTTTCTCTAGTCCGCGTTTTCGAATTTCAAAAGCGACATTCAAAATATACTAAAATGCAGCGCCTTGACAGGTTGCCATAGCGTGACCTGTTCCAATCAAAAAGCGTTGATTCTCCCCTTTTTCCATTTTTGCCAATGATAGCTGAAGCTCTTCCCAAGCATGTTCAGCATGTCCATAAGTACAAACCGATGTGCTGTGTCCACCACCATGTGAACCTAGCCCCTCCGTTTTGTCAAAGCGTAGCTGTGGCCCGGTTGCATTTACTAGGAAATCGTAATCGATAGTTTCTTTCTCGCCTTTTTTAGGACCACTTTTATAAGAGGCTTCTCTGAATTAGCAGAGCCTTCTGGATAAAAATTCTTAGCTGCCGCTTGAATAAACCCAATTCCTTGTTTTTTATAGACCGGCTCTAGCGGGAAAATCACTTGATCGCGGGTCATTTGTCCAATTCCCACCCAAATATTAGAAGGCACCCACTGATAGTTTCCGTTCGGGCTTACCACCACTACTTCATGCTTTTTATTTAATAATTTTCGGAGGGTTAGCGCAGTTGTATGCCCTGAAATTCCCGCTCCTATGACAACCACTTTAGCCATAATTGTGTAAACTCATTTAGGTAATAGATAAAAAAACAGATAGATTTATCCTAAATATAGAAAACCGCTTTTATACTTACTGTGACTTTGGTTACGGATGTTCTTTTTAGGTTCCAGGCTTCCGATAATATAAAGGAATGATTATTAAGCAGTTATTGTCTACTTTTGTTCTTTAAAACAGTATATCTCCTACTTTGAATCTGCATATTTACATGAGCTTTATTCGCATCTCAAAAATCTTTTTGAGCACAGTCATTCTACTATTGGCAGCCCACCAGCTTGTAGCACAAACAACTAATACCGTTACACTTTCAGGAAAGGTTGTAGAAGCACGTTCAGAAGAAACCCTAACTGGGGTAACTGTTCAACTTGAAGGCACCCAAATAGGCGCTATAACGGATATTGACGGTCGATTTGAAATTACAAACGTAAAACCTGGTAGCTATAACGTTACAGCCTCTTTCGTGGGATTTAGAAGCCAAACCATTTTTAACTTTATTGTGCGCTCAGGCGGGAATGAAGAGCTTTTTTTTAGGCTAGAAGAAGACCTTATTCAACTAGATGATGTGGTAATTACGCCAAATCCTTTTACCAAAACTTCGGCTTCCCCCCTTTCCATTCAGAAGCTGTCTAAGAGTGAAATTGAAAGCTACCCTGGTGGAAATAACGATATCGCTAAGGTGGTTCAGTCGCTGCCCGGTATTGCAACAAGCATTGGTGGCTTTAGGAATGACGTTATAATTAGAGGTGGTGGACCCTCAGAGAATGTGTACTTCCTTGACGGAGTAGAAATCCCAAATATCAATCATTTTGCCACCCAAGGCAGTGCTGGTGGGCCAGTTGGCTTGCTAAACGTATCCTTTTTTGAGGGCGTAACGGTAACAACATCAGCTTTTAGCGCCCAATATGATAACGTGCTTTCTGGGGTTTTGCAGTTTGATCAGCGCGACGGAAACCTCAAAGATCGTAGAACCAACGTCAGAATATCGGCCAGTGAAGCTGCGCTAACCACAGAAGGCGCTCTAGGAAAAACTGACGGCAGTGCACCGGGATCCTATTTAGTGTCTGTAAGAAGATCGTATTTACAGTTTCTATTTGATGCTATTGGTCTGCCATTTCTTCCCGATTACTGGGATTATCAGTATCGATTTAACCTTACTCTTAACGATAAAAATGAACTTTTATTTACCGGGATTGGCTCTTTAGATGATTTTTCTGTGAATCCACCCGATGATTTTGATGCAGAACGAGAGGCTACGCTAGATCAAGTTCCCGTAATAAAACAGTGGACTTCTTCGGCAGGTTTAACCTGGAAACACAAATTAGACGATCGTAAAGGAATTATTGAAACTACGCTAAGTACCAGCGTATTGAACAATGATTTCAGCCGATTTAGCGACAATAGAAACCAAGAAGGCTTGATATTTCGGAATGAATCTAGAGATGCACAGACTACATTTAGAGTGAATACCACACTTTTTTTAAACGACTGGGATATTAAGTTTGGCGGCAATGCCAATTGGGTTCACTTTGCTAACAACGCATTAAATGTAAATGAAGGCTTTAGTTTCAAAACTGATTTAGATTTCTTGCGCTATGGACTTTATGGGGAAGCTGCAAGAACGTGGGGCAAAGGCAGATTAACAACCTCGGTTGGTATCCGTGCAGATGGTAATACTTTTACCGATTCTGGAAATAATTTACTCCGAACTTTTAGCCCTAGAGCTGCAGCTCGTTACCTTTTAACAGCTGACGGAAATTGGAGTTTAAGCGCTGCTGTGGGAAGGTATTTCAAACTGCCTCCATCTACCTTATTGGGTTTCCAAGGCGGAAGTAACAGCTTTGCAAATCGGAATGTAGAATATATTCGAAGCGATCATTTGACGGCGGGAATTGAGCATTTATTGAATAAAACCACACGTATTACGGTAGAGGCGTTCCACAAGAGCTATGCATTTTATCCTGTTTCTATACAAGAAGGCGTTTCATTAGCCAATTTAGGTGCTGGTTTTGAAGTCTTTGGTAACGAAGCAGTTAACTCATTTGGGGAAGGAAGAACTTATGGCTTAGAGTTTCTTTATCAGCGTAATTTGACGGATGATTTTTACGGAATTTTAGCCTATACGTTATTTTGGAGTGAATTCAGCGATGCAAACCAAAACTTCTTACCAAGTGCTTGGGATAATCGCCATTTACTAACTTTTACCGGTGGTTACAAATTTAAGCGTAATTGGGAATTGGGTCTGCGAAGCAGATTTGTAGGGGAAACCCCGTTTGCACCAGTAGACAAAGAAGCCTCTTTACCGATATATCCAGAGTTAGTTCTTGACTATAACGGATTGCAGAACAACAGATTGGGCACATTTTTTTCTGTAGATGTGCGCATTGATAAGAAATGGAACTACGCTAAGTCTACGCTCAATTTGTTCCTAGAAGTACAGAATGCATTGGGAGCTAACTTACCATCACCGCCTAATTTTGGTTTGGATAGAGATGATAATGGTAGCGTTTTAATACCCCGCGAAATCATACAAATATTGGGTGCTGATAACTCTGCTAGAATCCCAACTATTGGGTTGGTATTAGACTTTTAATCGTAGTTATTAATTATTAGTTATTAGTTATTGATTTCTTAGATGTAATTATGATTTTTGTGATGATTTTAAGAATATCAATTGCATCAACAATAATATTATCATAATAATTACTTGGGATGTAATTTGTTGTATGTAGTAATTCTAACCAATAAATAGTTTCATTTATTTCTTTTTGTGCGATTGACAGCTTGTTAATAAAATCAGCCGTAGACTGTGCGTACTTAGACTCAGCAATCATTGCACCAGGGTTAGTTCCAGACCTTAATAATTGCCTAGAAAGACTATAATCACAATTATTCTGATTTAAATAAATATTCAGCTTAATTATTCTAACCGCAAATTTAAAGGTCTTTTCCTTGATTATGTTCTTACTCATTGCATCATTTTTATTATTAATTACAAAGAAAATATGGCTAACTCAATTCAAAGAGTCAACCATATAATTAATAATTAATAACTCATAACTATTACCCTGTTGTTCCTAAACCACCAGCAATAGCGTTTAGTACTTGAAGCATTTCAGGTAAGTGCTTAGATGCTTCCTCTTCCTTCCCGTCTTTTTTAAGTGCGCGCCATGTCTTGAGTTGAGAGATTTGAAGCGTATGCAAATGCTGCATTTTAGCACTTCTGTGAGCTATCATGCTATACATTCTTGTACGTCTTTCTTCTAAAGGCTGACCGTACAACTCTTCAATCATCGACTTAGTTGTATGGTACTCATCCAGAATTTGAGCTAAAATTCGCTGTGCGTTATCTTGATCATCGGCTAATTCAGCATATTTTGTCATTATTGAGGGTTCTGTCCATGCAATGCCAGAACTGGCATTGGTTAACACATATCGGAATGGATAGAAATCGACCGCCTTATTTTTAAGTACTTGAAAAGCTTCCGGATTATTCTGTTTCATGTTATTAAGCGCAGAGCCCACACCGTACCAACCTGTTAGGAAAAAGCGAGCTTGGCTCCAGCTAAATACCCAAGGAATAGCTCGTAAATCTGCAAAAGATCTTTTACCCGTTCTACGAGCTGGTCTTGATCCAATGCTACTAGATTCAATTAAATCTATAGGCGTTACTTGAGCAAAAAATGGCACAAATGAATCGTCTTTCACTAGGCCTTGGTAAGCTGTTAAGCTGTCTGCATAAAGCGTATCAATGATTGGGCCTAATTCTTTATACTTCGCATTTTGGTCATTTTTTTTGCCTTTTGAATGCAATAAATGGGGAACACTCATGCCAAAGGTTCCCGCCTGTAATAACTCTAAGTTGTACAACGAAGTAATCTTGTTTGCATATTTTTGAGCTATCACTTCCCCCTGCTCAGTTAGACGCATATCTCCGCCAACGGCGTCTGTTGGCAAGCCAGAAATAAATCTGTGAGTCGGGCCAGCTCCACGACTTATGGTGCCACCACGACCGTGGAAAAAGCGCAGACGTACGCCATATCTTTTTGCAGAATCAGCCAGTTTTCTTTGAGCAGTGTGCAAACTCCACAAACTAGCTAGAATACCGCCGTCTTTGTTACTATCGCTGTAACCAACCATAACCTGCTGAACTACAGAGGTGATCTCTTTGCCATTTCCATTGGTTTCATACAAGTATGAATAACTAGCTTGAGTTACAGGATGTTCAATGAAAGAAGCCAAAATATCAGGGCCTTTTTCTAGATCTTCAATGGTTTCTAGAAGCGGAACTACAGGCAGTACACATGCCATTCCTTTGTTGGTTTGAATCATTAAACCCGCTTCTCTAGCTAATAAATACACGGTAAGTAAATCAGAAACACTTCTGGTCATGCTTATAATTAGCGATCCAAGGCCTTTATCGCCAAAGCGTTGAATGTGCTTAAACACTACAGCATAGCAACTGAGAACTGCCTCTGCTTCTGTACCTAAATTCTTATGATGTCTCAAAAATGGACGCTGAGAGCGCAACTCATTGTTTAAGAACGCTAAACGCTGTTCTTCGGTCCAGCTTGCATAATTTGCGCCATCAGCAATAGAAGCAGCAGTCAAAATTTGTGCAACTGCATTATCGTGGAACTGACTGTTTTGGCGAATATCCAAAGCTGCCAAGTAAAAACCAAATGAACTCAGTTTTCTTATAATGGGCTCAACATCGGCCTTTGCAATTTTCTCTGCGCCAATCTTTTTCAGCCATTTATTTAGGTCATTTAACTCGTTAGATAAAAGCTGCTCGTTTATGAAATAGAATCCTTCTTTATCTACTAAAATAGGCTCATTTTTTTCATTGAGAGGAATACGAACCGATAGCGTATTTACGTATTGTCGCCAAGCCTCATTCGGGTTACGATCAATTGCCTTATTTAATAAATGATGATTTAGCTTTTTTAATTGGGCTAACTTTTTCTTTAGCTCTGCTGGTTCATCAATTTCAAAATTAGAAATACTCAGTTTTCTAGCTAAATCTTGTAAATCCTTTTTCAATAATTCTAAGGCGTTTTTTCGAAGGGTTAACAAAGTAGATTGGGTAATATCTGCTGTTACAAAAGGATGCCCATCTCTATCACCACCAACCCAGTTTCCAAAGCTTAGTTGTGGCAATTTTTCAGGAGAATCAAGCAGTTTTGCATCAAAGCCTTGCTCTTTCCAAGCATCTTGTAGCCGTTGATCTAATAATGGCAAAACGGTTGGAAATACATTTTTTAAGTAATGTACCACATTTGTCAACTCATCTTTAATGCTTGGCTTCTGCAAATACACTTGCCCAGTAAGCCATAAACGCTGCATCGATGTTATAATGTCCTGCGTAATTTGCTCAGATTCATTATCTGTCCATAGCGTATTTTCCCGCTTAACCATTAATAAGTAGATGGTTCTTAACTGATCTATGACCGTAGATCTTTTAGACTCTGTTGGGTGAGCTGTTAGTACGGTTTCCACTTTGGATTGCGGTAGTAGTCGAGCGATTTCTTGATCTTTAAAACCCTTAGACTTCAAATCACCAAGCACTTTTGCCCATAAGCCTGAAATTCGAGCTAAGCCATGCTGCTTTTCCAACTTCCTACGTAATTGAACAGAGGCATTTTCTTCAACAATACTCACAAATTGAAAGTATAAACTAAGCGCTTTACTTAGCTTTTCTGGATCAACATTTTCGTTTGGTGTAAAGTCTTCATCATTAATTGCTTTAGCTAAATCAAGCTCTCCCAAATCGGTTAACATGGTAGTATAACACGCTAAAAGAAAAGCAGTGTCATGTTGAATTTTATCTAGGTCAATACCATCATCGGTAGTGCTGAAATACATATATATAAGAGTAACAGGATTAAAAAATAACTTAAGTGCTTAGGTCAATAAGCAGAATTTGCGTATACAATATACTTTAAAGCTTGATAATTAGCATATTAAATTGCTGTAACCATTTTAACATCACTAATTCAACTATGTGGATTTGTCCAAAATGCGAAAGACATTTTAAAGGGAATAATCAGTCGCATTCGTGCACGAATATTACCATAGATGATCTATTTGTAAATAAGCCAGATGAGCTGCTTTTGGCTTTTGATCGTTTATTGGAAAAAGTGATTAGATGGGAACCAACAACTGTAGGTGCTGCAAAGAACGCATTAGTTTTTACCAGTCATAAGGCTTGGTTAATTGTTAGACCCATGACAAAGGTCTTAGACATTAAGTTTTACTACGATGAGCCCATCGATTCTGCGCTATTGTTCAAAGTACAAGAATTTGGTGGGAAGTACGCACACCAAATACGCATAAATAATGAAACTGAATTAACTAAAGATGTATTTGAACTGCTTCGGTTGGGCTTCAATCAAAGCTTGAAATAAATGCAAAGGTGAAATCAAAAAGGCTTAAACAGCTCGTCCATATTTTCCATTGCTTTGAACTCTAGGGCGTTTTGTGTGTAACGAAATAAACAATAAATATCAGTAAATTAACTTGCAAAATTGGAATTGTTTTTTTTTTTATTGGGGTATTCAACTAATCCAATAAATAACTAGATTATGAAAAAAACACTAAAAGTAGCTTTAATGCTGATATGTAGCGTCATTTTACTTACACCAAGTATTGAAGCAAATACACTATTAGGAGCAGAATGTAAATATGCTTCAAAAAAAGTCATACTGTTTGGCTGTGTTGGTGAAACTATAAGATTATGCAAAGGTTCTGCTGATTGCCCACCACCAGCACTAACTGAATTCGAATAAGGAATTATGACAATACAGTCGCTATTACTAATAACTTTAATAGGATTATTAAACTTGGGTTCAAACACAATTGAACCTAATTTTTCTAATCCTGAAAAGGTTATAACTATTCAAGATCGAATTTTCATCTATGAACCTTTATTAAATCACGGTTTAACATCCTTTTCTACTTCCGATTTTGAAGAAATTAACCGACTAGAATTCGGCCGAGGACCTTCTCAAGTTGCTGGTATTTTTAACAAAACATTACTAGAGGCACCTAAAGATTTAATTTCATTTTATGATAGAAGCTCTGGGGCCGTTCAATTTTTTGATTCAGACTTAAACCTAAAGCTTTTTCATATTTTTCGTGGTGCAATGAAAATGCCGTTTCATGTTGCACCTATTTCTGATTCCACACTATTTATTGTACCTAATTATGGCAATTTTATTGAATTGTATAGATACAGTTATGACATTTTATCAGAAAGTTTAGAAATAGATGAAAAGCCTTTTTTTATCTTGAAACCTAATGACAACGAAAAATTAAAATACCTTGATAATTTTATATTAAGACAAGATATTCATTTAAGTATCAAAAAAAATATATTATACCTAGCTTTTGAATACAGTGATTTGGTAGTTCGACTTGAAGAAAACGGTAACTATGCTGTTAATCAATTTCAAGAAGATATGTATGGATTCCCTAATACACTAGATAATGACGGATATTATAATTTACCAACAATTGGTGAAGATCCTGTTTGCAGTTTAGATATAGACATAATTGATAATAAATTAATTGTTTTAAGAAATGGGACAAAGCATACAGGATCATTCTTTAGTAAAATATTTAAGTTAGATAAGATAATGAAAGAAACCGATCATGGTAAAGAATTGTTAGTCTATGACATCGATACATTAGATTTACTCAATAGAATAACATTAGATACAAAAATAAATAATATATTTAATACCCCCAATAAATCATTCGGAATTTCATCAATAGAAAATGATTTACTTATTGAAATATCATTTTTAGAATAAAATTTATGCAAAGAATAATATTTTTAATAATATTTTCTATATCATTATTTAACAAGGTATTCTTTTCAAATGAAATACTAAAAATAATCTATGAAATAATTGGAAATACTTTAATTAGTATACTTATAATCATAATTTTAATTGCAATTGAGATCTACATCATTAAAAATTTAATATACGGTTTCAAGAAGGCACGACTATCTATTTCCATATTTTTAGCATTTGCATTGATATATAGCATATATGGTGCGTTTTATTTGAATGGAAAAGACTGCGGATGTTTTAAAGGAATTTTAGCTATGCAACATGGCTGGGGGTTAATTGTAAGGAATTTACTTTTTTTAATATTAACATTAGATGTCACTAGTTTAAAACTTCGAATAAAAAATTATAGTTAACAATCTTTCTATTATTTTTATATTTTTTAAATAATTTAATATTAAATGTAGAAGTGAGTTAACAGAAAGGTTTAATTCACAACTACTTATAGTTAAATTAGATATGCTGTCAAAAAGGCTTAAACAGCTCGTCCATATTAGCTAATGCTTTAAACTCAAGAGCATTGCCGCATGGGTCTAAGAAAAACATGGTTGCTTGCTCGCCTGATTGACCTTTAAAGCGAATATAGGGTTCTATCACAAAATGGACCTTTCCTTGTAAACTATCAGCAAGTTTTTGCCAAGTATCCATTGGCAAAACTACACCATAATGAGGCACTGGCACGGCTTTACCATCAACGGCATTATGTACATTTTCAGTGAAATCTTCTTTGGCTTTATAGTGCAGTACAAATTGATGACCGAAAAAATTTAGGTCAATCCAATGGTCTGAAGTGCGACCTAAGGTGCAGCCTAAAAGCTCGGTATAAAAACTCTTGCAAGCTTCAAGGTCATAAACAGGAACGGCAACATGGAATGGGGTATACATAGGGGTGGTTTGTTTTGGGGAAAGGAGAAAGGAGAAAGGAGAAAGGAGAAAGTAGGGAAATTATCAATTACCAATTACCAATTATCAATTATTCATGGTGAAAGAAGGCTGTGCTATCTTTTCAGGAAGACCTTCTCTACCCTAACCCCTTCTTCAGCAAACAAGCGTTCATCGAGTGTTTGTGAAGCAAATGTATCGAGATGAAGCACGTTCTCATTTAATCGATCAGTTATACAAACCCAAACCTTAATCACTAGATCCTGAATCCACTTGCGGCGCTCGTGTTCAGGAAGATGGTTATGGCTAGTGTTTTACTTGGTTATCGAGTGCAGCCGAGATGCTCTTTTCCAACTAATCAGATAATCGTATAGCTCATAATTAAAAAAACTAGACCCCGTATCTCGTCGCTTGACTCCTTGCACGGGGTGACGATGTTGAGTCACTGGAGCACTGTCCACTGGGTAACTATCTACTCAACTCCATCAATGCGCTTCTAGCCAGTTAACGCCACTGCCCGACTCAACCTTTAGCGGTACACCAATATCTATGGCTTCCATGCGTTTTAGTATTTCTGGCTGAACCTGTTCAAGCTCGTCTTCTGGTACTTCAAATATCAATTCATCATGTACCTGTAAAACCATTTTTGTGCGAAAATCTGATGCCTGTAACCAAGCATAAATATCGGCCATCGCCAGTTTTATTATGTCGGCTGCAGTTCCCTGAATAGGCATATTTATCGCATTTCTTTCGGCAAATCCTCTAGCCATTCCACCGGCATTGATGTCTGGCAAATAACGTTTTCTGCCAAATAAGGTTTTCACATAGCCATGCTCTTTAGCGAAAATAACTTGATTGGTCATATACTCTTTCACTTTCGGGAAGCGAGCAAAGTAGCGGTCAATCATTTCCTTTCCTTCCGCATTTGGTATACCCAATCGCTGAGCTAAACCAAAGGCCGAAACACCATAAGGAATCCCAAAATTGACTTCTTTAGCCTTACGCCTGTGGTCGGAAGTAACTTCATCTAAGCTGTCTAAATGAAAAATTTCTTTGGCCGTTCTAGCATGAATATCTTCCCCATTATTAAATGCCGCAATCATATTTTCGTCTTCAGATATGGCCGCAATAATTCGAAGCTCAACTTGTGAATAATCAGCAGCTAAAAGTACATGATCTTTTTTTGCGATGAATGCTTTTCGCATTTCACGACCACGCTCTGTTCTTATAGGAATATTCTGCAAATTAGGCGCGCTAGAGCTCAACCTTCCCGTATTCGCAACCGCTTGATTGAAGGATGTGTGCAGCCTTCCGTCATGATCATAAACCAATTTTGGTAGCGCATCTACATAGGTCGATAGCAGTTTACCCAAGGTTCTGAATGTTAAAATATCTGCGGCAATATCATACTTAACTGCCAAATCACTTAATACTTGCTCGTTGGTTGAATACTGACCTGTTTTGGTCTTCTTTATTTTCCCATTTGGCTTTAGCTCAAGTTTTTCAAATAAAATTACGCCCAACTGTTTGGGAGAATTTAAGTTGAACTCCTCTGCTGCTTGTTCAAATATCCGAGCCGATATTTGCTGCAAATCATTGGTTAAAACTACCGAAAAATCGCTGAGCATATCAACATCTAGCTCGATTCCCGTTTCTTCCATGTCTGTTAATACCGGAATTAATGGAAACTCAATGGAATCTGCCATGTAATTCAGCTCATCTTTTTCGATCAGCGCTTTAAAGCAATGGAATAAACGCAGCGTTACGTCAGCATCTTCCGCGGCATAGATCCTCATTTTATCTAGCGCCACATTGGCCATATCTAAGAGGTCTTTCTTTTTGAGCTTTTCTTCAAATAAAGAAGAAATGGGCATTGGTGTATATCCAAGATACTTCTCTGCTAGCGCATCCATTTTTAGCTGCTGATCTGCATCAATCAGATAAGCGGCTACTAGGGTATCGAATATTTTCCCAGCAATTTTCACCCCTTCTTTGTGCAAAATTTGTAGATCAAATTTAAGATTGTGCGCTATTACTAAAACGTCTTTTCTGGAAAAAATAGGCTTTAGTACATCCAAAACCTGTTTTTTGGCTAAGGCTTGGTCTTTCCAAACTGGGATGTAGTATGCCTTTCCCGCTTGCAAACAGAAACTAAGCCCCACTATTTCAGCCACTAATGGATCACTTCCCTGCGTTTCGGTATCAAAACAGAAATAAGGTGCTTTTTCTAGCTCATTCACTAAGGCTGTAAGTGCGGTTTCATCGGTTATAATCTGATAATCGACCTCATCTTCTTGGTAAGCAGTTCCCTTGAAAGCCCATGGTTCATCATTGATTTTGTGAGCAGCTGCACTTGTACTAGTCGCACTTCCAAATAAATCGGTTTGCGTAACCTCTTTAGATTCTTCTTTTTTTGAATCTGAGCTGCTTTCTGTACTACTCTCAGCATCTTTTGTGGCTTTTTTTGGCATACTGTCTTCGCCTTCGACCACAAAATCGCTTAGGTATTTCTTGGTTAGCTGACGGAATCCCATTCGTTCAAAAAATGCGCCTAATTTATGGCTATTCGGTTGTTCCCACACAAAATCTGCCCAATTTGGTGTTTCTGGAACGGCAGTATGAATGGTTACCATATCTTTAGCTCTGATGGCTTGGTCCGCATCTCGTTGTAGGGCTTCTGATATCTTGGGCGACTTAATTTTTGGCGCCGCTTTTAAGGTTTCTTCCAAACTTCCGTATTTATTAATCAGGTTTGGTGCGCCTTTTTTTCCGATGCCCTTTACGCCTGGTACGTTATCGCTTACATCTCCGATAATAGCTAGCACGTCAATTACTTTTTCAGGATAAACGCCAAAAAATTCTTTTACCCCTTCCCTATCAACAGTCTGAAAACCAAACTCGCGGTTCAAAGGCTTGTACATGAAAACGTGGTCGGTTACCAACTGCATAAAATCTTTATCTGGTGTAACCATATAAACGTCAACGCTTTCTCCGGCTGCTTGGTAGGCTACAGTTCCTATCACGTCATCTGCCTCAAAACCGGCTAGGCCAAGATTCTGAATTCCCCAATAGCTAATCATATCCTTTATTAGCGGAATACTTCGGCGTAAATCGTCTGGTTGTGGCGGACGGTTTGCTTTGTAGGTATCGTCTTTTTCATGGCGAAAGGTAGGCCCGTGTAAATCCCAAGCAACGGCAATGTGTGATGGTTGCTCAGTGATTAACAAACGCTCTAGGGTATTTGCAAAGCCCAAAATCGGACCTGTGGGAATACCTTCGCTATTTTGCAGATTACTATTTATGAATGCAAAATGAGCGCGGTAGGCCAACGCCATGCCATCCAACAAGAAAAGTCGGGAACGAACCATGATATATGAGAAAATTCAAATTATTAGAGATAAGCCTTAGATAGGCGCAACTTATTCATTAAAATAACGAAATCAATTGCCTAACAAATAAAAAAGGATTGTGAAGAACGAAACAAAATCTACCATGGTGTCTACTAAAGACTTTGCGAAGGAATACCTTTCGGGAATGACACCAGAGCGTTTAGGCGCAGAATTAAATGCAGACAAAAACAGATTACGCCTTTTATATGAAGAAGCAGTTGGCGAGGAAGGTCAGGATTTAAGCGCACCTGCAAAAGTAATTGCTCTTGCAGGCGCACTAACCCGAAGACTAAGCCCAACAAGACGCTTAGCTTTTGGGGTGTCTGTAATTACCATGCTATTGTCTCCCTTTGCACTTTTACCAAGCTTTGCCACACCTCTAGCTTTTGTTGCCATATTTGTGCTTTTGATGCTTGAATTGTTAGAAAAGTCGGACGTAAAAAAAGAAATTGACCTAGCTAAACAAATTCAATTGAGCTTATTACCTCAATCTGATCTAAAAGTTGACGGTTTAGAAACCTACTCTTTTGCTAATACCGCTGAGGTAGTTGGTGGCGATTACATAGACTTTATTGAAAATGAAAATGGTCTTTATGTAGTAATTGCAGATGTTGCGGGAAAAGGCCTGGCTGCTGCTCTGTATATGGTTCGGGTTCAAGCCTTGGTTAAGATGATTATAGAGAAGCAAAGTCCTTCACCAAAGCAGCTATTTTTAGAACTGAACGATTACATAAAATCCAATAGTAAAGATAAAACCTTTGTAACGGCTGTTGCAGCTTTTTTCCCAAAAGAGGCATCTCACTTTTTGTATGCAAGAGCAGGCCATAATCATCCCCTTTTTTATGAAGATAAAACCGAAAAAGTAGCTGAGCTTAATGCTAATGGTTTTGCTTTAGGTATGACCAATACCAAAAAATTGATGGCTTATTTGAATGAAGTGCAGATTCCTTTTGAGGAGGGCGATAGTCTTTTACTCTATACCGATGGGCTAAATGAAGCCAGAAATAATGAGAATGAAGAATTTGGTATAGCAAGCCTGATAACCATTTTCGAGCTTTACGGCAGATACGGTGCGCATGCTATCATTAAGAAAATTCAGGCTTCTTTAGGTGATTTTATTGGTAATTCTCCCATTCAGGATGACATTACCTTTACCTGCATTAAACGTACTAAAATTGACAAATTGCCAGCTGCTGAGACAGAAGCCTAAACTTTCTATTCTTGCGCGGCTTCAATTAGAATGGGAAAAGACACATAAGTACTCTTTTGGGTAGCACACAATGTCCCATCTGCATCAAAAAGTGATGCTCGTACTTTAAAGCTGGCTCGCTCTTTATTTTTCACACGCTTAAGAAATTGAGTGTATTCAGTCTGCTGATCTTTAACAGACAAGATTATGGTGGCTCCGGATGTTTTCATGGGTGCGGTATAATTCACTTCTGATTTGGCCACAACAAGCTCTGTATCCGATTGCGATTCCTCAACAAGTTTGTAAGAGATAAGCGCCCACCCAGCTAGCGTTAGCATCATAGAAGAGACCCCACCAAAGAGCGTAAGCTTGTCGTTTACATTTGGTGAAAGTGGTACAAATAACTCTATTCGGTCTTCGGTTAAATCTACAACATAAAAACCCGTTCTAGCCGTAACAGGAATAAGTTTCTCAAGTTGTCTTTGAAGCCATTTAGGATAATCGGTTTTATTTATCGGTAGCGGTTGACTAAGCATAGGAAGAAAGTTTAAAACGTGTAAATAATTACGTTGCTCAAAAAACTAAGATTTTTGTTCTCTTACAATACCCTTCAGCCTAATAGTTACAATTTAGCGATAAAGGTAGATCACATAGATTGCATTGTGCAATAATCAAACTTAATTGCAGGGAAATAGGTTTAGTATTTAGATAAAAATGCAAAACCAATGCCTTTTTTGTAGTTTATCTGTTCAAATATCGTTTTAGCCAATGTGAGCTAATGCTAAAGACCCTAAAAATTGTAATCTACATCGCTGTGAAATTTCAAGTAGTTAATAAAATTAAAGCTTCTACAGATGCACTCTTCTACCTTATTGATGCCAATATGGAGCACGAAGCTACCGAAGCAGCCGAAGCAGTTAATGAACATATATCTTGGTTACTAGCCAAAGAAAAAACCGGTCTTTTTGCGGTTGGTTCAAAAAATAAAAGCTTAGTTTATGTATTTATTACCAAGAAAACTGCTTCAGATTATGATATTAAAGAAGCACTAAGGAAAGAAGTTGTAGCAATTACTGATGAGTGCACTAGAGTTAAAGCGGAAGCAATTGCGTTGTCAGCAGATGCAAACTTTCCAAAATCTGCTTTGTTGGTTTTAATGGAAGCAATGGCACTTAGTGACTATGCTTTTAATACCTACAAAACCAAAACACCTAGCCATCAGATAAAAAAAGTTGATGTTCTACAACCAGCCATTTCAAAAGAAGATATTGCCAAGGTTGAAGCTAGAATACATGCCGTAAATTTTGCTAAAGACCTTGTTAACACACCAAATATGGATTTGGGTGTCAAAGAATTAGGCAAGCACTTGAAAAAAGAAGCAGATAGGTTGGGTATAGACTTTAAATCACTCAAGAAGAGCGAAATACAAAAATTAAAAATGGGTGGTTTATTAGGTGTTAATGCGGGATCTCCTGATGATCCGGGATTTTTTATTTTAACCTACAAACCAAAAAATGCTAAAAACAAAAAGCCATTAGTACTTGTTGGTAAAGGCGTTCTTTACGATACGGGTGGTTATAGCTTAAAACCTTCTGCTAGTATGTTAACCATGAAAGCAGACATGGCTGGTGCCGCAGCTGCTTCAGGCGCTTTATTTGCTATAGCGGGAAATGAGCACCCTGTTTATGCTATCTGTATTATCCCTGCAACAGACAATAGAATTGAAAAGAAAGCCATTGTACCAGATGACGTGCTAACCATAAGTAATGGACTTACAGTTGAGGTACAAAATACGGATGCTGAGGGACGTTTAATTTTAGCTGATGCCTTAGTATACGCCCAAAAATTCAATCCTGAACTAGTCATAGATTTCGCCACACTTACAGGCGCTGCAGCTTACCTCACAGGCTACTTCTCTTCAGCCTTTTTTAGCACAGCCGATGATATTGTTACGAAAGATATTATACAGGCTGGTGATGAGATCTACGAGCGTTTAATACCGCTACCTTTATGGAATGAATACGATGATATGTTAAAATCATCTATTGCAGACATCAGAAATATTGGTGGTAAAGTTGGTGGTATGATTACTGCAGCTAAATTCCTACAACATTTTGTTGACTACCCATGGATGCATATTGATATTGCTGGCCCTGCATTTTTAGATGCTAAGGAAGGCTACAGATCAAATGGTGCCACAGGTGTTGGCGTTAGGTTAGTTGAGCAGTTTATAGGCAAATGGATAAACAATATGAACAATTAGTATGAGCTAACTCCATCGTTTTTGTTATAATCAGTTGGTAATTAATCCTTTGAAAGCATTACTCCCATTCTAAATGTCAAATAAACTATCATACATAAGATTGAGGACTTGGTTAGAGTTCAACCCAGAGATGCTAAACACCATTTTTGGGACTAAGAATGATGGTATATGTATTTGGATAGAAAATGAACCTAGCCCAGTTTATTTTTCTTCAGATGTGTTCAATTTTAATTTTGAACACGTTAAAAACTCTCCATCTATTAAATTTTTTAATGATAATAGTAGCCAAATAGAATGGAATACTAATTATCTTCATAAATTACTGTTTTCAGGAAATCAGCATAGTTTTAATTATCAGATTGAAACAGAGAGTAAAAATTCTACATATAGCGTTAAGAATAAAGTTTATATAAATGAAAAAGATTTATTATGCATAGTATTTTATGCTAAGATATCTCATAATTCTGACTTCATATCTTTAAAGAACCCAAAATTATTTTATGAACTATTTGATTCCTCAGAGGAGCTCATAGGTATAACCAATTTATTGGGTAAATTCACGGCTGTAAATAAAAAATGGATTGAAAAGACAGGTTATACTAAGGAAGAGCTTAAAAACACAAATTTACTCAGATTAGTACATAAAGATGATATAACTGAGACGTATAACGAATTTAAAAAACTTTATAGAAAAGAGTCCCGAGTTATAAACTGCCAAAGTAAAATCTATCACAAGAATGGTAGTATAATATGGTTAGAGTGGAACGCCGTTTATGATGCCGAGTTATCATCTATATATACTGTAGCTAGAGATATTACTCAAAAGAAAAATCTAACTATATTTAGAGAACAGAGTAGTAAGGTTCTGATTGATTTGAGTGCTAAAAGTAATTTAAAGCACTACAAATACAAAGATTTTTTAAACTATCTGGTGATAAAAACGTTAAATTTACTTAATGTAGATAGGTTCTCAATATGGTCTTATGAATCTAATAAAAATACCCTGATACGTAAGTATTTCTTGCAAAAAGGAAGCAGTAAAGTTGAATGCAATGCAGTCACTTTATTAGAATCGGATTTACCCATATACTTTAAAAGTATAATAGAGAACAAAACTTTATCTGTAGTCGATGCTAAGAATGATATTAGAACAAGTGAGTTTACAACTGACTATTTAATACCCAATAATATTCATTCTTTGCTAGATGTTCAGATTCGCGGGGAGTCTGGCTTGGTAGGAATTGTTTGTGCTGAACAATGTAATAGTATTCGCATGTGGAATGATGAAGAAGCCAACTTCATGTACTCACTATCAGAGATTATATCTAGAGCTATTTCTAATAATCAATTACTACAGTCTCAGAAAAGATTAAATGAAACTATTGATCAATTAAATTTAACAATTGAAGCGGCTAGGTTAGGTTTGTGGGAACTAGACAACAGTGGCAAGTTAACTACTAACAACCAATTAGCTGAAATATTTGAAATAACGAATAATAGCGAAATCAAAAATTTAGATATTTTCAGTCAGCATGTGCTTCCTGATGATCTAGCTTTAATTAAAAAATTATTTAATACCGATGTAGAAAATATTGAAATTAACAACTATCGCTACAGAATAATAACACCTAATAAAAAGCTAAAATATTTATTGGGTTTTGCGAAGCGTGTTAATGATGAAAACGGGGTTTTTATAAAGTGGTCGGGCGTTGCCATTGATATCACAGAACTCACTCAATCTCAGCTAGCACTTAAAGAAAACGAAGAGCGGCTTCAGTTTACGCTAGATTCAATAAATGATTTAATAATGATTCTAGACGTAAACGGCATCTTTATTGAATTTTATATACCAAATACTATACCAAATTGGATATTTAAAGATCCACTTGGTTTCGTTGGTAAGCATTACTCTCAGCTTAACAGTGATTCTTTCAAACTCCATTTAGATCATTTATATAGTGACTATAAAGAGTTCAGCGATTATAAGCAGTTTGATTATAAGCTAGAACAAAAAGATTTTAGTGTTTGGTTTGGGGCAAATGCTTCTATACGGTACAACAGTGAAGGTGAGTTTGCAGGTATTACTGTTGTTTCAAGAGATGTATCTGTCAGAAAAGCTATTGAAGCTGCGCTAAATGACGAGAAAAATAGAGTTTTAGCTATTATTGAAGGAACAAATGTAGGTACATGGCAGTGGAATATTCAATCTGGCGAAACTGAGTTTAATGAGAGATGGGCTGCTATTATTGGATACAGCTTAAATGAACTAGGATCAACAAGCAAAGAAACCTGGGCAGCTTTATGTCATCCAGGTGATTTAAAAAAATCTACTGAATTATTCAAACAGCATTTCTTAGGTAAATCGGAGTATTACCACATTGAAACTAGAATGCGTCACAAAAATGGGCAATGGGTTTGGGTTTTAGCCAGAGGAAAAGTGTCTGAATGGGATAAGGAAGGCAAGCCATTATTAATGTATGGAACGCACCAAGACATTACCATAAGAAAGTACACAGAACTAGCTATGATTAAATTATCTAATGAGCTGGCCCCTTTAAATGGTATTGAACTACTTAATGAAACCTGTAAATATTTAGCAGATACCCTAAGTTTTGATTGTGCCTATGTTGGAAAAGCAGATGACGGCTTTACGCAGATTGAAACGCTAAATATGTATAATAATGGCCTCTTCACAGAGCCAATCACATACAGCTTAGCAAATACACCTTGTCAAAATGTTGTTGCTGGAGATAAATGTTTGATTGATGACGGTGTTGCTGGCCTATTTCCCAAAGACACCTCACTTTCTGATATGCGTATTAAAGCGTATGCGGGTATCCCTTTATTAGATAAAAATGGACGAGTTAAAGGGCTAATTGTTTTACTTTCAAAGAAACCTATTGTAAGTATGAGTTTGGTAGATTCAATTTTATCCGTTTATAGAAGCAAAATTTCTGCAGAGTTAGACCGTATTGAGGCCGAAGAAAAACTGGATGTATTATTAGACACCACAAAAAGACAAAATGACCGTCTGCGCCATTTCTCATTCATTACTTCTCATAACATAAGATCTTCTGTTTCCAATATTCTTGGCTTAACAGATATTCTAGGTGAAAGTCTTGAAATGGCTGATAGCATGATTCCTCTTTTGAGTATTGCCACAAAGAGTTTAGACACTAGTTTAAAAAATGCAAATCAATTATTGCAACTTGAAGAGAAGCTTGATACCAACGAGCTTTCTGAATGTAATTTAAATAGTTTTGTTTCTAACATATTGGCTCAATTAAAACAACGACTTGAAGAAAAAAATATAGAAATTAACATTGAGATTGATCAAAGTTTTAGCATATTTACAAATCCAGCTTACATAGAAAGTATTTTATATAATTTAATATCGAATGCTTGTAAATACGGCATCAATGAAAAAAACAAACTTATTATTATTCGTGGTTATCACAATCAAGAAGGCTCATATATTGAAATACAAGACTTTGGTAATGGCTTAGAAAATCAACGTGATATTGCTCGTATATTTGAATTGGGCACAAGGCTCCACAATACAGAAGATGGTCAGGGATTTGGGTTATTTATGATAAAACATCAGGTAGAAATACTAGGTGGAACTATAACAGTGATTAGCGAAAAGGATCAAGGTGCTTTATTTAAAGTGCATTTGAACCACTAATCAGCTTCTCTGTTTGCATTAATACGCTCGATAATTAGCTTGCTATCTTTTAAGTAAGCGTACTCTGTTGAAGATATCCATACAATTTTTTCTTTAACTTTTGCATGTATTTGTTCAAAATCTCGAGTTAAACCACTTGATATTTTATATATAAAACCATCCGAAACAACCATCATTGGTCCGCTATCTTCTTTCGAATATGCGTTGATATTGGATGGTAATATTAGCCAAGATTTAAAAACTCCTACGTGACTGTATGATAGATAATTATAGTTAATACTGTCATTTTTTTGAACTTTAGTATGATTTTCTCTTACAGGAATTAGTATTCGAGAATCTGTTAACAATGGCTCTTTACTGTTGTCAACTACTAGATTTTCTGCAATATTAATACGAATTAATTGCTTTGTATTAAATCGAGTGTCAATAATTAGCCATTCATCAAGACTTTTATCCATTACCAATAGCTGCTCTCCGTCTATTAAGCTTGATGCTACTGGAGAGATTTCATCTACCTCATAAATGGCAATTAGCTGAAGTCGTTTATCAAAAGCTTTGATGTTTTTCTGACCTATATCTGTTACAAAAATTTTGAGCCCAGATTGGGTGTATAAATGCACCGGTTTATCAAAGCTGTATTCACTATCTAATCCCCAGCCACCATAGCGGTAGCTCATATTTCCATTGGCATCAAATATCTTAATACTCACATCTTCTTTGTCAAGAAAAATATACCCCATATCTGAGGTCGGACTTAGTAGACTATTCTGGGCATAGGCACATAAAAAAAAGGATTGCAGTACTAAGAGTAGCAATAAACACCTTAATACTTGCAATTCTTTATAAACCATAATAGGCTAATTTATCATCTTATTTATTGTAATGAGCTAAGCCTTTTGATCCAATATCTTTTCGATAATATTTACCTTCGAAATGAATATTTTCAATATCTGAGTACGCCTTATCTAGAGCTTTTTGAAGACTTTCCCCAGACTGTACAATACTCAGCACTCTTCCACCATTGGTAACTAAAACATCGTCTACCAATTTAGTGCCACTATGAAAAACTAGGCTGTCATCTCTTAGGTTCGAAAGACCGTCAATAGCTTTGCCCTTTTCGTACGCTTCAGGGTAACCATCGCTAGCTAATACGATAGCACAACGATGTGCCTCGTCTAGTAGTAGTTCTACCTCAGATAATTGAGCTGTAGCTGTAGCGTAAAGTAAGGTTAAGACATCAGATTGAATAGATGGAATCAAGACTTGGCATTCGGGATCACCAAATCGGCAGTTAAATTCAACCACTTTAGGCCCATCTGTAGTAAGCATTAAGCCAACATATAGGACACCTATATACGGCATTCCCTCTTCAGCCATCCCAAACAACATAGGGGCAATAATTTCATCTTCAATTTGTTCTTCTAGCGCTACCGTTAATACAGGTGCTGGTGAATAAGCACCCATACCGCCTGTGTTTAATCCTGTATCGCCGTCACCTATGCGTTTATGATCTTGAGCATTGCCTATGGTTAATAAGCTCTTGCCGTCAGAAAGCACAAAAACGCTAACCTCTTCGCCTTCCATAAAAGCTTCCATAACAAAGCTATTACCGGCTTCGCCAAATTTCTTATCGCTAGCTATGGTTTGTAAAGCGTTGAAGGCTTCTGCCTCGTTATGTGCAATAATAACGCCTTTACCTGCAGCTAAACCATCGGCTTTAATAACAATTGGATAAGTATTTTGCGCTTGTAAATAGCTTTCTGCGTCTTCAATAGAATCTGAACTAAAACTTGCATAAGCAGCGGTTGGCACCTCAAACTTAGCCATCATTTCTTTGGCAAAGGATTTACTTCCTTCTAACTGAGCTGCATTTTTTGAAGGACCAAAAACCGCAATTTTCTGAGCATTTAATGCGTCTGCTAGGCCATCAACTAATGGCTGTTCTGGGCCTACAACCACTAAACCAATGCCTAGATCTTTGCAACAATCTATCACAGCTTGATGGTTGTCAACATCTAGAACTAAACTCTCACCCAATGAAGCCATTCCTGGATTTCCTGGTGCAATATATAGCGTACCTAAATGTTCAGAGTGAGAAATACCCCAAGCTAGCGCATGTTCCCTTCCTCCCCCACCAATTAATAACACATTGAGCGGTGCTTTTATTTTTATTGCCATAGTACTTTCAGACCTTTATGATAATTTTTGTGCGGCACGAATAATTGCGGCAAATTCGGCTGGTTTCAAACTAGCACCGCCAACCAAGCCTCCGTCAACATCTTCTTGCGATAACAATTCAGCTGCATTTGCGGCTTTCATACTTCCACCATAAAGAATGCGAATTTGTTGAGCCGTTTCTGAGCCATAAATGCTAGTAAGCATTGTTCTCAACGATTTATGAATGCTTTGCGCTTGTTCAGGAGAAGCGGTTTCACCTGTTCCAATGGCCCAAATTGGTTCATAAGCGACAACACATTTAACGGCATTAGCTGCTGAAATTCCCGCAAAAGCCGCTTTTACTTGTCCGCCAACAAAGGCTTCAAAATCAATATTCTTGCGCTGATCTAAGGTTTCTCCACAGCAAATAATTGGCGTAATTGCGGCAGCTAACAATTTTATCGCTTTTTTGTTTACAGTCTGGTCAGTCTCACCAAAAAACTCACGACGTTCGGAATGACCAATAATGCAATATCCAGCCTTTAATTCATTTAGCATGCTTGTGCTAATTGCTCCCGTGAAGGCGCCGTTGTCTTCAAAATGTACATCTTGCGCCCCAAAACCCACATAATCGGCATATTGCGATATAGCTGGAAGACTAATGTAAGGCGGACAAAATACGGTATCTACAGCGGCCGGAAGCGTACTAAGTTCTGCTTTCATGCCTTCAATTATTTTTTTGGTCTCTGCCGGACCTGCATTCATTTTCCAGTTGCCTGCGATAAAGTAACGTCTTTTCATAGTTCTGACTTCTGTGGTTATAGGTTTAACAAATTATTGGGCATTCAATTTTGCCATGAGCATTGAAGTAACTTCTTTAGGATTTGCTCTACCCTTAGTTTCTTTCATGATTTGGCCTACAAAAAAGCCCATCAGGTTCTTCTTTCCTTCTCTAAAACGGGCAACCTCATCAGGGCTATTTGCCATAACACTATCAATGATAGGTTCTAAGAAAGAGTTGTCAGATACCTGTAGAAGATTCAAGCGTTTTGCAATAGCTTCAGCGGTATCTTCTGACTTAAGCATATCTGCAAAAATACTTTGTAAACCTGTAGAGCTAATTTTGTCTGCTTCTTTCATTTGAATCAGCGCGGCCAATCTAGGAGCATCTATGCTAAACTCTTTGATGTTAATAGACTCTTCGTTGAGCACGCGCAATACTTGAGAAAGAATTACGTTAACCGTAGCCTTCGGGCTGTTCACAATGGCATTAACATTTTCAAAATAATCGGCTAAATAGCGGTCATCTGTTAGCGTAACGGCGTCATCTTTGGACATTCCCATATCGCTCATAAAACGTTTTTGACGTTTAGTAGCAAGTTCAGGAAGTTCGGCTCTGATAGAATCTAAATGCTCTTTGGTAACTACAACAGGTGGGATATCAGGTTCTGGGAAGTAGCGATAGTCGTGCGCATCTTCTTTTGAACGCATCTTACGAGTAACCATTTTGTTGGAATCCCATAGCAAGGTTTGCTGAATAACAGTTCCCCCAGATTCGACTAATTCAATTTGGCGTTCAATCTCATATTGTATGGCTTTTTCCACATTCGAAAATGAGTTCATATTTTTGAGCTCGGTTCTAGTACCTAGCTTCTCTTGGCCTCTTGGTCGGACAGAAACGTTGGCATCACAGCGCAAACTTCCCTCTTCCATATTACCGTCACAAATTTCAAGGTATTGCACAATTTGCTTGATTAGGCGTAGGTAAGAACCGGCCTCTGCAGGGGTTCGTAAATCAGGTTCAGAAACAATCTCAATAAGCGCAGTTCCTGCACGATTAAGATCTATAAGTGTATTAAAGGGATCTTGATCGTGAATAGATTTTCCCGCATCCTCTTCCATATGAATACGCGTAACGCCAATTCGTTTTACGTATTTATCTACGCCTTCACCCACTTCAATGTCAACAAAGCCATCGTAGCAAATTGGGGTATCAAATTGCGAAATCTGGTAGCCTTTGGGTAAATCTGGGTAGAAATAATTCTTGCGAGCGAATATAGAGCGTTCGGCAATTTTACAATCGGTAGCCAAACCCATTTTGATGATGTAATTCACCAAATTTTCGTTTAGCACGGGCAAGGTGCCTGGGTGACCCAAACAAAGCGGGGTAACGTTGGTGTTTGGTGCATTGCCAAACTCAGGGGTTACTGCAGCAAATGCTTTAGACTGCGTTAATAATTGTGAGTGAACTTCAAGGCCAATAACGGCTTCGTATTTAGGATGCGATATGGTGCGCATGCAGCAGGTATTTTCGGTTTAAATTCAATGTTCAATATAACTAACATTTTGGGCACGAATAGCCCTAGTTTTGATATAAACACGTTTAAATAAGGCTCTGGAAGCGGTTCCAGAAATTCAGCCTAAATAATGCTACATTTTTTGCATAGGTTTTTAATTAAAAACGTGCTAGTTTCAACGGAAAATCGCTTCCAATAAGATTTTAAGATGTATTTATCTTAAAACTTTGGCTCTTATTAGGTAGCTAACTACATTTAATAGAGACACAACTCAAATCCCAATTAATTAAGCCTTAAAGCTATGAAAGAAACAGGCCTTCGTTCTACGAAATCAAATTTGTACAAAGCGGGCATAGCATCTGCTCGCGTGCATTGGAATTACACTCCTGCAGAAATATATGAAGAAATTCTCTCCCGTAAAGAAGGTGTGATGACCGATACGGGTGCCATTATGGTAGATACAAGTGCATTTACCGGCCGCGCACCTAAAGACAAATACATTGTAAAAGATTCAAAAACCGAAAATACTGTTTGGTGGGGACCAATAAACCAACCTATTGAAACAAGTGTTTTTGATGCTGTTGAAGAAGAAATGCGTAAATATTTGTACGACAAAGAACTTTATGTTCGCGATGTATTTGCCGGTGCAGACCCAAAACATCGCATAGCAGTTCGATGCGTAAATACCCGCGCATGGCAAAGCCTTTTTGTGAACAATATGTTCCTTCGTCCTACCAAAAACGAAGTACTTAACTTTGAAGCAGATTGGACCGTTTGGGATGCACCTGAATTTACCGTTGAACCAACCCGTTTTGGCATTCGAAGCGGTAACTTTGCCCTTGTTAACTTCACCAAAAAGAAAATTATTATTGGTGGAAGTGGTTATGCTGGTGAAATTAAGAAAGGTATTTTCTCTGTACTTAATTACATATTACCTGAAGAAAAAGGCGTTTTGGCCATGCATTGTTCAGCCAACGTTGGCGAAGATGGCGATGTGGCTATTTTCTTTGGTCTTTCGGGAACAGGTAAAACCACCCTTTCAGCTGATCCTAATCGTGGCCTAATTGGTGATGACGAACATGGTTGGACCGACGAAGGTGTTTTCAATTTCGAGGGTGGTTGCTATGCAAAAGTAATCGACTTATCTCGCGAAAAAGAACCGCAAATTTGGGATGCTATTAAGTTTGGAGCCATCCTTGAAAATACACGCTTTATCAGCGAAGACAGCAGAACTGTTGACTATGAAAATAGTATAGTTACCGAAAACACACGCGTTTCTTATCCTATTGATCACATAGAAAATGCCGTTGAGCCTAGTATGGCTGGTAAACCTAAGAACATTTTCTTCCTTACTTGTGATGCATTTGGGGTACTACCTCCTATCGCAAAACTAACGGCCGGTCAGGCTATGTTCCACTTTATTTCTGGTTATACCGCAAAGGTAGCTGGTACAGAAGTAGGCGTTACTGAACCACAAAGCACCTTCTCTGCTTGCTTTGGTGCGGCATTTATGCCATTACACCCAACCAAGTATGCAGAGCTCCTAGGCAAGAAAATGCGCGAAGACAATGTAAATGTTTGGTTGGTTAATACCGGCTGGACTGGCGGACCTTACGGTGTAGGCAAACGTATGGCATTGAAATACACGCGTGCAATGATTACTGCTGCCTTAAAAGGCGAGCTAGAAGATGTGGACTACCATAACCATACTGTATTCAAAATGGCCATTCCTTACACTTGTCCTGGCGTGCCTTCTAAAGTACTTTCACCTAAAGCAACTTGGAAGAACGACAAAGGCTTCTACGAGACCACCAATAAATTGGCAAATAAGTTCATTGTAAACTTTGAAAAGTATGCAGACTATGCCAATGAGGAAATAATGGCTGGTGCTCCAAAACCAAGAACAGACTTTACTTAAGTTTAACAGCTTACAAGTAAAAAATCTAGTTATTCAAGGAGGCACGAAAGTGTCTCCTTTTTTTATGTAGATGCACTTATATTGCAGACATGTTAAAATCTTACTCCATTTTTAACGACCCTGTTCATGGCTTCGTAACCATCCCGAAGGGTTTAGTTTCCACTTTAGTAGATCATCCAACCTTTCAGCGTTTGCGCAGAATAAAGCAAATTGGCTTAGGTCATTTTGTGTTTCCTGGTGGCGAACATACGCGCTTTGGCCACGCACTAGGTGCATTTCACTTAATGCAGCGTGTATTGCTTAAACTCAAATATAAAGGAGTGAAAATTAGCGACGAAGAAACAGAAGCAGCTGCATTAGCTATTTTATTACATGATATTGGTCATGGCCCATTTAGCCATGCACTTGAAGGTGTTTTAATCAAAGATTTTCGGCATGAACAAATGACTATTGCCTTAATTGAACAATTAAATGTAGAATTTGACGGGAAGTTAGACCTATGCATTAGCATGTTTAAAGGGCAGTACCATAGACCATTCTTCCACCAGCTAATTAGTAGTCAGTTAGATGTAGATCGCCTAGATTATCTCACTCGCGATAGTTTTCACACAGGTGTTCGGGAAGGCGGAATTGGTCTCGATCGGCTTATTGAAACCATGGTGGTCAAAGACGACCGTATTTTCATCATGAAAAAAGGCATTTATGCGCTTGAAAATTACATTATGGCCAGAAACCTGATGTATAAACAAGTATATCTGCATAAAACCAATATTGCCGCAGATGTGATGCTAACGTCCATTTTTGGTCGTTTAGAAGAGCTTTACAAAGACTCAAGTTTTAACTCTAAGACGTTAGACAGAACCTTATCAGATTCGCTAAAATTCTTTGTTCAGGATACCATCACCGCTGAAAACGGTTTAACTGATGACATTATTAGTCATTACCTAAATATTGACGATTACGATATATGGTTTGCGCTAAAACAGTTAGTGTACCATGAAGACGCTATTCTTAGCTATTTCTCTTCCGCTCTTATAAACCGAAATCTTTTCAAAATTCGGGCCTTAGAAGAAAGTCAGTCCGTAGATTTGGTCAAACTAAAAGAACAGACTGCTGTATTTCTTTCAAAAAACCTTGGTTTAGCTAGTATCGAGGAAAGTCTACTTCCCTATTTCTATAAAATAGAAGAAGTAACTGTTGAAGCCTATAAAGGAGGAACTGGAAAGATAAATGTACTCTTTGAAGATGGTAGCAGTAAAGAATTCTCTGAAGCGGCTGACACCAAGCATATTCAGTCGTTAATGACGGCAGTAAAGAAGAGCTATGTGCTGCACTTAAAGGGCCTAGAACCAAGTTTTATCTCTCAGCAGGGAGAGTTTTTAGGTTTATAGCGGACAGCGGAAAACTATAAATTATAAGTTATTTTAAAGCTCATTATTCTCCCATAATCACCTAATCCATGGAATCCTAGCCCCAACTGCGACGGGGCGGAATGAAGTGCTAGATCATAATCACATAATCACCTAATCGAATAATCGTCTCCTCTGTCAGATCACAATTACTTATTTTCCAAACTATCATATCACCCCTTCGGGGTTTTTGGTTTTAGGGTATGCGTTTTTGAGCTAGCATCATTTCATACCTTCGGGAATCTGTGAACATCGTGTATTCGAAGAGTATACTCTGTTAGCTGCGGCGAAATGATGCGATAGGACATAATCGTATAATTTCCCGTTATCCGTCAATTACATGGATTGCGTCCGCCGCGGCGGTACGCAAATTGCTGGTATGATTGGCTGTTCAGAAAGACGTATGTAATTAGGGTTTTGCCTAATCGTACAATCGCATTTTTTATAATAAATCAAATCACCAATATAATTACCTAAAAAATAAACCCTACTGATAAAGAGTTCATCACCGCTGTTCCACGAACTTCTCCGCTGTACCTAGTTGGCTTATTGTCATTAACTGAGCGAATAATTTCATATTGAATGAAGGGGGAACTAAATAAAGGTTGTCTGTAGCCAAGTGTGTAATTAACATACAATGGCAATCGTCTTGCCGTTAGATTTACTTCGATACCAAAGAAGGCAAACAGATTATGGTTATTGGCATAAATGTTATTTTGTGCCTGTGTAACGGTGTAAATCTGGCTCATAGTTGAGTTATCTGAACCAAAACTGACATTAAATCTAATACGTTCTGAACCTTCGGTTCTATTATTTAACCCAGATAAGACTTCAATACCAACTAGTGGCTGAAGTTTTAACCTCTTAAAAGATACAATAGGTTTGAACAGGTAAGACAAACGCGACTGAAAGAATACATCATCTCCTTCATTACTTGATAAATATTCTGATATCTCAGAACCTTCACCAAACGGATTGGTAAATCTAGAGATTGCTCCAATTTTATTTTGTTCGGTAGCAAAACCAAATTTAGCTTTAAAAGCAGAACCATTGCGACGAATCAAGCCTAAATCCAAGCCTATATTTATTTGTTGCAACTCTCTGAAGGCGAAGCCATTTGAGCTAGTTTCAGCGGTTGAACTTGCATTTCCTAGTCTAAGTCCAATAGAAAACCTATGCTCTTTATTATCATCAATCATATATTTAGTAACAGACTGGCTAAAAGCAGTTCCCACTAAAAAAAACGCACTGTATAAGATCACAAAAATTACTTTCATTATTCATTCATCACTTTAAAGGTTATGCGGTACAGTTTATAAGCCATTTATGATTTTACGCTATTCTTTTCTTAAATCATAACGCTCTAGACGTTATGAAGCGAATTGATTAGAGCTTGAATCCGTTATATCTTAAGAAAACCGTTATATTTACTTACGCACCACAACAGCAAAAATAGCCAAATCAATCATGCCTTCAATTTTTTTAGTAATCTTTTCGTTTTTCGCTTTACTGTTTTCTCCTTTCTCAATAAACAATGAGCGTTCTACCCTAACATGGATTGACATGGAAGACGTTGTGGTATTAGATGTTTACGACAATGTTCTCGAAAGCTATATTTTAAGTCCAATATTTGGACAAAGTATCCAGACATTTGACCAAAAAGAGGTAGAAGTAACCGGGTACGTTGTATTTGTATCGGAAGAAAACAACGTTGTTATGCTTAGCAGAAATGACTTTGCTAGTTGCTTTTTTTGTGGTGCTGCTGGCCCAGAATCGGTGATGGAAGTGTATATGGAACCTGGAATGCCTTCTCTTGATAGAGACCGTGTGATAACCGTACAAGGTGTTTTTAAATTAAACCAAGACGACCCAACTAAGAATTTTTATTTAATGGAAAAAGGCGTAATAACAGATATGTAGGTTTTTTGCATGCAACAAACCTACATATAAACGAATTATTACCTATAGGCCGATTTAATTTCACCCATATTTTCCAAATTGAAAAGCAATTGTTCTTCTATTTTGGGTATTGATTCAAACAAATCTCGGTAACTTTTTATTACGAAATACTCTTTTTGGAAAACGTCTATCCGAAAATCGGTTTCCATAATGTGCTGTATGTCAAACTCGTGATGCTCTGGTTCATTTCCCACACTATACAGTGTTTCGCCATACGAGCTTAAAATGCCTGCTCCATAAATCTTGAGTTCATCTTTTTCCCGTATTAGTCCAAATTCAATAGTAAACCAGTAAATTCGACCAATTAACTCAACAGCTTTGGGATTGTCGAAGTACTTAAAGCCTAGGCGTCCTATTTCTTGAGTGAAAGCACTAAAATGAGCGTTTGATAACACAGGAACATGCCCAAATACATCATGGAACATATCTGGTTCTTCGAGATAGTCTAACTCATCCATTTTGCGAAGCCATGTAGAACAAGGGAACCGCTTCTCACTCAAAAGCTTGAAAAATATATGCTGTTCCACCAAGCCAGGTACTACTTCAATTACCCAACCCGTCTGGTCTTTTAAATACATATCAATATATTCAAACCGCGGAATTCCATCGGAAGTAAAGCCTAACTCCTGAACCGCTTGAAGATAATCTTTGGTTGCGAGTTGCAGCAGACTATCTTCTTGGCGCTCATACAATAACTTCCAGACAGCTTGATCGGCTTCTGTATATTTATCGTAATCTTGAATTAAATTAAATTCCATTATTGATTGACCCATTTCGATTAAAAAAGATTTACAGTCACTGATAGTATTTTAGTTAATTGGCAGGAAGTAGGGTATTTCTCACTTCACCAAAGCCAATTCTACATGTTGTATTTTCTGCAAAACCACGAATTACTACCGTATCGCCATCTTGTAAATAGGTACGTTCTGAACCGTCTTTCAAAGCAATTTTTTTAGTCCCGCCCCAGCTTTGTTCTAATAACGACCCGAAACTATGCTCATCTTTCCCACTAATAGTTCCTGACGCCATCATGTCACCTGAACGGACATTACAGCCATTAACCGTATGGTGAGCTAGTTGCTGCGGGGCACTCCAGTACAAATATTTGCTATTGGTTTCGCAAACTACCGTTTCTGTTTTATTGACTTCAATGGCCAATTCAAGTTTAATATCCAGGTTGTTAGCCCCTTTTTGCTGCAAGTAAGGTAGCACTTCAGGCTCTTGTTTTGGTCCGGCTAACATAAAGGGCGCCAACGCTTCAGGAGTTATAACCCACGGAGATACTGCTGATGCAAAGCTTTTGCCTAGGAATGGTCCTAGTGGCACATATTCCCATTTTTGAATATCTCTGGCGGTCCAATCATTAAATAAAACGAAACCAAAAATATGATCCCAAGCCTCTTCTGTAGATATTGAATGACCTAATTTTTTGCCTTTACCTGTGATAAATGCCATTTCTAGCTCGAAATCCATTGCCACCGATGGCCCAAATACAGGTTTATCAGCATCTTTAGGCATTCTTTGACCTTTTGGTCTAATGATATCTTTGCCACTAACTATGATGGAAGACGAGCGACCATGATAACCCACTGGTAAATGTCGCCAATTTGGTTGCAAAGCGTTGTCTTTGCCCCTAAACATAGTTCCCACATTCATTGCGTGTTCAATGCTTGAGTAGAAATCAGTATAGTCGCCAATATGAACAGGCAGGTGCATTTGAGCCGTTTCTTGCTCTATAAACAATAAATCTCGCTCATTAGCCAATAGTCCTTTTTCATTTTGAAGCTCATTTTGCACTATTTCACGCACTTTTTTGCGAGTTGCTGAACCCAATTCGATAAAAGGATTTAGGGTTTTATTTAAGAAAATGCCTTTCAAACCTTCAACCTGATCAAATAAACCTAGTTTATCAGACGAGGCCAAATCAAGTATCAGATTGCCAATAGCTACGCCAGCTCTTGCACTACGGTCTGAGGTAGAAAAGATGCCAAAAGGCAGGTTATACATACTAAAATTATGATGATTGCTTACGTTTAACCAATTTTTCATGTCTTTTAAAATCCTTTTTAAGTCGTTTCTGATTATTGAACAGCCAAAGCATTATTGGTCAACTCTTTCTGCTCTAAAGCAATCACATTGTCGTGAATGGTATCTAAGATGGTGCGCATTTTTTTTAGGTCTGCGTCAGTCAATCCGTCCCAGCCTTTTTTGCGCATTTCAATAACAACAGGTCGTACTTTAGCAACCAAAGCATGACCTTTTCTGCTCAGCTTTAACTCTGTTTTTCTGCGGTCTAAGTCATCAATCATTCTGATAACTAGCGCTTTGTCTTCTAAAATGTCCACAATTCTAGTTACCGTAGGCGCATCTTTCATCACCTCAATTGATAAATCGTTTGTATAAATCTGTTTAGCAGCATCAATTGAATTGAGAATGATCCATTGATCTACTGTTATACCAAACTTATGTTTTTGGAATATTCGCTGAAGTACTTGTTTGTAGCGTTTTGCTGTGCGTTCAATCAAAAAGCCGTACAGACTATGCTCCGCGTCCATACCAATCACATGCATATTAATAGTTGGTAACTCATTTAACGCATTGCCCATTATAAAGTACCTCGTAGCTCTTGTTCGCGTTCAATGGCCTCAAATAAGGCTTTGAAATTGCCTTTCCCGAAAGATTTCGCCCCTTTTCGTTGAATTATTTCAAAGAAGACGGTTGGACGAGGTTGCACAGGACGTGTAAATATTTGCAGTAAGTAGCCTTCATCATCTCGATCAACAAGGATATTAAGTTTTTTAAGTCGTGCAAGGTCTTCATCAATACTTCCAACTCTATCTAATAAGTCATCGTAATAAATTTCGGGAACATACAAGAACTCAATTCCACGTTTTCTTAATTCCCCAACTGTTTGAATAATATCGTCGGTAGCAATAGCAATATGTTGCACACCGGGTCCTTCGTAAAAATCGAGATATTCTTCAATTTGGGATTTCTTTTTCCCATCTGCTGGCTCATTTATTGGGAATTTAATGCGCCCATTTCCGTTACTCATAACCTTTGACATCAAGGCCGTGTATTTGGTGGAAATATCTTTATCGTCGAAGGACACTAATTGGGTAAAGCCCATAGCCTGCTCGTAAAAATCTACCCAACGGTTCATCTTCCCGAGTTCGACATTTCCCACCATGTGATCTACAAATTTTAGCCCAATAGGCTCTGTCTTAAAATCAGACTCCCATTTTTCAAAACCTGGCAGAAATACGCCATTGTATTCAGATCTGTCTACAAAAAGATGAACCGTATCGCCATAAGTTTTAATAGAAGAATACACCACTTTGCCGCTTTTGTCTGCCACTTCATAAGGCTCAGCAACGGCTTCAGCTCCTCTTTTGGTAGTTTCTTCAAAAGATAAGCGGGCATCATCTACCCAAAGCGCAATATGTTTAACGCCATCACCATGCAAATCTATGTGCTTGCCTACTTCTGTGCCGCTTTTAAGTGGTGAAGTAAACACAAAGGTGATTTTATCTTGACGAATGGCAAAGGAACAAACATCTCTAGAGCCTGTTTGCAAGCCTTTTTTCGCAAGTGGCTGAAAGCCAAAAGCCGTGCGATAATAGTATGCGGCTTGTTCTGCGTTGCTTACGTAAAATTCTACGAAATCAGTACCCTTTAACGGCAGGAAATCTTGAGCGGCTGCGAATACTTTTTTTATGGGTTGGGTTGAAACAGACATATTAGAAATAGTTAAAAGAGTAAATTTATAGGAATGAGTTTAGTGCTTGTACCAAGACTGGAAATACTTCCCGTCATCTAGCTTAAGTGCGGCTTCTGTGAGCTTTAACGGACGGAAAGGGTCAATCATAACTGCGAGTTCTTCCGTGCCTTTTTTGCCAATGCTTCCCTCATAGGTTCCTGGATGAGGCCCATGCGGAATACCACCGGGATGTAGCGTTATGTGCCCTTTTTCGATGTCATTTCTGCTCATAAAATCACCATCAACATAATAGAGAACTTCATCAGAATCTATGTTTGAGTGATTGTATGGCGCAGGAATTGCCAGCGGATGATAATCATACATCCTTGGACAAAATGAGCAAACCACAAAGTTATGAGCCTCGAAGGTTTGATGCACGGGTGGCGGCTGATGAACTCTACCTGTAATTGGCTCAAAATCATGTATGGAAAAGCCATAAGGGAAATGGTAGCCATCCCAACCAACTACATCAAACGGGTGAGATGCATACACATACTCGTGCAACAAACCCTGCTTTTGGATGCGAATGGTGAAATCACCTTCTTTGTCAAATGCTTGTAGATTCTCAGGCATTTTTATGTCGCGTTCGCAATAAGGCGCATGCTCTAGAAGCTGTCCACTAGCATTTTTGTAGCGTTTCGGGAATTCGATAGGCGAAAATGATTCAATAAAAAGTAATCGATTTTGCTCGGTATCAAATTCCATTTGGTAAATGGTACCTCGTGGAATAATCAGGTAATCGCCATATTCAAAAGGTATTTCCCCAACAAAGGTCTTTAGCTTCCCGCTGCCTTCATGAATGAAAAGCAGTTCGTCCGCCTCAGCATTTTTATAGAAATAATCAGTCATAGACTTGCGAGGGGCTGCTAAACCCATGTGCAAATCACTATTCATCAACAGAACGGTTCTACTTTCTAGGAAATCGTCTTTTGGCGGCACTTTGAAGCCATGCAACCTACGAGCTATCATATTTTTTTCAACCGCAATTTTAGGCTGAATATCTTTAGGCTCGTGAATAGCTTTTACCCTTGTTGGGGGCTGTATATGATATAAGAGTGAAGAAACGCCATGAAAGCCCTCTGTGCCAAATAGTTGCTCATGATAAAGACTACCGTCTTCTTTTCTGAATTGTGTGTGACGCTTTCGAGGAATCTTCCCCAATTTATGGTAAGTGGTCATAATGGTTCTATTTATCCGTTTTAAATCGTTACAAAGCGAGGTTTCATAACCTCTTCAATAGCTAATTTAAGTGCTGTAGCGGTGATACCGGTTGTTTGTAGATTTGCCAGCTTGGTTCGTTTTAACGCATTTTCTATTACATCAGAAGTATCTTGGAAAATGTCTTTATCAATAAGCTTTTTATCTTTTTCCATTAGGAAGGCAAAAACCCTAGCCATTCCACAATTTGCAATAAAATCTGGGATAACAGCTACATGTTGATCAGCGTATTCCAAGGTTTGTCCATAGAAAATTTCTGGGTCGTTGAAAGGAACATTTGCCCCAGCTGCCATTACTTCTAGTCCACCCACTTTCAGCCTATCAAAATGATTTCTGTTTATTAAGCGAGAACCAGCAGCCGGAATAAAGACTTCAGCCCCAATATCCCAAATTTTAGCATTTGCCTGTTCAAAGTTCAATAGCTGATCAACGGTTAATCGTCGATTTACCCTATTGTTAAACAAGTCAGTAATTTCTGCAAGACCTAGTCCTTCTGCGGGAATATGTCCACCAAAGCCGTCAATTATCCCAACAATTTTAACTCCATAGCTAGCTAAATACCAAGCTGCTGCCGCGCCAACATTTCCCCATCCTTGAATAATGGCTCTTTTTTCAGAGATGTTACCACCCCAAAGTTGATAATAGTGACGAATGGATTCTGCTACACCAAAGCCTGTAATCATCTCGGCTATATCATATCTGCGTTCGATAGATGGGGTATATTTAGCGTCTGTAATAGATAATGCCACGCCTTGACGAAGTTGACTCAATTTATGAATGAGATCTCGATCGTTGTAAGCAAAGTGGCCACGAACAATCCCCTCTTGTGGATGCCAAAGTCCGTGCTCTTCCAACATAGGAACCACTTCGGTATTTTTATCCACATTCATGTCGCCACCGGTACCGTAGTAATTTTTTAAAAGGGGAACAACAGCTTTAAACCAGCGCTTTAGCACACCGTGTTTTCTAGGATCTTGTGGGTCAAAATCGATACCTGATTTGGCGCCGCCAATTGCTGGCCCAGAAATAGTGAATTTCACTTCCATGGTTTTGGCTAACGAAACTACTTCGTTTCTGTTTAGCCCTTTACGCATGCGAGTTCCGCCACCAGAAGCCCCACCACGCAACGAATTAATAACTAGCCAGCCTTTGGCCTCTGATTCTGCATCATGCCATTCAAAAACAATTTCTGGAGGTTTTTGCTCAAACTCATTTAGTAAATCTTTCATAAAACGAACGGACTTTTCAGTTGTAAACATCAATAGTTAGTATAACAACTAAATAGGCAGTCTTTGAGACAGAATCAAGTACTGTAAGCGGTTTTTTATGCTTTAATGGAAGATTTATTCATTAATGCCTTCTGAACAAACGAAGCTGCCTTTTGCAATTTTTGTTCGTCAATTCCCAAATCTTTAATACCAACTGATTTAGCCCAGTTAACCACCAGTTGTGTGTCAACATTTCCTGTAGCACTTCTTGCAAATGGGCAACCACCAATACCAGCTGTACTTGAATCAAAGATTCTGATTCCCATTTTATAGGCTTTATCAATATTGGCAATAGCATGGCCATACGTATCATGATAATGCATGGCTATATGTGCTAAATCTATTCCCTGACTTTTTAATGCGCGTAAAAGTGCTTCGGTATCTTCTGGCTTACCCACTGCTGTTGTATCGCCAAGGCTGACTTCATAGCAACCCATTGCCAATAATTTTTGGCTAAGAGTTGCGACATAATTGGAATCTATATTTTCCCCATCTACGCCTTTAAAAATGGTAGATAGATAACCTCTGACCTTTATGCCGTTTTCTAGCGCTTCATCTACCACTTCTTTTATAGCTGTAAACGATTCTTCAATAGTTTTACGAATATTTGCCATTGAGAATGCTTCTGAAGCGGCTAAAAATATGGCGATATGCTTGACTCCATGCTCTTTTGCAATAGACAGTCCTTTTGTGTTAGGCACTAAATAACTTAAATCTGCGATAGAAGGATTAGCTAAATAATGCGCCGCAATTTGGTCACTTCCCAGCATTTGAGGAACGGCTTTTGGGTGTACAAAGCTACCGGCCTCAATCCATTGCAATCGCGCATCAGCCAATAAATCGATGAATTTGATGCGATCTTCTACCGAAAGATGGACTTTCTCGTTCTGTAGTCCATCTCTTGCCGCTACTTCAACTATTTTGATAGAATTTGCGCTCATTTTTTATGCTATCTCGTCATTTTCGGCTTCAATCGCCATTTTCACTAAAACATCGCCTTGCTGTACTTGAGAACCGGCTTCAACCATAACCTTTTCCACTATCGAATCTTCTTGAGCTTTAATGTCGATTTGTAGTTTCATTGCTTCCAAAACAATTAGCCTTTGCCCAGCAGTAACAGCATCTCCGGCTTTTACCAAAACTTCAACAATTTTAGCGGTCATTGGCGCCTCATAACCTGCTGAATTATTGGCGTCATCTTTGGCGTTACTTAAGGCTTTTACTTCAACCTCATGCCCAGATAAGGCCATTCTAAATAGTTGATTTTTAGCTTTTTGTTGTACATCAACCACTATTTGCGTCGGCGAATTTTCGCCAATTTGCACCAATAACCAAAGTTTAGCGCCAAGCTGCTTGATCAATTGTACGGAGACTTTCTCTTTCTCATTGGTGAAATAAACTGTATTGGCTGTTTTTTGAACGTGGTCAAAACTGATTAACTCATCATTTACTTTAAAATTGTTAAACATTTCTGAAGCCTCCAATTGCTGTTTTTTGCCAAGAGCTATTAAATGCTGGTGTTACAGTTTCGTTTTCAGCTTGGGAGGAAAACTTCTGAGAACTTCCTGATTTAAAAAAGACGGTTGCTGCAATTAGAGCCATTTGCTCTTCTTCCGTTACGGTAGCCCATTCAAATAAATCGGTTCTTTCAGCCAAGAAATGCGTGGTGGCAGCTTGGCTTCTAAAGGCTTCATCTTCCACTATGCGTTTTAATAGATGAATATTTGTAGGAAAACCTGAAACCGATAAGTGATCAATATAAGCGGCTGCTAAATTCAGACAGTCATTTCTATCCATCCCGTAAAAAATAAGTTTAGCAATCATTGGATCAAAACGATTGGTAACCTCTTCGCCTTCTGCGTAACCGGTATCTATGCGCACATTGGGCCAAGCGGGGAAATAGAAATGAGTTAATTTGCCAGAAGTGGGTAAGAAGTTATGCTGAGGATCTTCGGCATATAAGCGCAACTCAAGAGCATGACCTCTAGCTTTTATTGCATTTTGATCAAGTCTTAGCGCTTTGCCTTCTGCCACATCAATTTGTAGAGAAACCAAATCGAGACCTGTTACCAGTTCTGAAACTGGATGTTCAACCTGCAATCGCGTATTCATTTCTAGGAAAAACACCTTTTGATCTTTATCCATAATGAATTCTATTGTTCCCGCATTTATGTAGCCTACTTCTTTGCATAGAGCTATTGCTGTGCTAAATAGTACCTCTTTAGCATCTTCTGACAAACCAAAAGCGGGTGATTCTTCCACTACTTTTTGATGCCTACGCTGCACTGAACAATCTCGCTCTAGTAGATGCAATACATTACCATGTGCATCGCCTATTACTTGCACTTCAATATGTCTTGGCTCAACTAGGTATTTTTCAACCAGCACTTCGTCGTGTCCAAATGCGGCTTTTGCCTCAGCCGCGGCTTGTCGAAGGCCGTTTTCAAATTCTTTGGGCTCGTGCACAATTCTCATGCCTTTACCACCGCCGCCAGCTGTTGCTTTTATTAGCACGGGGAAACCCAGTTCATGCGCTTTTTCTAAGGCTTGTGACGTAGAAAACTGCGCAGGACTAAAGCCAGGAACAAGCGGAACTCCAGCTTTTTCTGCTACATCTCGTGCGCGTTTTTTATCACCCATTAGGTCAATAACATCCGCTGTTGGACCAATAAATATCAGAGCAGCATCAGATACAGCTCTTGCAAAGGTCGCATTTTCCGACAAAAAGCCGTAACCAGGATGAATAGCATCGCAATTCAGTTGTTTAGCTATCTCAATTATTTTAGCAGCATTCAAATAGGTATCGCTCAGCTCTTCCCCTTCCAATAAAACAATCTCATCTGCTTCTAAAACATGGGGTAGATTTTCTTCCCCTGCCGTAAACAAGCCCACCGTTTGAATACCCCGTTTCTTACACGTTTTAATGATTCGAGCGGCTATTTCTGCTCTGTTTGCTATCAATATTTTCTGGATCGGCTGCTTCATGAATTAATTATCCATCCAATTTGGACTACGTTTTTCGAGTAATGCTTGCATGCCTTCTTGCGCTTCGTTACTAATTCTACGCTCAGAAATCACTTTAACAGTATATTCAATTAAATCTTCTCTATGTACCTTTCTATTGAGCCTAACCACCTCTTTTACGAACTTCTTGGCCATTTGAGCGGCTTCAGGAGCTGCTTTTAGGAACGAACTAACCATTCTTTTACGAGCATTTTCCACTGAGATAGGATCTGCTTCAACAGTTTCATGCACTAAATTCATACGCAGTGCGTGATCTGCACCAAACTTTGAGCCAGATATAAAGTAAGCACGCGCGTTAGACTCGCCAATTTTATTGATCACATAAGGTGCAATCACAGCGGGTACCAAGCCTAAGCGAGTTTCGGTAAAGCCAAACTTCGTTTTGGTATTACAGAGAACATAATCGCAAACAGCAAGTAAGCCCATTCCACCACCCAGTACATTGCCATGGCAGTAAGCAATAAGCGGTTTGCTGCAATCGTACATAGCCAGATACATATTGGCCATTTTATGGCTATCTGTCATATTTTCTTCAAGAGAAAAGTCCTTCATAGACTTCATCCAATTTAGGTCAGCACCTGCGCTGAAAGAGTTCCCCGCCCCTGCTAAGGATATAAGTCTTACTTGATCATTATCCTCTAGTTTTAGGAAGCAATCGGTCATTTCTTCAATAAGTGCCAAGTTGAATGCGTTGTGCAAGCTTGGTCTATTTAAAGTCAGTTCAGCATGTCCATTATCATGAATGGTACACAATAAGTTTTGGTAGTTCATCAGGTAAATAAAGGGTTTATTCGGGTTACATTCTAAAAATTCCAAAATCGGTATTTTTTCTTGGTGCGTTGGTTGCGGCACTTAAAGCTAGGCCAAGTACTTGTCTAGTTTGGTTTGGCGCAATGATACCGTCATCCCATAATCTAGCGGTAGAATAGTAGGCTGAGCTCTCTTTTTGATACTTTGCTAAAATAGTATTTCGCAGTTCTTCTCTTTCTGCATCAGTTACGTTTCTGGCCACGTCTGTTAGCACACCAGCGGCTTGTTCGCCACCCATAACTGAAATCCTAGCATTAGGCCACATCCATAAAAAGCGTGGACTGAAAGCACGGCCACACATTCCATAATTCCCAGCGCCATAAGATCCACCAATAACTATAGTGTATTTTGGAACGGCGGCATTTGAAACGGCCATTACCATTTTTGCGCCATTTTTGGCAATTCCACCCGCTTCATAGCGTTTTCCCACCATAAAGCCGGTTATATTTTGTAAGAATATTAGGGGAATGTGACGTTTTGCGCACATTTCGATAAAGTGGGTACCTTTTAGAGCAGACTCAGAAAATAAAATCCCATTATTGGCTACAATACCTACGGCTTGTCCATAAATATGCGAAAAACCCGTTATCAAGGTTTCCCCATAGTTCTTTTTAAACTCATGGAAAGCAGAGCCATCAACAATTCTAGCTATAATTTCACGTACATCAAATGGGGTTTTGGTAGTGTCTTTGGGAAGAATGCCAAAGAGTTCTTCGGCATCGTATAACGGTTCTTCGTAATTCTTTTGTGTAGGGCTTTGCTTGCGCTCGTGATTTAGGTTTTCAATGATATCACGCACTATCCTCAAAGCTTCTTGCTCGGTTTTAGCGTAATGATCTGCCACGCCAGACTCTCTTGTGTGAACCTTTGCGCCACCCAAATCGTCAGCTGTAACCTCTTCTCCTGTAGCAGCTTTAACCAAAGGCGGGCCCGCTAAAAAAATGGTTCCATTGCCTTCAACAATAACCGATTCATCTGACATTGCAGGAATGTAAGCCCCGCCAGCTGTACAAGAGCCCAAGACAGCGGCTACTTGCGGAATTCCCTTAGCCGACATTTGTGCTTGATTGAAAAAAATGCGGCCGAAGTGTTCTTTATCTGGGAAAACTTCATCTTGCATAGGTAAAAATGCACCACCAGAATCGACTAAATAAATACACGGCAGGCCATTTTCTTCAGCAATTTCTTGAGCTCGTAAATGCTTTTTTACCGTCATCGGGAAGTAGGTTCCTCCTTTTACAGTGGCGTCGTTTGCTACGAACATACATTCAACACCGTGAACTAATCCAATACCCGTGATTATACCAGCAGAAGGAATATCAGTGCCGTACATATCATCTGCGGCCAATGAGCTCAGCTCTAAAAATGGAGAATCTTCATCCATTATTGCCTCAATACGCTCTCGGGCAAGCATTTTGTCACGACTGCGGTGTTTAGCAACAGCATTTTTGCTACCACCTTGTTTAACCAATTCGTGTTTTTCTTTGAGTTCTTCTAGTAGCCCTTTGTGAAAGGCCTCATTCTCTTTAAAAAGAGAATCTGATGATTGGATGGAAGTATGTAGTATCTGCATAAGCGAGTTAGTGACTATTGACGGCAGATAAAATAGGAAAGCGCTTTTTTGCATCAAACAAAAACATAGACAAAAAAAAGGCGCCCGAAGGCGCCCGTACCGAATCGATCGTAATGATCTGTAACGAATGTATTGCTTGTCATTTGTATTAAATATGGCCATTAACAACTGCATAAATTCTTTAACGAGCTTTTACAGCTCATGTAAAAGCTCGTATTTCAGCTTAAGTAATTTCTGATGTTAGCCGACATTTTTGTTCACTCATCGAATTTTTGACGCTATTCATCGAAAAATCACCCACAAAAAGTCTAAAAGGTGCTTTATTTGTTTAAATAAAAATTTAGACAACCACTGCAATGACATTTTCAATTCAGACTAACGACCTAGATTCACTTATCGAAACAGGATTCTTCCTGAATATTTGTTCTTCATACTCTGCTAATGACATCAATGCAATTAACGTGGTTTGTAAGACAAATACGAAGTCTAAGCTACTTAGCAACTCACCTAAAACTGGTAATGGTCATAGACTTATGAGTAGCTACCAACGATTATCTTCAAAAGTTAATCTAACTTTTGTTACAAATTCAACAAATTTCGATAAGCAGCTCAATTATGCTGACAAATCTGCAAAATCTGTCGCTTGAAAATATTATTTTTTCTTGAAGCAAAGAATTTCCTTGAAGAATGCAATAGAGACAAAAGAACTTATGTACTGATACACGCAGAGAATTGTAAGTCGGTCTTTGTAAATAATAGGATGATTTATGGGCAGCTTCGTTTGGGTAAAAATGTTATAATCAAAGACATTCACCCATAAAGAAGCTGACCCATGAATTGCCTAATCGTAGATGATGACTTTGCCTCAAGAGAAATTGTATCTCAGTTGCTTAGTTATAGGAAAGATGTTGAAATCATTGCTCAATCAGAATCTGCTTACGAAGCAATAGAAGCTCTCAAAGATGAAGCTATAGATTTGATTATCCTCGACATTGATATGCCTGGGATGAGTGGCATAGAAATGATGCAAACCCTGCGTAACCCTCCGATGATAATTTTAGTAACAGGCAATAAGAACTATGCCTTAGACGCTTACCAACACCAAGTACTAGACTATATTGTTAAACCTGTCGATAAAAATCGATTTTTATCAGCTGTAGATGTGGCTTTGGAAAAATACCAGAATGAACAGCCACTGGTATCAGGTGATTTCCTATTTGTTAAAAAAGATGGTGTTTTTCACAAAGTTTTTCACAGAGATATAATCAATATTGAAGCGATGTCTGATTATATCTGTATTTATACCTCAGATAAAAAATATTTAACCCTATCTACCATGCATAGCGTTGAAAAAAGATTACCTGTTGCCAAGTTTATACGTATTCATCGCTCACATATAATTAACATACTACATGTAGACTCTATTGAAGACGGCACAGCTAATATGGGAACTAAAATGCTGCCCATAGGCAAATCATATAAGCAGCGTTTATTTAAAACTATTAATGTTATTTGATACTTTGCGATATGTCTAATTTAGCTAACGAAAATACTAGCCTTTCTCTCGATTTATCCTATTTATTAGAAGTAGGAAACAACAATTTAGCATTTGTAGAAAAGATGCTCACCCATTTTAAGTCAGATATTCCAAGCCTTTTAGCTGATTTAAAAGAGTCTATTATATTGAAAGAAGCTACAGAAGTAAAGCTAAAAGCACATAAAGCCAAATCTGTGGCGGGCTATTTGAATGATCAAATATTACATAGCTTAATGCAAGAAATAGAAGAAGATGGTGCAAAAGACAGAATAGGGAAATCAACAAACCTCAAATTTGAAATAGCCTCGTTGCATTTTTTAAAACTCTGTGCAGAAATTGAAGCGTACTTAGAAATAACGGATAACGGATAGCGGATAGCGGATAGCGGATAGCGGATAGCGGATAGCGGATAGCGGATAGCGGATAGCGGATAGCGGATAGCGGATAGCGGATAGCGGATAGCGGAT
>Ga0306871_1000004_pt1 | contig 125541 bp, 152 predicted proteins | sample AntRauMeHopE1497_FD_190447 | JGI IMG/M metagenome (GOLD analysis project Ga0306871, IMG submission 190447) | Saline lake microbial communities from Rauer Islands, Antarctica - Metagenome Hop E1 #497 (v2) (version 2) | ecosystem: Environmental > Aquatic > Non-marine Saline and Alkaline > Saline... | reverse complement strand
GTTACTGCAAACTTTTGAACACTGGACGCATACCAAAATGAAAGAGTTGCGTGGCCTAATAGCCAAAGCCGAAACAAAAGGGGGACACAATGAGTGAGAAATTAACCACCGACCAGGTAAAGGAAAGTTTTGCTAGCTGGATGGCCCTCACACACAACCAAGACGAGCTGGTGACTAACCGAAAGTTTAATGCGTGGCTTAAGGATATCAAAGCCGAAGCGCGTAAAAAAGGACGAGGCGAAAGCAGTCCGCTAGATAAGGGGACTTGGAGCTACCGATGAGTGAGCGTCGAGCATACAACGAAGGGTACGACCACGGTGTAGAGGAAGGCATTATGCGTATGAGGCGCATGAAGCATTACAACCGCCCCGTCAAATATCACCCCGTGTGGGGCTGGGTGTTAGTGGCAATCGTGTTATCGACGTGTATGGCTATCCTCACCCTGGTGCCCTTCCCTGGATTAGGCACACCGTGAGCGAAGCACAAGTAGAAAATAAGATTGTACTTTCCTACGGTGAAGAGATGGTCGCGATAGACCGTCACCGAATTGTCGCAGCTTTGATGAAAGAGTCTTCAGTAGACGAGCATGGCGAAGTGTATGTGTCCGAGTTGCTATTCCGTCTAGCCGAGATTGTTTGGGACAAAGCGTAAATGATAAACGACAAGGAGATACAGTGAGCAGGTTTAAAAACTTTGACGGCGAGAGCGGTCCTCGTGAAGCGGTAGAGTTGACAGTCAATGGGGTGCGAGTAACCACCGCGTCTTATGCAAATACCGAGAAAATGATTATGCTTCGCCAGAAGAATCAAAAGTTCTTGGCACCTTGGACAGCCCGCCCAAAAAACTCTTCGCACGAAAACTACGTTTTTGAGGTGTATGCGCAGGGCATCCTTGTTGGACAAATCGTTCTGTGGGGCTTCCAGCGCGATGAAGGTATGCCAGACACTTGCTCAATTAGTTATTGGGTGGATGAAGACAACAATGGCAAAGGTATTGCTACCAACGCAGTTGCGCTCACGGCTAGTCATGTTTTCGAGTCCCTGGGGATTCAAATACTTGAAGCACCGATTCAGCCCCACAATTCAGCATCTATTAAAGTTGTTTCTAAGCTTAATTTTAGAAAAACAAAAACAATTGTAAATTATCTAGAAGTCGATGGCAAAGCGCGTAACCACGAAATCTATGAACTGACACCCCAATCATCTGTTCTTAACGGTTTTATAATGGAAAGACACAATCCATAAAAAGTTAGGAACACATATGTCGACTGTAGTTTGGCCCCTTGACGGGGTCTATGGTAAGAATTTTAGAACATCCTCTAGTTTTGGTTGGCGCACACACCCAATCACTAAAAATCGTAAGCACCACAACGGTGAAGACCTGGTGGGGCAGAAGTACGTCAAAGCTATTGCTGGTGGAACAGTTATCAAGGCTCGCGCATCGGGGCTGAAAAAGTCCAACGGAGAGCCAGCTGGCTACGGATATTTTGTAGTTGTTCGTCACATGATTGATGGCGTCTACTACACCTCTTTATACGCGCACCTCAAGAAGGGCTCCTTCCAAGTAAAGAAGGGCGACAAGATTAAGGCAGGAAAGATTCTTGCAGAAATGGGGACAACTGGTAGCAGTACTGGCGTCCACCTTCACCTTGAAATTTGGATGGGCAAGGTAAATGGCTGGTCCGCTGATGGTTCTGGGTTCGTGGACCCCATCCCCTTTATCAAGGCACACATTGATAAGGATGCTGTTATTCGAGTTGCAAAGCTCCCCACCCCCCAATCGCCTAAGAGGTTCTCCGCTCCCGCGTCAAAGCCGAAGTACACAGACGCTATGTCTATTGGCGATGCCGACAGAGGCGAAGATGTTGCCTATTTGCAAAAGTTCTTGGGCATCGCTGTTGACGGAATCTTTGGTCCTCAGACCCACAGGGCAGTCCTTGCGCTTCAGAGAAAACACACGGACCTCATTGCTGATGGTGTAGTTGGGCCAGTCACTTGGAGTTTTGTCAACAATTCCCCTGCCAAAAAGCCAGTGGCAAAGCCAAAGCCTAAGCCTAAGCCTGCACCAGCACCAGCACCAGCACCTAAGAAGCTCCTTAAAAAGGTCTCTCTTAGTGGGTGGCTTAAGAGGGGCTCAAGGGGAGACGACGTTGCGTACCTACAGCAGGAATTGGGTATCAAAGCAGACGGCATCTTTGGTCCACAGACTGATAAAGCAGTTCGCGCTTTCCAGAAGTTGAAAAAAATAAAGGTTGATGGTATAGTTGGCCCTGTGACCTGGGGTAAGCTCTAGCCACAGATGGGCCTAGGCTCATAACCTCCTTTGTTGAGAAGCGGCTCTGTCAGAAATGACAGGGCCGTTTTCTTTATACAATAGACAGATGCCCACTTACGAATACAAATGCGAAAACGCTCACGACTACTCTGAGACGCGCTCGATGCAAGACACCAGTAATGTGGAAACATGTCCACTATGTCGGACCAAGCTCACTCGGATTTTTAATGCACCCCCCATCACATTCACTGGTAGAGGCTTCAACTCTTCGAAGGGGTAGAAATGTACCTACATCCAATTAACTTGGCAATGTTGCTTCTTATCACGTTTATGGTCATTGGAGGCTTTGCGTCCCTGGCTTTAGATAAATATTTGGCAGACCGCAAGAGTTCACATGGTAAAGATGAAGTTCATGGACTCTACTGGAGCGGGGACCTCACTGTTATCTCTCATCACAAAAAATGCTCCCAGTGCGAAAACATTCGAACCGAGAAGATGGTAAAGAATTCTGATGAACAGCTTCCCTGAACTAGTCGAGCTCAAGGATGGAGACTTTTCGGTTGTTCTTCCTAGTTTCAAGTCTTACCCTCTAGCAGAGAGCGGTCAAGTGGCGATATCCTACTATGAAGGAGACCTTCAAGGAGCCTTCAATCACGCGGCGATGATGATGCTAGGCGCTCTTCCTGTAGATAAACGCGATGATTTTATGGAGCTCAGTGACTTGTCGAAAAAGGTTATCATTGGCAATTGGATAGCCACCTAAAACAGGAGCAGTTTGCCTTTTATATAGGGGGCTTCAGGCCTAGACGGGTCTCCCTTTTTGGCTAGCTAGCGATAATTTTTACCCCTACAATTGAACTCCGACTCTCAGAAGGTCGTGACCATTTCCGCTAAAACTTTCTAGGAGAATCAATGATTGATGTAACTGTTTATTCAACCCCCAACTGCGTCCAGTGCTTGACAACTAAGCGAATGATGGACAAGCACGGCATCAAGTATTCAGAGGTCGACTTGATTGAGCACCCAGAAAAGCTGGCAGAGTTTATGGAGCAGGGATTCACCCAAGCTCCTATTGTTACCACCGACATCAAGACTTGGTCTGGCTTCCGCTTCGAAAAGATTGAGTCTCTAGCAAAGCACATTTCAAGTGACAGGGTTCGCGAAGCAGTTACAGAAATCTCAGCAGCGTAGTAAGCTTATAGAGCTACCTAAACAGATAGCATAAATCAAAACAAAATACTTCGAAATTATCGTCCGAGTGTCTTACTTGATTGAGGAAAACTCCCCCTCTCCAGATGGGGAGTTTTTTCATGCCCAAAGTAGTCAACAATTTAGATTGACTTTTAAGAAGTTTTCAAGTAGCATCACCTTGTCGCACAATCGTGAGACATAAAATCGAAAATACGCCTACTACGTCTTTCGGTGAAAAGCTCCCTTCCGCAAGGTAGGGGGCTTTTCTTTTGTGTAGAGTAGAGACATGGCCCAACAAATTTATTACCTAATTGCTTACGATGTTGACACAAAGAAGTGGATGAGCGCCGACCACGTGCTTGGCCTTCTTACAGAAGAGGGTCCTCTTTACAGCTCAACCGACGACCACAATCCTGGCGTTTGGTCTCAGATTGAAAACCCAGAACTTATTGACCAGGACTTCGACAACACGGTGTTGCTCACCGAGTTCTTGAGGCAAGTCAACGAATAGATTCCTTACCCGACAATAGGAAGGCAGGGGGTCGAGAAATCGGCCCCCTGTTCCTTTACCTATTTCTTGTGAAATCCAACTCTCGAACATTGCTGGAGAAAGTGTACTGGGCAGCTTCTTCTTCCGTGAGCTCTATCAGACTGTAGTGACCAAGAACTGGCATTGGGTCCACATTCTCTCCGTCGATAATCAATTCAAAATGGAGATGGGGGCCAGTGGAAATTCCAGTGCTTCCAACTTTTCCTAGGACTGCCCCAGTTTTAACCACAGCCCCGACGTAGACGTCAGCAGGCATTGAGTTGCTCTGCATGTGCGCGTAAAGGGTGACCCACTGCTGAACCTTTCCATCAGCCCCCTTAACGTAATGCATGACTTCAATTCGATTTCCATATCCGCCATCCCACCCAGCTTTGGTGACAATACCTTGATACACAGAGAAGACTTTGGTCCCAGCTCCAGGTACGAAGTCCACACCTTGATGGTCTGAGCTGCATCCATCACACGGGGCGGTTCTCCAACCAAAGTCACTGCTAATGGCAACTGTTTCGACAGGCCACACAGTCTCGGCGATTTTTAGATAGACCAGCTTTTTTGTGTTTTCTGAGTTGTTAATTCCGTTACCGTTTGGGTCTCCCTCAAATTCATCAACCTTGACAATTTCAGCAGGAGCTCCAGAGTTACTGAGTAGAGGTGTGGTTTCGATGATATCCGAGAGTCCCACGGCGGGGCCCCCAACTCCTCCAGCGAGGGAGAGGTAGGCATTTTTACTAATTTCTGTTCCGTCATCTAAAACCACGACACCCCCCTGGGCAGCCATTAGTTTTTTGTTTGTATCTACGTACATAGCCATTGGTGTAATCATCGAAAATATGATGACATATCCGCTTAGTCCTTTATTAGACATAAAGTAGCCTCGTTTCGTCCTTATAGTTTAGCGTACTAGTATAATAAACATCTACCCTACAGCACCTTTTTGCTCAAGTCAAACCGAAAAGCAGTTTTATTATTTACACTCTCGCACACTTGTGCCGATGCGCTCGCATCCCTGTACCTGTAACGTTTTTACCTACAGGGAAGGTGCGGTACTATTAACTTCTAGCGCTCTTTTAGGGGCGTTTTTTCTTCCCTCACCCATTCTGCTCGACTTTGTCGCGCTTTATACCCTTTGGAGACTCATTATGAATGAAGACGTTGTTGACGGCTACGCTTGCCCCGTAGACCCCATGGAAGCCCTTATGTGCGAAAGTTGCCAATAATGGGAATCCTTGGTAAGTCTTTAGAAGATGGCTTGCTCCTCAAGCCCGTGAAATACCAGTGGGCAATGGACCTCTACGACCAGGCTGTAGCAAACACCTGGTTCCCCAACGAAATTCAGCTGGGCGAAGACATCGCAGACTTCAAGAAGATGACGGATGAAGAACGTCACGCCATCACCTTCTTGATGAGCTACTTCAACCCCAGCGAACTGCTGGTCAATAAAGCGATTGCGATGGGTGTTTATCCCTACGTTAACGCCGCTGAGGCGCACCTCTTTATTGCCAAGCAAATGTGGGAAGAAGCCAACCACTGCATGAGCTTCGAGTACGTGCTCGAAACGTTCCCCATTGATAGAGAGACTATCTATGGGCAGCACACCACGGAGCCTACGATTATTGCGAAAGAGGCCTTCACATCTAAGTACATCAAGCGCATGCTTGAGTCGGACCTTGACATCGAGACCACCGAAGGCAAGCAGGATTTCGTTCGTAACTTGGTTGCGTACAACATCATCCTTGAGGGCACCTGGTTCTACTCGGGCTTCTTGGTTGCGCTTTCCTTCCGTCAGCGGAACCTGCTGCGCAACTTCGGCTCTCTCATCGATTGGGTCGTGCGCGATGAGAGCTTGCACTTGAAGTTTGGGATGAACTTGATTCTCACCGTTCTTGAGGAGAACCCTGAGATTTGTACCGAGGACTTCGTGGCTGAGGTTACAAAGATGATTACCGATTCGGTTGAGCTTGAGTGCGAATATAACGAAGCCATGTTCCCCAAAGGAATCCTTGGCCTCAACGCAAAGTACGTAAACCAGTATGTTCAGTACCTTGCGGACCGTCGTTTGGAAGAGCTCGGACTTGAGGCACACTACAACGTGGCTAACCCCGCTAAGTGGATGGCCACGGCCAATGACACTCTGCAGCTGGTGAACTTCTTTGAGTCCACCAACACGTCCTACGAAGTTAATGGTGCAACTAAGTAATTAGTTCTATAGTTGTTTATAGAGAAAGACCGTCAAGTTTCTTGGTTTCTTGGCGGTCTTTCTCGTTTCTGCAGATGCTCTTGGGCATTAGACTTTGTTAGCGATAGGCTCTTTATCTAACTACACACCAGACCATAGCTTTGCCCCCTTAACTCAGTTGGCCAGAGTGCCACTCTTGTAAAGTGGAAGTCGTCAGTTCGAATCTGACAGGGGGCTCGATTGGCCACTAGCTCAACGGCAGAGCAGGGAGCTGTTAACTCCAAGGTTTCTGGTTCGAATCCAGAGTGGCCAGCTTTATCTTCTAGTGCTATGATGGCTCCTATAGAGGAGTAGCAAATGACAAAAGGACCAATGATGACTCTAGAGGAGGCATCTCGCTATGGCGATATCTCAATGCATAAGCTAAAAAGATATATAAAAAACGGTTGGCTTGTAACTCACGGCCCGTTTAATCTTGTGTATTACCGAGACGTGCTCAGGGCAGCTTGGACAGCCGAAGAGTACTTCAAAACCGTCGCTGGAAAAGCAAACCCCAATTATGGGAAAAAGAAACCTTCAAAGTATTCCTAAGAAATAAGGAGTTGTGAAATTGTGGCTAATCTATACATAGGATTAGACGGAGAGATGTCCTCCAGTGAGCTCGCTGAAGGTGGCAAGCTTATTCAAATTGGAGTATCCACTGAAGAGGGCCTTAGCTTTTCTTACACTATGAATCCTGGTGAGTGTCAATGGTCCGAGGTAGCTTTTGGTGTGCATGGCATAACTCTTGAGTCCCTGCAACTCTGCCCTCCCCCCTCCGAGATTGACGAGGATTTGTACGAAGACTTGTTGATTATGGGCGCTGACCCCAGGCACAGGGGCAGAACTATCCCTGTTGGCTTCAACGTTGGCGCATTTGACATGCCATTTGTGAAAGACTCTCTGCCTAAAACCTATTCACTCTTCTCAAGAAGAACCGTTGACCTAAACGCGCTTTGTTTTGCCTTAGATTACTCGCTTGATAACGGCATGCCAATGAAAGCAGAAACCTGGAAAAAAAGAGCCAAGGCTTACGCTATTGAGAAGATAGGTACGGAGAACCAGCACGATGCTGGTTGGGACTCTCTGATGCACATTTACTGTTTTGAGTATCTAAGGGGCGTTATGGGAAACAAGAGAAGGAGTCAAGGTGCCACTACACGTCCAGATTAGATTAAACAGACAGCTACTCAGCGAGGTACACATAACCAGAGTAGAGGGTGGAACCTCACCTAGTAATGTGAATACCTACATCGCTACTACTGGTGAAGAGCCTTTGTGGCTAGAGGGCTACGAAGAGCATGGTGTAAAATTTAAACATCGCTATGGTGATGGTGCAGAAGTTTGCGTTAGGAAAGCACTTGAAGCACTTGAACCATCTATAAAAACATAAAAGCCAGCATCCGTAAAAACATGGAAATGAGGTCAAGATGATTAAGTTTAGAAGCTACAGAGACTCTAGCTCTTTGGGTACCGACTATGTATTCGGCATCAACCTGTACGACATGAAGACCCAGCCAACTCTGGACATTATTATTGGCAAGAGGGTGTTTGTGTTTTTTATTGCAAGAAAAAGCCGTGATAGTTAAAACTGAGTCTGGAACTGTTTACGACTTAAGCAACGGCTTTTGTGTACGTAACGGGCAGTTTGAGTTCAAGTTCTGGTGGAGCTACTGCTTTGAAGAAGTCGAGGGGATGGGGTTTGATGAAATTCCCTCCCCCTTTGATGATAAAGATGCCGACAAGAGGCTCCCACTTCAAGTAGGGAAGCGCATGTATCTCGGCGGCAAAGACGGCTGGATGGTATCAACAAAGATACTCTCAATACGGGAAGGCTTACCAAATGAGTGACAAGTCAGAGAATGAGAGCTACTTTCACTACATGAACGGCTTTCAGTCGGGAGTGAAAGTAGAGAGGGAGCGCATACTAGAAGCGCTCCGAGCCAAGGCAGCCACTAGAACAGTCTTCGAAACACTGGCAGCACCGTTTTACATAGATGAGCTAGAGGCAGCAATCATGGAGGGACAAGATGACTAAGCAACCGTTCGGAAATCCCGAACAGTTCAAGTTGTACAAGATGTACAAGTCAGCAAAATGTCACACTAAACGCCGATTTGTCACGCATACTTTGCACCTAAATACCACTTATGTCAAAACTATAACGTTTTCGGTATAGTTTTGGCATCCGTAAAAACATAAAAGCTAGCATACGTAAAAACATGGAGGTGATGACTAGATGACTGAAAAAGACAGAGACCTATCTTGGAGTTTGGGTGACGATTCCGACTGTGATACTTGCGGTGGCTCATGGAACGAGGCTCAGTTTATGCCAGACTTTCACGATGATAACAAGTGGGAGTTTACATACGGGGTCGGTTGCTATGGAGGCAGAAGCGTCTCTCACGACACAGAAAACCGTGAGCAAGAGCTAAACGAAATCTTCGAAGACTTGTCTGACTTTTCAGGTTGGAGCAAAGAAGACGAAACCACTGTACGCAACATGATTGTAGATTGCGATAATGACTGAGCAAGAGAGCTACGGCAAGTTAGCGAAAGACCCCGAGTATTTAGGCGTAGCCAGAACCAAACGCAAAGCCAGGCTTTGGTGGCACAAGCAACAAGAGAACATGCCACAACGTTTAGAAGATTACACAAACGGGGTGCTGGCGGAGCGTGAGCGCATCCTGGAAATACTGGAAGCAGACCGTTGTGAGGACGGCGGATGCCTCCAGTGCGACTCTACTGACTTTCACATTGAGGTAATCAAAAAAGGCGATAATCCTTCTGCTTGGGAAGCTCCCTTTGAGAAGAGGCAAGATGACTGAGCAAGAGGGCTATAAAAAGCTGCCCAAAGACCTTGAGTATCTATACATAGCTGAAACCAAACGCAAACCTAGGATTTGGTTTCATAAGCACAAAGAGAACTCCCCACAACGTTTAGAGGACTATAACTCTGGGGTCATGGCAGAGCGTGGAAGAATTGTCGACCTCATTCGCGCTGAATACAGCGACCCCGAGTTCAATGAGCTAGGCAGCTTTGAGTTTACAGAAGACATTATAGATTTGATAATGGAAGCAGATGAATGAGCTACTCAAGGTTTGGTAGCGACAGCGACACCTATATCTACGAACACGCAGGCGGGTTTATAGAGTGCTGTGGGTGCGGACTTCCCCCCGCGGAAGGCAACGAAGTGCTAGGACTTACAAGACTAAACACAGCTCGCGAAGCTTTAGAGCATGCTCAAAAGCATTTAGATGCGGGGGACATGGTTCCAGATAGGGTCTTCATAAGTATTAGAAAAGAGTATTCAGACCTAGATAAGCAGATAGAGCCGTACGTTGAGGACCCCGTAGTGCGAGATGCTCGAAGGGCAAGAATGCGGGAACTCTATCCCTCACCTGGTTCAGAGCTAAATACTGGCGAGTAACTCATGCTTTTAAAAAACCACAGAAGCACAGAGTACTTTTATTAGATTGATTACGATAGACTTTTCTCATGCGTAACCCTCAACCAAAAAACGCCCCAACTGTAAAACAGCTTGGCGGGAGTGTTGTTGACCTGCTCAGGAACGTCGAGCGCACGCGACCAAATTGGTCGGCCTTCAACCCGTCTATCGGGTATCAAAATAAGAAGGGCATGGCAGTTGTCATTCGCTCTAGCAACTACATAATTAATAGCTCCAAGTCCTATCAAATTTTAGAAGGGGACTCTTTTAAGTCTCAAGTTTGGTTTTCAGAGCTAGACAACAACTTAAAACTACGAAACCTCCGCAAGATTGACTTCGACGGCCTAGATTCTGAGTTCCCTCGTGGCTTTGAGGACGCTAAGTTATTCTGGCGTGACAGCTCTTGGAACTTTACCTGTGTTGTCACTGATGGCGACCACCCAGGAGTCGCTCGTACTGCTGTTGCAAGGTTAGATTCAAAAGCAGTCAAAGTTATTGACTTCGTTCAGCACCCAGGGCCAGAACCAATGCGTCCAGAAAAGAACTGGATGGTTTCTTATCAACAGAACCCTCATTTTGATTTTGTCTATGGCCCGAACGCAACCATAAAAAACAACCGCCTAACGAGCTACATGACAGACAAGCTAGAGCTTTCGATGCTTAGAGGCAGCAGCAACCTACATCTGCTTGGTGATAACACTTATTTAGCTGTTCTGCATAAGAAGTACAGCCAAGTCAATCGCGGGGTCAGTTCGGCAACTTTTGGAACAGTTCAAACTCAAGATATGAACTACTATCATTACTTTGCTCAGTACGACTTTAAGGGCAACATTATTGGATTGTCTAGACCGTTTATGTTCTACAAGCCAGGGGTTGAGTTTGCAGCTGGATTAATAATGCGGGACAGGGACTTCCTAATATCTTTTGGACGTGAAGACGTTTCTAGCCACATTGCGATACTTCCAGTTAAGACCGTTCTTGAATCACTGCAACCAGTTACCTATTAAAATAGCTGTATGACACTTAGACCTCTAATGGGCGCTCTGGTTCAAGAGGACACCACTACCAGAGCCTGGACCGACGACGGCGACCATGAGCGCAACGCCCACTATGCGCCAGCAGATGAGGTTATGGAGTCTTTAGTCAACGGGACGGCCATCATGGCTCTTTGCGGTAAAATTTGGATACCTCATCGTGACCCCAATAAATACCCAATCTGCCAGACCTGTAAAGAAATCTATGAGGAAATTAGTGTCTAATAGCGAAGAAGATATTGACGGTGGAGAAGACTCAACCGAAACAGGGACTTTAGAAAAGCTCTGGGAGACTCAGTTCGAGCGCTGCGATGTTTGCCCCCAAAGCGCATATTTTGTAGCAACGTTTTCTACAGGAAAACTTTTCTTTTGTAGGCATCATTTTTTGGCGAATAAGGATTCCATTTACGAAAGTGCAGAAGATGTTCTTGATGAATCTGCAATGCTTTTATCTAGATAGCCTGTTCGTTTTTAGCATTTTTTCTTAAGCCCCCACTGGGCATGGCTGCTTTATTAAGCCCACCAAGAATAACATTTGGCCCCTTTACCGCGGCTTTGGCAATGTCTGCGCCTGTCTTTACCATGTCCTCAGTCAGCTCTATAGCTTCCTTTTTTATAAAAGTAACAGGAAAGACTTTCTGCGTCTGGGACTTTTTATTGGGGGTCTCTTTTTCTTTTGGAGCAACGGTGAATTCCCCGTCTTGCCAGACAATGCTGGGGTCCTCTGTCAAAATCTTGCACGCACCTCGCGCCAGACACTCTTCAACGTGTCTGGTTAAAAGTGCCAGGTTATCGGGTTTGTGGCTGTAGCCACACGCAGAGATACATTTCATTCTTCTAGTTTAGCCTGGTCCTTAATTTCCTTATCGGACAGACGAATCTTCTTTTTGTAGTGCACCCGCTTAATTCGTTCTTTACGGAATGAGCGCCACTCCCAAGTGCCCTTTTTCCCGCCGACACAATCAATCCACTCAACATCGATAGCTGGGTTGTAGACATGTCTCATAAACTTGAAGCGACCTCGCTCCCCCGTGATGGTTACCTCTGTCCCCTTTTCAACGTGGCGACCGTTATGGATAATGTGTTTGCTAACTTCCCAGTGGGCTGACGGATTGTCTTCTTTGGCAATGGCCTTTTTCTTAGATGCCACGAACTCCCTTTCGTCGATACACTGTATTATACACACTTCTCTGCAGAAGTCAAAGTGTCAATCCCAGCTTATACTTTAGTAATGGCGACTACTCCTAATACTAATGTTTCCAAACCCTCCAGAGAACTTGCAAACGCTTTTCGCTCTGACATGTTTGGGCGCACCAAGATTTCTGAAGCCTTTACAATTTTTGACTCTTCCCATAGGTATCAAGACAACGGAGACTATAGCGACACCACCTCTGGTACCTCTACGGTGACCTATGAAATCAACGAAAGCTCTGTGTTTTTAAACATTGGAAATCAAGCTGGAGATGAAGTAACCCGAGAGTCCCGTAAAGTTTTCCCGTACCAGCCAGGTAAGTCTCTGCAGACAATGAGCACCTTTGTGATGGCTGGAGCCAGAGAGGGGCTAAGACAGAGAGTCGGGTACTTTTCTCGCACTAATGGCTTTTTCCTGGAGCAAGATGGATTAGAAGTATTTCTTGTAAAAAGAAGTTTCATCTCTGGAGAAGTGGTTGACACAAAAGTCCCCCAGAGCGAGTGGAACACAGACACGCTTGATAAGAGTGGCCCCTCTGCCGTAGAACTTGACTTGTCAAAGGCTCAGATTCTTTTTACCGAGATTGAGTGGTTGGGCATGGGTTCGGCCCGAATTGGCTTTGCCATAGACGGCTACTTTATTGTTGCTCACCAGTTCAATCATGCGAACCATATCGACTCTGTCTACATGACAACCGCCTCTTTACCAGTTAGATACGAAGTTACAAATACAGCTGATACTGAAGGCTCATCGACTATGAAGCAGATTTGCGTAAGCGTTATTTCTAACGGAGGGTATTTTAAGCCTTTACAGCTATGGACAGCAATTAGGCAGACTGCAACTTTTTCAACAAGTTATTACCCCCTTATTTCTATACGTCTGGCTTCTGGTCGAACAGACTCAGTTGTAATTCCAGACGCGATTAACATTCTCCCCACAGCAGCAGGTGACTATGAGTACGTTCTTTTAAGAAACGCTACTGTTGTTGACGGGTCTTGGGACTTAAAAGATGGAAAGAATAATGTTGAGTACAACATTTCCGCCACTGGGTTGACTGGGGGCTCCGAGATTCTTCAAGGATTTTTTAGTTCAACTAATCAGAGCGCCAGCGTTGAAACGTTGACAGATGTTAAAAACTTTTCATTCCAGCTAGGCAGAACTAACGCTTCATCACCAGTTAGCGACACCGTGACTTTGGCGATTCGCACTACATCTAAAAGCGGTTCTTGCAAATCTTCCATGGCCTGGTTCGACTTAATCTAAGGAAGCTTATGCCTCGCGTAGTTATTCAAGGAGTCTTAGCAGTATCAAGTGGCACTGGTGGCACAGGAACCACTGGGCCAATCGGACCAGCGGGCCCAGCAGGACCAGCAGGACCGACAGGAGCAACTGGAGATGACGGTCTTGCAGGAGCAGCAGGAGCAGCAGGAGCAGCCTCAACTGTTCCAGGTCCAACTGGTCCAACAGGTCCCTCGGTTACAGGTCCTCAAGGACCAACTGGGGCGGACTCTACAGTTGAGGGCCCCACTGGGCCTATAGGTATTCAAGGTGAGAGCGGCCAATTTACTTTTGTTTCCGAGACAGTTCCTTCGCCAGCCACAGAGGGAGATTCGTGGTTTAACTCAAACAACGGTCAGATTTATGTGTTTTATGACGGTTTTTGGGTGGAGTCCGCTTCGTCAAATATCGGGCCTCAAGGTCCTACTGGAGCCTCAGGCGTACAAGTTGTGCAGCCTCCCGCCTCGGCTACATCGGCAGGAGAGATTGGACAGATTGCATATGATGACGATTATGTTTACATATGTACCGCTACAAACACCTGGGTTCGGTCCACTCGTTCCTCTTGGTAAACCGCTAAACTTAGCCAATGAGCGAAAACCCGACGCCAGAAGAGCCTAACTTAGGAATCCTAGAAGATGACTTAGGTTTCTCACCTCTTGACGAAGAAGCAGTGCACATGCACGAGCTCTACCGTTCTCTGATAAAAGCGGGGTTTCGAGACAGACAGGGTCTTTTCCTTGTGGCTATGATTGCTAGTGACATGCGAAATGAAGCTGTCTACATTCACCACATTGAGCCAGAAGATTTTCCCGAAGGCATGGATATACAAGAAGAAGATGACGAGGATGACTATGACTCAGAGTCTGATTAGGGAAAGAGAGCCCGAAGATTTCCGATAGACCTTACCGCGAGGCAGCGGACCAAATATTTTCTCTTCTTATAGAGAGTGGGGCGATAGAGCTCGTTGGCATGTCTAACGACGAGCCCACTTATAGGATAACTTCCAAGTGCGCCGAAGTTTTCCCCGAGTTCTTTAGGTATCACAATCAAATGATGACCCACACTGCCAACGAACTTTGGCAAATGGGCGTAATTGAGATGGAGTTCACTATGCAGGGGGACTCCGTAGTTTTTAATAAAAAGAACTACGACAGATTAAAAGAAGTTATCAATGACCTAACAGAGGACCAAATTAATTTTCTTGAGGCCCTTGGTGCTCCTATAAAAAGACTTTTATAAGCAAAAATGCATTTATCCGTTTATGCCTATAAGTATGAGTCAATTTGTAAAAAGACTTTTATAAGTAGTGATGCTTTTTATCGTTTCTACTAGTATTATTTACAGTAAAGACGAAAGGTCGCAAAATGCTACTTGCAAGAAAAGACTTAGCAACATCAGACATTCATTTAATTGTTTCCAACGATAAGAAGCACTTTTTCTGTGTCCATAGCAACAGGCTCGAAATGCGTATCTGGGAGCCTCTTCAGACGATGAACATCAACGAAGCTCAGCATCACGTAAAGATGCACGTTCAGCAGGGGCACAAAGTGCCAGAAGGTTTGCTAGAGCTTATTCAGCTTCAGTACATGCTCCAGGACTAGTCGTGTTTTAAGTTGGAGGGGACTTCAATAATGCGACCATCAAAATCGTCTTCAACTTCTGCAAAGCCAATCTTCTTATCTAAGTAGCCTTTTATAATCCTCGGGGCAACATAAGAAAGAATTTCCCTTGTCTCACAGACATTGCAGGGGCAAAATGGGATTCCGCTTTCTGTCTGGTTGGCCATCTCTGCCTCGGGGGTTCCCTCTTCAGCGTCCACCGACTCATAAAGGCTCGTCATGTAGCCCTCTAGCCCAGTTTGCATGTTCTGAGCCCACTCAGGGTCTCGTATTTCGAATCTCATTGCTTTTGTCATGTCGCTACTCTATACTAAACAAATGGGTTATTCAACTATTCCGCAATATGATGTTTCTATTTATGGTAGTCAACGTGGAGTCGCATGCCTTTTGTGCAGCTTCGGAGACATGATGGAGCGCGCTTGGGTGGCCGAGTCAACTCAAGAAATGGTAGACCATCTTGAATCACATCGTCGTGTAGGGGACAGAGTCCCAGAAGACATCACCGAGCGCCTGTGGGCAGACAATGCTGCAAACTACCCAAAACCGTTTCTTCCTAAGGCTTAGCTGTATTGATGAATCCAGGTGGTAATAACTTTCTCCCACTCTCGAAAGTTGTTGTCATCCCCTCCGCCGTCTACGCCACGCTTTACACTCACTTCGCGCTGATAGAGAAGCCCATCTTCCGAGTTGTAAATCTTTAGATTACCTCGCCACATGTTGTCTCCAATTGCTTCAAGACGTACTGTGTAATTCCTTACTTGACTTTCCCAAATTATTTCTGGTTCCATTATGTCCTCTTCTACGGAATGAGAGCGCTAAAAATCACTTTTTGCCTAAGACAGCTGAGTTATGCCACGCTCTGCCGTCCCTCACATTATCCACGAATCTGACATCGGTGACTCCCACCGAACCGAGCCAGTCGTGCCATTTTGGCGGGCAGTCTATGTAGTCTCCATTTAGCAATGCAAAAGGCACGCCATAGGCATGAGCCACAATTGCAGCGTGCATCGACCCAGAGAGCACAAACCTAGCGCCCGAAACTTTTTCGATAAAGGCAATAATGTCTGTATCGTCTTCCACCACAGGACTGAACAGTGCGTCTGCACCTAGTTCATGTATTGAATTGAGAGTATAGTCCGACTTATCCAGTATGTGTCTTACTGCAAAAGCTAGCCCATTGGGACCAGCCTTAGGGAGAATCTTTGGAAGTTCGTACGCGGGGTCCAAAGTAACTTCGGTTTCAATGCCATGCTTTCTAAGTTCCGCTTGGGTGTCTGGGCCGCGTACCCCATGAAACTCTGCAATTTTAACTAGCTCTGGCTCAAGACTCTCGCCACGCCACCCACAGCCGTGGAATACAGGAATTTTGCCGCCCTCGAAAGCGCGCTTAAGGTGGCTGTTTTCAATAGTGCTCCCGATAGGAAAGTGCACCCTGTCAGCATCCATGGACCATTTTCGGTATGTCGGAGGGTCTAACAGCACCTCTGGTAGGGCGTCACCAAAGTTTCGGGTTACCCCGTCCAGTTTCCATTCGTAAATCATTGTCTCAATCTTAGTTGGTGTAGGCTCTTGTTATATGTCTGACTACGAGTATGACGCACAAAAGAGAGATGCTAAGCATTTCGAAGAGCGCATGGCGTTGACATCTTTTAAAGCTAAGTCGATTGAGTTTGCCGTTCGCGCTGAGCTAGCAGGTACATCTGAGGTAGGGGCACACTACGCTCAAGTTGCTCAGGTCTACGCGACCCTAGAACTTGCGCGAGTCACTGCCAGCCAAAAACGTTCTAGCTAAATCTATCTTCTTGTTCAATCATCTGAACGGCTCTGTTAACAAACTGCTCAGGGCTACTCATCTTCAGCAGAAGCAGGTCCAGCATCAGTAGGCCCAGGATTCTTCTTTTTTCGTCCTGTACTCCTTGCTGGTAAATCTGCTCCTCTATCATGTTCCTCGGCTGCTTTTCGGTTTCCATGGCACTCACATTCGCACTTAATCATTTCGCCTTTTACGGCCCAGTTTTCAAACTCAACTGTACAGCCACTGTGATGCCCCGTGGAGCACCACCCAAAATTAATCATCCTTAACCATAACTTATCTGTAGATTGATTTATACCTTTTTACTCTACGTGAGCTCTCTTATAACTTTGAACCCTTTTCTAATATTCGAAACTCTCCCAAAACCTTTGTACTCTTGCATGTCAGAGTCTTTATTGGCTCGGTACTCAAAGCCCTCAATCTCATCCTCATCCCAAAGGGGAATGACGCTCGTCCCAATAGGTAGGTCGTCAAGACTGTAATTACCCAACCTGAGATGCACTTCAGTGACGTAGCCACCTCTAACCTCTAAATTGAACTCTGTGACGTAGGGGTCGTCAATCCAATCCATAGGCAGGGTTATGTCCCCCAAGCTCGGAGCAGATTCGACTGGAAGCTTTGTCCATTTCTCAAACTTTGTCAGGTTGTCTGTGCTGAGGTGCTCACCTCGCCAAGCAGAGCAAATCTCCCAATCGAGTGTGCTGGAAAGTCTTCTGTAGTCTACAGACAGGTGCCTTCCATCCAACCATTCGCACCAAAAGCTTCCTGGAGGCACTACTGCATGGTTGATAAACTCTTTTTGCATAGAGTCCTCATACTCAAAGCGTTTTGCATCTATGCCCATTCCATAGATGTTGTAGATGGGCCTAGAGATGTAACTCCCTTTTTTAGGCGGAGCCGTTGCTGCTGGTCCAGCTTTAAGGCCTTGCCTCAAAGCAATCTCTAGTTTATTAAACACCCATCTGTAGGGCGTGCTTTTGTACATCTCCCACGCTTCGTGGTCTTCAGTAATAAAAGTAGGCAGATAGAAAGAAGCCATCTGTAAATTTTATCATATCCATGGGAGAGGAGTTTTCTGTTATCGGAGCGAGAGCGCGAAGAATCGCATTTGAGTCTAGTTATACAATAAGCTTATGCAGATGCCCACCCAGATTAAGGTCGGTCCCCAGCTATTTACTATTCTGGAGAAGACACGTAAGGAAGACTCTCTTCTAAATGAGGGCAACTATGGGTATACACTGGACCAATTCAATCGCATTGTTATCGACAAGGACATGCACAAGAGTAAAAAGCAGTCAACAGTTCTTCACGAACTAATGCACGCTGCCCGAATGGTGTGGCAAACTCCCACTCAACCCACCTCCGTCGACAGCTTTGAAGTGTGGGAACATTTTTTCATTGGTCTGTACGAAAACTCAATACTTATGCTTTTGCAAGACAACCCAGACCTGCGGAAGTGGCTTTTTACTGACGAGTAGCGTTCTGCATCAGGCGACTCTAGGTTTTTGTAAGCTTTAGACTGTTTTAATAAGGTTGATGTCACAAATGTACCTAATTGGGTACATATTTGACACTATGTGCTAATCTAGATACAACAGCGCCCCTCCAAGGTTAAAGCGAAAGCTTCCTGAAATAGGAGGGGCCAGTTTTCTTTCAGTTATATGCTAGTCTGTTCGGTGGTAGCGTTCCTGAAACACGGTCTAAGCGCCAATTCCAAAACCCCCAGACTAATCCCCCTGGGGGTTTCGTGGTATTCTGGCCAAACACTCTAAGCGGGGTGGAGCAGTTCGGTAGCTCGCTGGGCTCATAACCCAGAGGTCGCAGGTTCAAATCCTGCCCCCGTAACTGATAAGCTTTACTTATCATGATTGCCCCCTTCGCCTAACGGCTGGGGGCAATTTTCTTTCAGCTAGGTGCTAGTCTGTTCGGTGGTAGCGTTCCTGAAACACGGTCTAAGCGCCAATTCCAAAACCCCCAGACTAATCCCCCTGGGGGTTTTGTGTTACCCTATAGCTACGACGCATTGGGACACTGGTTACGATGAGCCCAGTACGTTGTCCGCCGAAGCCCTCCGTAGAAATGCGGGGGGTTTTGTGCTTTCTGGACAATAACCTCCATTACACGCAAACTTGACAGCTGTAGCTACCATTCCGCACAGCTTTGACAGGCCTAGCTACCATCCAAATTTCCACTCTTAATATCTAAGTCAGATGTCAGTTATGAACCTGTTATCGGAGCGAGAGCGCGAAAAAACGGTTTTTGAACTTACGAGTACCGCTAAGATAGTTGATGTGGAGGCATGCACAACCACTGCGTAATTGGACGGTCGGTTGCGTTTCTTCTCTGCTAGGTAAACCGAAGACAACCGTGAGGAGGTCGGAAAACGTATCTAGGGGAGGTGCCAGGAAGCATGGATTGGGATTTCTCGATTGGTCTGGCACCTCCGCCTCCACACTCCCCCCACACCTAACCTCCCCTATTTCTCTGGAAGATTCCCTTTACGGAGTGAGAGCGCGAAAAAACGAGTTTTGTGGTGTAGTATCTATTATATGACAAACGACAATTATGAACCAAAGTTCGACATCGACTTCCAGCGAGGCATGGTGGGCGAAGACATCCACAAGGAATTCCTAGTAGGAAAGCACGAAGTCAAGACGGACTACCTAACTGCTAAGACTGGCAACTTCTACATAGAAACCAGACAATACAACCAGAACATGGAGTGCCTTTCGGGCATCAATGTCACTGAGTCTGACTTTTGGGTTCAGGCAAGCCCCAACGGGATTGGTGGCATCTACATAAAGACGGAAGCCCTGAAAGAGCTAATGACGGACATCAATCCCCGCGAAACCCGACAGCCAATCCACAACGAGGGCACCAACGCCTCAATTGGACGCCTTGTCCCTATGGCCGAAATACTTAGGGTCCTCGGATTCACTTCTTAACGGAGTGTGAGCGCGAAAAAACGGGTTTTGCACGAAGTTTTATAGAGGCATTTTCCTTGTATTTACTGGGCAAAGTGCCTAAATTGTACGAACTCCAAATGAACATTAGGTATAATACAAATAAGTAATACAGTTTTAGACATAACACTGTATGATATAGTCTAGTTAAACGACAGAAAGAAGGTAATTATGAATATAAATTGGACAGCTCCCTTCGAGCTTGCTTTTGAGTTAGGTATGTTCCTGCTCGGCTCCATTCTTGTTTTGGCTATTGCGATTGTGGCCATTGTTTTGGTCTACGGTTTGATAAAAAGCCTCTTCGTTACGCTGGCGCGTGCACGGAAGAAAAGCCAGGAAAAAGAAGAATTCTACAAACTTCACTCGGTAGATTAGGAACCCATGACAGTCTTTAATTCAGATATGACCGTAGAACTGGTCAAGCACAGTGCATCAGATGCCGATGTAATCTTTGCTGCCAAGGTTTCAACCCAAGGCGAGCGCTCATTTCACGGTAACGAGGGATTCACCGAGGACGCATCGGACAGGCAAGCTGGTCTAATCAACTGGCTGATTCGCGACCGTCACGGTTCTCCTTTCGAGCACTCCGTCTTCACTTTCTACGTAAAGGCCCCTATCTTTGTTTGGAGAGAGCACATGCGTCACCGCATGGCTAGCTACAACGAAGAGTCGGGACGATACAAGAAGCTAGACGCAGAGTTCTACGTTCCAGATGTATCTCGCAACCTCATCCAAACTGGAAAGCCAGGAGCTTACGTATTCAGTGAAGGCACCCCCGAGCAGTACGACCTTGTGTCTAACAGCTTTATTACTTCTTGCGAAAGTGCTTACGCACAATACACAGGGATGCTAGATGCGGGAGTTGCCCGAGAGGTTGCCAGAGCAGTTCTGCCCACAACCATCTACTCATCTGCGTACGTCACCATGAATGCTCGCGCTCTTATGAACTTCTTGTCACTGCGTCGCAACGTAGAAGGCCAAAGGTTTCCGTCATACCCACAGCGCGAGATTGAGATAGTCGCAGAGAAATACGAAGCCATCTTCGAGGAGCTCATGCCATTGACCCACAAGTCTTTCGTTGCGAATGGAAGAGTCGCTCCGTAATGACTGAAGGCATTGCTTATTGCTATGCACGAGTGTCAACCCAAATGCAAGCCTCAGACGGTATGAGCCTTGGTGCTCAGGAGAAGCAGCTAATCGCTGCTGCCGAGTTGGCTGGCTATACACCTGTAATTCTTAGAGAAGAGGGACGCTCAGGGAAGAGTATTCAGGGTAGGCCAGTGTTGAAGAAGGCACTGGAGGAACTTGACTCTGGGCTTGCTCAGGCTATGTACGTCACACGGTTGGACCGATTAGCCCGCTCTACTCGCGACTTCCTGAGTATTGTCGACCGTTCACATAAATACGAATGGCGCTTGGCCCTTTTGGACCTGGGACTAGATACTGCAACTTACCAAGGACGCTTTGTTGTAACAATAATGTCAGCCATGGCCGAGATGGAAAGAGGAATGATTTCTCTACGTCAGAAGGATGTCCATCAAGACCGACGTGACAACGGCAAAGTCTGGGGAGTTGACATTGGCCCTAAGTCAGTACTGGACACAGACCTAAAGCAAAGAATTTGGAATGAAAGAAACGCTGGTCTCTCTTTTAACGTTATAGCTCAGAAGCTTAACAAAGAGGGCGTGCCCACCACAAACAAGGGCAAAGAGTGGTACGCAAGCACTGTTCGACATGTTTTTGTAGCATTTTCTAAAGACATTTCCGAAGTCAGCCTCCCAGAAATTTCTTAAACATTGTAGGGAGCGGATTGGTTACCAGCCCGCAAACCCTTTAAATACAAGGGCCATAGCTGCTTTCTCTGGGGAGGCCTTTTTTGGGGATTTGTTTTAGCTCTGAGATTTGCTTTATAGGCAATCTGTTGGCTGTGTCACTTGGGCCAGCTCCATTTATACTTTTCTCATAAGGGATTTACTCCCCGAAAACTGCACATGCTTCCAACGAATCAGTACAGGAGGACTTGACTAAAACAGAATCTGTTAGCGGAGAATCAAGTAGTTCAAGTGCGTCGTTGGAGGTGGTCCAAAAGGAGTCAACAGTAGATGATACGCAATCATCTGAGGCTGAAGACCCACCCGCTGAAGCAACAGCGGAAAAATTTTTAGAAGTAAAAATGACGAAGCGACAGAGCCCCTTCCCCATTGCTTACTTTGAAGTCTTTCCTTCTTCCTCAAGCTCCTCTAGAGGCACCATCCAGTCCTCCCCCGCCCGAGCCATTGCCCACAGCAACACAAGGCCCGAGACCAGAGCCCCTAAAGCCCACACAAAGGCCAAAGCCAGGAGTAGGGCTCCAAGAGAAATTAAAAAATCCATAAGAAAAGACTACACCCACTGTTGAACAGTTATTAGGGGGTCTTTCATAAAACGGAAGCATGTGTTTCGCTGGTCGAAAGCGTTTCGTGGGGTTACAAAAAAAAATAAAATTACAGTTAACAGTCGCTTAGATATGAACACTGCGAAACCCTAAGGTTAGACATTGACTTTAGGGTTTTCAGTATGATAGTCTCTTAACTGGACAACTGGGATACAAAGACATAGATGGAGAATGACATGAGCTATGAGCTCGTAGAAGAATATGCAACAATAATTATCCCGATTCTTCCCCAAGCAAAGCAGGCATACGGTGCTCGCAATCAGTCCTCGCCAGCTCATGAAGCAAGCAGAGAGTACACCCGTTTGCTTACCGAATTTTATAACAAGGGTGGGAGCTTGCCCCTACTTGCAAAGAAACTAGAAGTGGCTTACGCGGGAGTTCGCCGCCGCGTGGTGATGAATGACATTGTTGTTTCCTCTTTTAAGCCAAAGGTTCGTGTTAAAAATCAAGACATAAAGTCGTCAGCCTTGCGAGTCACGGCTGCGCGGCAACGAGATGGCGATTTGTATCACGACCAGTTGGCCGAGGAATACCAAAACGGTATCTCTCTTTCTAACTTGGCTAAAGAACTCGGATTGAGTTCTGCTGCACCCCTGTACTATGGAGTTCAGAGAAGTTTGCAACGTAACTCAAAGAAGTAGGTGACCTATGGGCAAAAGTTTAATGGAGCTTATTGCGCTTTTGCCCATAGAGGAACAACAGGCTGTCCTTGCAGATATGGACATGGAAAATCTTATGTGGGACTGGGAGTCCTGGGCCAGACCCGAGCAAATAGCTCCTGCGGGTGATGACTGGAACATATGGCTAGTCATGGCTGGAAGAGGCTGGGGTAAGACCAGGGTCGGTGCCGAATGGGTCCGCGAACAGGCAAAATACACAACCACAGGGCAAAGAAGATTTGGGCTAGTAGCTCGTACCGCGGCTGACGTTCGAGACGTCATCGTCGAGGGGGAAGCCTTAGCGCTAAACACTAAGATAGCTACGCCTACTGGCTTTGTATCTATGGCAGACATTAAAGTGGGCGACACCGTCATAGGCGGGGACGGCAATCCATGTAAAGTAACTCACGTTTTTCCAGTACTAAATAATCGACCCTGCTACAAGTTAGACATATCAGGTACTGAAGTAATTGCAGATGCCAACCACAAATGGTTGACGTCTACTCATACAGAGCGTAGTTACGAGCAGAGAATGCCAAACACGTACCAAGGCGTCAGGACCACCGAAGAGCTTCACAACACTCAAAAAACTTTAAATGGGTATCCAGTATCTAATCACGGAGTCCGAATAGCTGCTGTCGTAGGGAAAGACGCTTCTCTGCCAATCGGTCCATACACCCTCGGCTTATGGCTCGGGGATGGCACGGCAAAGTCTGCCACCATCACTAGTCATACTGACGACCAGCCAGAAGTGCGTTCTCGGATTGAGTCCGAAGGCTGGACTACTACTGATAACAAGACTATTTACACTTTCGGGGTCACGAATGGACTGAATCGGGCTCTTAAGCTAAACAACCTTATAAAAAATAAACACATACCAGAGCCATACTTTAACTCAAGCATTACGCAAAGAATGTCTCTCCTCCAAGGCCTCATAGATTCAGATGGCACTATATCCAAGGGGGGTCAGATAGAGTTTGACAATACGAACAAAACTCTCATTAACGATGTCGCTAGGTTAGTTTCTACACTCGGGATAAAACACGGGGGTGTGAAAACTCGTCTCGGTGGTAGGCAGTTTACTGCATCAAATGGTAAAACCCACACTGCGTCCAAGGCATACCGTATAACTTTCACAACGTCGCTTCCTGTAGCCTCCCTAGCTAGAAAAGTGGACAATCTAAAAAAATACAGGTCAGAAGAAAAGTGGAGATACGTAAAATCTATTATCCCTGCAGAAAGCGTGCCTGTTAGATGTATAGCCGTAGACTCCTCTGACCACACCTTCCTAATTACTGAGAGCTACATAAAAACCCACAACTCAGGCATAATAAACATTTCCCCTCCTTCAGAAAAACCTCACTACGAACCGTCCAAGCGAAGGTTGACTTGGCCAAACGGCAACACTGCGAGTCTCTTCACTGCAGATGAACCTGATGGTTTGCGTGGGCCACAATTCACACACGCTTGGGGCGACGAAATCGCGGCCTGGAGACAGACCCCAGACGCTGCTGGCATGACTGCTTTTGACAACTTGCGAGTCGGCACTCGTCTCGGAAAAAATCCGCAAATGATTGTCACTACTACTCCTAAAAGAGTCCCGCTTCTCTATAAGTTAATTGAAGAATCTAAACTTTCTAAATCATCAGGTTCAAAAGTTATTATCACCAAGGGCTCGACTTTGGATAACGCAGGTAATCTATCAGCTGCGTACTTGGACACAATAACTGGAGTTTATCAAGGAACATCTCTTGCACAGCAGGAGCTCTACGGCGAGATGCTTGATGATGTAGACGGCGCTCTCTGGACAATCGAAATGATTGATAAGGCAAGAGAACTTTTATACCCACCTAGCACTCCACTAAGAGTTATAGGTGTTGACCCGTCAGTAGCAGAAAACCCAAGGGATGCCTGCGGTATTGTCGTCTGTGCATCTACTGCAGACAGAGACCTATATAAGCGCCACGCTTGGGTCCTCGAAGATGCCACTATCCACGGCTCCCCAGAAGTTTGGGCAAGTAAGGTCGTTGAGATGGCTCGCCGCTGGGGTGCACCAGTTGTTGCAGAAGTGAACCAAGGTGGTGCTTTGGTTCGTAACGCAATCAACGCTATTGACCCTAGCGTAAAGGTTTTAGAAGTCCACTCAAAATATGGCAAAGCTTTGAGAGCCGAGCCAATTGTTTTAGCCTACGAGCAGGCAAGAATTCACCACGTAAACTACTTGCCAGACCTTGAATCACAAATGACTTCTTGGATTCCAGAGCAGACTCGAAGCTCTCCAGACCGAGTAGACGCTCTAGTCCACGCTATGACCGCTTTGTTAATTAAGCCACCCCCAGGATTCCATGGAGGAAAACTAACTGCTAAGTCTCCTGCTTCAAGAAAGCTTCCGCCGTTCCGTTCTGGCGGAGGTAAAGTGTTTACCCCTAAGCGCTAGAACCTAGCCATTGATGTCATTGTTTGCCAGTTAGTGTCAGTAGGAGTCATCCTAGAGACAGTCTTAAAGTTTCTAATAATCGCACGAGAGCCAGTGCCTTCAATTTTCATACCACGCTCGTGCAGCTTTCGAGTAAAGGCAATTTGAGTCATAGCACGCTCGCCTCGGTCCTCCGACCAGACACGATAGACGCTGAATACGGTTTTCACTGTCGTCTCAGAGCCGCTAACCTCTTCTGTCTCTTCGGATAGGAAGATGCCAATGCGGTCCTCATTTTTACGATACATCTCAGCTGCCTCACGGACTCTAACGCACCAGCCCAAAGCATCTGGGTCGCGTGAGGTAAGAATCTGCATTGCCCCCTCAACCGCCCAAGCGAGAACTGCTGGAAGGCCACCTTCTGGGTCAAAGATGTAGTCCTTAAGGTTTGGGTCTGGGACTGTGGGGACGTTGTCAAACGGGATAGGTCTGATACGACGCCACATGGCATCATCCGTGATGATAGGACGGTGGTTCGTAGAAATCCACAGCTTTGCCTGAGACTGAAAAGTAAAAGGCTGCTCTCCAGGAGAACGCGCTGAGATTTCAGAAGAACCCGTCAACTTCTTTACAGAGTTCTCTTTAATTCGCTCGGAGTCGGGAAGCTCGTCTACCCAGACCATTCGGCGTCCACGCAACTGAGCCCAGTGGTAGAGGTCAGTGCTGTTAGAGTTTCCGTCCCCCTGAGCCAAGATTGTAGAATCTAGTGGCCATGCATACTGCTGAGTTCCAAGGCATTTTACTATGGCCTCGACAAAAGTGTTTTTACCAGACCCACCAGGGCCATAAACTAGGAAAAGAATGTCATATTTACTGGAGCCAGTGAGTGTGTATCCAGCAGCCTTTTGCAGCCAGTCTTGATACTCTTTGTCTCCACCAGTTGCATCGTCTAGGAATTTTTCCCAGCGAGCGTTTCGGTGGCCACGAGTATAAGTAACTGGAGCACGGCGAGTGATGTGTAGGTCTGGACGACCCTTCAAAAGCTCGCCTGTCTTCAAATCAATTACCCCGTTTAGAACCCCAAGAAGATTTGCATCCTGGTCCCATGTATCTACTGGGACCGCAACTCTTGGGTCAGACTTAGCACTGTCCACTGCTCCGCGCAACCGAGAGTTGCTACGAGATTGATGAGCCCACTTGATTACTTCATTTTGTTTGTCTAGTTCGTGGTTGGCGGACTCAGACCCAATAAATGCTCCAAGACGTTTTGCAAGTTCTTGGACTTCGAGGTCTTCGTTATCGGGCTTCCAGTAGCCCTCTTTCCAGACAAACCAGCCTAGGCCAGTGCTGTATCGAACTCCTTTGCCAAAGATATCCACTAGACGACGTCCGTTGCCCGTGTCTGACAGAGAACGTTTTCCTGGTGTACCTCCGTCTTGAGCGTCAATAGCGTCGGGGTCTTTGGGGACATCCATGTTTGAGATACTGGTAGCTTCGTTGATAGATGCTCCCTGCTCAATCAGGGCAGCCACTCCATGTTCGTATGGCCGATAGATATCCATCTCTTCCCCATACACCGCTGGGGCTACAACCCCAAGGAGAGGTTCGACCCTTGTTGGAGATTTTGGAGTCACACCATTTGCACTAATTTTCATGGCTCGGTCTTTATGCCAGTTAGCTACGTTGGGGTCAATCCTTTGTTCTTTAGGATTATCCGCAACAAATTGTATGCCACGACGAACGTGCATAATTAAAGAGTTTGTGCCCTCTAGTTCCATAGGAGGTCGGACATTATCGTGATTAAACCTAATCATAAACGTCTCAATGAAGTTTGCGGTTATAGGCTCTGTCCCATACTTATTAGCTAAGTGGCAGGAAAGCTTATAAATCTGTACAGCTCGCTCTCCTTCGTCAATGCCATCTTTGATGAGCTTGTCGTAGTCAAAATCTTCTACGTCATTTACCCAATCCCAATCGCCTCCACCAGCAAAATTATATGAAGTGCGACGACGCTGTTTACGGAGAATACTTAGAAGCTCCTCAGGAGCCTCTGCCATATCAATTTCCCAAGGCGCACAGCCCTCGGCCCACTCATAAGTGACACCAGAGTGGTGCCTCGAAGGAGAAATAAGGACATAACCATTGTGCTTAATGTCGACACCTTTTAGCTCAAGAGAGTTGAGGTTTCCTACCAAGTCTTCTTCTGGGTCACACTTGTAATAGATGTGGCGTCCACGGCCACTAGTTCTGTCGTCGCCGTTGTAGATACCAGTGATGGCCTCAACGGTTGGGGGTAGCTCGCCTTCAAGCTTTTCTAAAAATTTTACATAGGATTCTGGACCGCCAGAGCGTGGGTCAATGTCAATGACCAGAAAGCCAGACTTAGAACAATGTACGCCGATGTTGTACTCGGGGTTAGTGGTCCACCACTTATTAATCTTGTCAATGTCGGAAGTAGACTCAACGTTCCACTGCCCTATTACAGGATGCTTTCCAACTTCTTTGGGCTCCCCGTGGGTTTTTCCACAGGTGCAACGTCCTTTGTCTATTCCATGGCATGGAAGAATTTTCCAACCTAAATTTGGATAATACGACGACGCTTTTACAAGACGTCTTTCGCTTTCGCTATCCACCGCAACCTCCTAAAATCGCTGGCGAAAGCTACTTAACGTTCACAAGAGATAGTCAAGTACCTTTATATATTTAACCTTAGTAGAAAGACTATACACCCGAGAAGGGCGACTGTCTACTAATCGTCTGATGAGTTTCAATATAGACTAATAAATAACATAAATCTACTTGGACAGGCTATTCTCTTGGAATTAGATTCATTCGCATTGGCAACTGTCTTCGTTGCCGCCAACAATTGGTGGGAACCAGGCACGCCTGACGTTTTAGACATTGGCGACATCTCTATCTACTTCGCAGCTCTTTTGGCTTTTTCGGCTATTGCTGCTGGCTTCTCTCGTCTTTGGATGAGGGCTCTTCGCAGGGTGATAAAGGAGGAGATTGGAGTAGCCACTGCTCCCATTCATCCAAACGCAAACGGTGGCCTAAGTCTTGCTGATGTCGCTCGCAAGACCGCAGGGTTGGAAGTGTCAGTAAAGAAAATTGGCGAGCATAATGACGAAACTCGCACGCTTCTTCTTCAAGTTCTAGCCAACTCAGTTTTTATCCCAGACGCGCCTCTTCAAGAAGAGCCTAAAAAGCAAACTCGTAAAGCAGCACCTCGTCCCCGTAAAAAGGATGACTAAAGTTTTAAAGTCGCCATAAGTAGAAACTTTTGGGGCAGTTTTATTTACATTAAACACGCCGTAAGTTGCATAAGTCGAAAAGCACGCACTTAGTGTTATAGTTATCGCACGACTTCCACGAAGTCTTTCCATTAAACTGGAGGTAACTATGAGCTTGGCAGAAAAACTAAAGACAACTCCTCGTAGCGAGTCAGGGCTACCTTGCGGAGTGTTAAGGCTGCTTTCCGAAATTGAAGGTGATGACAAAGAGGCGCTAGAAGCAGTGTTATCTCAAAGGTCTCGCTCAGGGACGATTTCAAATCGTCAAATTCACGCCATTCTTTTAGGAGAAGGCCATGACATAGCTTTTGCTTCTATCTCTATGCATCGTCGCCAGCAGTGCCGCTGCTTTATTGGAAAAAATAGCGAAACTCGCCAGGGAATTTCACGGAAGGATGCTTAATGTCTGAGATAGCCAACAAGTTTCTCGCATTAGTAAGCCCAGGGCCCAGCGGTTCAGATACAAAAATGATGAACGCCCCTGAGTCTTGGCGTCCCCGAATGGAGATTGACGAGAACGGCGGGTTTATCGTCTCAACACCCAGAAGCGCTGGGGAGATTCCTGACCAAAAAGATTTACTAGAAGAGTTTGACCTTAACCCCGAACAGTGGGAAGTTGTCTCAGTAAGGAAGTCTAAGTGGCAGAATCACGCTGGAGAGTGGCTAGAAGCTCATAGAGTTTCGCTCAAGCCAGCTGCAGGATTTGGTCAAAGAGACTTTGATTTAGAAAAATTAATTTCTGAAGTCTCTAAATGGAAGCCAGGCAAGCCAGAAAAAGTTACTTCTGGCAATCTGGCTTATATTTTTGCCCCTAGCGACCAGCAGCTTGGTAAAAAGCAAGGAGATGATGGCACAGCTCAAACTGTAGACCGTCTTCTTGAAATGACAGCTTTGGGAGTTCAAAGACTCAAGGACCTTAGAAAAATTGGTCGTAGTATCGGCACAGTGGTTATCCCACTTCCTGGAGACCACGTTGAGGGCAATACTTCCCAGAATGGAAAGCTACAAGGCCTAGCATCTTCAGATTTGGGGCTCACAGAGCAGACAAGAGTTGCTCGGAGAGTTCTTATGGCTCAAATTAAAGCTTTTGCACCATTGGCAGACAGAATTATTGTCCCTGTAGTCAATGGAAACCACGATGAAGTTACTAGACAAGTAATTTCAGACCCATCCGATGGCTGGAACGTCGAAGTTGCCTCCGCAGTTCAGGACGCATGCGCCGAAAATGAAGCACTAAGTCACGTTGAGTTTAGATTCCCTGAGAAGTCTCACCAGACCCTGTCCATAGATATTTGTGGCACGATGCTGGGACTGTTCCACGGCCATCAAACTGGTAACAACGTTTTGAAGTACTTGCAGGGGCAGTCAGCAGGCCAAACCGCCCTGGGCATGTGCGATGTCTGGATATCTGGGCATTTTCATAACTTTAAAGCCATGGATATTGGTGGCAGATTGTGGCTTCAAGCCCCTACGGTTGACCCAGGAAGTGCGTGGTTTCGGGACCGCCATGGCCTAGAATCTTCTCCAGGAATCCTCACCATGGTTATTGGAGAGGGGCACAACCCCCGACAGGATATCAGCGTAATCACGGGGTCTAGAGAGAACTAAGAGCTACAAAACTCCCGTACAATAAAAAGCGTAAGAAGAGTCCGCTGCCTGTCGGACCTTCGGCAAGCTTTAATGGACCTGGAGCGCCGCCTATGACTTTTTCACCTGACGTTAACACTAGAAATGTTGTCGGTCAGTACCTTAAGGGTACTGGCGCACCCGCTTCTGGCACTATTACCTTCACGGCCTCTAGCCGAATTGAAGATATAGATGACGCAATAATTGTTGCCAATCCCATCACTGCCACTCTCGACAGTAGTGGAGATTTTTCTGTAGAGCTCCCCTGTACCGACGACCTCGACCTGAGCCCCCGCGGTTGGTACTGGACTGCAAAAATCCGTATCAAGGGCTCGCGTCCGAAAGAATTCCGCTTCTATCTCCCTATTGGAGATGAGAGCGATGTAAATATTGCCAAGCTTAACACCGTGGACCGAATCACAACATCTCCCGCAGGTTCTGACCTCGCTAGGGGTTCTGTAGGTCCTCAAGGTGCAACTGGTCCTACGGGTTCTGGTGCGCAAGGACCTATTGGTCCCACTGGTCCATCGGGTGGACCAACAGGAGCGACTGGTTCAACTGGTGGATTAGGCCCTACTGGTTCTACAGGTCCAGCAGGAACTTCAGTAACAATTATTGGGTCTCTGGCAAATACTGAAGGACTCCCCTCTACAGGAAATATCGGAGACGGCTACCTAATTAATGGTGACCTTTTCGTTTGGGATGACGTCAACTCCGAGTGGGACAACGTTGGGACAATCCAAGGACCAGTTGGCGCAACTGGTGCCGCAGGTGCTGATGGAGCAACTGGAACTGCAGGACCTGCAGGAGTTACAGGGCCCACAGGTATTCAGGGTGCTACTGGCGCTATCGGTGCTACAGGTGCAACAGGGCCAACCTCTACAGTTCAAGGCCCCATCGGTGCCACTGGTGCAACAGGTTCAACTGGTCTTCAGGGTAATTTAGGAAACACTGGTCCAGCTGGCGTGGCGGGCCCAACGGGCACTGCGGGACCCACAGGTGTTGCGGGAACCACTGGAGCTACAGGTGTTGCGGGGCCCACTGGCTCACAAGGACCAACTGGTGCCATTGGTGCCACTGGCGCAACGGGTGCGTCTGGCGTTGCGGGCGCGACGGGAGCAACAGGTGCTTCAGTTACAGGTGCTACGGGTGCTATCGGTGCTACAGGTGCAACAGGTGCAAGCGGGCTAATTGGTGCGACTGGTGCTCAGGGTATCCAAGGAACCGTTGGCGCTACGGGTGCTATCGGCGCAACGGGAGCAACGGGTTCTCAAGGTTTAGTTGGTGCAACAGGTGCCTCAGTTACAGGTGCAACAGGTGCCGCTGGCGCTGCGGGAGCAACAGGTGCAGCAGGCTCTCAAGGCGCTACTGGTGCTCAGGGAGTAGCAGGTCCAACTGGTGCGACAGGCGCGGTGGGTGAAGACTCCACAGTTGCGGGCCCAACGGGTGCAACTGGTGTTCAAGGTCCGACTGGTGTTGCGGGTGCAACAGGACCTATTGGTAATTTCGGTGGCGCAAGTTTTGACTACACCTTCAGTACTTCGGTAGCAGATACCGACCCTGGTACTGGAAAAATTAAATTTAATAACGCTGACCTTCAGAGTGCAACCAATCTCTTCATTGACGATGAGGCTGACGGCGCAATTGATGTTCAGCAATTCCTTCGCACGATTGACGACTCTACAAGTCCAATCAAGGGTCACATGCGAATCAGCAATAAAGTTGATTCAAACGACTTTGCAATTTTTGCAATCACAGGGTCCAGCACCGAGGCATCAGGGTACTTCAAAGTTCCTGTTTCCTACGTAAGCGGTCTTGCAACAAGTTTTTCAAACTCTGAAGACATTATCGTTACGTTCGCAAGAACTGGCGATGTTGGGCCCCAAGGTATTAAGGGTGAAACAGGCCCCATCGGGCCAACGGGTGCAACAGGTTCCACAGGCCCAAGTGTTACAGGTCCGACTGGTGCTGACTCGACTGTGGTTGGACCCACTGGGCCTACTGGCGCGACGGGTGCAGGCGAGCAGGGAATTCAGGGAGAGACAGGACCGACAGGTGCCACTGGCGCGATTGGCGCAACGGGAGCAACGGGTTCAACTGGCCCTCAGAGCACGGTTGCAGGTCCCCTCGGGCCGACAGGGGCTACAGGCTCTACAGGTAATTTAGGCAACACAGGTCCAACGGGTGCAACAGGTGCAGTGTCCACAACTCCTGGTCCAACAGGTCCAACGGGTGCGGACAGCACAGTTGAAGGCCCTCAGGGTGAGCTTGGTCCAACAGGTCCAACAGGCGCGGTATCAACAACTCCTGGGCCAATCGGTGAGACTGGCCCCACTGGTGAGACTGGGCTACAGGGTGAAATTGGTTTAACAGGACCCACAGGGCAAACAGGCCCAACAGGTGCTACTGGTGCGGATTCGACAGTTGTTGGACCGACAGGTGTAACGGGTGCAACGGGAGCAACGGGTTCTCAAGGAACTGGTATCACCATCCTTGGGTCATATGCAACTGTAGAAGAGCTTGAACTTGCTCAGCCAACTGGAAATCCTGGAGAAGGCTACCTTGTCTCTGGTGACCTCTACGTTTGGGATGATGTAGACGGGTCTTGGAATAACGTTGGAAGCATTCAAGGGCCTACTGGCCCAACTGGCGCAACGGGTGTTGCAGGTCCCACTGGTGAGACTGGTTCTCAAGGTGAGCTGGGCGCGTTTGCCGTAACTAACGTAACTCCCCCAGCTAGCCCCGACGAAGGCGACGCTTGGTATAACAGTGAGACTGGTCGAATTTATGTTTACTACGACAACTTCTGGGTAGAGACAAGCGCGGCTCCAATTGGGCCAACAGGTGCTACAGGAGATGTAGGCCCCACTGGGGCGGACTCAACTGTGACTGGTCCTCAAGGTATAACTGGGCCAACAGGTTTCCGAGGAATCACAGGACCAATCGGACCTACAGGTCCAACGGGTGCAACAGGTGCGGACTCACAAGTAACAGGACCTACTGGGTCAACTGGACCTACTGGGCCAACAGGAGCAACGGGTGCAGATTCCCAAGTCACAGGGCCTACGGGAGAGACAGGACCCACTGGACCGACAGGCGCTGACTCTCAAGTCGTTGGGCCAACAGGTGCTGATGGCGAGTTTATCCCTCAGTTCAACACGCCTCCCGCCGCCCCCGTCGATGGGCAAGTCTGGTTTGATACAAACAATGGTGCTGTCTTTATTTACTATGACAACTTCTGGGTTGAAGTTGGTACTTCAGAATTTGGTGGAGCAACAGGCCCGACTGGTGACACTGGTGTTGCAGGTCCAACAGGGCCCACAGGAGCAACTGGAGACGAGGGGCCCGTTGGCCCAACAGGAGTAACGGGCGCAACAGGGCCGATAGTCACAGGCCCTACTGGAGCTCAAGGATTCGGCTCACAGGCTCAAGGATTTTACAATACTTTTGCTGAGTTCAATGCGGACGCTGGCGCTGGGCCAGGGACTGTAGGAGACTTCTACGTTATCTACGAAGAAGACACTATCTACATTTTTACAGCTGACAACGGTTGGATTGAAGCTGGTGCGCTTATTGGTCCTTCTGGCCCCCAGGGAGACCTCGGCCCCATCGGAGCGACTGGACCTACGGGCCCAGAAGTTACTGGACCTACTGGCGCAAAGGGTGACCAAGGTACATCTATAAATGTTGAAGGAAGCGTAGCTACTGCAGCCAACTTGCCTCTTGACGATAACAGCGTAAATGATGCATACATTGTTGATGACAATGGTGACCTATATGTTTGGGATGGCTCAAACTGGAATAGCGTTGGTCAGATTGTTGGACCCACTGGCGCAACAGGCCCAGCAGTAACTGGCCCAACAGGTTCGACAGGTGCAACGGGTGCGGACAGCTTAGTAACAGGCCCGACTGGCGGAGTTGGCCCAACAGGTCCTCGCGGTGGTGTGATTTATAAAATCAGCTCCACAGGGAATGGTGGCGTATTCCAAGTACAGGGATTGGTAAATAACAATCCTAACCTTGTCGCTGTTCGTGGCGAGAAAATGTACTTTGATTGCAGTAGCGTTCAGGTCACAAATTCACTGGCGATTAGGCTCTCTTCGGGGAGCACAACTTCAGTTCCTGGAGCACAAAACAACTCAACAACTTTGGGTCGTAACGTAACAAGCACTGATGCAGTGATTGTCTACGATGTGCCTTTGGATGCCCCAATTCAGATTATTTATCAGGACGTCACTGACTCAAACATCGCGGGCATTATCGATGTTATTGACAAGGTAGGCCCAACAGGTTCGACAGGTGCTACAGGTCCCGCTGGGTCTCCAACGGTCACAAGCTACACTCCTGTCTTTAGTGGGACTGGGTTCAGTGCAACTGGCTCTGTGGCAAGTGGTAGCTACATTACAGCTGGTACAAGCATTAACCTTGAGCTGACTGTAGACTTCTCCACTGCCACCTTGTTTGGGACTGGGCAATACGGAGTCACTCTCCCTGTGCTACCGCGTAGCGCTTTCTCCCCTTCTTTTTCAGGGGTTCTAGACATCTCTGGCGACAACACAACCGAAGTGTATAGAATTGTGGGATACGCAGATGCGGATGGTTCTGCTGTTCTAAATCTTTGGTATATCGGTGCTGATGGAGTCCTTACAGAATTGACAGGCAGTGCTCCAGCAACCATCACCACTTCAAGTAGGATATACATCAACGGCTCTTTCGCGACGACTAGTGGGTAGGTGAACTATGGCAGAGATTGACTTTCCAAGCAGTCCAGATGTGGATGACGAATACACCAATGGCATAAACACTTACCGATGGAGCGGAACCGCTTGGCGTCTTGTTCGTACAAGTGCAGTGGGACCGACTGGTCCAACAGGGCCAGCTGGACTAGACTCCACCGCTGTCGGAGAAATTGGACCAGTGGGGCCTACAGGCCCTGGAGTTACTGGGCCCACGGGTGCTGACTCTACAGTAGAGGGTCCCGTTGGACCGACAGGTCCAGCAGGTTCTTTCGAGATTAGCTCTTGGACAACTTATACTCCTACTTTTACGGGGACCGTAACAAATCCCGTAATTGGTAATGGAAGTGCCGTAGGTCGCTATATGAACGTCGGAGCGACTATTTTTGGTGAAATTAGAATTATTGCTGGCACCACTGGGTTCTCAAGAGGCGAAGGAATTTATCGAGTTGGGCTTCCCACGGGGGGGATTGTTGAGAATTTCCAACCCGTAGGTCAGGTAGTCATGCGCGATGAAGGGCCTGGCATAAACTATTTTGGGACTGCAATTTTTAACAACAACATAGACGACGTAATCGAGCTATACATGCACTCTCAGGTTGCTCAGTTTGATGAAGGTGTTGCGGTTACGCACACTACACCTTTCTTGTTTAGCGCAAACGATAAAATACTAATTCAGTTTACTTATGAATCAGATTTGGGTTAGAGGATAGATTATGGCAGCGATTGACTTTCCTAATACACCTTCTGTGAATGACACATTTACAGATGGCGTATCTACTTGGGTTTGGACAGGCATTGCTTGGAACTTAGTTGTGTCCCCCGTTGTTGGCCCCATTGGCCCGACTGGTGCAGCTGGAGCCCCAAGCTCTGTCACAGGTCCGACGGGTGCAACGGGTGCGTTTACGATATCTGCTGCAACTCCACCCGAAAGTGCCGATGAGGGTGACGCTTGGTTTAATGCCGCGACTGGGCAGATTTATATTTACTATGACTCTTACTGGGTGGAATCTGCCTCTAGTAATGTCGGAGCCGAAGGTCCAACAGGTCCAACTGGTCCAACAGGCTCCGAGGGAGCCGCTTCAATTATCCCAGGCGCGACAGGTCCCACTGGGCCTACTGGTTCGCAAGGGAACACAGGGCCCACGGGGTCTAACGGCTTAGATATAACTGGGCCCACAGGGCCTTATGGGCCAACAGGTGTAGACGGAGTCACTGGGCCTGAAGGAGAGCGTGGGCCAATTGGTGCATCGGGACCAATAGGTCCCACAGGAGTTGAAGGCCCCACTGGGCCTGACGGTCTCATAGGTCAGACTGGTCCAGCTGGTCCTCAAGGGCAGACTGGTCCTCGTGGATTTGTGGGCGCTACTGGGTCTCAGGGTTTAATCGGTGCCACGGGCGCTTCGGTTACAGGACCAACGGGAGTGTCTGGCCCTACTGGCCCATCGGGTGGACCTACTGGACCTACGGGTTCGACAGGTGCAACTGGTGTCAGCGGCCCTACGGGTGACGCTGGTCTCCGCGGTGCTACTGGTGCAACTGGTTCAACGGGTGCGGCATCTACTATTCAGGGACCTACAGGTCCTACGGGTTCGACAGGTGCAACTGGCCCTGATAGCACAGTGCTTGGCCCAACGGGTGCAACTGGTCCCTCGGTCACAGGACCTACGGGGCCTGGAGGACCTACAGGCGTAAGCTTTGCAGGAATTACATCTTCTAGCAACATAGGAATTTCCCTCGGAACAAAAAGTTTTATTGTAAATCAAGTCGGGGCCTACGCTCAGGGCACTAGGGCAAGGTTAGTAAGCACTTCGGTGCCTACTAACTTCATTGAAGGCTCTTTGTCTAACATTTCTGGAACATCTATAACTATGAATGTGGACAGGATTTTTGGCGCTGGTAACACCTATTCCGCATGGAACTTAGTAGTTGCTGGTTTGGTTGGAGCGGTAGGGGCCACAGGTCCGCAAGGTACGGCAATTCAGCTTAAGGGGTCAGTACCTACCTCCTCAAACCTGCCTAGCTCTGGCAATGGGGTAAATGATGCCTATATCGTCAATGATGAGGGTGACCTTTACGTATGGGACGGCTCTACTTGGAACAATGTTGGCCAAATTGTTGGACCTACTGGGCCCGCTGGGCCATCTATAACAGGGCCAACTGGTGCACAGGGTGCGACAGGCCCCACTTCTACAGTTCAAGGTCCAGTTGGACCAGTGGGGCCTACAGGCCCAGCAGTAACTGGACCAACAGGCTCAACGGGACCCGTCTACTCTGAACTTGTTGGTGCTCAGTACCTAAACTCAGTTACTCTATCCGCGATTGATGCAAACTCGATTGTTAAAGTCAACAGCTCATTGGGGACAACTCTTCGAGTTCCTCTTGATGGCGCTGGAGGATACACTTTCCCAGTGGGCACTCAAATTGTTGTAACGCAGTTGGGGGTTGGCCAGGTATCAATCGAAGGCGTTGCAGGAGTAAGCGTATTGACTGAAGGCTCTCGTTTTATAACTAAAGCAAGATATGCAATTGCCTCTTTAATAAAGCTAAGCGCCAATTCTTGGCTCTTGAGCGGTAACTTGACCGCCTAATGCTTATCTCATCGCACGCCATTTACGCAACCCTAGACGCCCCATTTATTGCGTCTGGATGGCAAGAAGCTGTGTCACCTTTTGAGACTACAAACGTAAACTCGGTTACGGGAGACGGAGAAGGCAAGTACGTTGCGGTGGGAAGTTCTGGAAAAATTGCAACTTCTGTAAATAGCGCACTTACTTGGAGCCTAGTGGCGTCTCCGTTTTCTGGAAGCAATCTTTACTCTGTTGCATACGGTGATGGGATTTTTATTGCGGGGGGCAGTAACGGAAAAATTGCCACCTCTTCTGATGGAGAGACCTGGACGCTAAGAGCTTCATCTTTCGGAGCCAGCCCAATTCTTGGGATTGTAAGGTCTGACCCAGCCAGTTTGTGGGTTGCAGTTGGAGCTGCAGGTAAGCTCGCGACTTCGATAGACGGGATTGAGTGGACGCAGCGGGCATCCTCTTTTGGGGTTACATTTATAAACAACGTCCACTCGTCTCCAAATTTGTTGGTTGCCGCGGGGTTTGACGGAAAAATTGCTACATCAACAAATGGGACTACATGGACGCAGCGGAGCTCTTCGTTTGTCTTTAGCACTATTTTTGACGTTAGCTCAAACTCCACGGGCACTGAGTACGTTGCAGTAGGGGACTCTGGAAAAATTGCCACTTCCCCGAATGGCACTAATTGGACTCAAATCTTCCCAACAAGCTCCTTCGGCTCTTCTAGTATCAAATCGGTGGGGAACAATACAGATGGCTACCTTGCCGCTGGCTCTGCTGGAAAAATTGCAACATCCTCTCCTCAAGCTACATCGTGGAAGCAGCGAGCCTCTGGGCTGGGACTTACCAATATCAACGATGTCTACTATTCAGACACCATAGGAATTGCAGTAGCAAACTCTGGAAGAATCATCTACTCACTCTAGGAAAAAATGCATTGGTACAAAATTATTGAAAGTAGCAGAGGTCCCCTGATTCAGGTACTTTACGGGGGAAATATTATTGATGAATGCGGCCCCTGGGAAACTCTTGTTTCAGCTATAAATTGGGCGGAGCAATATGTCACTTCAAGGAACCAAGGGCAGTCAGAACCACAAATCAACTAGACAACACCAAAGTACAATAGATAAGAGTCAGAGAGGAGGGCCAGCATGGCAGCAATAGATTTCCCAAACCCCACGATAGTTGGAGAAGAATTCACTTCTGGTGGGCAGACTTGGGTATGGACTGGAACAGTTTGGGAAGCCCTTCGGGTAACCCCCACGGGGCCCACTGGACCTCAAGGTATTCAAGGACCAATTGGTGTAACTGGAGCGCAGGGCGCAACTGGTAGTCAAGGTATCCAAGGCTCAACTGGCCCAGTATCAGATGTTGCAGGCCCTCAGGGGCAGACTGGGCCAACAGGGCCACAGGGCATAACTGGCCCTCAAGGGCCTGAAGGGGACCAGGGAGTTCAGGGTGTAACAGGGCCCACTGGCGCAGACTCTAACGTTACAGGTCCGCAGGGTCCTACGGGTCCTCGTGGACAGACGGGTCCCACAGGTTCAACGGGCGCTCAGTCGGAAGTTCCAGGTCCGACAGGACCGACAGGGCCAATAGGTAAGTTTACAGCCAGCGCTACCCAGCCTGCCATTGAGACGTCCATTAATGGGGATGCTTGGTTTGACACTAATACTGCCAAAACATACGTATTCAACAATGGTGTATTTATTGAAGTAGCCAGCGGACTGCAAGGTTCTACAGGTGCTACAGGTGCTGCAGGCTCATATGCAATATCAGCCAGCTGGTGGCTAGGTGTGTAGCTTAATCAAAATAAAGAATGCCAAAGACTGCTATTCTAAGAACAGATTTATTTCGCGAAAGAGGTACTAATCAATGCCTGGATTCCTAGGTGGTAGCGGTGCGGCAAGTGGTGGCACTGGCGGGGAAATACGCTTCCCTAAAGAGTTTGTCGACCCAGTAACTAAACTCAGGGTATCTAACCCTGAGAACCTCATTGATACCGACTTTGAGTATGGTCTACAGCCAACCAAGTGGGAGACTGTTGAGCTAATCAACAATACTCCGTCTTTCTTCTCTAAGTCTGGCGACACCACCATTCCTGGAATCGTGTCTGTCACGACAAACGCAGGTACTCGCGAAATTACTGTAACTACGGGACTAGCCCACGGACTAGCTGTAGGTATCCCCATCAACGTTCAAGGCTCAAAGTCTGTTACTGCTGATGGTTCTTACATTATTAACTCAATTCCAGACCCAAAAACTTTTACATACCTGTGTAGAGACAACCAAGAGGACACAAGCGCAATCGAGGACCTCTACACTTCGATTATCACTGGCGAGTTTTTTCAGGGTTCTCAGCTTCGCATTTCAGAAGCCGAGGGAATTGTTACAGACGCCGAGGCTATTTCGACTTTGACGGTTACAACCTCAAGCGCACACGGCTTTGGCCCAAATACGCCATTCTATTTTTTGAACTTGAACTCTACAATTTCTCAAGAGTTTGAAGCAGCAAACACGGAAGCCAAGTCTTTTGACTCTTCTAACTCTGCGACTGCACAAACTTTTGACGGCTCCAACAGTCTTTCTACCCTAAACATTGACTGGTCAAACAGCGCTACGGTTGGTGGCACTGTTAGCACAGTATCCAACACGAACACGGCAGCTAACACTGTCACCGTTGCTCACAGCACCGAAAATTTTGCTGGGCTCCCTCTAGGTCAGCCTCTTTACTACAATGTGACTGCATCTTTAGGATATTTCTTTGATAACCCTAGAGGGGTTGTTTTCCTAAAAACAATAGATACCTTAGATGTGGGAGCCTCTACTTTTCAGGTAAGTGCGGTTCCAAGCGGAGATGCCATACCTCTTCAGTCCAACCTTTCAGGTACCTTCCAAATTGCAAACCAAGCTAGGACTTTTGCTGGGAACAACGTAAATCCTGCTACACAGATTGTTTTAGATATTGTCAAAGGCACCTCCTTCGAATTTGAAGGCGCAAATGACCAAGCCATCGGTGGCAACGGCATTTCGACGGTAACCAGCTACAGCGGTTCTCTTGTAAACGTGAGCACAGTTGCGGATGCTGGCCTTGAGTACTACCAAGGCGCAATGCTTCGCTACACAACCACTGGTAGTGCCGCCAACGGTTTAGTAGCTAATGCAACTTATTTTGTAGATTCTTTTTTTTCTACAGGAACTGACACTTTTGCTTTCACCTTAAAAGCTCTTCCAAATTCAGAAAGTGCAATAAGCGTTACTGGCGGAACTGGAACTCAGAGGTTTACCAGAATTGGCGTATCACTAGATAAAGACGTCATCCACATTAGAAACTCTAACTTCGCAAAAAAAGACATGATTGAGTACACCTTCCCAGTAGGTGGAAACTTTGAAGCTGACGACGAGAAGCTTTTCTATTTTATAGCTACTGCGTATGATTCCCACAACTATTTAATAAACGCCACTGCAGACCTCTTTACTCCAATGGTGGCTACTGGTGGAACTATTCTGCCAGACTACGAGTCACGAGGTAGAACTTATAGGGCTCACCAGTTCACTAATGTTGGCAACAGTACCTTTACGGTACAAACTGTAGGTTCAGACCCGACTGTTGAATACCTAGTTATTGCTGGTGGGGGTGGTGGTTGTGTGGGTGGTGGTGGTGCCGGGGGGTATAGGTCTAGTGTTGTCGGGCAACTGTCTGGGGGCAACTCGACTGCGGAAAGCAAAATTACACTATCCGCTCAAGGCTATACAGTATTAGTAGGCGCGGGGGGGTTGGGAAGACAAAATGCTGCTGGGAACCAAGGCTTTCCGGGAGGAACTTCCTCCGCTTTTGGTATTTCCGCTACTGGTGGTGGTGGTGGCGGTGGCGGTGGTGGTGCGGGCGCTCACAATGCGGGAGTTGCCGGAGGAAGCGGAGGCGGTGGCCACTTCACCGGTGGCGGTGGTGCTGGTATTTCTGGTCAGGGGTTTGCTGGTGGTGCTGGTGAGGGGAGTAACTCATCGGGTGGCGGTGGTGGTGGCGCTGGAGGGGTAGGCGCAGGCGCTAATACTCGAACTGGTGGTGCTGGTCTGTCTTCAAATATTACTGGCTCTTCTGTAAGCCGTGCCGGTGGCGGTGGGGGCATTAGCGGCGGTTCGGCGACCTCTGGGGGCGGAGCCGGTGGGGTTGCGGGCACGGCCAACACGGGCGGTGGTGGTGGTGGTAGTCAAAATGGGCTAGCTGGCGGTTCCGGTATTGTTATTATTCGCTACCCATTGACGCCCCCAGTTGAATTTACACCTGCTAACGCAACAGGTGGAACTATTACAACAGTAACTGAAGGTAACATTACTTATAGAGTTCACTCTTTCACTACTGTTGGCACATCTAGCTTTGCGGTTCAAAGTACTGGTTCTTTTAATGAGTTTGAATACCTATTGGTTGCTGGCGGTGGCGGGGGCGGCGGTTCACTAGGTGGCGGTGGCGGAGCGGGCGGACTTCTTTCGGGCACAACTTCCCTCAGCTTTCAGACGTATAGCCTCTCAGTGGGGCAAGGCGGAGCGGGAGGTTCAGGAGGAGCCGAATCCCCCACTGGGCGAGGCAATAACGGAGCCAATACCACGGCGTTTGGGTTAGTTTCCATTGGCGGTGGTGGCGGCGGTACATGGCAATCCATAGCTCCCAGTTCAGGTGGTTCTGGCGGTGGTGGAGACAGTACGTCAAACTCAGATAGAACAAGAAGACCAGGAGGGGCGGGAACATCGGGCCAAGGTTTTGCGGGAGGCTCGGGGATTCGGTTTACTCCTAGTAGTCAAAACGTTCATCATCACGGTGGCGGTGGTGGTGCGGGCGGCCCAGGGCAAGACGGTGCGGACGTAACGTCCGCAGGAGCACCCTCTGGCGACGGAGGGCCTGGAATTCTTACTACTATTTTGGGAGTACCTTATTATTTTGCTGGGGGTGGCGGTGGCGGTGCTTTTCAAACAGATAATAAAGTCGGAAATGGTGGTCTTGGTGGCGGTGGCGGTGGTTCTTTGAGTACAGGCGGGTTTACCAGTGGCTCGCTGGGCACTGGAGGCACTGGCGGCTTGAACAATGGAGAAAGTGGCTTCAAAGCCAATAATTCTAGAGGTGGCGACGCTGGGGCTTCTACGGGCTCGGGTGGCGGAGGGGCAACTTGGCAAGCTGGCCGAGGCGGAAACGGCGGCTCAGGAATCGTAATCATTCGTTACCCAATTGCAGTTGCAGACTAGGGAGATAGAACATGCCAATTAACATTACTGCTGCAGGTGCTGCGGGTACTCACTCATTTAGAAAAGTAAACGTCAACACTGAAGACAACTTTTTGTACTTCACAGGGGAGGGGTCTGATGTCATCCCTGAGGGGATTGTAGACGGCACCAGCTACATTTTCAGTAACGGCATAGGAAACATAGCTGGACTTGATGACGGCGATTTGGTGTATAAAAAAATTCTTTCGCCTGCAGTAGTAGAGTTCAGGAACGCTTCCGACGAAGTCATCGACCTGACAGGGTTCACTGAGGGTGGAGTCACTTTAAACACGCCTACCTTATTTGGTAATACTCTAGAGATTGGGATGTCTACCCCCACCAACCAAGCTGTCAAGTACTACACAAGCGGAGCCCCCCTTACTGGACTTGTAAGTGGTAGTACATACTTCCTAAAAAATGTAGAGGCCACTTTTTCGGGAGTCACTCCTCTTTACGCATTTACTTCGCACAGTTTTACCACATGCGGTCAGACAGGCCGAGTAGGCCCAACTTCAGCTCAAATTTTGTCTGGATACTCTACTGCTTGGCACGGTCAGTACCTCACTAGAGGCGGGTTTAACGGATACCAAGACTGGACAATTCCTGTTTCGGGTGTGTACAGATTTGAAACTAGAGGGGCTTCAGGTTTTGAGGGCAACGGCTCTGGGGTAGCTGGTAGAGGCGCAATTGTTCGCGGAGAACTGTTCCTCACTAAAGGCGAGATTATTACTATTGCTGTTGGCCAGCGTGGCTCTGCGCCTTCCAGTGGTGGAACGTTTGGAGGCTCTGGTGGAGGAAGTTTTATTGTTAGAAAGTCTTCTAACGAAGCACTAATTGTTGCTGGTGGAGGTTCGGCTGACGCAGGCACTCGCGCTGGTATAGACGCAGCCCTGACAAATTCTGGTGCTGCCTCGACCAACGGAGAGCTTGGCGGAACTGGTGGAAACGGTGGTAGCGTTCAAAACCAGAGTAGGTCAGCTGCTGGAGGAGGATTCTTCAGTAGAGGAGAAAGCACCATCTCTGGTGAAAAAGGCGGAGGCTCGTTCCTTGACGGCCTAGAAGCAGAAAGTAACCTTGCTCGCACAGGAGGTGAGGGCGGTTTCGGTGGTGGAGGTAGCTCAGACGCTCAGATTTCTGGACAGTCTGGAGGAGCTGGAGGATACTCTGGTGGTTCAGGTGCGCGTTCTACTCTTGCCAATCAAGCTGGTGGTGGTGGAGGTTCTTTTGCGTCTTCATCAGTTCTTAATCTTGCGACATCGACTGGTTCATATAACGGTTCGGTAAATTTCAACGGAGTTGCAGTAACAAATCTAAGCAGTTTCAACACTGGAGAAGGCTCTGTAGGAGTCACTCTGGTGTCATCCTTTACCACTGGTAACGAGGTGTACCCCACAGCTTCAGACGCTAATGCAGGAACAAATAAAATTGCAATTGCTCCCGCTGGGAGCTCATTCCACGCTATGGTACCCATTAACTTTGATGCTGAGAATGATGTAATTCACAGCCCAACACCTCACACTTTGATAAACGGTGAAGCTATTGTTCTGAACTTCAATGGAACCGCACCAGCTGGTATTTTCAATGGCACTATCTACTATGTAAATAGAATAAATAGCTTTACTTATAGATTGAGTATCACTCAAGCTCCAAGCTTCTCAACTATCAATCTGACAAGCCCGTCTTCACGCGAGGTTGCCACCAGCTCCACCTTGAGTCGAGTTGTGGTGAACACCGCAACGGATACTTTGACAATAAACAACCACGGATTCTTGGTTGACCAGCCACTTCTTTACAGCGTTGGCGGTGGGACTCGAATCTCTCCTTTGCAAGATGGAGAGCGCTATTTCATCTCCGAGGTAGTTAACGCAAACCAAGTCAAGCTAAAAATCAGCCTAGACTCTCCTACATCAATCAACCTTACAGATGCTGGAACAGGTACAGCGCACAGTTTCTTGTTCCTAACAGTTGACCCTAGTACTGACAGCCTCTACATACCCAACCACGGGTTGGTGTCTGGACAGGCCATTCGTTATTCAAAGGGTGATAGCGGTAACGTCTTAATTCCTGGATTTACGGACGATACTCAGTACTTTGTTTTGGTTGTAGATTCAAGCATTGTAAAGTTGACAACTGATGCTGCATTACAGAATGTAGTAAACATTGGTAATCCAGAGACTTGGCCTGCAACTGGTACCCATTCTTTGGTCATTACTTCTCTTGACTTTGTAAACAACATCATTACGTTGCCTGGGCACGGATTCTTAGCTGGCGAGCTTGTTGAGTACGACTCTAGAGGGCAGACAGTGGTTGACGGTCTTACAACTGCAACTCCTTATTACGTTATCTTTATCAACGGTGACAACATTAAGCTTGCGACTAGCCCAGAGAACGCCACTGCTGGAACTGCTGTAGATATTACTGCTAGCCCAGCTGGAGTTGGGAAGCACACTCTTCGCTCATTAAGCAAAACTCCAGACGGCATCTACACAATCAAAAATGTGCCGACTTCTAAGACTTTCACCGCGGAGGCTCAGGGTAACGTTCCGATTATTTCAAAAATCTTCAACCCTCGCGCATCGATTGACTTAATTAGGAACGCTTTCTTCCTACCTGCGCATGGATTCTTAACTGGAACTAAGGTTACATACTCTAATGGGCCAGCAGCGACAGACGTCGCTGGACTAGTAGATGGCACCGACTACTTCATTGTTGTTGTGAACAACGACTATGTAAGACTGTCTGAGACAGCGGCAGAGGCTGCTAGCGGAGTAAGTATCCCTGTTACTGGTTTTGGTACGGGTGTCTCTCACTCCTTCAGTGCTGACCAGATTAACGGAAATGTTACTGGTGGAGGCTCTGTAACGGTTGCCGCTGGTTCTGTGCTGGTGAATGGCTCTGGTACCCAGTTCTCTAAGGTGCTTAAGGTTGGAGACCAATTCCGTCTGTACCCACCAAATGTCCTAACATCACTGACTTTTGCTGCATCAGATGTTAACGACACAACAAACGTCATCACCAAAGCACACACGTTTACCACTGGTGACACTGTGAAGTTCTCAGCTGGTGGGGGCGTAGCTCCTAGTCCGCTTATCGGGGGCTACTACTACTTTTTAAGAGCAGTCTCAGGCACAGAGCTGACAGTTCATAATTCAGAATCAGAGGCTCTTGCAGGAACTGGCGCAGTAGACTTCAACACCATTGGCTCTGGTACTGCATTTTCCTTCGTTGAGACCGTCCCTGCCAGCCCAATTATTCGCAGAATTACAGCTGTAGGGTCAGACAATCAGATTACTGTGGCTCGTCCATATGCTGTTGCGTACTCGGCAGTTTCATATTCGTTCCCAACCTTCGTGTACGTGCGACCTAGTGGTTACTCACTTCACCGTCCGTTTGATGGCGGTGTAGAGATGTCTGTTGGTTCTGGAACATGGAACGGCCAAATGATTCGCCAGACTCGTAAGTACTTCCGTTACCAGTCAGGTAAGGGAATCCAGACTTCCGCTGGTCTAAACTTTAAACCTTCAATTGACATGAACAGCATGACTAAGTTTGACAACTCGACTATCGAGTGCAAGACTCGTCGTCCCCACGGGCTAATTTCTGGTCTGTTTGTCACTATTAGCCAAGCCGAAGACTCTTTTGGAGACCCAAGTCAGGTCTACAACGGCGACTTCCAAGTAACTTTTGTTGACTTAACCACCTTCCGAATTAGCCAAAACATGACTGGTCAAGAAGAAAAGGCTTATGGCTTTGGACAGTTCTTTGTTCGAGAGTGGACTGGCGGAGCAGTTCGTTCTGGAATGTTCGATTTCCAGAACGGAATGTTTTACGAGTTTGACGGTGAAAAAATGTACTGTGTCCGTCGCTCATCTACCCAGCAGACTTCAGGTACAGTTGCTGCACTTCAAGGTTCTGAAGAAATTTTCGGAACCGAGACAAACTTCACAGCTCAGTTTAAAGTTGGAGACTTCACTGTGCTTCGCGGACAAACCTATCGAATTGTAGAGATTTCGTCTGACACTCGTATGGCTGTTCGTCCAGAGTACAAGGGAGCTTCAGGGACAGAGAAAGAGTTTGACCCTTCTGACATCGTAGACATTGGGACCGATACTTTTAACTTTATCGGTCACGGCTTTAGCCAGATACTGCCTGTGGTCTACAACTCTATTGACGGGGAGCCAATTGGCGGCCTAATCAATGGCCGAACATATTATGTTGATTTGGTAACTGGAAACCGTAACAACGCCTTTAAGTTGTTGGCAACTCCAGATTCTGAGTCAAATGTTAGCTTGTCTAGTGTTGGAACTACTACTATCCATTCATTTACTCCTGCCAAATCAGGAATTATTGTGACTAAAACAGTGGACACTAGGATTTCCCAAGAAGACTGGTCAATTGACCCTCTAGATGGCACGGGTGTCACAGGGTACAACCTTGACCTATCCCGCATCCAAATGATTTACATAGACTACTCTTGGTACGGTGCTGGTAAGATTCGTTTCGGATTTAAAACTTCTGACGGTCAAGTACAGTACAGTCACGAGTTTGTGCACAATAACAGTTTGTATGAGTCCTACTTCCGTTCAGGTAACTTGCCTGCTCGCTACGAAGTAGCCACTTACGACAACCCAACCTACATCCCATTCCTGTTCCACTGGGGAACCTCGGTGATGATGGATGGTCGTTTCGATGACGACAGCGCATACTTGTTTACTGCCAGCAGTCAAACACTAAACGTTTCTGGAACAACTCCCAAGTCGTTCTCTTCTGCTGGTATTAACTTGGACACAGACTTGTTCACAGTCATTGAGCACGGATTCCGCTCGGGAGATATACTGCAGTTCGAGGCGATTGCTGCTGACGGATTCCCAGGGCCCAACACGCAAAACCCTGCAACAGAAGTAATCGGGTCTAACACGTTCCCCAACTTGGCAAACTCTGTTAACTACAGAGCCTTTGTGAACTCACCTAACCTAATCCACTTAACCCCAGAAGATGCCACAATAACTGTTGGTGGAACAATTTCCCGTACAGGCAGTACCGTAACGGTCACAACGGCGCAAGCTCACAACATCCCAGCAAGCAATAACGTTGGAGTGTACTTTATCGAAACAGCAGCAGGCGCGGCGATTACGAACTTGCCAGACTTCTACGTGGGCGCGGTAGTCGTGACAAGCGCGACAACCTTTACCTTCACAGTTGCTGGGTCGTTTACAGTTGCCTCTACTTCTATCCCTAACGCTGCTATTGGTGAGGTACTGAACTTTACTTCACAAGGTAACACTCAATACGCTTACTCCTTGTATCCAGACGGCTCACTAAACAACACTTCTGGACCAAACTATCAGCCACTGATTTCTCTTCGCTTGAGCCCGTCAGTGTCTGAAGGTCTAACAGGAGCCTTGGGTGACCGAGACATTATCAACCGAATGCAGCTAAGGCTACAAGAAGTTGGTGTCTCTAGTAATGAGCTTGTGGATGTCAAGATGCTGCTAAACAGCCGCCTTAACAACCTAAACTTCCAAGGAGTAGATTCTCCTTCGCTAGTTCAGATTGTTGAGCACACAGCAGCGGACACCGTTTCTGGTGGAGTTCAGGTGTTCAACTTCCGTGCATCAGGCGGGGGCAGTGAAACCACAGTTCAGGTTGGAGAGCTGTTTGAGCTCTCAAACTCGATTCTTGGTGGAGACTCTATCTTCCCTGACGGCCCAGACATTATCACCATTGCGGTTGCTAGACTTACAGGTGCCAATACAAGAACTTCAGCTAAGCTATCTTGGTCTGAAGCTCAGGCGTAGGAGGAAGAGCAAGTGCCAATTCAAAGACTTGGAATTGCAAATCCAACAGCAAACTCTGACATTGCTTTAGCTGAGTTCACCGAAAAGTATTTAATTTCAGTGGTTGTCGCGAACAGAGCTGTAACAGCAACTCCTATCACAAAAATTAGTATCTATATAGTGCCTGCCAATGCAACTATTGCGGCTCAGTATGCATACATTGCAGCCAACATTGAGCTAGGTGTTGGTACCTCTTTTGAGACATTCCGATTTGGAGTGACAGATGGCGACACACTATTTGTGAGGTCTAGCACTGCTACCACCTCTTTCAGTGTGAATGGGATATTGCAAGACGATGCTGCTCTTGCTAAGAACATCCCCGAGGTGTTCACTAATAAAACAATTAGGGGTATAGAAAATACTCTTTATCTAGATAAAGGCACAACTGCTGCTCGTAGTAGCAGCGTTGAGTCTGGCTACACAAGATTTAATACTGAGACAAACGAGCTAGAGTCTTATACCACTGGAGGAGATTGGAAGGGTTCCCAGTCATACACTCCCGCAGACGGTTCCGATTGGGACGTGACACCGACCACAATTTCTGGTGCTTTAGATGAAATAGCTGCCAGACTAAAAGCTTTGGAGGCATAAAATGGCAGTTGAGAGATTTGGCACAGCGTCCCCTCCTGCTTTTACAGGAGCCCACACTGAGCTTGGAACCGCAACAAAGCCAAGCGTTACTTCTGTTATTACTGTAAACAAGGGAACTGTCGACATGGCAGTAACTGTCTTCGTTGAGCCAGCGGAGTCTCCTGGCTCTATTGGAGAACGTGCCTACATTGTAGATAATCTTGTAGTGACTGCTGGACAAGCCTTTGAGACATTTCGATTCGCTCTAGCTATTGGCGACAAAATTTTTGTTAGCTCTTCTAGTCCTAACGGTGCTTTCGTAGCTACCTCACTTTTTGAGCAGGCAGGGCGCACTAACGTTCTGTATCAGCCAATCCAGCCAGGAAGCCCTCAGGTCGGGGACATTTGGATTAATAGCAATACTGAAGAAATCACCGTTTTCAACGGAAGCCAGTTCAGCACTATTGCTAGTGCCGCCCCTGTTGGACCAACGGGACCTACTGGCCCCGTGGGTACCTTCGGGCCTCAAGGTCCTACGGGTCCTCAAGGCTCAAGCGTCTCTGTTTTAGGTACCTACGCCACCGTAGAACTTTTAGAAGCTGACACTCCCGTAGGGAACATTGGAGACTCTTACTACATCACTGGAGAAGCCGCTCTTTATATTTGGTCTGACCTTAATCAAGAGTGGGTAGGGGCTGGTCCTTTAGGAATTACAGGACCCACGGGTGCCGCTGGCGCTGCGGGAGCAACAGGTGCAGCAGGTATTGGCGGAGCAGACAGCACTGTCACTGGGCCGATAGGACCTACGGGCCCATCGGGTGGACCTACTGGGCCAACGGGTTCAGAGGGGGTCACTGGTCCGACGGGTGCTACAGGGCCAGCAGTGACTGGCCCCACTGGTGCTGACTCGACTGTGGTTGGACCCACTGGGCCTACTGGCGCTACTGGTGCTCAGGGAGTAGCAGGTCCAACTGGTGCTGACTCAGATGTTGTAGGACCGACAGGTGCAACGGGCGCAAGCGGCGGTATAACCTATGAAATATCAAGTAGCGGTTCTTCTGCGTATTTGATTAATGGCTCTTCAAACCCAACTCTTTCAGTAATCCGCGGACACAGGTATATCCTCAATGTAAACGCTTCTGGGCACCCTTTCTGGATTCAGACAGTTTCTGGGGCATACAGCTCTGGGAACGTCTACTCGGGTGGCGTCACAAACGGTGGCGCTGCGGTAGGAACAATTGTCTGGGAAGTCCCATTTGACGCTCCTGACACTCTTTACTACGTTTGCCAGATTCACAGCAGCATGGCTGGCTCCATCACTGTCTCAAACTTAGGACCTACAGGTCCAACTGGTGCAGTCGGTGCTGTTGGTGCGACTGGTCCAACCGTTGTGTCAAGGACCAACGTACTTATAAACTCGGACTTCTCAATATGGCAAAGGGGGGCAGGCGCAGTTTCCTCAGGGTACAGTGCTGACCGCTGGCTGTTTGACGCTTCGGGTGCAACCATGACCGCTCAACGGGGGGAGTTTGCTCCTGATGAGTTGGAAGTAGACGTCTACGGAGACGCTTGGTACTTTATGGAGTGGGACATTACTACTGGAAACGTTGGGTGCTCTCTAGAGCAAAGGTTGGAAGGTGTTCGTGGCATGGCTGGACAGCCTGTAGCGGCTTCCTTCTGGGCAAAAGCTGCTTCGGGTATTAATTTAGATGTCTCTCTAAATCAGAACTTCGGGTCTGGAGGGTCTTCATCAGTCAGCACCTCTTTAGGGTCTGTCACCCTCACTACTTCTTGGCAGCGGTTTGCTGTGACAGGAACTGTGCCTTCTCTTGCAGGTAAGACTATTGGCTCTTCTAATTATATGGCTTTGCAAATTGTAGAACCTGACGGAGATACTGACACCATATCTATATGGGGGGCTCAGCTGGAGCATGGGACAGCAGCCACAGAATTCAAATCTGAAGGTGGCGGTGCCGAAAATGCAGACCTTGCTTTGTGCCAGCGATACTACTACCGAGTCCAGCCCGATGCAATTGACACAGTTATGGGAGTAGGGTTTAACTCAACAACACTCATTGCGGACATTGCTATACCATTCCCTGTCCAAATGAGGGTTGCGCCAACAGCACTTGAGCAATCTGGCACCGCAGGACACTATCAAGTGTTCCACGCAACAACTGCTACTGTTTGCAGTGCGGTTCCAAGTTTCTCAAGCCGCTCAACGAGAAATATTGGAATAGTGAATTTCACAGTTGCCGCTGGACTGACCGCTGGGGCTGGGTCTATGGGGTCTTCTGCAAATGTGGCTGCCTACCTTGCTTGGGACGCCGAGCTGTAGAAAGCGGCTCATTAAGGTTTCATACCTAATATTTAGCATTTATGCACTATCCTTAGAGCATGTCCGATTACCCCAACTGGTTCGCCAACGATGGTAGTCTGAATTTTTCTAAATACCTGGTCCCCGTATTTCAAGGGCGTCCAGGTAGGTTTCTTCAAATCGGCGCTTATACGGGAGACGCCTCCCTGTGGCTGTATGACAATCTTCTAAAAAACAATACTGGCTCGACTCTTGTTGATGTTGATACTTGGGAGGGGTCAGACGAGCCTGCCCACCATCAAATGAACTGGGGCACAGTAGAAACCGTTTACGACGCAAAAACTTTAGCTGGGCGCAATCAAAGAAAAATTTTAAAGTACAAAGGTACAAGCGACTCTTTCTTTAAAAACAATCGCGAACTGTATGACTTTGTTTATGTTGACGGTGACCACACTTCCTACGGAGTTCTCAAGGACGCTATCGCATCCTATGAGTGTCTAAACGTTGGCGGGATAATTGCTTTTGACGACTACCTTTGGTCAGGAGCAGATGACTCAGCAGATTGTCCCCGAATGGCGATAGACTCCTTTATGGAGGTCTACAAAAAAAGAGTGAGCCTCGTCCACAAAGGGTACCAACTGTGGGTTAAAAAAATAAGGTAACATCGATTAGTGCAGGAGAGAAAATGACAAAAAAAGAAGAGACTAAGCCGACACTGTGTTACAGCTATGAAGTAACTATGGTCATACAGATTTTCGCTGAGACCGAGGAGTCTGCAAAAGACAAACTTGACTCAGACGGCGGCTTTGTAAGTCGACGTTCTATTGTCCTGAAAGACGCAGTACCTCTGTACAGCGGAGAAGAGATTTAAGTGAAATCAGCAATCTACACAATTGCTCTTAACGAACGCAAGTTTGTAGACAAGTGGTACGAGTCAGCTAAAGACGCGGACTATCTGCTAATAGCAGACACTGGCTCTACAGACGGAACCGTAGAGCGAGCGCGTGAGCTTGGCATACATGTCATCGAAATTAAAGTCACGCCTTGGAGATTTGATGATGCACGCAACGCTGCCTTAGCCGCACTTCCAGAAGATATTGACATGTGTGTTTCCCTGGACATGGACGAAGTAATTACTCCTGGCTGGGATAAGATTCTTTCAGATGCTTGGGAGCGCGGTGTAAATCGACCTCGTTATAAGCACATTTGGTCTTGGAATGAGGATGGGACCCCAGGGCTTGAGTTTAGCTATGACCACATCCACGGTCGTAAGGGATTCCGCTGGCGTCACCCCGTCCACGAGTGCATTTACTCTTATGGCATCGAGGAGAAGCAAGAGTGGCTAGACGGCATTGCAACTCATCACCACCCAGACCCAAGCAAGAGTCGCTCACAGTACCTTCCCCTGCTTGAGATGTCTGTCAAAGAAGACCCTCACAACGACCGAAACGCTTTCTACTATGGGCGTGAACTTTACTTCTACGGGCGCTACATGGAAGCAGCGCAAGAGCTGAAGAGACACCTAGACCTTCCTACAGCCCACTGGGCACCAGAACGTGCTGCCTCAATGCGGTTTATTGGTAAGTCATTGCCCGCAGAGTCCGAGATTTGGTTTCGCAAGGCCATAGAGCAGGCTCCAGGACGCCGTGAGCCCTATGTAGACCTCACAAAACTCTACTATGACCGTCAGGACTGGGTAAGATGCCTAGAAGTTGCAGAAGAGGCACTAGCCATTAAAGACAAGCCTCTAGAGTATCTTTGCGAGGCAGAGTCTTGGGGTGCTGCTCCAAACGACTACGCCTCTATTGCAGCGTACTGGCTCGGGCAGTATGAAAAAGCAACAGAGCACGCTCAAAAGGCTGTCGACATTGAGCCGCAGAATGCACGAATGAAGAATAACCTAGTCTTCTGCCAAGCAGCCTTAGCTAAGTAGAGGGGCGAGAGACTTTAGGTCTTTTTGCTGCTTGCCTATCTTTTTCTCTTTGGCGTTTCAAAGCTTTTTCGGTGCGCTCTTGTTGATAAGCCAAAACCGCGTTAACGCTGGTTCTGCTTTTCCACGAAAACTCGCATACGGTGCAGATAACTAATCTGGCAGTGGTCCATCTTCCGCCACCTGGAATCTCTACCGACTCTGTGACAAGCTTTGAGGGCCTAGCTGAACAGTATGGACAGTTAGGATAGCGCCTTCTACGGGCTTCTTCTCCCTTGTATGAGACTGAGAGCGTCCTACGCATTTCTACTTCGTCTTTGCCACCCCAGATGCCCCAAATCTGCCTGTGCTCAAGCGCCCACTGGAGGCACTGCTTTCTTACAGGGCAACTAAAACATAAATTTTTTGCATCGTATTTTTCGCTGGGCTCTTTAGAAAAGAACCAGTCAACTGCTCCACTATTCTCTGGCTGAGCGCAAAGAGCGTCCGCCTGCCATTTTAGATTGTCTGCTGGAGTCCACACGAGGACTATACTACCTTAGCGTTGTATAAAATTTAAACTAAAACACTATAAAACTAAAACTCTATCCAAGTAAATTCTTGAGGAATTTCTATAGAATCTCCGTATTGTGTCTCGCCATCTTCGTCACAATATGTGTATTCGTTTTCCTCTGGGAGAATTCCAGCCCAACCAGCATGGATATCGCGATTTTCTAGGAATTTAAATCCATCGCCCAAGGAGTCAACAACTCCGTCACGTTGAAGAACAGAGGCCAGAGCTCTTCGGACAATTTCATTGTCCATGTCTATGTGACCAATTGTGCAGAATATGAGGTCAGAATCCCCCTCGGAAAAATAGCCACTTCCGCTCCACTGGAACCAAAGGTGCTCTCCGTGCCTAATGTCCCTCATAGATAGTAATCTTCTTCGCTATCAGTCTCTCCGACGAGCCCAAATCCGCGCTTTACGTTGCTCTTAAAAACTCTGTTATCCTCACTGTCTAGCTCGTAGATGCCCGAGATAGTGAGTTCTCCGCATAGGTGGCATGTTTCAACCGCACCTGTATTGTGCTTCAAGGGCACATCTACCCCTTTTAGACGCATAAGAATGTTCCCTGAGTCATCAATACTCTGAGGTTCCCAGTGAGCGTGATTTTTTAACCAACACTTTTCGCAGGTTGGTTGAGGTATCTCCGCACGTTTCGCACTCATACCTACAGTCTACCGCTTAACGCGAAGTGGCAGTGGGATTCTAGGCTCCCTTATCGGGGGGACTCTCCTTTCAGAACGCAAGGCTCTACGCTGAAGGGGGGTCAATCCTCCCCATACTCCGTACTCTTCGTTTTCTAATCCCCACTCGGCGCACTCAGCCTTGTGTGGGCATGTGGCGCATACTTGCCTTGCGTACCTGTAGAACTCTTTTTCTATTTTTCCCACTGGGTCGTCTTTATCGGGAGCAAAAAATAGAATTGTCCCCACCTCTGCGCAAGCTGGGCTTTCATAGTTCCAAGGCTCTCGAAGAGCTGTCATTTTTTGTCTCTCTGTTTTTTATGTTTAATTATTAGCTGTTTAGATTTTCATCAAGCTTTTTACCTACTTCATAGCCGCACCCAGCGTACCCTGCGATGTCAATCCAAGTATCCGCTTGGAACCCAGAGTTGGCCGCGTACCTGGCAACCTTAAGCCCGACCATAGCCATAGCAACATCTTCCGTGGTGAACTCTCTCTGAAAGATGACAGACCAGACTTTAGCAATGTTCGAAAAGTTACTCTCTGGGCCGCCATACTGCTTGTCACGGTCTCCCGCAATGATTTTAGCTGCCTCACGAAGTGCCTCTACTCTTGGAAGCTCTTGGGCGGTGCCTTCTCTAGTCTCTTCCATGTTTTATCCTCGCTATTACTTCTGCCGTGTAGTTGCTGTCATTTGTCATGTCCTGATTTTCAGTCACAACCATTTCATAGTTTACGTTGTGACTGACCAGGTATTCTTCATCTTCAAAATCGGGCTCGCTGTTGCTTCGAAGAAACCCGACAATTAAAGCGTCTGCCTTGCTCCTCAGCTTCTCATGAGAGTCACCAGAGACTTCAAACTTAAATGTAGTACTAATCAAGGACAACCACCAACTTCTCAAGCATTTGCGGCGGGTAGTGTGCCCCCTCAAGAGATGGCTCTTTTCCGTCTGTGCTTTTGAAAATGATATCTCCGTAACGAACCCCGACCACAACACCTCTACGTCCGTTGTGGAGGGTGCCTGTCTCTCCTGAAAAAGCTTCGGCGCGTACTCTAACTTGGTCAGTAACTTTAATGTCCCCAGGTCGTGCCTGAACCCAAATTTCGTCTTTCTTGTTTTTTACAAAGACGTGCCCCAGGGCGAGCTTAGAAAACATTTCTACAGTTTTTTCTCGATGCTCTTCGGGCAGGTCGATTGAGTCAAGGAACTCAATCAGTTTCATTGTGGCGTCTCCTACAGGCTTACGAACTTTCGCAGCTTGCAGCTGTATTTTTATCCAGTTAATGTCAAGTCCCATGAGGGACTCCTTCCGTTTAGGGTGTTGAATTTTTACTTATTAGTAAAACTGAGTGCAGATGCTACTGATTGAATAGCTTCTGACATCTTTGCCTGACTGCTGCTTGCTGTTGCATCGAGATATGCGTCTCTCTGGTGTGCAGCAAGCTCTGCCCTTTCTAGGGCAGACATCTCCTCAATTGTGCTGGCTAAGTGGCTCCAGTGAGCTCCTAGCTTGCAGCTAAGCCGCCAATCTGTCACAACTGGTTTGCCTAGGGCGAGCGACTCTGCAATAAATGGAGTCCACCACGGCTCGGAAGAGCGGTAGACAGATACCAAGGTGCCTATTGACTTCGACATACGAGTAATAATTTCTTCTCTATGCTCCCACCTACTCTGCCTGACAGGGACCATGGGATTGCGCAGGGTTCTTTCAATAGAGGTTGCCCATTTAGTTTTGGGTCCGTCACAAGTCCAAAAAGCTTCTTGCCCTTCAGACAACGTAATGTCACCCACGCTCTGCAATACTTGGTGGTCCAAATTAACACCAAAAAGTTTTGCCTCATTAATGTTTGGGATAGCCGACACAAGGGACTCAGAGGTAGACCAAGGTAGAGCTGCAAAAATTGTCGTAGGCCACTCCTCTGTGTACAGGTGCGCAATAAAGCTGTAGACATCTGCAGAGAACTCGGGATTGGAAAGCATCTGCTCATAGTCTTTACGACGGCTGTAGAACTCTTTTTTCAAGTCGGAGAGGGTTAGGTGACAGGATTTTATTGACGCCTGGAGTTTGTATGGCTCGGGGGCATCAAGAAAAATTGCCAAATTTCCTAATTCCTTGGCCTTATTCGCTATAGCAAATGCTGAATAGACTTTGTTTGCTGACAGGCTAGTAGGGGGAGCTACACCTACCAAAACAGCGTCGTATGATGCAAGCTCTTCCTTGCTTGTGTGGGCAGATGGTTCTACAAAATCAACAGAGGCCCCAGAATCTGTCAAAGACTTATACATTAGAGCAGCAAAAGTAGTAAATCTTGAGGCAGTTTTTGAGGAGCTCTGTTGAGCAGTGGACCCTGTAATTAAAACTTTCATTGTGTCACTTTCCTAAAGTTTTCTGATTAACCTAGAAAGCCGCTCAGCGGACTGAACGGCAATCTAGGTCATTCAAAAGCCCCTCTTAGAACGGAGCAGCGGGGGCTGCAGCAGCAGGAGCTGGTGCAGGTGCGGGAGCTGGTGCAGGTGCTGGCGCAGGGGCTGCAGCAGCTGGAGCGGCAGACGCCTCGGACGGAGCTGCAGAACCTGCCGAAACGTAATAGTTCTTAATCTCGTTACGCTTTTGTCCGTTGTATACGCGTGAACCAATCTGACCTCGGAACCCACGACCAACCAAGGCCTGCTCAATCTGAGAGTTATTTGGCTCGCGGTCGAAGAAGCCTTCCTTGGACAAGCCAAGTGCGTTCATTTTACGGAAGAAAATCCCGAGAGCAGTTGCATTGTCAGGCGAGACAACCAAGTTGTCCCACACAAGGCGGTTAGCATTTGCGCCACCCTGAACCTGGCATTTAATTGCGAACATAGTCTTTCCAGATTGCGTTACCTTAGCCTCAGACTCCATGACTTTTAGCTCATAGTCGCCGTCTGGCAATGGCTCATAGCTGGTAGAAGTTGATTCCGCAGCATCCTTAATTAGCTCTCCCCAGTTGAGTGAACTCATGTTTATACCTCTTCCTTATTTTTCTTGTTGTTATTTGTCTTTTCGGCCTGTTTAGGTCCGAAGATGGTGTCAAGCATCGTCTCAATACTAAGATTTTGCTGCTCAACGATTGTGCCCAAACGTCCCTGAACACGCTCACCTGCTTCATACTCTTTTGTTCGCTCGACGTACATACGACGAACTTTGTAGGGAGCGCCCATCGGGTCTTGGTTTGGGAACTCTTCAATAGTCAGGGCACCGAGGATGTCGTAAAAGTACGGTGCCATGATTTTAAGTTGCCCCTGCAGATACGGACGGTGGCGCCCATCCTGGGTCACCTGAGACATAGCCGTTAGCACGACTGCCTCAAGGGGGTTTGTGGCGTGCATCGTCAGGTCACGAAGGTCACGAAGAAGCCCGCCCATGTGGCGAAGGAGCTCGCCCCACTGCTGCATCTTCATTTGCTCGCTACCTGCGATATTATCAATGCACTTAACCTGTAGCTCCGAAATAGAGTCAATGATTAAGGACTTGAACTGATGCTTACCACTTTGAAGCCATTGAAATGCCTTCAAAACAGTGTCGTAGTCTCGGACTGTGACAACAACTGTGTCCCAGGTTCCGTCAGCTACTGGTGGTTCCTCGCTCAGCGGATTCCAATACTTTGTGACGATGGGCAAAAATCGGTGCCCACCCTCGACGTCAAGCATAAGGCGCGGATAAGGGGCAGTCACAGCGAAGGAGGATTTACCCACCTTTGATTCGCCATAGACCATAACGGTTAGAGACCGCTGTACTTCACTCATATGTCACTCACTTCCTTTTTTGTCTGTCTCACCATAGTATGCGTATGGGTCGGCTACTTCGTACATTGCTTCAATTGCTTGTTCGGCGGCAGAGCCGTCGTCCATTAGCGTGCATACAGTGAAGAATTGGCACTTCCATTTGCAATCCCTAGAAGGGGTTGGGTACGCGTGGAATGAAGAACTCTCCCCCTCATCCAAGGCAGTGCGAACACGCATCATGTCCGCAACGGTGCCATGGATTCGGTCCCAAAATGACCTCAAGGTGAAGACATTGTGACGTACCTCTATCTGGTCATAAAACGGAGGACGGGCAGCAGCAGTGCGACGAACCTTCTTTAGAAGTGTAAAGATTCCTCCCTCTGAGCGGTCCTCGCCTTTGTTTTGGTGCTGCTCAAGCAGCATGTACGTCAAAATCTGCTCGTTCATCGGGGCTAAGTTTGCAAAGTCGCTCAAAGAGCCGCCCACAGTTTTGAAATCTCGAAACATCCGAACACCGTCTACTCTACGACGGACACGCATGTCGAGCTTGCCTTGTAGTTCGACTTCTCCGTTAAACATGGGCATTGTAATTTTTTCTTCAGTAGAAATCATCTCTAGCTCAGAATCAATTCCGTTTTCCTCAACCCACTGAAGGTAGCCTTCGAGCATGATGTGCCCTAGCTCAGCTTCTTTTTCAAGCTCCCCAACATCACGGAAGTCAGTTAAAAGAGTTTCTTTCTCCATCTCAACCAGCTTTGTGTGCGCTGCAAGAAGTGGCGCTCCCGTTGAGTAGTGCTGGTCTAAAGCTTCGTGTATCCGAGACCCTAGGGCCAGGGCACCCGTCATTTTCTTCTCTGTCGGCTGTAGACGGCGGTAGTATGTGAACCACCAGCGACGCCTGCAGTCTTTGAATGTTTGGATTTCAGAGTTACTTATCCGCATAATTGTCATTTTTTAGCCTTGTCTTCCTTGAGCATCGAGAGCAGTTGGTCTTTATCTTTCACTATCTGCTCGAAGTTGTCTGCTTTTTTCTCTAGTACTTGGATGACTCGCTCTTCAATACTGTCTTCTGTAACGTAGTCAGTGATAATAATTGAGTCGTGAATCTCAGAACCAATCCTGTGTACGCGGTCCATCGCCTGCTTGTGGTCAACCAGAGACCACGGACGCTGAAGCATGATGAGCCTGCGAGCTGCTGTCAAGGTGATTCCAACACCGCCAGCTTGGGCGGTGAAAAGAATCCATTTAATCCGTCCGCTTTGGAAATCATCCACGGCCTGCTGGCGCTCGTCTTCGTCCTGTAGCCCAGTGATGAGACCGTGCTTGATTCCAGCTTTGGTCATGGCGGCACTCAATAAATAAATAAGCTGACGAGACACGGCACAAACTGCCACAGAGTCTTCGCCGAAGTCGTTGGCCTTTATATCTGACATCACAGCATCGACCTTACAAGAGGGCTCTGACAAAGTAGCTTTTATCTCTCCTGTCGACTCGTCCACTGTTAGCTCGGCGTAGGCGTTAGCAAACTGGTTGAGCCTAGTGGTCTGGGTCAAGATGCTTGGAGCAGTTAAGGCCTGTCCATCATCCAGCTCAGCAATCATTGTGTCGCGCATCTGAGCGTAGGCTTTTTTCTGCTTGGTAGACATCTCCACATCTCGGCGCTCGCTCATAACTTCTGGCAGCCAAGGGAGGACTTTTTGTTTTAGCATACGGCGCATGTGGGGGTTAAGAGTTTTATAGAACTCGTCTTGCATGTGAGGTTTTACGCCCAAAACCAACATACCGCCAAAGGCGTTGAGCATGGTGTCCACCATTCGCTCAATCCATTTAGTTTTGCTTGGCCATTCACGAGCGTCTAGCCAATGTAAAATGGGCCACAGGTCCACAACATCATTAGCTATAGGGGTACCAGTCATTGCAAAACGAATGTCTGCATCTCCCGTAGCTGACCACAGCGCCCGAGTCTGTTTTGACTTAGGGTCCTTCGAGCGGTGAATTTCGTCGGCAACCACTGCCTTAAATTCGATGCTGTTTAGCTCGCGAATATGTACTTCGCAACGGGTCTCGCTGATGCTTTCATCGTGCCCACCGCATTTTGAACAGCGGGTAAGCGCGACGGAGCCATAAGGTGCGAGCCTACTGTGTGAGCGTAAAGACTCCCAATTTATAATAAGCACATCAATGTTGCTTTCAACAGATATTTCAAATTGCTTTTTCCGCTGAGTCGCTGTGCCTTTAACAACTTGGGTAGTAACTTCAGGCCACCATCTCTGGAATTCGCGTTCCCAGTTCTTTTTCAAAGTGTTTGGGCAGACAATCATGGCGGGAAAAACATCTTCCCCTTGCTCTTTAAGACGCTTTAGGGCACGGATAGCTTGAGCAGTCTTGCCGAGACCTGGCTCGTCCGCCAGCAAAGCCCTCCTAGCGGTCGCCAGATAGGCTACACCAGCTCTTTGGTGGGGGAATAGGTCTTCATCCCCCTCATATTCTTCAAGCTCCCTGAGGGCCATAGAAGGCTCTATACGGGTTGTTATAGTGTTCTGAGCCCAGGCTGAAAGCCCCTCACCAATCTCTAAGTTCTCTTTAAAAGTAGACCGTAAGGCTAGGCAGCTTGACCAACTGAGTGGCACACGCCAAACCTGCTCTTTTGTGCTCCAGGCAGACCCTGGGATGCTTTTACACAGCTCTTTGTACCGCCATTCGGCGTTTATGAGAATGTGGGTCCCGTTTGGGTCCAATTCTACAGATACAGACACTGCTACCTCTTTCGTCGTTATGTAGAGATACTAACACATAATAAGACCCCGTGGGGCAAATCGTGTTAGTTACTTTTCATTATTCAATAATGCCCTAGGAATCCAACTTTGTCTAGCTAAAGCTAGTAGGGCGTGTCGGATTGCGTCAAGTGCATGCCCCTCGCCACCTTTGTGCCATGTTTCAAGCTTTTTTAGTGCGGTGTTGGGGAACATGTTTTTTGCGTCCACGGGTGCCTGCACCTTTACTTTCTCTAAGTCGTGCCCAGCTTCCCGACATAGCTGCTTAAGAACGCCAATTTGCTCTAACGAGTAGGGAGCTTGAGAATTACGCACAGTTTGTTGATTTATGGTAAACCTTTCGTAGGCAACCACAAAGACATCAAAACCCTCGGCTCCCTGCTTTAGACCAGCTCTAACTCGTTCGGCATAATCATCTGCGTCAACTTCATCGGACCACTCAAGGACAGGATTAACGTCATGGTCGCCGTTCCAACTGACAAAAGCGATTCCACTGGCTTTTCCAGGGTCTACTGACAAAATCCCAATCTTCATTAGTACTTGGCCCCCCAGTTTTCTAAAGGACCGTCTACGTCTGCTGTTAGAGGCACTGACCAGCCTTCTGTTGTAGTCATACATTCCTTCACTATTTTTTTAATCTCCTCCGCGTTCTCGCGAGGAGCCTGAAGCACTATCTCGTCGTGCACAGGGACAATAAGATAGTCAGTCAAGTCTGCAGCATCCAACTTTACGAGGTTGGATTTAAACACCTCAGCTGCCCCGCCTTGCACAAGATAATTAACAAGTGTATAAGTTCGGTCATCATCACACGGCAGGCGTCTGCCAGTCCAGGTATGAACGTATCCCTGACCTTCATCGCGGTATCTCTTCTGCCCCACGTCATTGACCTGCTTTTGGAACATAGCCATACCTGGATAGTTAGCATCGAATGAGTCAGAGACAGCTTGCATATTTTCTTTTGGCACACCAGCAGTCAAAGCTTGCTTAGCCACTCCTGCTCCGTACAGGCGCCCGTAGACTGTATTTCCCGTCAAAACTGGGATTTTCTCATCCTGACGCATGGTCCAGGTTCCTAACTCTGTTGTAACGCACCAGACGTAGTCATTGGTGACATACTTTAGCGACGCTCTTTGGTTAGTCATTGTCTCTTTTTGATGCTGGACAACAGTAATGGGGTTTTTCTGCCAATTAGTCGAACCTTCTACAGGTAGGTATGTATCTTGTTTGGAATACTTCCCTGTTAAGTAGCCCAGCGCCACAACAAGCTCTGTTACGGGGCTATCTGATGCCTGAACAATGGAAACATCAATTTTTGTTCTGGTTCTTCTTGCTGTCTTATTCTTGCCATCAGCTTCATCTAGCCCTCGAATCATTTTTTGGCGTGCTGTGAGCGTGAGACCAGAAGCAAGGTCCCAGGGAGTAAAGTTCTTCTTGTCGTGAATACCCGCCCTAGACAAAAGCTCTCTAGCGTAATCTGGGCAGATATTCCAAACATTTTGTTTAGTTTTCTTATTTATCCACCGTGTATGCGGAACATTGATAAGCACATTTTTAATTAAAGCAATACCAGTTTTTTTTGTTTGAAAAATCTTAACTTGACACCCGACACGGTCACCAAAAGACTGAGAGGGACCACCAACATCCTGAGACCGCTTTATTGAACCGTCTCCAAGAATCCATCCAAGAAGGTACGCCTCTTTATCGCTAATATCCAAAGAACCGTCCTCTGCTGGAGCAGAAAGAATAATTCTATTCTCCCCCGTAAGGAACTCATTTGCGTAGATTATTTTTGGCTCAGCGGCTCTGCTGCCTCCACGTCCGTTGTCAGCGACCCAGCGGTGGTCCTCTGTGCATAGAAAACTTTTATGTGCGTTCGAAAGTCTGTAAATGTCTGCATCTTCGTAGACGTGGACACCGAGAATTTTTGTCCACTTATTTTTGCCAGTAGCAAAGTCATAGCCGATTGTTTCATCGCTGTCTATAATCTCATTGTGATTCAGCCATCCACGTTTAGTTAAAATTTGAGAAGATAACGGGACGCATCCCTTAATTAAGTTACGCCTTTTATCGGACTTAATCATCGTTGGGTCTTGGTAAACCTGACGGCCAATCTCAGTAAAGGGGTCAGAGCCTTCCGCGTCTGCGCGGTTAAAAAGTTCAATAAGATTGGCGTCCCCAGACATTGATGCAAACATGCGAAATTCAACCTGGTCGAGGTCCGACGTGATGATAACGTGGTCATCGTCTTTAGGGAGAAACGCACGTCGTACAACATTGTCGCCCTTAGGCAAAGTTTGCAAGGCAGGCTCTGTGATGGACATTCGTGAAGTTCTAGCAGCTAAGGTGTTAATTGAGGGATGCAGAAAACCGTTGGAGTTTTTCTCCATGAAATTTTTAAAGTAGGTGCTCGCAAGTTTGTCTGCTTTACGCTGTTTTAGTACAATCTCTGCCAAATTTTTTACCTCTGTGTTGCCCTCAATAGCAAGGCGTTTAATTTCGTCCTTGCTGGCAGATTTCTGTCCTGAAGGAGTAAAAGAGCTAATTTCAGCCCCGAGGTTTTCAAAGGTCCTGACTAGCTGAACGTTGCTTGTCATAGAAGAGTTGTATGTGTTGTAAAACCAGAGCCTCGTACGCTCTGTGTAGTCGACAAGTTCTTCGTATTTATCTTTGGAGTACTCAAGGTCGACACGAGCGCCATTGACCTCCATACGAGTTGCAATTTTTCGCACAGCCATTTCGAGCTCATAAGCTTTGTAGTAAGGACCGTCTGGTCCACACTTTTCGTAAAACATTTCCCACAGGCGGGTCGTGAGAACGGTGTCTAGCGCCCCATAGGCCCAGTAGGGCTCATATGTCACTGGCACTGTGCCCCAAGTCCATCCGTTCTTGAGCATCCCGATATCCAAGCCCTCTTGCAACTGAGCCGCGTGACGGTCTATGTGCTGCGCCGAAAGTGGTTTTAGTGCAGCAGACCCTAGAGGGTCAATGATGCGGGCCATAATCATTGTGTCGTGCGCACGCTCCCAAGGGATGTCCCACTCGGACTTAACGGCAAACCATTTGGCCTCAAAGGAAATGTTATGACAGATAATGGGGCCAGTAAATTGGCTCATCCCTTGATAAAAAACCCCTGCCCAAGTCTCCCAGGGGATGGACCAGCCCTGTAGCCCGTCTCCAACCTGAACTAAGCGAATACTCCCATGCCATGGGGAGAAGGCATCCTTTTTTCCCCCGCTAGGGAATTCGCCTGTTTCTATGTCGACAGCGACAGCGTTGTGAGGTCGTCGCTCACCTAGCCAGCGCAAAAAGCTTTCAGCTTTTTCTACACTGTCAACTAGGTGCAGCTGAACCTGGGAAAGGTCCGTCCTTTGATTCGTCATTTTGTCCTTGTCATTTTATGTAGCTATTGTATCTTATTTATGGAATCATTTCCACCCTGTAGATGCGGTCAATCTCTGGGTCCTTGCTTGCGGCCTGCTCTAGGAGTCTCTGGGCTACCTTTGTAAGGTATCTGGCACCGCCATTGGGGTCAAACTTGTATAGCGCATCCAGTACTGGTTCGGGGTCGTCGCTAACCTGAGCCCATGTGCGGTCCTTCTCTGGGAACAACAGGGGCATGGTCTTGTCGGGCCTGCACTCTTCGCAGGGAGTGGCGTCTGGTTCCAGTTGACTTGATTCGGCTTCACTAAGTCCGTATCGCCTGACCAGCGCGCAAGTTGCCGCGTGGAACACGAGAGAAACGCCTATTCTTGAGAGAATATACGAACCGTTCTCAGTGCGATAAAGTTTGAACTCAATCCATCTAACAGAGTCGAATCTTTTGGAAGATGATTCTCCCAGAAGCTGGCCACTGAACTGTAGGGTTCTTGACCCGTCTTTTACTTCAAACATTACTCTGGCTCCTCTTCATCCTGAAAGTACACGGACTCCCACCAGCGTAGAACTTCCTCTTTTGCCCACTCTATTTCTGCCCAACCGCCGTTAAAATGCCAGCCATCTGAAGAAGCGTCTTCGCCAAGTGCGATAGGAGATACCCCCTGAGAGATGTCTTTTATGTAGGACACAAGATTGTTTAAGTGTACGTAGACCTCTTGAGCGGTTAAGGAGTCTCGCTCCTCTGTGTTTCCAAAGTTTAAAATTACTTTTTGCTGTACACCGTCAGAGTCTGTAATTGTTTTTACCCAGCGTGGTCTGTCGGCCAACGAGGCACCGACCGCAGGTATTCCTCCATCGTACTCAAAAAGATAGGTCATTTTTTGTCCTTAAGTTCTGTAACTTCTTCTTTAAGAGAGTCTATCTCAGTCTGTTGAACCTTGACCAGCTCTAGCACAAGCATTGACATAAGCCCATAGTCAAGATTTGCTGGTCTGCCTTCTTTGTCATAACCAATTGGCTCCGAGAATCCTAAATCAATTAACTCTTCAGCTAGGTAGCCGTGCATCCACTCTTTGTTGAGCTCTTGATGCGTCTTTCTCTCAGAGCGCTTGTATTGATATTTTTTTGGCTCTAGGTTGAGTAAATTTTTTATATCTGTTGGTGCATAGTTTTCGATGTTTTTCTTTAGCCTTTTAGTCGAAATGCTTGCGCTGTGTGAGTGTCGGTTTGCTCCACTTAGCGCTTGGCCAACATTTATTGAGTGGCTGTGATTGCCACGAGCAGCCTGCTGTGAACCAGTTCCCATATTGACACCTACAATTACAGTGCTTTGGGTTCTTTGGACGTTTACAGGAGAGGAAGAGCCAACTACACGGACAAAAAAGCCATCAGTTTGAAGTGGCCCTACAGCACCATTGGCAATTTTAACTGAAGTTACCGAAAATGCTGCAAGCTCGCTAGTGCTTACAGCTCCCGAAGAAATTTTGTTAGCAGTCACCGAATTGTCAGATATTTTTTGGTTTGTCACTGCGCCATTGCCCAGCTGAGTCGCACCGACCGCGCCGTTTATAATTTCGGAAGCTCCAACAGAGTTGGGAGCAATAGCAGACGCGGTTACTGAGTTCACCGCTAGTTTTGCTTCTGTAACGGCACTATTTTGGAGCTCGTTGGTGCCGACAGACCCATCGATAATTTCGGAACTTCCCACTGAGTTGGCGCGGAGTTCTCCCGAACCAACAGAGTCATTCTGAAGTTCCCCTGAGCCAACAGAGTCGTTCGCAAGCTCGTCTTGACCTACGGCTCCGTCAACTATTTCTCCGCTATTGACAGAGTCGTTTTGCATCTCTCCTTGCCCAATAGCATCAAGCTGCATGTTCCCTTGGGCGATTGCGTCTTGGGCAACTGCTCTATTCTGCACAGCAGCATCTGCCAACTTGTTGGGGACAATGGCAAAGTTTGCAACTTTCCCCGTGGAAATGGAGAGGTCAATGAGTTCGTTTGTGCCAACAGAGTTGTTTTGCATGTTTTGTAGTGCTATGGCGTCCGCTTGAAGTTGGTTATTGGCAATAGCACCTGGCGCAATTTGGTCGGTCGAGACAGCGTGGGGTTGAATAGTGGTTCTGGTGACAACTTGATTGGCAAGTCTAGTGGGGTTGCCTCGGGCCTGCAGATACTTAACTCTTCTCTGCAGGTCAGTAATGTTTCCTGTAAGGGAGCTTCTGCTTGCTCTTCTTCTAGTTGCCACGTTGGTCTACCTTCCAGTCTGTCACTAATCTGAGCTGAACTTCTTCGGGGACTGGTACGCCGTCTGGTACCGTTACCGAAAAAGAATCGATTTTTCTAATAAGAATGTCATCGCGGGGTTCTTGGTCACTTGCCAGGCGTTGCCGTACAAACTCATCGTCAACAATTATCGAACACCACTGACCAGGAAAAAATGTCCCAACCTGGGGGTAAAGGGAGCCGTTTACAGTTACGTTGTACACCCCTATTGGGGGCCTCGACTCAAAAAGGTAGTCTTGGGCATACGCATGGAGAGTTAGCTCATCTTCAATCTCGTCTAGCTGCTCTGCCTGGTCAAGCAGAGGCCAGCTTCGGCCATCGGGATTATTAAGCATTATGCGGTCAGCAGCTCCCGCGTACGGTTGGCTGGCGTCGTCCGACAAGTCTTCGATGTTTCCAATCACAAAGAACCGAGTGGCGGAGTCCTCCGCGGACTCTTCGACAGTAAACGTAATAATATTGCCTGGGTACTCAAAAACTAATTTTTCTGCACCAAAGGCAGTAATCGGATAAATGTCTCCTTCTGGAGGAGCGTCCGCCACGTTTGCAGAGAAAAGTTTGAAAGTCCTACTGAATGTGGCAGTACTGAAATTGTAATCACAATCAATGCGGTATTCAAACCCGCCTTCCACAGTGTTTGAGTACTGCTCTAGAATCTCCCCAATAGTTTTTTGCTCAAATCCTCTAAAAATCTGAGTATCTTGGAAAAAACCGCTCTTATCTAAGTTTTCAAAGTCAATCCCGATATCGGCATTAGCTGTGTAGCTTCCATAGTCCCCGTATATAACTTTAGAGCCAAATAGAGCAACTCCACCTGCTACACCTTCTGGGCCGACATTTAGGATTCCACCAGAGCTAAAACTAAAACTGTTTGCATTGGGGATGTTTATAATCGTAAAGCGCCCGTTGAATGTCGTATCTAAACGACCAGTAAAAAATGCGTCGACACCAGTTACGATAACCGTCTGTCCGATAAACGCCCCGTGGGACTCATCGAGGGTTAGGGTAGCTACGTTATTGAGTAGCTGCTTTGTCTCTACGTTTAAGATTCTAATACCAGGGACTGAGGAAATGGGAATATCTGCTCCATCAAGTACAAACTTTATAGTGCGTTTATCGGGGACTGCAGTTACAGTCTGAAACCCATCTAGCTCGGAGTCAACTTCAACAATTTCCATTTCTTGCCCTGGCACAAGACTGTGGTCTTCACTTGTTCTCAGGGTGACCACACCAGCGGACCTCTGCTTAGAGATAATCGCTACTTGAAGCTCTTTTGCTGGCTTAATCACTTCGTTAGCAAAGTTTAGACCGCCCAGGTCGGTTGCCGCACGGAATATAAGGTCACGAGCAAAGTCGTAGGAATCTACTAAACTTCGAACGGCACCACTTGTGCTGACCCCGCCTCCATCTCCAAAAGTTGTTGCAAAGCTGAATTGCGTTGTGGAATTAATTTCAGTGACCGTCTGGGTGCCATCGACAATTGGGTTGGTAAACGAAATGGCAACTCTTTGCCCAACCGAGAACCCGTGCGGGAATTCAGTGGTCACAGTGCCAATACCCGAGGAAACAGCATATGAAGCAATACCTATAAAGTCTGAGCCGTATTGAATGGTCTGCCATATATTGCGATGGTAAAAGTAGCTCATAAATTCGCCAGCATTAACGTCTAGGGTTCTGCTAGCAACATCGTAGGTACGTGACCATATAATTCCGCCCCAAACACAGACACCATTTCGCATTATGTACAGCCCCGTACGCCCAGGCATAGTCGCCTCGTAGAGGTCTAGCCCCTTAGTCGCTTCAAGGAATGGAATCTGCCCAGTAAAAGCACCAGCTCTGCGGTTTGCTCTTTCGTAAGATACGCCCTTAAAGGGCACCTCAGAAATTACGTTATTGCTAAGCAAATCGGTCAAAAAGTACCGATACTGTACCTGCGTCTCAAGAGTCATTTAGTGTCCTTAAAGTGTTGCGTTAGCCAAGCCATCCAGAGCGATAGAACACACGCAAAGAAGAGATACCTTCTGGGTTACCTGTATCAATAAATTCTAACTCATTTGGGCCAGGAGCTAGTTGGATAAAGTCAGCCAGAACGTCAACTCGACCTCTTGCACCCTCTATCTCGCCATTAAACGCCACTTCGCGATTCTTGGTATCAATTTCGAGAATGTCGGCTGAAACAATCGCAGTAGCTCCCGTTAGACCAGGAGTAAATTGCACATTCTGAGTTTGAATAACGTTTCCAGCGGCGGGGATTTCAGCAATAGTATCTGAGACAGTTGCGATTCCGCTTAATGCGCTCAGTGGGAGACTTCCGCCTACCTCAGCTTGCCCATCTGGCACAACTGCTTGAGAGCTAATAGACCCCACAAACTCGGCAAATACATCAGGAGTGGCTCCTGTCTGCTCATTTGCTGGGTACTCAATTGGCCCCGCATTAGCGGCAACTTTAGTGTACTCAAATACATTTAAGAACGGGATTGCGGTAACTACGTACGTCCCATTGAAAGGCGCGCCTACACCAGTGATAGTGACGCTCTCCCCGAAGATTGCACCATGGCTGTCTCTTGTTGTCACAGTAACTACATTGCCAGCAAGCAAAATACTGGAAATTTTTCGGCTTCCAGCGCGAACTGTTCCGTTAGGTACGACAGTAGACACTTGGTCACTTCCAGAATTAACGTAAGTAAAAGTTGTCGCACTGGGGAGACTTGTTATTGTGTGTGTGCCGTTGTATACGGTGGTTCCTACGTTGTCAACAACAACCTTTTCCCCAACAACAAACCCGTGAGGTTGCGAAGTTGTCAGAGTTGCTACGTTAGACGAGCGGGCTCGAACGGATACGGTTTTTTGCGTACTGCGAGTCCTTTTGTACTCAAACTGTGTGGCGGAGGGCGTGTCTGTGATTGTGTACCCACCATTTAGGGAAAGGTCTACCCCCGAAACGTTAACGGTTTCGCCGACAACAAAACCGTGAGGGAGTGACGACGTCAAAGTTACAACGTCTGCAGCCATTGTCTTATTCACAATAGGCCTAGCATTGGTTCTAGTGGATGCGTAGCTAAACGAGGTTGAGGACGGGATTGCGGTAATTTGAAAAGTCCCGTTGTAGTTAACTCCCGCCCCAGAGACAGTGACGTTCTCTCCCACAATAAATTGATGCACGTCTGATGTGCTAATTGTCGCGATGTTAGAAATAAGCGAAGCAGAGATAATGGTTCTTGGCGGTATACGAGTCTTCGCGTACTCCACTGAAGCAACAGTAGGGGTGGCTGTCACGGTGTGTACACCGTCAAATACAGAATCAACCCCAGCAACCACAATGGAGTCTCCTACAGACAGCTCGTGCGCTTCAGTTGTTTTAAGCGTTGCGACACTGTTCACAAGGGCCTTAAATGCGACAGAAGTGACATTTGCTGCATCTGTCTCATAGCTTAGGGTTGTGCTTGTTGGTACCGAAGTAATCAGGCTATCACCGTCAAACGGCGAGCCAGTGCCTGACACAAAAACGCTGTCTCCGAGAGCAAACCCATGAGACTCAGTGGTAGTCAAGGTTGCAATGTCTTTTAGAGTCGAAATGTCAAATGTCAGCTGTTTATTGACAACAGTTCGAGAGATTGGGCCTTTCAAGCCCTGAGTTAAGATAATAAGTTCTTCAGTTGTTTTGTTAAAAATAGTCCCTGGGCCAGCAAAGGGCCCTGAAATTTCTAAATAGCAGGGGACTGAGTAATTCCCAATGTTAACAACCACGCCCGTACCGTCAGAGCCTGTGGCGACATTTCTCACAGGGACCTCAGAAAGATTGTAGCCGTCGGGGCTTGCGTCATTCCATGCGTACTTAATTGGGTCTGCGGCCCGAAGACCAATTTCAAAATTGGTTCTCCCTCGAAGGTTTCTAGTTTCAATAGAGACGTCGCCGTTTAGCGTGACATACGCTGCTCGGATGGGGTCATTCCCTGTTTTAAACCACACGCCTCTTCGTGCCATGTTGGCGGTAGCAGCAATGAGCCTGTCTCTTGCGGCCTCAACAAGGGAGGGATTAGGGACAAGGAACGAGCCCCGAATAGAAAAAGACCTGGAGTTGTACCTTCCGCGCACTTCATAAGAGCCGTCTCCAAAGCCTCTAGCTATGTCTGGAACATCAGCTCTGGGCGACTCCCACCACCCTGGGATATCTGTGACTACCCAAACCACTCCTTGGGAGTCCATAGTGTTAAGAATGAAGTCTCCAAGTACGATGTTGGCTTCAAGTTTTAGACGACCGATGTCTGGGCTAAAAACCTCCTGCAGACCTCTGTCTACTGAAAAGTTCTCTTGTCCTTGTGTATAGACCATTAGGCCGCACCTCTTCTAAGCTCAAAAGCCAATCTGCGGGAAACAAGCTCTGCCAGCTCACGTTCATTCATTCCAGCGGACGGATACACATTAATTGTGGTTCCGCCACCAGAAAGCATACTTATCATTGCCTTGTCACGTGTTGATAAGCCGTCCTTATCAAGAGGCTCTACTCGCTCTGCACGTCCACCTTCTCCAATAATCGCGGCTATTCCACCTGGCGTAGCAGGGACTATGCCACCAGCAGCCAAACGAGGGATGTTTGGGGTCTCAATGGTAAATCCTTTGCCAGCAACACCAAGAGCTCTTGTTGCAAAGTTTGACGGGATTCGAATGTCTAGTTGGAAGTTATTCCACCTGTCAATTATGAAGTTAAGAGCACTCTTAAAACTATCTTTGAGCCAGTCCCAAAGTCCTGCTGCAGCGTTTTTTAGTCTGGTTGGCAGGTTCCTAAACCATGGGAGAAGGGTGTTGGTAAAATAGTTGGTCACTCCGATAAAGGCGTTTCTAAACAAGTTAGTAAAAAACGCCCATATGTTGCCAGCAGCATTTGAAATTACACTGCCTAAGTTTCTAAACCAGTTAGGGACGGTGGTAGTGAAGAAGTTTAAAAATCCCTGCCAAGCATCCCTAAAGAAATTTAGGAACCAATCAAAAGCTGCCTTAGCAGCGTCACCTATGGTACTACCTAGATTGGTGAAGAACGGAATCACAGTTCCAGTCCACCACTCAACCGTACGGCCCCAAGCCTCTTGGAAGATAGTAACAATAGATTCCCAAAGCTTGGAGAACGTCTCACCAATGTAGGTGAATATCCCCGCAAAAAACTCAACGATTTTGTCCCAGTTTTTTATGATTAAGGGCACAGCTATTAAAAGAACACTGATAATAATTCCAATAGGACCAGCAAACTTAACTAAAAATCCAAAAATTCTTCCCAAAAACCCGAATACCTTCAAAAGTGCTCCGCCAAACTTTCCAAACGAACCAACAAACTTTGCTATGGCGGCTCCTACAGGTATCAGGGGTTTAAAGGCAAAGCTAAGAACGCCAAAAACAACCTTTCCAAAAAATTTAACGGTTCTCAGGACAAGCCCAAAACCGAGGATAAATCCAAAAATTGGCGCTACCGCTTTTAGAATCGCCTTTACGGTGTCATTCTCCAGAATAGCGTTTACACTTATAAGGGCATTATTGACTGCCGTAAAGAATCCTACAAAAGTCCCATCTTCGGTGGTGTTTTTGATGAGAGTTGCAAATTGTTCTGCAAATACGCCCAGCTGTGCGAGAGCACCGTCTGGGCCGCTAATTTCCTCGCCAAGCTCGCCAAAAGCATCTACAGCCCCTTGGATACCGTCCAAAAACTGGCCAAGCCCCTCGCTAGCGCCGAGATTGAGGATATCTCCAGCAATATCGGCTAAAATGTCAAGAATCTTGGTGAAGTTTGTCGTAGAGTCCGTGAAGAACTTGTTTAGGCTTCCGTCTTTCTCCCCTGCTTGAATGAAGTCAAGGAAATTCTTGGAGGCAGTCTCAAAGTAAGTAAGCAGCTGGTCTCCAGCGCCGCCTGGCTGATTGATAACATCAAAAATTTCCCCAAAGGCAGTCTTGTAATTGCCAAAGATGCCTGTGATTCTTTCAATTTTAGTTTGCAGTGTCTCAAACTCTGTAGCCAGTTCGCCGTTTTTTTCCTTAAAAATCTGAGTCTGTTTCCAGGCTTCGCTGGTGTTTAGCGCCCAGTCCCCAAAGGCCTTAACTAGAGGCTCTGCAGCATTTAGAAGGATTAAAAACCCTTCCAGCAAATTTATTGCCGTTTGGCCAAGTTTTCCGAGAAGCTCATTGTTAGTGGACCAAACAGCTTTTAATCTTTCAAAACTTTCGCCTTGGAAGAATGTCTCAGCAAAACTAACAGCCAAGTCCCCAAGGATGCTGCCTGTTTCTTGAAACAGGGGCTCTAGTTCTTTAAACTTCCCAATAATTATTGTTAGAGCTGTTTCAAGCTTCGGGAAGAGCTCTCGTCCAGCAGCGTCACGAAGGCTGTCAAAAGCTTCCTGCTGCGCAATAAGGAACTTGACAAAACTTTGCGCTTCGGGAGACAGCTTTTCTAAAGCTTTTCGGAACTCATCGACGCCCCCACCAGCTGCTTTTCCAGCTGCTTTCTGAGCGAGCTCTACTTCTTCTCTAGCAGTGGCAATTCTTCGGTTTAGGTCTCGCTCTACACTACCGCCAGCCGCTGCGTCAGCTGCCGCCTTAGCCGCTTCTTCCGTGGCTCTGCTCGCGCTTCTAATTGCTTTGGCGGCAGCAATCCCAGCATCAACTTCGGACTGCTGCGCATCAGTAATTGCCTCTTTAGCTGCGACAACCTCTTTTGACCCCTCGACGCCCGCTTTAGTGGATTCTTGCTCTGATTTTTTAAGGTCAGAGTTATTGTCAATAGCTTTACGAAGATTTAGCTCGGCTTCTGCAAAAGCAATTTCGGCCTCTTGACGTGCTCGGGAATTCGGTGGAAGGTCTTGAACCCTTTGAAGGGAGTCACGAGTCTTCTCAAACTGAAGACGAGCTTTCTTTTCTGATATAGCCCCGCCCTCAACCTCAAAACGGAGCTGTTGAATTTTTTCACGTGCGTTGTCGCGGGCATCGTTAAGGTCATCAAGCGCATCGAGGCTTCGTTTTTGGGCCTGGTTGTAGGTTCTAGTGGCTCTTTCGGTCCCGAGCAATGCGTCAGCAGCCGCTTCTTCGGCTCTGACAGCCCTCTCACGGGCCTCTGCAAGGGCTTCTGGCTTCTCTTCTTCTAAGAGTCTTTTAAGGGACAGTCGGGCGTCCCTGAGGCGTCTGGCGGCTGCAGCTTGGGCATCGCTAGTGTCTATGCCCGCTTCTTGCGCTTTTAGCCCAGCCGAAAGTGCGTCACTCACGCCCCTGAATGCTACTTTTGACACAATTGCAGCTTGAGCCAGTGCGCCTAAAGCAGATGCAAAAACAATCGAGCCTCTGGCAGCATTGCCTAGAACCCCAACAAGAACTAGAAGACCGCTACCCAACGCGCCAACAGCACCCAAAACACCAGTTATTGCTGGAATCAAAAATTGCTGCGCGATTGCCAGCCTTCGAAATAGAAGACGGGCTCTTTCTGCCTCAGCCTCAAATTCGGGGGTTACAATTTTTAAACCGCCGCCCCTTCTAGAGCCGCGCTTAAATCCTTCGCTTACATTTTGACCAGCTTTTTCGCCGACGCTTCCAAGCCCGTTTAGGTCACTCTCAATCTGTTTTTTGAATCCAGAAGTGAGAGCGCGGACTACTACATATGCATCACCTACTACTGCCATACGCTCTCACCCCCTTCTTTTAAAGACTTTCAGGCTGGTCTAGGACCCGCCCAAATGGAAGCGGACTATCCGCATCAAAGTCTGTCGTCGGTGTATAGGGCCTAGTTGGCCGCTTTTGTTCCATCGGGTCTGGGATTACCTCATTGGTAGTCCCCACCAGCCCATCCGAAGGATAGGAGGTGTCATCATTATTATAACTTTGTCCTGTATTGTTGACTCCGTACTTATACGTAGTTCCATACAGGTCCTTATACAAAACGGAACGTATCTGTGTTTTAGCTTCAGCCTCTTCAGAGGAGCGGACCAGCACATCTTCTTCAAAGAAGTAGTGAAGAACATCTAGCATGTCTGCCAGCTCCATTTCTTTTAGCTTTAGCCCTTGCACAAGGGCTTTTCCGTTTATATAAGGCCAGAGGTCAATAGCCCACTCTACAAGTCCTCTGGCCCCACCGTAGGGCGGCTTGAATACTCCTCTACTAGCCATGCGGTGATTTCACCGAGTGTCTCAACTGAGACGATGCGGACTGGGTCTTTTAGGAGCGTTTCGAAACGGGCATAACTCTCCTCAATTAGTACCGCTTTAAAAAACGAGTCAATAGTTTTAGCCACTGCAGCTCCATTGTCTTCGTTCGAGTTCGCCACCAAGTCGAGCAGCATTTTCCCCTGCAAAGCTGGGTAGCACTGAAAATCTTCTCCGTGGAGTTTGAACGAAACGGGTGTATCTGCAACAGTTGTTCCCGAACCGAAGTCCTTGAATCTGTTCGTCATATCTCTTCCTTATCTATGTCATTTACGCACAGCTAATGCAATGCGTCCTTACTACTGCCTATCTTATCAACTTCAGGTTGTCTGTTAGGTAGCGGTTTGGCTTTGTTCCAGGGTGCCTTACTAGAGGTGCAAAAACAATCACACCTTTACTAAAAAACCTCAGTTGTTTATTAGGCGCTTTGGGGCGAATCAAGTGGGGTTTGGTGCCTTCGTGATGCATGTAAGCGTATTTAACAGAGGAACCGATTTTGAGGTACTGGCCCCTGGCATCACGCATGTGTCTCATGTGAATAGACGCACGAAGCTGCCCAGTTTTAAACCCAACTTGGCCTCTAGCAGCAGCCGTAACTTTACGGCCCTTTGCTTTCAGGTACCGCCCAACCTCGCCCATAGGAGAGTTCAGATATCGGTCAATTACTGGCTGTCGCCAAACTAGTTGTATTCTAGACATTATGGGACCGCCATCGTAATAGTCATCCGAGTTGTCTGATAGCCACCCTCTGGGGGGTCAACGTCTACAGTAGCAATCACTCCCAGGCCCAGGCCACTTGGAAGACCGCTCCAGCTTGAATCAAAATCTCTAACACTCTCCATGAGAATCCAAGCATCTAAAGCGCAAACTTCAGTTGCATCTTGAATGTTTGTAGAGCTTGGGGGGTTGCCATTTGACTGTGCAACGGGAACTTCCCGAGCTACAGAAATTAAAAGAGTAGCGCTGCGGGGGTCGTTGCAACGGCGAGGTTCGTTTGCCTCGTCTCCAGGCGTGCCAATGTACATTTGGATAAGGGACACAACCATTTGTTCGCAATCAACCGCAGGGGAGCCAAAAGTGTAGTAACGCCTTTCTGGCAAGGGCATGCTGTAGGAGTCGTAAACAGTGACAACTCTGGATAGAACTTCTTCGAGAAAGGTTGCTAAAGCTTTAGCGTCGTCACTAACGCCGCTGATGTCCATTATCGCCATGTCATTTCCTTTTTATGTATTACGCAATTGCTATTGGTGTTACGCGTTCCCCTAGTTGGTAGATAACATTTCCTGTTATCAAGTTTATTACCTCGTTAACTTCGGGGTTTCCCAAACTTGGACGACTCGCATACAAATCAATCAAACCAGGGTCACGCGGGCCCAAAATACCCAGTAGGGATGAATACCCCATAGCTACTCTAATGGTCCCCTCTATTCGGTCTAGTTGAACCTCTTTTGAGAAATCGGTAGATGTGGAGCTGTTGAAATTAGAAATGCCTGCGTAGACAGTCCAAGAGCTGTCATCAGTCAAAAAGTCTGCACCAAATTCGTCAATGTAGTAAATCTGTGTGCCGCCCCTAGAGTTAAAGTACAAATCGTAAGAGCTCAGCTCAAAGGCAGGTGACTTACCAATAATGCGACGAGCACGAGGCTGGTCTGGTGAGAACACACGAGAACGGGCACGGGCCTTGTCTGGGTTAACAGCACGCAAGAAAAGGTCAACTGCGTAAATACCAGTTTTGAGCTCGTCAATAAAATCTTGATTATCAAGTATGGTGTATGAGACTCCCTGACGGGCAACGGAGGTTACACGTTGTGGGAGGGCGCAGGTATCGTCTCCTGCAAAAAGTTTTACTAATTCTGTGGCTAGAATTCTAGCTGCGGCTCGTCCCGAGGCGGGGGGAGGCGTGCCGTATGTGTAGGTGACCTCAACATTTGTAGCAGACCATTTGGCGTTTGGTGTTCCGTACACCACGGAGTGGTCCGCCAAGTAGTAAGTGTCTGGGTCAATAATTTCGCCGTCTTGGTCCCGAAGGTTGTGTATCTCAATAACCTTGCGTCCACGCAGTCTTACGCGGGTTAGGGCGTTGCTACCGTCTCCAAGAAAGTCACGGTTTGAGTAGCGACCAAATCCACCACCAGCAATGTTCTGAACCTGCCCATTTATCAGCTGAGGGCTGTAGGTCATGCGGGATGCTCCCGTACGAAGGTACGGGTCGTAAGCAGACACGTATCGCTCGGTAACAGTTGTAGTTCCAGAAAACTTACGGCCCGACAAACTCCAAAGAAGGTGGGACGCCGTTTTTACTGCTTCATAAGCATAATCAGAATCCGCGTATGCACCAAGTTCCTCGACATCTAGCCATAAGTTACTCATTGCGGCTCCTTAGATTAGTAAAGCGGGCAGCCGACGAGTATTCCCATCGAAAACTGCCCGCCTCAACTAAATTACGCTGTTGGGTTCTCGGTTGACGCAATAATGAAGTCAATCGGGAGGTCGGGGTTGTAGTACTCGCCACCAGGTACGTTGTAGCTGGTGGTTGAGCCCTGGCTCTCGAAGTCCGAGACTGCAAGATACCCACGCTGACGAACAACTACTCCAGCAGGAGACACGGGGGTAGAGGCAACGTCTGCCCCTGTTTTGGAGTAGCGGAAGGTTGTCGTCGTAGGTGCAGCTGTGATGACGTGGGTACCGTTAAAGTCCCCATCAACCTCGCCAACAACCACAGTCTGACCAACAGCAAAGCCATGAGCTGTTGCGGTAGTCAAAGTAGCAACGTTAGAGGTCAAGCTCTTGTTGCTAATTGTGTTTGTAGCCTCTTTATGCCAAGTGTAGAAGCCCTGCAAGCCTTCAGGAGCCCAGTCGCCACGTGCGTAGCTGTATGGACGCTCTGTGGCAATTGGGAACTCCCAGCGACCGTCAAGACCGCTACCGAATGCAATGTTCCCAAGACCGTAGCCTTCGAAGGTGTTAGCAAGTAGGCCGTTCTCAATTACGCGGTCACCAGACTGGCGAAGCTTCGCATATGGGAAGACCCAGTAGAAGTAAGGAAGAGTAGAGGCACGCCTTCCGTCTTTAATAGCGAAAGACCAAACTTCGATAGTGACACCGTTACCAGCAGGGTCGTCTCCAACTGCAGGTGCTGACCAACCAATGCTCTGGTTGGTAGGCGAACCGAATGTGCCGAAGTTTTTGCGAAGAAGAAGACCACCAGACATGAGAGAAGTAAGCTCTGGGTCTGGCTCGCAGATAGCGATTTCCAGGGTGATTCTCTTCAATGTGTCAGGGGCCTTGTAGGAGACACAAATTGTGCCGTCTGCAGACTTCTCTGTGATTTCGTCGCCCTCTTCGTACTCGGGGGTGAACGATGCACGTAAGAATGCTGTGGTGGTGTAGCTGTCTCCTGGTTGATTCAGAAGGTTGCCAGCGGCGTCCAGTCGAGTGACTCGAATCGCCACACCTTGGACGCTGGCTGCGTAATCCTGTGTAGCCATTAGTGCTTCTCCTTATAAGTTGGGGTTATTGACTTAATCATTAGGTAGTGGGAACTGTCACTCGTACTGCGAAATGCATCGATGGGTCAGAGTAGACCGCCGCGGGGCGATATGCTTTGATTCTCATGTTATTTATTGTAGCATCTACGCCTTGACCCAAGTCTTCGTTGACAACCTCAAGCTTGCCGAGGTGGACTTCAACCGAACCAGTCGCGTACATCCATTTATTGGTTACAGAAGCTTCAGCTCCTGTTGCACCAATTGGACCTCCGCCATCATAGCCAGAGCCGATAACTACATCTGTTCCAAGACGTGTCATTAGACTTCCTGGAGACTCGTCATCGCCTTTTTTATAGACAAGACGAGAGCCTAAGTTCGAGGCGATGTCGCGTGTCATGTGAATAACACCGTTCTCGCCTGTTGGTGAGTTAGAAATTGCCTGCTCAAGGTACATAAGAGCAATTTGAGGAGCAAATGCTCCCACCACTGGAACCGTAGAGGCTCCAGCCTTCCTTAGATAAAAATTGTCAGCGCCTACTTCGGGCACATCTGGGCCAGTGCTCACTAACGCACGAGCAGCGTGGCCACCCCAGTACTCATATTCCAAAGCTTTTTGAGTAACTGCGTCAAGTTCGTTCTTTACGCGGTCGAACCTGTCTTGGCCTAAAATGCCAAAGGTCGAAGCAAAGTCTTCTACATCAATAAAAAACGGAACGTAGTCAAGATAGCGGGCCTCAGATTGATTATCTGTGAGCTCGCCATTTGGTACTACAGCGTCGTTTACGGTTAAAAGTCGGACATAGGACGGCATAGTGTTAAATTCTTGGCTAAAGCCACGAATCCAACGTTCGTCATACTCTCGTCCAGTGTGAAGCGTGGTATTAGCAACGCTCAGGAGCCCACAGGGAGCGGTAATTAACTCTGTAGGGGGGAAAACCCCTCTAAATATAGCCATTTTCCTTATTCTCCTCTGCGGGTCCTGAGCGTTACTTTTACTTAGTACTTAGTGCTTGGGTTGGGCTTAGAGCTCAATGGCTGCTGAGGCTACTCCACCAAGAGTGTCGCGAAGTGCAGCAGCTGCACCGTTGACACTAATGGTTGAAGTAATAGCAAGACCCTCAACGCCGACCTTGGCAATGCCCTCGAAGGTTTCAACGAACATTTTGTAATCGTTGGTTCCAACAAGAGTGCTGTCACGGATAATTCCGAGGTCCAGCGTACCTCCGTCAAGGAACAAGAATGTTCCTTCAGCGAACAGGTACCAAGTGAACGAGTCAGCGAACTCAACAAGTGCAGTTGCACCCTGAGCGCCAAATGCGTTCTGGTCGAGCGAGAAGCTCACGATTACGTTGCGGCTTGCAAGGTATCCATCAATCTCGGCGTAAGCGTCGAGAGTGTTGTCACCAGGCATTGCCAACGCAAGGTCAGCTGCCATAGCGTCTTTTACCCACGCAGGGATAATAATACGCAATGGAGCGTCAGCCTCTAGACGGTGACGTGAGCGGTACCCAGAAGCAGCGCGGCCAACCTGGACCAAGAAGTCACGACCAAAACCGATAAGGTTTGTGGTTGTAACAGCGGTCGAAGCGGCAGCAATCTTGCCAAGCAAGCTCTGCTCTGCCTCACGTGCGTGCTGAATCAGACCAAGCTCGTTGTGACGAGCAATCAATTCAGGGTACGCACGAGTAGCAAGGTTACCGAACTGCAGCTGAAGAGTAATAGCGTCAGTTGCGACGGTCTGCTCAGCAGCGGCCAGAACTGTCAGGCTAAGCTTCTCAGAAGGGCTTGGGGTTTCTGCGGCATCATTAGCTGCAGTCCAAACACCAACGGCGTCAGCATACTCTGAAAGTACGGGCGGGGTAACGTAACGGATACCACCACGGTCGGCCTGGAAGCGAGGCAGAGCGTCACGCACGGGGCGAGCGGTCGAGCCGATTCCAAAAACGTCGTAGCGGGCTTCGAATGGCGCAACGTGTCCACCAGCTGCAACGATAGCGGCTGGGGAAACAAGGTTATTAATCTTGGCCCAGTTGCTTTCTGCATCCGAGGACAGGGTGCGGTCTTCAGGGTAGGACTGAGTGATAGACGCAACAATGTGCTGCTCACCGTCCCCGCCATTCACGCGACGAAGCCCGTGAAGGCGTTTTGCCATTGCCTCAGCAACGGTACTCATACTGTCTAGTGAACTACCAGCTGTATAACCAGGGATGTCTGCGCCCGCTGTGATTGCAACGGGAGCTACTGTCTCCTTGGATGCCAGACGGCGGTCCGCTGGTACCTCTAGGTCGAGGTTGTCTGCTTGTTCGGCAGAAGCGGTCACAGGTGCCTCCATAGTTTCTTGAGCTGATAATTCAGCTACATTTGATGTGATTTCTTCGTTTGTTGCGGCTTCGGCTGAAACGTCTACCTCAAATGCGGCCTCTACTTCGGAGTCCACAGAAGCTTCAGCTTCTGCACTCTCTTCGACGGAAGCAACCTCTTCGGTTGACTTTTCTACTTCGGCGGTCTCTACTTCATCTTCAGCTTCAACAACTGTCTCCACAGAAGCCTCTTCGGCCTCTACTTCAACAACTGTGTCCTCATCGGCAGCAGCAGTGATTGTCTCTTCGGCGGATGCCTCTGAGACGGTTTCTTCTTGAGTCGAGAGTTCGGTAGTCTCTTTCACTTCAGTTGATGCTTCAGACATTTTTTTCTTCTTTTCCATTTCATCCTCATCCTCATCGTTATCATCTTCCATTTCGGAATCGGAATCGGAATCGGAATCGGTTGGAGTTTCGGATTCGGCTACTGGAGCCTCGTCTTCCATCTCCTCGGATAGCTGAACAGGAGTGTCAATTTCGGGCATTTCCTTCTCTTTGTCAGAGTCCATAGCGGCCTCTGCGTCAGATGAGGTCATTTCCTCTTCCTTCATCTCCTCTTCGCCTTCAGAAGAATCCATATCTTCTTTAGCTTCGTCGCCACGCACGCGGTTAGCTGCATCAGCTGCCCGCTGGGCGAGCTCCTGAATTGCGGCCTCGCGCTGCCTGAGTTCGCCGCGAACGGCGTCAAGCATGTCGGCAAGCGACGTCATCGCGTCAACTGTCTGTGAGGAAGGTTCCTCATTCTCGACCGCTTCGAATTCGTTGACAATCATTTCCTGAAGCTCGCTAACCTGTTCGTCAGCGAGTTCGGAGAGCTGATTCATCATCTCCGTAATACGGTCCACTGTCCCTCCTTAGGGCAGTCACATAGGACGGGTGTCCTACTTGCTCATCAGTCGAGGCCGAGGGACTCCTGAACGCACAAGGCGTGGAGGCACTCCACCTACATACAATGTTACATAAGTTGTAAAGTAGTGATTGTACGAATAGTCGATTAGATGTGGTGATTAGGTAAGGAGCCTAAGTAGCTTCGACATCTCTGCAGAAATCTCACTCTGGTTGAAGTAATCTCCGCCAGACATGAATCTCTTAAGGTCAGCAGTAGCTATATCCGCGTCTTCGTCGCCAATTTTGGCTTCAACCCGCTCAATCATGTCCTTCATCAGCTGCTGGAGAGGGTCGGGCACATCGCTATACCTAATCTTCTGAGACTCTTCGCCAAACTGAAGGGGGAGGTTAGCAATCACTTCGCCTAGCTTCCCAGAACTCTCACGAATGTTCTCTAAAGCTTCAGGATTAAGTGCTTTTGCGTCCAATCGGTCAACAAACCCGATTAATTTCTGAGCAGACTCTGTTGCTTGGTCGGTGTCTCCCGACTCATCGAAGTTCTCAATCTCTTTAGCTCTTTCAACTGCGTCATTGAGACCAGCAATGCCTAGGTCCGTCTTTAGGCGAGCTAAAACTTTACGGAACTTGCCCGAGTCATCTCTCGGCTGAGTGTCAGGCGTAAGTTTAGGACGAAGGTCCTCGTTTTCACGAGAAGTTTTTTCCGTCTTTAGGGCCTCAACTTCTTCAGGCGTTAGGTCTTCTAAATTTTCGTCATCTCCTGCTGCTGCAGTAAAACCCTTTTCAGTAAAAAGTGCTTCTAAATTTTCTGAATCAGAGCTCTTTTTCATGCTTAAAATACCTGAAGCAGTGATAGCACGGTCGCGTAGCGAAAGTTCCTCACCGTTTTCGCTAAATTTCGTGCTCCACTTTGGTGGAATCAGGTCTGGACGGTTTAGTCCGCGTGCACGCTTCATGATGTGCTTGCGGACTGCTCCCTTAGCTCCAGGCTTTGCCCGTCCGTACGCACGGACCGCATTTCGAAGGTCAGAAATATTTCTGATTGGGAAAGAGCCATCAGGCATCGCCTTACCCTCACGAGCAAGACGCTGACGAATCCTCCGAGGAACAACGGCAAGCTCGTTTTCTGGGTCATCATCCATCATCTGAATCATGTATTCCCATGATTCGTCATCTTTCTTTTTCGCCTCTTTGACGCGGAGAGAGAGCTCGTTCATACGTTCAAGATTGGTAGAGCGAATTTCTTCGCGTGCTTGGGCAAATCGAGCGCGTGCATTCTCAATTAGAGGCTCAGACTGAGCAACAGCGAGCGCATCAATTTTTGCATTTAGTTCCGCGAGGGGGTCACTCTTTAATTGTGCAAGCACGTTTGCGCCAGCTGCAACCAAAGCCATAACCTGACCCGAAGCAACTCTTGCGCGAGCGATAGGGAATCCAGGGACATTTACCTGACATACAGCGACTAGTTCTAGGCTGCCCTTAATTGGACGCCAGTCTCCAGAAGGTGCTGATGCACGGGCTGCACGAATCTGCTCTGGGGTGGTGCCAGAACGGAGCGAACCAGCAACCCAGATTCCGTAGGAATCTTCTCCAGCGTGGACATCGGCAAACGCAGACCCTGTGTCGTCGTAGTGCTTAGCTGCTTGCTGAGCAGATGCCTCAAGCCCAGCGTGACCGCCAGCAAGGGTCAACTGACCCACTGGGACATCTGAACCCTCTTCGGTGCGGACAACTCCAGTGTGGAAGTAGGAATACTGGCTACGGCTGCGGGGTGGCTTAGTACCAAATGCCATACCGATGTGGTCAACATGCCATGCAGCAATGTGACCAAATACGCGACCGTCATCTCCGATAGTCAAAGGCGTAGCTTTTTTAAGTTTGGGGTTCTCGAACCAGGTTGTTGGGGGCTCATTTGGAATTGCACCAGCAACCATTCCGCAGGCGACTAAAGCAGACGCATCTAGCGGGTTAACGTTATCTACGTACACACCATCTGGTTGCATTGTTTCCTCCTCGGCATCGCTGGTTTCATCAACGATTTGTATGAAGCACTCCTGAAATGCTGGCTTGGGCACGATAGTGACCGCCATCACACGGGCGCTTGTTATATTTATTCTACCTGAGCTAATGCTTTTCGAGTCGCCGCCTGTGTCGTCTGTGGTCTCTTCATCAGCCTCAAACTTATCCATATCAGCAGACACCCCTCGGACAAATCCGTGACGTACAAGCCTCTCGGCTTCTTTACCAAATTCACCGCTATCAAATAGCCCAATGGCGTTTCCAATACCACTCTTAGTGCGCTCCATGCTAATAATCTGCCCCACAACCACAGACCCGTCGTGGCCGTTGCCTGTTTTAATCTGCCAAAGCAGGGGAAGCGGAAGGTCTCGCATACCGATGGAGTCTTTTTGGAAAACGCGACCGTCACCAGTTTCGATTCCTTCAGGGATTACCAAAGGAATTACAAACTTTGCTCCATGCTCCGTGGGGCTAGCACCTGCCCTTCCCTTAACCTTGGATTTAGCAGACATTGCGCGTGCACGGAGAGTGGCCATCTCAATAATCTGAGCTTCCGACCTAAGCGTGCTCAGGGGGGTGCTCTGTAGTTCGGCAGATGCCTTCAAAGCGCTGCCCCTTTTTTTCTTGCCTACATTCTTTTTGTCACCAGGCCATACGCCCGTCATCTCTTTGTGACGAAGCGCACAGTAGCCTTTTGCACGGGGGCCCATATATTTCTTGAGCTGACGGTTACACCTAGTCCAGTCCCCTGGGGTGTTCCATCGAATCTTTAGTCCGCCTTTGCCAACTGTCCAATAGCGACGTAGGTTCTCAGCGTTGCCTTTGTTGCGGTCGGCACCGCCCGCAGCCATAAGTGCAGAAATTGTTGTGTTCCTAGTCAAAGCAAAATGTGACTGTACTACTGCACTAGCCACCACAGCGTCACCATCTATTTGCTCGGTGACAATAGCTAAATTCTCATTGTCCAGCACAATTACAGGCGGTGGAGTAGGACTGTTCAAATCCGCAAGGACCTGCTCGTCTTTGACCCACTCGCCAGGTCTTCTAACGAAAGTGGTGGGAGAAGCTGTTCCAGTAGATGCTGGAATCAAGCAAACCAGATTTAAAACAGCTTGGGGGTCGTCATCAGCAACAATAGCCAAGTACATCGGCTTTACATCAGTACTCTCTGGAGTCAGCATTCTTGCTTTGCCATCAGCTGCTGCAGTCAGTCCTTCGGCAGAAAGCTTGGTTGGGTCAAACCTACTGTCCCAGGACCTGCGATTTTCTTGGCCTACTACTTTGTCGCGAGACTGCTTGTCGTCTACTTTTACCCCAGGGAAGCTTTTTGGTTTGTACCAGCTACCGTATGTCTGTCCAGAGCCTCTGCCAGACTTATCGCCGTACACAGAATCTAACCAGTCACGAAGAAGTGGCTCGTTGTAGACGTTCTCTGTTGTAGCAGGGCTCCATCCAGGCTTAGCCGTACCATCTGGGTTAAAAGAGCCCTTGTGGTAACGTCCCAGCGCAGTGTTGATGTCTGGTACAGCCTTAGGAACAAACGGAGGAATTGGGTCACCGTCATACTCAGGGGCTAACCTTTGGTCTGCAACCCACGAGCCCCAGTCTCTAACTAATGTGCCAACATTTGAAGCGGTTAGTGGTGGAAGGCGGCCAGGCAATTGAGCGTTTGGCTGGTCGATAGGGACTCTTGGTTCGCCAAGGATTCCAGTAAAATCTAAGTTATTTGCGGGGAAGTTGGCCTGAGATACAGGCTCAAAGGTTTCTACTTTTTGAGTTGAGCTTCCAGCTACTGTAACTGATTCTCCGTTATTTAACTCAACAGTGACCGTCTTGTCAGTAGGGTTCTGAGATGTAACAACCCCTTGATAGTTAAAATCTCCGCCAATCACAACTGTCGAACCGTTTTCTGCGAACCGCCCCAACTTGTCACGAACTTGCGTCTCAGCTCGCGCTGCCCTTTCTTCTGGGGTGTCTACTCCTGGGCTTGTATCGACGGAAGACTCCTCAGCAAAAGTTGCGACCCCTGAAGCCATAAGACCGTCGTCGTAGTAGTCCTCTTCTTCCAAGAGGTCAGGAGTCTCGTCACTGAACTGGTCTAACAACTCAAAGTCAAGTTCTGGCATTGCTGCCTCAAAAAGCTCTGTTTCGTTGAAGTTCAACTGCTTGAGAAATACTGGCTCCATAGGAGCATTGTCCAACATCGCGGAGCAGGAGATGGCGGTCTCACGGTCTACTGGAACATAGGTTTTTTGGCTTTTATCGTAGGGGTCATCTAAAGCTTTGTCGTAAGTGATAAAGTCATTTTCAACGTTGCCCATGTCTTCCCACGAGCCGTCATCCCAGACCTTGCAAGTTCCGTCTTCGTCTACTTTGTAGAGGCGGTCAATCCCGCCACTAGTCAGATTAATTCGGATATAGAAATCAGGCTCTACACCAGTCGCAGCGTAGGAACCATAGTCAACCCTCTGCTCTGCATAATATTCGTCGTAGCCCCCAGCCGAAAGGCCTTCTTTGCTATTCTCGCGCTCAACGATGGCTGATGCCCAGCGCTGTGCAGCGTCCCCACCCCAAAGTGCCCAAGCAATGCGACCATTACTTGGGTAGTTATCCTCAGCTGGCTTGTAGCCTTTGGCTTTTTTGTCTACTTCGTGGCGCGGGAAATACTTAGCAATGTGGCGAACTTTTTCAATTCCAACTTGACCACCCTTGACAAGACTGCGAGCATTGTTAAGGCCAACGGGAGTGCCTCCCCGCTTCTCTTCTTTACGCCACGCAAGCCCCCGCTTAGCCTCAGCGATGACAGACTTAGGGATTGTGTACATACGGTCATTAGCCGCAAAAACTCTGATGTCCAGCTCGGTAATCGCGGCCTTGGCCAACTCTGCTGAGGGGCCTATTGGCTCTTCGATTGAAGCGTCCCACTGGGCTGACGCAACGAGGGTCTCAGTCTCGTCTACGCGAATAATCGTGTTGGACATTACGTCGACAACTACGCCTCTTTCAGCGTCCGTGTACAAAAGTTGATTCCCGTGGCTACCGTGGTATTCCATAGGTTATTTGCCTTCCTCGTAGTCAACCAAATCCTCAGAAGTGAGTAACTCGTTGTCGTCAAACCGCTTAACAAGTTCTGAAGCTTTTTCGTAATCCAGTTCAGTAATTTCGGTGCCGTCAAACTCTATAGCTATATCCGAAGTACCAAGGGTCCATTTACCGTCAATACGAAAAAAGGTACCCAAGTTTTCAATGTCGTAGACAAGCGTGACTACTTGGTTAAGTTCTGTGTCTACCAAAGCTTCTACGGATTGGTTAAAATCAACCGCCTCATTCTCCGCCATTAGGCTTCCTCGCTGTCTTCAGGTTCTGGATTAAGACTTGTTAAGTTGTCATCTTCTGCTACCTTACGAATGACGTATTTAGCGTCATGTGCTTCAAACTCAATTGTACCGTCTGGGGATATGGTGACATCCTCGCTATCAACCAGATAGTCGTATCCATAGTCGCCCATGTCAACCGTAATGTAGTCGTTCTCATCCTCGCTGGAAGCAACAAGAACAGCCCCCAGGATTAGACGTTTGAAGGTCCCCTCGCTTGTGGATTTCTCTAAAATGCCCACACCCTCGTATACAAGTCGTACGTCTTTCATTATTTAACTCCAAATAATTCGTTTACGGGCTTACCAGCAATTTCTGTAATTCCCTCGCTTGTCAATCGCTCTAGTAAAAACTTTCTGGCAGCTGAGTCAAGCGATATTCCAGATAAATCAGCCCAGCTAAGATTGTCCTTAAACAGAACTTCCGACACGTTCGCGCCTTTCAAAAGCTCTAGATAGTCGGTGTCTTCGTACTTTTTACCCCACTCGTCGTAGTTAGAGCCATAAAACTCTGGGCGACGGATTAGCTGGACTCCATCAAAGAAAAACTCTAGGCCCTTGTACGAACCCTGGTTTAGGTCCATTTTTGGGGTCTTTCGAGTGAACACATACCCTGCGCCAACTCCTGCAAGGTCAGAAGAGCTTGACTGGCCAGAGGTATTTAACCCCTCGGTCCAACGAGTGACTGTGGAGTACAATCCGCCACCAGTTTTGAACAGCAAGTCGTAGACAAAATCTGCTCTTGCTTTTTCGTCGCTTGGAAGGTTTCCGCTAGCAAAGTTGTGCTTAAAGAAGCTAACTCCATAGGTTGCAGCCAGCTGTTCTGCAACCTCTTCGGGAAGCAGGTACTGAATTGCGCCTTTTTGCTGCTCATCTACACGAACCTCCATGTTATCAGCAGTAAAGTTATAATTTTTCTCTACTTCATCAAGAATTTGCTTACGAAGTTCTCCCTCGTAGTTCTTTGCTCCATTGCCCTTTTTACCAAAAAGCGAAATAATTTTGTTCTCTGCAACTCCTCGGAAATCTGCTTCTGTGGCGGGGCGGACTTCTTGAACTCCACCAACTTCCTTTATGGCTTCAGCTATCTGCTCTGGAGTTGCGTTTTCTGGCAAAAGAATTTCTACACGGTTATGGAGCGAAACTGGGCCGTTGCTGGACCCGCCTTTTTTGAAAAAGTCGGGGGTGGTTGCACTGCGATTGGCACGAATGAATTGGAACGCTCCGCTGCCCCCAGCAATCTCACCTCGGTAAGTACGGCCCTTGTTGTTGCCATCTACGTTCCCTGTGCTCCACTCTTCGCTAAACGTTAAAGAGCCGTCTGCGTTGGTCTTGTACTTGTCTAGCCTCGCGTTATCACTAACGTCTAGGTCCTGCTGCTTAGCTAGTTTTTTGGTGAAAGCGTTGCCCGCCCAGTTGGTCAATTTAAAGGAAAGACGAATTTGCTTTTTGCCGTCTTTCTCTACTTTCTGAATCCGAACTTTCAGGTCTTCGATGTCCCCAGCGTCAATCATTACTTGAGAACCATTGGCAGCTTCTAGAGGACTTCCAGCATCCAGCTTAGTAACCGCGCTCTGGAGGCTTGGGACCTGCTCAAGGGGAGTGTCTCCCCAATTAGCTGGGCCATCGAGAGTCTCCACGGAAAAGCCAGGGCCCTCGACTGTGAACTTATCCGCTAAGTCTTGCTTGGCTTTCTCGATTACGGCTTTTTTAGCAGATTCTTCTTTTTGCTTCTTTTCTTGCTCTGCTTGGGCGACGGCTTGCTTTTTTGCCTCTTCAGCTTTGGCACCCTGAGCCTTTATGGCTTCAGCACGAATTGAGTCGTCTACTTCAATTCCCAGCTCTTTGGACTGCTCGTTAGTTAAAAACTTCTCGCGGCTCCATACGTTTTTTTGTTCTAGCTTCTGAGTAGTGCCTTTCATTGGCCCGTCGAAGTAGGTAACCTCTACGGCAAGTTCATTTGGGAAAGTCTTTGTTACGACACCGTGGCTTGCAAGTTCTGGGTTTGGCGCGTCTGGGTCTTGGTTAGAAGCAATAATTCCAGGGAGCATATTCTGACCAGTGGACGTTGCGTCTTTCACCAAGTACTTTTTAACAAGGCTTTTGTATTCGTTCTTATTTGAAGCTCCAAAGTACGAAGTGTGCATCGCAGAGTTCTTGTCTACAGCGACAGATTCAACCTCAGCCAACGTACTTTCTGGAGTAAGACCACTTGGGGCCACTGCTTCAGCTGGTTGTAACTCTTCTGGCTCGGGCGTAGGCGCTTCAGGCGCTGGTGTCTCGGGAGTAGTTGGTGGGGTTGGTGTTCCGCCGCCGCCGTCTCCTTCTTGTCCAGGGTCTTGGTCAGGGCCATCCTCAGGGGCTTGAGAGCCTTCAGGCATTAAGAAGGTAGAGGCTTTCCAGTTTGCCTTTGACTGTCCTTCAAATTTAACTTTTGCAACGTCTGTGTAGGTGTAGGTCTTGCCTCCAGCTTTCACAACGTACTGGTCCTTAAGGGAGGTAACAACCCCCTTCTTGCCTGTCTTGGTATCAGTAACTGTCATCCCAACCTGAATAACGGTCGTGCCGTCTGCTGAAACGTAAGACTCCTGCTGCTTAGGGGGCATGGATGGCTGAATAGTGGAGGCGGTCTCTTTTTTGGACCCAGCGAGAATCTTTGCAGGGAAGGCCTTGCTCTTGTAGATTTCGTTATTTATCCGACTGTTTAGGGCGGTAGATGAGTGCCAGCGACCTTTCAGCTCTTTAACCCTAGTGACACCCGTTTCTTCGTCTGTAATGCGGTGGTAGGTGCTAAATGTGTTGTCGGAGTTACGTTTTACTAAAACGTCAAAACGCTTATTGTTAAATTTGGTAGAAGAGACAACAATGTGTCCGTTGTCTAGAGTGCTAGCACTGTAGTCTTCGATAACCTGCGCCCAAATTAAGTCAGGGTCAGTTGGGTTCGCAAGTTCTTTGGCAAGCTCGTCGAGGTCAATTTTCGAGACCGCGTCTGTAGGAATATCCTCGTCGCCATCTACGGGAGTAAGTGCCTGCTCTAAATCATCAGTTATCTTTTCCTCGGGAGTTGCCTTTGGAGTAGCTGCTGGTGCAGGGTTAGTCAAGTCATTGAGAATGGACTCAACAAGCTCTGGGTCCTCTACTTCGTTGTCTTTGAAGCCTTGTAGTAGCTGCTTAATCTTTTCTGGGTCTTTGCTGCCGAACAAAGCTTCAGCTATGTTCTCAACCTTTTGTACAAGTTTTTGCTTCTGGTCTTGAGGCACCTCAGTGGGCTTTACAGACTCGACGGGCTCGGCTTGAGGGTCAAGGGTTATCTCGTCAGATGGCTGAGGGGTTGCCACGCTTGGCTCCGATGCCTGAGGGGCAGCATCGTTTTCTTGTTCCATCTTTGTAAGGTTGTAGGTGTAGAACTTTCCATTAGGAAGTGTCCCAACAACGTTAACGTTTCCGTTTTTGGCGGTCTTCACTTCTGCTGGGGAAAGGTCTACTGTTTTGCCGTTGTACTTAAAGACAATGTTGTTTCCAGTAGCGATTGCATCCTGAATTTGAGCATCAAGGTCGTCAATCAAATCTTCTGGGTCTATGTCGTCAAGTGAAAGAAGTACCTTGTCTGGACCATCCTCTGAAGCAATAGGGGCTTCGATTGGCTCATCGTCAAGTCCATATATCTCAATAAGCTCTTTACGACGACGCTTCAAGTTCTCCTTGAGGCTGTTCGCAATTGATTGACTGCTAATTCCATCGATTCCGCCAGCAAAGGCCTCATCTACTAATTCATCAATCTTGGCTTCGTCAATATTTGCAACGAGCTTTGCTGACTCGCCAATCTCGGCGTCGGTCATGTCTCCGAATACGCTTGCTGTCTGGGAGTTAACATTTGAATCGCGAAGTGAGCTAATCTGCTCTGCGACATTTGTATCCAGCTCTTTGGCCTTGTCAGCTCCCTGAGCACGGAAGAGCAGTGCACCACCAGCGTCAATACGGAAAGGCTTGGCGTTGGCAACAACAATGTTGTCCTTCTCAAGGCCGATGACATCGTAGTTGTTGAGCCATGCGTCAACCGCAAAACCCTTTTTGATTTCGTCAGTGATGTTTTGGTTAGGTGCAATCTGACCGAGAGTTCCGTCGGTTCCATCAATGACGGGAGAGACTATAACAATTTTGCCAGCCTTGTTTTTCCCGATGTAGGCACGCCCGACAGCCAAGCCAGCCTCTTCATACAGCGCAGAAGCAAGAACTTCATTAGCTGCGTGAGCTTCGGTCTTTGGGGTCTTGACGTAATACTGTTGCCCACTGTCTGGGTCGACATAGAATGCTCCCTGATTTGACCCAGCTTGCCCTGAAACTTTTTTCCAGTTAGAGGTGTCAAAGACTTGACCCAATGAGCCGCTCTGTACCTCAGGGATAACAATTTCATCAGGCTCAGCTGTCGTAGGCTCGTCGAGCGCAAGGCCCAAGAGAACATCTGCGGTGTCTGCAAAGTTGTCCTGAAGAGTGCCTTGAGAAGCCATCTTGCTAATTTGGTCAGCAGTGAACCAACCAACCTCAGAGCTTTCTCCATCTTTCGGTGACAAGTCGTTTAGCTGGCCTGGTCCCACCTCGAAGACATGAGTGTTGTATGTCCAACCAGGAGCAACTTCATTAGCAAACTGACCGACTGGGAGAACGGAGTCTGGTCCTAAGTCGCCGCCAACTTCTTCTTCAAATTCGTTGATTGCAGTGATAATGCCGTTATTTTCTTCGGAGTCACTCTTATCCTTGTGGGCACCCCCTGGGTATCCCCACTTTCCGCCCCCCTGCGAAAGCCCAGAGGAGCGCTTTGCTAGGAAGTACTCAAAGACGCCCTCGTTGTTCTTACGGCGAACTAGAGCGCCAGCAGCGCCAAACTTGCCCCAGAAACGCATTCCATTTGTAGCAAAGAAGTAGCCATCACCTTGGTCGGGCTTATTGCCGCCACCTATCGGAGCAAAGAACGGCAACTGAGGGGGAGTCATCACGCCGCTTCGTAGCTTCTGAACATCAGAGCTAGAAATTCCGTCAGCATAGTAGACACCGTCAGCATCTTGCTTAATGTCGTAGGTCTGCCACTTTTCAATGGTAGCTTCTGTGTCGACGTTAGGGGCTGCTTCCTCAAGAACAGGGGCCTCAACTTCGCCATTGCGTCGTCTAATACCGTAAGCCTGGAACTTTACCCAAGACTTGTTCATACCGTACTCTTTGCCATTGGCAAGCAAGCGTCGCCTTACAAAGACTTTGTTTGGGTCAGCTGGGTCATCGAGAATCTCAAGAACTTCAAACCAGCCCTCTGATGGGGCACTTACGAAGTCCCCTACCTGCCACTCCTCAATAGCAACCTTGCCAAGTGATGTGGTGTTCTCGTTGTCCTCTACCCAGTTATTTGAGATGGAGTCGCCTAGTACTGATTCAATTGCTAGGTCACCGTCTGCCAAGTCAGACTTGGTTGCAGCTGTAGCAGAGGTAGCTTCGTCAGAAGTTGGGCGGACCTTAGGCATTGACTTTACAATCTCGTCAACTGTCGCAATTTTGTTGTCACCATCAAAAGCATCCTGGATAACTTTAGAAACAGCAAGGCTTGTGTCAGCGAGGTCTTTCTTGCCTTGAGCCGCCTTGAACTCTGCAAGCTCCTCTTCGTACTTTTGCATGTTGGCGTCAACGTCAAGAGCTGAGATTCCTTGATTGGTCTTAGCCATCTCCTGCATAAGGTTCTTCAGAATCGAAGGGAGAACATCGCTATCAGTTACTGCATCGTGCCAGTCACCATCAGGAACAATTCCGTAGCGGTTTGCAACACTCTGAAGAGTGTGAGCACCGTTTCCTCCGTTAATAACAAGGCGGGCTAGCGATAGAGTGTCTACCTCTCCGCTTGGGCTGTAGTTGAGGCCAAACTTTTGAGCGAAGCGCTTCATAATGCCACCATCAAACGGCAAGTTATGCGCTAGAACAATTGTGTCAGGGCCAATCTTTTCAAGAAGCTTTGTCATCTGCTCTTCTAGAGAAGGCTGCTTTGCCAAGAACTCATCTGAGACTGGATTACCAGAGGGGTCTTTTAGTGTTTTGTCTGGGTCAGCTTTTTTATAGAAATCTCCAAGTGGTACTTCTGGATTCATCCAGTAAGCACCAGCAGCGGTTGCCAGACCATCGTCAATTTTGGTCCATGCAACTTGAATAGGTGTTTGGCTGTCAAATGCGCCATCGGCTGCGGTCTCAAAGTCAAGATAGATTATCTCTTCTTTTTCAAGGAGCTCTAGGAACTTTATAGGGTCGCCAGCTGCTTCAACTTCAATCTGCTTAAGCTTTTCCCCAGAGAATGCTGGAGAGGCAGGAGCCTTTGGCTTAGAGGGAGTTTTTTTCTTAGGCTTGTCAGTGTCGCCTGTTTGAGCAGTTGAAACGGAGTCTGGGTCAATTGGAGGAGTAAAGCCCTCTGCGGAGAGTTTCTTTGCAGCTTTGAACGCCGCTTTCTTTTCTACTAAGTCTGGGTCATCTTTTTTAGGACGCTCAAGAGCTGGAGCGTTTCCAGGGGCTGGCAAATCAGAAGCACCACGCATAACCGTAATTTCAGTTGTAGCGTTCCACTCTTTTGTCTGAGAGACGTGCCCTGGGTAGTACCCCTGAACAACGGCCTTTCCGTCTACCTCTTCTACGCCTTCAATAATGAAGTACTCGTAAAAATCAGAACCCCACTCTTTTTTGAAAGTGACGTCTCCAGCTTTAACTTCTGTAGCCTTAACCGTGGTTACACCAACGGGGTTCGCTGGGCTAAAGGGTGAAGCAACTTCTTCGGTCTGCCACACAGCAAGAGTCTCGGTGTCAGGTGCAGTCCATAGCCCCTGAGCTTGCGCAAGGTTTTTGTTGTACTCGTCTAGGGCATCAAGAAATTTACTACGCGCTTCTGCGTCCTTAGGAACAAAGGCCCCTAAGTTTGTGTCGTTAAAAATCTTGCCTTCGGGGTCAAATTCTTTTGGCTTTGGCTTAGATAGAGTTGGGAGGTCCCCCTTTGCGGGGACCTCTACATTACGGTAAACTTTAATCTGAACATTCTTGTTCCAGAGCTTGGTCTTCTGAGTCTGGTGCCCAGGGTAGTATCCCTCAATCCAAACGCTTCCTGGCTTCTGTGCCTCGGAGTCGGCGTCGGAGAATACATTCTCAATTACAAAGTTGTCAGAGAACGTAATGTCTCCTGCTTTGAGGTTCTCGGCGCTGGCGCTTAGGAGGGCTGGTCCGTCTGGTTCTCCTGTAAAGATTCCTGGGGTAGCTGTTCCTGCTCCACCATCATCAGCGGTGTCTGCTGCTTGGTCTTGCGAGTCCTCTGTAGGCGGTTGCGGGGCTTCGGCTGTAGGTTCTTGGACCTCGGGGGCATCTTCGAGGGATTCGTCTTCTTGGACATTTTCTCCTTCAAGAGCATCCTGAACCTCTTCGGGAGTCGGCTCGTCGGAGCTCTGCCCTTTAAGGCCTTCTTGGTAGATATTGTCTATTAATTCGTCAGTGTCCACGCCCTGCAACTGCAGAGCGTCACGAATTGCTTCAGCTGGGACGTTTGCTAGGTACTGCTCTCCCTCGGGAGTGTCCATACCCAAGATTCCATAGCCTGGGGTTGCGGTTCCTGGCTCTAGGGCACGACGAAGCTCCGTAACAAGCTCATCGTTTTTATAGTCATTGGCAATGTCAACTGGGTTGACAGAAAAGCCTTCAGGCGCATCTTGCGGAGTATCGCCTTCAATTTCATTAAAAGGCGCATCGTCGATTGAGGAATAGCCCTCTGGAACCTCAGATTCTTCGTAAACCTTATTCTTTGGGAGATATGACTTATAGTCACCCGAATCTAGGAACGCCTTCTGCTCGTCCTCGGTCATCCCCTCAATAATCGGAGGAAGGGTTTTGTTAGAGGGTGTGGCCTTAGCTGCATCAGGAATCTCTTCGCCCAAGGATTCTTCAGTTGCCTTAGGAACTTTGGTACCTAAGTCGCCAGTACCGCCCTTATAGATATCGTCAAGAATGGCTTTAGCATCTTCGCCTTTTTCGTTGAGCGCTTCATAGATAGCTTCAACGGGAACGGGCTCGGTCCCATCGGAGAAAGGCAGATACCCAAAACCAGTGCCAGACTGCTCCTCAGTGCCAGCAACACCCTCGTTGAGGGCCGTGGCTAAGTCTTTGGTCGAATACTCTTCGGAAAGCTGTGAAGGGTCGTCTGTGTAGTCTTCTGAGATTTGATTATCAACAGCACCCTGTGGCTCGTAAGGGGCGTCTGTGTTCCATGAGTAAAAGTTTTCGGGAGTGGTCCCTGTTTCTGGTGAAGCCTCGGTCTCGTCTGCGGGAGACTCTTCTTGATTTTGAGTGCCCTGCTCGTCAAAGTCATCCAGCCAAGCGTCAGGGTTGGCATTTCCAAGAGAGTCACGAAGAACGCGTCCCGTCTCGGAATCAATAACAGTTCCGTCGTCCATCATAAAGTGGTCGCGGGTTGGGTCTAGAGGGAATTCGCCGCCCTCTTCTTTAAACTTTTTTAATTTTCTCCGATAAGCGGTCTGTTTTACCTTAGAAGCGTTAGCGTCTCCAGGAATCTCTTGACCGTCGAAATCGGCGATGTCAACTTTATCGCCAATCTGAAGTTCTGGGTCAAGCAGTCCCGCTGCCCTTTCGGGGCGCTGTGGGTCAGCTGGGTCGCCTGCTTCGTAGAGGTCTTCGTCCTTAGAGATAAAGCTTTGAACATCTCCCCAAGACTGAACAGTGGCAAATTCCTTTTCCTTGCCATCTTTACGACGGACAAAGTAAACAGGCAGAGTTGGGTCGAGCTCTCCGTTTTCGCCCATACCTAAAGCAACGACATTGTTGCCTTCAGCCTCTTTTTGCTGCTGGGCTTCGAATTTATGCATTGCCGCAACGTTATTTCCGTTGTCGAACTTTACAATTTCGTAATTATCGTTATCGTCGACGAACCTAGTTCCAAGGTCAATATTTGGGCCGTAGTAGTCAAGGTCATCCTGCGTAGGCTTGAAAGAAGGGTCTTTTGCGTAACCGTCGGGGGAGTCTACAAATTCTAGGTCTGCTTCATCAATCACATCACTGTCAGCTGAAGATTTGGCGGGAGTCTTGCTAAATCCCTGGGCATCCTGTTGACTAGGGAGAATAGCCTTAACGGACTTACCAGCAGAGGCTGGTGTCCTAATGAGCCTGCCATCTGGGAGCTCTTGGATAAAAGTTTTATTGCTGGGGTTCGTCGAAACGATACGACCAGCAAGCCACGAAACGCCTCCACCTATGCGACGCACTAGCCTACGAAGGCCTCCGCCCATGTTGGAGAATTTACCTTCGCTGTCTCGAAGCTGGAAGCGCCAGAAGCCTTTGTTACCGCCCATTTTGAATGCCGCAACTAGGGCAATCAAAGGGACCTTACCTGGGCCCATAGCATTTAGACGAGCAACAGCGTACTGCTGAGCAGGACTCCCTGGCTCAGAGGCAAAGGCGGACGCAAGAAGCGGACCAACCAAAGGGTCTGTTACGCGAGAGTCGTCGGCGAACCAACGCGCTTGAGCCTTGCGAAGCTCTTTCCAATCCATCGAAGTCTTGCGAGTGGAGCGTGGGTGTGCAAGGGAGAGTAAGTCGGTATGTGCGGCGGCAGTGATTACTTTGTCCTGCTGAACTAGAGCAGCAAACTCCGAGAGCTCAGAAAAAGCGCGGTGGCGACGGACAGAGTAGCTCTCGTCTGCGCTCTTGATGAGAGAACGTGTGGCGACTTTTTTGGCCATTCCAGACGTGATTCGACGTGTACCACGATGCGCGCCATTAAGGTCTGCAAGAGAGTCAATAGCGTCGCGAATAATGTTCGCGTCCTGCTCTGCAACAGACAGTACGTGTGTTGCTGGTTTGGTTGGGTGGTTGCTACTCATCAAAGCCCTCTCGTGGGAGCAAGTCAGCATCTAGACTATCGTGTGCAAGGATTGCGAGAAGCTTTGCCCTTGTGTAGGGGTCTTCTCCATTTCGTAGACCGCGAAGCCAGCTTGCTCTAATAGCAGGCTCTGCTTCGTAGCCAAAATCTGAAAACTCGGTCAAAGCAAGAATTGCTTCTTCGGCACTGGCAAAAGTGTTTTCTGCGGGCAGCTCGATTTCGAGTTCTGCCTCTGCGTACTCAGATGCAGCTGAAAGCTCTAACTCGGAGTGCAGCTGAGCGTCTGCGGTCAAGGACTCAATAGACGAGTCCTTCTTTGTGGACCTTGGGTGGGAAGCGGGAAGTAGGTCGTTGTCCTGCACATAAGCAGCCTTAGAGGGCTTGCCTGAGGAAAGCAAACGCAGGAAAGCGTTAACGCGAGCAAGTGCCCAAGAGTTTCGGTTCTGTCCAGGTCGGAAGCTTGTGGAGAAAGCCCCAGCTCCGCGGCGGTAGACAGCCTTTAGCATCCCAAGAGTTGCGCGGCGTCCCTTAGATGCTTTTTTGTTGTGGGTCTCAACCTTATTGGAAAGAGCTTTTTCTACGGCCTTTGAAAAGGTAATTTTCTTACTGCCAGAAGCCGAGCCCTTTTTGTTCTTTGAAGAGCCTTTTATTTGGTCCTTTTTGGGAGCAGGAGTCTGGGCAGCAGTGCGCTTCTTTTTAGCTGCAGCTTCGTCATCGTGGTCAGAGTCCAACATAAGATTTCCGTCTGGCATGTAGTGATAACCTTCGGGAGCTTCTGGTCTTGGGGCATTCTCTTCATGTGCCGAGTCTGGCATCAGTTCGCCGTCTGGCATGTAGTGGAAGCCCTCGGGGGCAGCTGGTCTGTTCTCAGCGGCAAACGTTGCAGCTTCGGCGATAGCTGAAGTAGTAGCAGGGACGCAGTTGGGGACTTGATTGCCGTTTTTGCCTTTTTTGGTGCCTACTTGGACGTAGCCGTCCCAGCAGGGGCTGTTGGAAAGCTCTTCGGATGCATACTCTTGTCTGATGCTCTTGCGAAGTTCGTGAACTTCATTCTCCAAGGTCGACAAAGTACGGATAAGAGCATTCTTATCCGAAACTCTGACTGAGCTGGTTGGCTTAGGGGTAGGCGCATGGCTCTGACCCCCTCCCAGCTCTCCTCGGGATTCCATACTTAGTAAGCTCCGCCCAAGCCCTTTAGGTGAGAGCGCAACTGCCACTGCCACATCATGTGAACGTCAATGCGCCCAGAGTAGAAATCGCTAGTGCCATATTCGCAGGCCTTCTCGGAAAGCTCGTAGCCTCTTTTGAGGTTCTCAAGAAACACCTGGTTAGAGTCATACAAATCCTGAACCATGTCACGAACAGTTGAGCACTCTGTCATAGGGTCTTGGATATTCGACATCTTTAAGAATTGGTGCAAAGTGAACGGAGCTTTTACATCCATCTTGCGGATGCTCTCTGCCATAGGGTCAATCGAGTCTTGAACCTCTTCGTAGATTTCTCCAAAGAATCTGTGGAACTCGCTGAAGTCTGAGCCTTCGACATTCCAGTGATGCCCCTGAGCCTTAAATGTAAAAACAACAGCGTTTCCTAGGTTGCAGGCGAGGTTGTTTACAAGCTCCATGCGTACATCATCTTTTTTCATACCATGCATTAGTTAGTGCCCCCTTCAGGTGCGGCTTCCTCTGTTACAGGTGCAGGTTCTCCTGCAGCTGCTCTTTTCAAGACCTCTTCAACGTCGGGAGGCAGAGGAGCAACGGATTGCCCCTGCTGAGCCGACCGAACGGCATTCATAATCTCTGGAGAAATCGCCCCAAGCATTGCTTCGGTAAGTTCTGGTGTAAGTGCGCCCTTTTCCTGAAGCAAACGTACTGCAACTTCAGTAGGGGTAGGAGCATCCTGGTCTGAGAAGCCGTGTGCGCGCCGCCAGGCGTCGTAAGACACTGCCCCGCGGTCGAAGCCTGCATCAGCATCTGAGGCCCTGTCGTTGCGTGTGGAGACCGCTGAAGGGTCATACCAAACAGTAATACGGCTAACATCTATGTCTGAGTAGCCATTTGCAATCAAATATGGGCGCAAATAGACAACTGTGAGGGCGTCAACAATCAAAAGCATCAACGGTTCGATGTGCGCTTTGTACAACGCTTCATCAATTTGTAGAGCGTTGGAGTACTTTACGTTAGCCAAGCCTGTAACAACGTCCTTAGGAACGTCAAGGCCCTGCAGGATGCGCTCCAGAACGCGGTCGGAACGCTCAGCAAGTGCTGGGTCAAACGAACGCTCAAACTTGAACTGCTTGATAGCATCGCCAAGCTCGGCTGGTCCACGAATAATCAGAGGAACCACGGCAGATGCGGACTCTTCGTCACGAATCGGCGTGGTCATAGCGTCAATTAGCTGCTCTTCAAACTCATCTTCTGCTTCCTCGGCAGTAAATCCCGTCCCGATTCCATCCTCAGAGTCGTAAGGATAGTCAGGGTCGCCCTGAGCAGCCACAGATAGACCGTCAGGAAGATAAAGCGCGCCAGCGTTAAGGCGAGAGCGAGCAGTTGCACGGAATGTCCTGTTCAGTAGAAGGAGTTCGGCACAAAGGTCAAGGAGCCCACGCAAGCTTGAGTCGGACTCATCCGAATAACGAGGGTGTGAGCGCCAGATACGGCCAACAAAAGCGTTCTTGCCTAAGTTGACAACTCCTTCGCGACCTCCTCCTCCCGACCCAGAGCTCTGCTCTCGACGACCGATAACGGTGTAGTTACCGCGAGCGTCAGTTATTACCTCGTCAACGGAGCGGATGTCCCAAGATTCAGGCTCTCCAGTTCCTTGACGGGCTGGCATCTGAACTAGGTAGCATTCGCCAGTGACGGCAAGGTTAAGAGCGGCGTCTTTTAAAAGTCCAGGCTGTCCGCCGTACGCCGAGTTAAGTCGCAAAAGAGCGCGTTCTGCAGCAGCAGCAAGTGCTGGGTCCACTGAGCGAGACTCGCTTGCGGAAACGGGGGCCTGACTTGGGTCGTCAATTGCAGCCGCGAAGATGCGGATACGAGAGACAACGGATGCTACAAGATTAAAAGCGTATTTGATTTCGCCAATTGCGTCGTAGTATTCCCATGCTTCGCCCTGCCATGCAGATGAGGAAGCGGAACGTCGAGCCTTAAACTGCTCGAACTCGCCCTTGTCGTTCATTTTTACTTGCGAGGCTGCAGCCGTCAGGGCGCGGGGGGCGTTATAGGCAACTGGAGGAGGGCTGTTGAAGAAGACGGGTGAGCCTGTCGGCTGAGGCGTCCTGGCGTTACGAACATTCTGATTTGAACGGGAGGTGGCTTTATTCTTAGCGGGCTTTACAGGCGTCGCTTTAGCCTTTGGAGCCTCTGGCGTTGGCTCTTCTCTATTAAATACACCCATTGGGCGGTCTCCTCGTCAATCAGTTGCGGAACACGAGTTATTTTTGCTCGTATGCGGTCAACAGACCTGCTATCGCCGAAGCCGCGAATACGGCGTAGACGTAAACAAGTACTGGAATAATCATAGCGGATGGTACGACTATTGATGCGACCCAAATAGAGGTGCACCAATCGCAGGTTATAAGATAGCCAAGTTTGCTCTTATGGGGAGGAAACTTAGCCCAAAGACGATTTCTTAGGGACTCAAATATCGTATCAGTCGTGATAAGACGAGTAAGACGAAACACTGCTAGAGCAATGATGACAAATTCTAATAGTGTCATGTAGGGTCCTGGTTAGAAGTTATGAAAGAGCCATAGGGGTTCCAGCCACGAAGGCGGGTCCCACAGCCACAGTTATTGTCTTTGGCAACTGTAACTATCTTTCCTGACTCGGTCAAGGCGTGATAGGTCTTGCCTATCTTCTCTAGTTGGGTAATTTTTTCGCGAAAAACGACTTGAGTGCCCTCTGGGGAATCTACCCCAATAATCAGGACGTCTTGGATAACTACAGCGCGGGCGGTGTCGACGCGGCGAGTCCCCTGCGGAGCGTCTCCAATAATCGGGAGCTCAGTGATGTCGGAGAGGGAGCCTGGGGGAGCCAACCTGATGATTGCGGGGAAAACGTCCATTGTTTTAACTGCAGCCATTAACTTGTGTACTCCGATGGTATGTAGAAGTCTTCCCAGCCGAAAGCTGCTCGGGCTACGGGAATGGGGATGATTAGTGGTCGGGACCGCTCAGTGGTGCGTATAGCTCCAAAAACATCGTCCTTCTTGTTAACAAGAGTGGCGTTCTGCCAGTCGCGAGAACTCGTAAGACTCTTTAGCGGAAATGCCATGGGAAAGAGCGAGTTCTCAGATGTCATAGTCTCAAGAAAGCGGGACTGGTTGGATTCCTTGTTTTTAGGGTTCATCCATACAACCACAGCTAATTCATCTTCTGTATAGCTGCCACTCTGTGTCTTGTAAGTTCTCACTTGCTCAGTCTTCTGGCCATAGCGCGGTACGAAACCCCAGCGGCTGTGGCAATCTTTGCTGTGGGGACGCCCATGCTTCTGAGAGCCACAGCCATTGCGGTGAGGTCTCGGTTTGCTTGGGAGAACGGAGAGTCCGAAGTTGTGCGGGCGCGATAGCGCTTTGCAAGCTTGGCCAGCTCCTTGAGGCGCGGTTTCATGTCTGGCGGAACGTTGGGGGAGACTGAGCGCAGTCGGGGTGCTTTTTTAGTGGGAGTTGCGGTGGTGAGACTGCGAGGTGGCGGTGTGGGTATTTCGCGGAACTGCTTTGTTGCTTCCGCTTTTTTTACCCAGAAGTGGATTGTAGTCTTGGGTCGTTTGGGGTCAAGCGACTCGCCAAGAATAGATAAAGACCATCCAGCCTCCCAGAGAGCCCTAAGACGTGACTCAGCAACAGGGCGGGAAAGGGAACTGATGAAGTTCACTTCGTCCTGAGGAAGCAATGTCTTTGAGCTCATTGTTCTATGGTACAGGGTTCTGAGAAAGCGTACAGGGGCGAGAGTCCAAAGAATCCTGAACGGCAGAGTCGAAAGTATGAACGTTAAGTTTTTTTGGATTTGGCCTGTGAGTGGGCAGTCATTATATTTGAACTTTTTTTGAAACGTTTCCTAAAATCTTCAGCACGTTCCGAGAGACTTACTGGTTTTTTTCTGAAGGTCTGGATATTTATTTGCTGTCTATTATTTTTTTCAAGAACTTTTTCCAAAGCTGCTTTTCTATTTTCCCCTGACTAGACAAGAATTATTTACAAAGCTTTTTTCAAAGTCATCTAGTCAAGCTAGAAACATCTCACATTCAAATAGCTTTGCTATCTGGGTTGGCCTGATGAATTTATCTAGACATTCTGTCTAGCTAAAAAATTACACCTATGAATGCCAAGCTAGGCAATGACACACGTCCCCCCTCTGGCCCCCTCTGGGGCTGGGGCTAGGGATTGGTTTTGGGGATGCCTAGCAAATGCTCACACATCTATACAAGACTCAGACGCTCTGCCCCCCTGGGGCCTAGTGCCCTCTGGTCGCCTTTAGGTCTGGGCACATTGAAATTTTTCTACACCTACTAATACGAATGAAAAAAATAAAAAAACTTTTTTTCCAAATGAGCTTGACATATGTCAGGAAGGTGTACTAATATAATAACTACAAGCCACCGCAAGGGGCACAACGAAGGGGAAAACAAAATGACTACTTATTCAATCCGCATCATGGCAAACGGAATCGACTTCAACTTCCACACCACTAGCGTTGCGCAGTTGCGCGAATTGTTCGCTAGTACTTACCGCACTGGGACAATGGGAGACTTCACTATCTGGGCCGACAACGAAGAGCTAGGCCGCAACCAGAAGGCAGTGCTCGCTTTTGGACAACTTGCTTACACCAACTAACACCAACTAACACGAACGAAGGGAAAAACAAAATGAAAGCAATGACCGTCTCAACAGAAGGCAACATCTCAAAGATGGAGACCATGGACCTGGCCGCGCTTCAAACCGCGGTGGGGGGCTATGTGCAAGCTGTAGACCTAGGGGATGACCTAACTATGTGGCTAAATGAGGAAGGCAAGCTAGAGGGGTTACCGCACAATGACGTCGGGCAAGTTCTATGGGATGCAACCTATGGCGCAGGCACAGACTACATCGTGGGTAACGTCGTAATAACGGGTGGCACAGGGGAGGAAGGCGAAACCTTGCCCCTTACTGCAAGCGCCGTTTTCAAGATTATGAGGATGCTCGAATAGTCACCGCGCTGAAGACCCCGTCAGAAATGGCGGGGTTTTTCTGTTACCTAACCGTTACAAAGAAATGTCAGAAAGATTTGACAAAGTACAGGAAGGTCTGCCATACTGTAACTACACAACGACGAAGGGAAACAAAATGACTGCAATAATCCTAAAAGATGGAGTCACCACCACCTACCACTTTGACCCTCAGCACCACGAAGCCGTAAGTGCCTTTTACTCTGAAGCTTTTGCAAAGGGAGAAATTCAGAATTACCAACTTTACTAAACCAACCAACAACAACCGAAAGCCCCCGCCGTAAAAAGCGGGGGTTTTTTTGTTACCTAACTGTGATAAAAACTTTCCTGACTTACTTGACAAAGTGCAGGAAGGTCTGAGAGAATGTACTTATAACAACGAAGGGACACACTATCAAAACAGAAACCCGTCAGTTTTTATCGCTAGTCACACTTGCCATCTTGGGAGTCTGGTTCATAGTGACAGAGAGCCACCGCGTTGTAATCGGCTGGGCTTGGGACTTATTCGTATCATTCACCGACACCTACATAACTCTCTAAGGGGGACACAATGACCAAGTCTAAAAATTATGAAGTAACAATCTGGGCTGATGGATTTCGACAATGGCACGCTAAGGCGGAGTTTTATCCCGCACTTGGCAACACAGGGGAAGCCGAGAGAATAGTAAGCAATGCCCTCAAAATGATGAAGCGAAACCTAAAGCGGATTATTGAGTATAACGACAGCGCAAGTCCTGATTATAGGTTCAAGTGGGAAGTTTGCGCGAACACCACTACACCAGGACTAGGCACTCTAAGGAGTATCACAATCAGAGAAAAACAAACAACCGACTAAGGAGATAGCCAAATGAACACCGCGAAGCCCCCCGAGAAATTGGGGGGTTTTTCTTTGCCCAGGTACTTGACAAAGTGCAGGAAGGTATGTCATAATAGAGACATAGACAGAGAGGGACACAATGTACGGACTACCAGATAGCGCAATAGTAGGAACCGCAAAACGTGTTACCAGAGGAATCCGCGGGAAGCTAGTCAAGAATGACCGAGACTATGTAGAATTTCCCACCCCCTTCTGGGACATGGTGGCCGAAAAAATAGACCAAGTAGCAGAGCGCAGAATCAAAAAGCAGACTCGCAAAGCTCACTTTGAAAAGCACGGGTTCTACCCCGCAGACTAGAAACCAGCAAAATAGAGAAAGCCCCCTAGGGTAAAAATTCCTGGGGGGCCTTCTCGTTCCTCAAACAAACGGCGCTGCTACTACGAATTTAGTCGTCGGGGTTGCTAGCTTTCGACCCAGCTTCGCCAAACACTTCGTTTATTTCAGCAAGTGATAGTTTCCCGTCCTTGAGATACGCCCGTGATAGCCCCTCAACTACTGTAGCTACTCCGCCAATCCCCGCCATCAAGAACGATTGCCAGAGCTCAACGCCCACAATCGTACCCGCTGCAACCACACTCAGTCCCGTTGCCAGGAACACAGCAACCATGCGGCCAACTATTGTTGCAACTTTTCGTGCTCTTTTTGACATGGTCTTTCCTCTCCTATTGCATCTACGCCAGACGCAGCAACGCCCAGCACTCTCTATGATAAGAGAGATACTGGGCGTTGATTTGGGGGCTTAGATACTTACTGTTACTGGGGTACCAGCAAAAATAGCCTGAACCAGCTTCTCGTTCGTAAGGTTATTTGATTCAAAACCGTGGTCTGCAGCAAATTCCTTGATAGCTGCAAGAGTGCCCTTGCTCAAGTACCCGCGGTTGTCTGAACCCGCGCTTACGTAACCAAGCTCCATCAACCTAACCTGAGTTACGCCAACTGAACGCGAGTTGTGCTCGTACATGCTCTCAAACACCAACTTGGTGCGTGAAACACTGATTTCAGAGCCCAGGACTGTCGGAACAGTCTTTGGCTCGGGTTTTTTACCCTTTGGTGCTGCTGCCGCAGGGGTTGGGGCTTCAACCTTCTTCTCCTTGGCAACTTCAACAACCACTTCTGGTTCTTCTTCTACTGCTGCTGCTGACGCAACGACCACTTCTGGCTCAACTGCGCGCTCAAAGTCTGTTCCATCCTGAACCAGCCCGTCGCCGTCACCATCAACCGCGCCAACTTTGAAACCTTCAGGCTTTTCGCCTACTTTGCGTTCGAACTTTGTGCCGTCTTGTACCAGCCCGTCGCCGTCACCATCTCTGGCGTTAGCTTTGAATTTATCTGCCATTACTTACCTCCTGGGTATTCTTTGTACCATGTGTGATACGAACCTGTTGTACCTCCATTATAAGCATCAGGGCCAATGCCCCATGGGCCCCAATTGGTCCCCTGTCTGCTCATCTCAAAGGCGATGCGTGCATTGACATACGGGTCAAACAAGTCTTCATAAGAAGACAACCCGTACTTCTCCATGCGTGCAACTCCAAGCTTTCCTATCATGTTGATTTGGAATAGCCCGTAGCTGTTGTCTCCCGTACTGCTGTTGCCATTGTGGGCTAAAGGATTGCCTGTGCTCTCCTTCATTGCCACGGCCCAAGCCTTACGCAGGGTGCTTTCTTCGAAACCAACACTCCTTAGCACTTCAATCAACTCTTCTTCATAAAAATGCTTCGGAAAGTCAGCAACTTCAGCAACTTCTGCAGCGGCAGCTAGTGGAATTTTTACCCCCACTTCCTCTGTTGCAGCGGCGTCTTCTTCATAACTTTGGGACCTTTGCGGCACAACCCGCTCTGATTCCTGCACTTCAATGCTTGATTCCGCAGCAATTTGACTTGCTGATGACCCAAACTTTGCGCTTGCTATCGCTGACACGCTGATTAGTGCCAAAGTTATTCCGAACACGGTTATTTCTGCCGTTTTTCGATTGATACTCATAGAGTTCCTCTCTACGAACGTCCGTAGTACATTACGTTCTCGTCGTTCCAGTCATACGCATTGACTCCTCGACGGTACGTCTGCTTATTCTTGGGCTTACCTAAGTCCTCAAGCTCCAGCATGGTGCTCCACACTGTATGCAGCGGACGCGTAAAGTCGTGTCCTCGTGCTTGGCCAGCTCTAGTTTTATAGTTTGTGTACTTCAGGGTCTCGCCCAGCTCCACTAACCAATCAACAAACTGTTCCCGAGTCAAGAAAACACGGTGCGGGTAGTCCCTGTTCTTTAGTTGGACTATTTTTGCGTCGTACCTCTCAACGAGTGGCTTCAGCGATTCCATGTCTCGACCTCGCACAACCATCTTGTTTTTATCTTGCGGGTCCTGCACTACGCTGACGAACCCTGTTTCACTAAATAACCACATTTTTACCTCTGTTCTCTCGCGGAAAGCACCGCGCTAATAATTCCTATGAACCCTGCTGCTAGAACCCAGAGTTCGTTACCTAAAATGGCTGACACCAAGATGCCAACAGCTGCAACAGCGGAGATAACCGATGTCCACACTACGTTTTGTAGCTTCATCAGCTCCTCTTCTTGTCTGGACGAGTTCGTCCCACTAGACGGGCGTGGGGGTCACGCAACACAACACCTTGGGCAAAGATTGCCTTCCGTGCTGTTCTGTATGCAACTCCCAGTTGTTTCGCCACTGCTTCAAGGGCTAGGCCCTCTTCATACAACTTGGCGGCTTCTTCTGCGATTTTTTCGCTTTTCATTCTGTCTTTTCCTCTTTCTATTGTCTTTATTGAGTAATAAAGTCTTTACACCAAAGGCTCATCTCTTCGAAAGGGACTTTGCACGCTTCAGGGGTGCCTAGTTCGGTCGCAACGGCCCATAGGGCAATAAACATTGCGAGTAAGGTCCACCCAATAAATAACCTACCGCGTCGGGTAAGCCTAATAGAGAGCTTGTGCTCGATTGCTTCGAAGAGGTCCATTATTTGTCCTTTTGTCCTTTGAATAATGCAAGACTAGCACACCTTCCTGCATAATGCAAGAAGGTTGGCAAAAAGGATTACTTAGTGCGTAACGCAATCAGACTGCGCAAAACTTCTTCTAGCTTGTCTGCGCTGTTGAAATGGCTCTTGTGCGAAATGTCTTCCTCTTCAATGAGCCTGTCAAGAGATAGAACCGCGATGTGGCCCTCTTGCTCGAACATCACAACAAGTTTGGTTTCCCCGTCATTGGGGTCATCAATGATGCTTGCTGTAAATGGGGACGCTGTCCCGTTTGAATGGGTGTCAATGGCTAAGATGACTGGCTCTAACATGCAATTAGTTTACTGCGAGCGCCGACCTTTGATTGGCAGACCACACACTTCTCCCCCCGAGAGAGAGGGAGGAGATGTGCGGGGAAAGGTAGAACCCCTCATCGCAAGCAGCGAGGCGAACTCCAGCAACTTGCGGCACCTCAAGGATACCTAAATTTTTACCCCTGTATTGCCGCCAGGAAAAGAAAAAGGCCCCCAGCAAGGAGGCCTTTCTTCTTCAGCTGGCTGCTATTCGTCTACAATCCCAACATCATTGGCAGCTTCGAGGACATCCCACCCGTAATGCTCGCCCATCCAGACGGCAGCAATCCTAATTGCGAAGTCGTCATCTTTCTCAGCTTCTTGCCGTAGCACTTCATCGAGCTGAACTGTTGTCATCAGCGTGAAGTAATCCCCCACGAAGACCACTGTTCGGGTCAAAGCTACCTTGTCTACTGTGTCCATTTTTTACCCTTCTAGTTGTCGCGTTGTCGCTATGAAAAAAGATGCCATCACCAGCAAGGTGAATGTCATCAAACTCATTGGCTGAATAGAAAGCCCAACTCCCAGGAGAGTTGAGCCCACCACCAATTTTGTCATCAGGTCTAGTCTCTTCCCAGTTGTTCCGAAATGCGCTCTTGTGTGATGCCCTGCGCCTTCATCAGCTTTGTCCAGAGTACTCCTGCTGCTGCGTACTTGTCCATCTTCTGGAACATCCTGTCCATGCTCTCATCCTTGTACATCTTGTGGCGTGACACCTCCAAGTTGCTAAGGGTTACGTAGATAGACATGGCTTCCGCTAACATCTCTACTTCTTGACTATCCAGTTCAAACTTGTCCATTGTGTCCTCCCTCTGTTGAATACTTCATGGTAGCACCTTCCTGCTGTCTTCGCAAGTACATTCGAATAACTTTTTACCCTGAGCCAGAAACACGAAACCCCTCCCGAAGGGGAGGGGGAGGGGCTTCGCTTTGGGGGAAGACTACTTCGGCATTAGTACCGTGTAGTCAGTCACAGTCTGTGTGGCTGTGAACGCTTCTGGGAACAACTTCTCCAGTAGTTTGCGGTCAGTCCCTGCACGGCTACGGCTACTAACTTCAATCCGCACGATGCCATCAACGGTAACAACCTCAGCGTTGCCAATCAATGCCTTGACCTGCTCTTCTAGTGCCTTCTTGGTCTTCTCCAAGTCGGTTACTGCCCTACGAGTTGCAAGGTAGTCGTTGAGAAGAATGCGAGATTCTCCTTCAAACTCCACCGAAACCTGCTCGGTGATGATTTCCTGAACTACCTTGTTGATTACTTGGGTGGTTGTCATAACAATCACTCTTTCTTTATGTCATTTACCCAGAGAGGCTATCTCGCTGGGTGTTGAGGAGGCTATCTCTTCAACTAGTATTACTTTATAGCACCTACCTGCACTTGTCAAGCCCATTCTGAAAGTTTTTATAACAAATTTATAACGCTAGACAGACCACAACAACTTTTCGTCTTTGTAGAGCTTGTCAATCACGTCCTGCGCTTTCACGGGTTGCGGGGTAGCGCTTCTTCTTATGATGGTCTCAATCCAAGTATCTAGATTTTTTACCCCAATGATTTCGAACTTCTCCGCATCGGTCTTGCTGTGCCAAGCTTCGATTATTTCGTCTGCATCTAGGGTAGCCATCAGTCTTTTTTCTCTAAAGCGTCAATAAGTTTGTCTAACTCAACTCGGACATCGTGGTACGCGCCCAATGAACCGTGCGCATACTTTACTTCCAACGGGTTGTGCCTGAACTGTTCTGAGAGCCTGGCAGCAAGTTCCGCTTTTCCTATGACCCAGCCCTTTAGCTCACGCAAATCTTTCAAATTCTGTACGTTCTTACTCATTAGTTTTCCTCTTTCATTAGTGTTTGTCTGTTGTCGTTTAGCATTTTCCGCATACTTTTCCGTGCGTGTACTCTCGTTCCTCGCAAGAGAATTGCTCTCCGCAAGTCCAGCAGTGAATCCAGATAAGTTGTTTTGTCATCTCTGTCTCCTTTGTCGTTCTAGAAAGTAGTATTACATTTACCTGCATAAAAAGCAAGCGAATTTGCAAACTAATTTTTAGCGTGTCGGAGAAAGGGAAAGCCCCCGCAAAAAAATCTACGGGGGCGTCCTGTCTCTTGGGTTTGCGGTTGGACACGGCTGGGAAGGACGATACGCTCAACCAAGAGGTCTATGGAAGGTTAGGCGGTGTTCCGCCTACCTACGTTTGTAAGTGCTGCTGATGCGGCTCGTCCAATCTCAGACGCTGCTGTTGTCGGGTCTAGCTCTCCCTCAAGAATAGTAATGTTCTGACTTCTAACTAGGCCCTTCACAGTGTATCCACCATCGAATGGCAACCACAGGACGGCCACACCTGACTCGCCGCAACGTTTTATCCACTCTCTTGCGTGTTTGCGTTGGTCTGAGCGATAGTGGCCATCGGAAACAACTACCAGCAATCGTGCGCCATCTCCCCTCAACAGGTTCAATGCACCATCAAGAGCCCTGAACGCTGTATCGAATTCTTCAGTTGAGTCGTGGGCACCATAAATTTTTACCTCACTGAGATACTCACCTGGCTTCAATGTCGGAAAGACTGAATCTCCGTAGTAAACAATCGCTGTTCGCCCGTGGACTCGTCTAACTGCCTCGCTAAGCACATACGCTGTAACCGCCATAGGCTTCATCGCGTAGTGCATTGACCCAGAGATGTCCACCATCACTCCAACAGTCAGGTTGGGGTCGTCAGTCTGCCTGCGAACAGTCTTCTTCCAGGGCTCAACCTCTTGATGCACCCCGCGTGCCCTCATGGCATTGCGCTGAACCAGGGCCCTTGTCCGCAAGCGCCCAGGCGGCGTGTTAGAGCTAATCTCAACCTGGGACCTGTCGCGGTACTTAGCCTGCTCCAGCATCCTCGCAACAACAACAGCTGCTCGGCGTTCTTCAGCAAGTGGGGGCCGCGTGCTCTCCAGGCGTGACCTAGTAGTTTTTTTACCCCCGTGAGAGCCCTTGGTGAATACTTCCTTTGCTGCTTCTTCGTTTAGCTGCTTCTCTTCAGACTTTCTCTGCTTTATTTCGACCTGTTCTCGCCAATCCTCTTTAGTCTCCTGGTCTGTCAAGTCATCAGTAGTCGAAATAATTACCGAAGACCTCAAATCCTCCATCGCATCCTGCATCGCATTCTGGAACTCGGCGCTCGCGGGCTGTGGGTTCTCTGCCGCTTCCTCGGGGCTCGGGTCATTGTTCTCTTTCGCGGCCTCACGAACCAGCTTCGCCCACTCCCGTGCTAGTGGGTAGAGAGCCTCGGCATTGCTGTGCTGTGCGTGAGCCTGGAACCTGCGTGCCACATCCCTGAGCTTCTCAACGATGCGTGGCTGAAGATAGGTATCAACCAGTTTTATCAGCTCAGTCGCTTCTTTCTCCTGCAAGATGCCTGCGTCAATGCGTGCATGAAGTAAAGCAACCAATGTAGCTGCGGAGTATGTGTTGGGCTGCGCGGCAAAGGCTTCCTGCGAATCAGCAATCACCAGGTCCATCGCACAGGCTCGTAAGAAATTTTTACCCTCTGGCCGCACGATGATTCCCTGTGCCTCAATCCGTCCTTCCTCCAGCAACATCATGGATTTGAATTCGTCAGGCTTCAGGGCCTTCCGCGCTTCTTCCATACTCCAGTGCGAGAATCGTGCATGAAAGGCTTCGTGTATTACTGCGCCTGTTGCCTTGGCGAACTCATACTGCGTAGCCCGCATGTTGAAGTCGCCTATAAGGCTTGGCTTCACACCAGCAAATACTTGATTGGTGGATACCTGAATCTCAGCAAGCTTGGGGTTGAAGGCTGCTGGGGCTCCGCCTGAGACCTCTGGGCCAATGTGCGCAACGATGTCGTGGCGGTCAGCCCATGTGTTAGCAAGCTCGCCAATGCTGCGTCCTACTGCGAACCACTCTGGAGAGGGCTTACCCAATCCATTTGATGAATAGTCGATGTGTGCCATCTGTTGTCCTTCCAATTTTTTACCCCGTGTCCAGCGGGCAATTTGAACTTATTATAGAAACCACTGGGTGTCAACCTTAGGCGAGAGAAGAGAGGACACCCATGCACCCTCTCCTCCCGTTCCAGCTAGATTTTTGCTGGCTTTACTTCTTGAGGAAATACTTTCCCCAAGACATCTGCGACTACTGGCCTGTCCATCTCTGGAGTGGCGGCAAGTAAGTTTGAAATCGCCCACTCTGTCCCAAAAAGCTCTTCCGTGCTCTTGAAGGCAAGTAGTTCACGCATCTGAGGGGCCCAGGACGTTTCTCCGCTCAACATACGCTTAGAAAGGTTCTGCGCTCCAGTAACCAATCCTGTGGGGACTCCCATCAAGCGGGCCCTGCTCCAGTCCGTAGTCATCTCTGCTTGCACTGTGAACCTGGAGAGTAACGCCTCGCTTAGCCGCACTCCAGGGGCATTTGGGTTGGTCGCCGCAACCACGTAGAAGTCTTCGTGTGCTTTCACCTTCCCGCGCTCTGGATTTGCCGTGACAACAAGTTCTCGACGCCCATCCATCAGCCCGTAGACAATGGACAGCACTTTGGGGTCAATCAAGCCAACCTCGTCGATGAAATAGACGCCGCCAGTCTCTGCCGCTCGAACCAGGTCGCCGTCAATCCACTCAAAGCCGCCGCTTGGTGTCTGAACATAGCCGCCAACCAGGTCAGCAACCTCCGTGTCGCCCGTTCCCATCAAAGTGAAGGTATCGGGGAAGGCTGCTTCAATCAAAGCTGTCTTTCCACATCCAGGGGCTCCGTAAAGCAAAGCAAACATAGCTGAGCCCCCTTGTCCAGTGAAAGCCTTCGTAGTTTGGCCGCGTGCCTGGCGCAAAACTGTTACGTCAGTGTGAGCGCCCCAGGGGCGGGCATAGTAGATGTCGCCATTTGGGCGGACGTACTCGTTCTCGCCTCCCATGTTATTTGCGCCTACCATCTTCTTGCTTTTATACGGGGCTCGCTCGGAACCTGACGCACGGGACACATACCTACCCTGCGGTGTCACAAGACTGCTAAGCAGTATGCCCGCGTCTGGGTTCACGCCCTGCGCAACAACATTCTCGACCATCTCCCAGTACCCTTCGCCAATGGCCTGGTACCTCTTCCGCATTGAATCTTCCATAATTTTTACCCCTCAGCCTTCAGTGGTTCGGGAAATCCCAAAGCCTTTCGCGCCAAATCCACTCGGTACATGAATTTGCTCGGTGTTTTTTCAACAAAAATGTCGTCCATGTCTTTCTTGGAGATTTCAATCAGCAAGGGACTCTTCACCATCTCCCACCCGCTTAGCAGCATTGTGTTGAACCACACAGTGACCTTCTCAAGGCGGGCCTCACCGTGAGCCTGTACGTGTTTGTTAGGAAGGTTTTCCGATGAGTTGGGCTCCCACTCTAAAATTGGCTGTGTGACGCTCTCCAAGAAGGTGGCGTTCCACTGCTTCTTTGGGTTCTCTAAGGTCGTAATCCGACGATACATAGAAGCGCGCACAACCATGTTCTCCGTTGTGTAGCCATCAGGTGTAAAGATGACTTGCATCAAGGATTCAGGTTTAGTCCACTCGGCGTAAACAGCAACGCCTTGGACATCTTTCTCTTCTGTAGCCATGGGTGTCTTCTTTCTTTTTGTCTTTGTCTTTATTTTTACCCCTAAGGGCAGAACAAAAGTATCGCATCACTTTCCTGCAATGTCAAGCCACATCCAAAAGTTCTTTTGAAGTTGCTCCTAACTGCGAGCGCCGTGCAAATCTACGCAAAAGCACTAAGTGGGCAGTTTTATCGCGACATACCCAGGTCGGTTTTTGACGGGGAACGACACCCATCAAACTTATTTTTACCCTTAGAACTCTTCGTACTTGCTTAGGTCAACGCCGTATCGGTCAAAGGCGGCTCGTAGCCCAGCTTCGTCTGCCTCTGGCTCGTACGACTCTGTAATGAGCCGTGCGACTATCGGTCTGAAGATGTCAGGCGTATCTTCAATAATGTCCCAGTCCACTTCGTTCCAGTAGGTGGTCTCCATCAGCACATAGCCTTCGGCGTTGCCGTAGCTCCCATCAGCAGCAAAGTAGCTCAATACTTTCTGGAGTGGCTTTGGTGCTCTCTTGCGCTTGAACTTTCCTTTTGGCATTATTTGCTACCTTTCGCTGAATAGTCTTGATTGCCTTCGCATACATTGCAGAAGGGTGTGCAGTCGAAACTCCCTTGGTGGTTGGGGCACACTACCCGTGCCATTCTATGCCTCCTTCTCAAGTGCTAGGCCGAACCCCAGAACAAGAGCGACAACGTCTTCCTCGTCAAAGGCATCCCAGTACTCTTCAGTCTTGCGGGCAAAGCGCTCCCACTCGTCCTGAGACATCTCTAGGCGGTAGCCGTGAGTACTAATAGCTTCTTCTACAAAGTCCTTAGTCCAGACGGCACAGGCTACGGTTTCGTTGCCAAGTCCTCTACCCTCTAAGGCCTGAAAATACTCACGCCACTCTGTGACGCTGTTCTGGTAACTCTTCATCGTGTCTCCTTCGTTCGTTGCGATGTAGTTATACATTATTGCATTTACCTGCACTTGTCAAGTCAAGCTCCAAAGAAAGTTTTTACCTGGATAAGCAGCAATCTGCAAGCGCTGTCCCTGTCTAAATTTTTACCCCTGCGCATCAGTCATCTGATTTCGGGCAGAAAAAAACGCGGGCCCTAAGGGGGTGGGCCCGCGTTCTTTTTTTCGGGGTGTTAGGCAGTTACCTCAATCTCAAACGGTGCCTCGGCCTCGAAGCCGAATACGGTGCGGAAAAGGTCGCGCCCGTCATACCACTCTGACCAGTAGCCGTCTGAGCTAATCTCAACGGCATCGGTGTAGCAATCCTTGAGCCATAGCAACACAGCTACAACAACGGTGTCATAAGGCTTCTCGGCGGTCTTGCAAAAGTCAAACAGCATTGGCTGTCCCGCGGCGTGCGCTGGTTGGCTCGATACTACGGCGTCCCAAGCGAATGTCTCGTGTGCGTCGTCGCCCATACCATTGAAAGCTACGCGGGTCTCGCTAATCTCGGGTGTGGTTGACTCGCCAAACGCGTCTCCGATTTCAATGCCGCGGGTCTTAGCCTCGGCAAAAATCTTTTCAACGCCATTTGTGAATCTCAGGTAAGCGCCTGGCCCACTTGAGCGAACTATGTCTCTTCTAATGTAGTGTGTATATCCCATTTTTGTGTCTCTTTCGTTTGTCGTTCTGGCTCCATCTAGTGGAGATAGTGAAACTCTATAATACTTTTTTACTAATGTCAACTAATGTCAACTATTTTCTTTTAGCGTGTCGAAGAATGCGTCTGACTCTTCGTAGTAGCGGTCCATAACCATCTCGTGCGTGGCTTCCTCACCCTCTGGCAAGTCTCGCTGAATCTTTTCCATACGTTCTACGTATCCGCGCATCTCTACGCCCTCTTAACAACCAAGAGCTGGCCTAAGCCCGTGCCCAGTTGGCGGTTTGTGTATGTGGACCAGTGAGCGGTGCAAAGATACGCCCACGCGCCAGAAACAATCGCGGCGTCGTATTGGGCCCTGTCCTCGCAAAAATTGCATCGTGGAAGTGTGCTAACCACTACTTTGTCTGACATTTTTACCCCTAACCTACGTAGCTTTCGCCCGTGTAGTCTCGTTTTTCTTGGCAAGCGGGGCAGGCCCACTCGCCCCACTCTTCTCCGTTGTAGGCGGACAAGTCAATCTCGATGTCTTGGTCTTGCTCAAACATCGCGCAGTCGTTGTTCCAGCACTGAACCACGCGTTCACCCGTGTATTCAATGTCTGGGCCAGCAATCTGATACTCGCTACCAGTCACGCCCGCTGGGTAGTTCATTTTTCTTCCTTAGTTGACACCATAATCGCGCCGCACTCAAGAAAAGCCTCGGTGACACGGTCTACGTCCCAGGGGTCCACCAGTACGGTGGCGGTCTTGAAATCTGGGTAAGTGGCTATTATTTGCATTTTGTTTCCCTTCGTCGTTGTGTTTCTATTATACAGACTTATCTGACATTTTGCAAGTTTAGAAGCAAGTGTCGCAAGTGCAGTGCGCCTTCTTGCCACTCTGGCATCGGTCTGTGGCCTCGTGCCTCGGTGACATTCCGTATGCGTTGTAGGTGCACTCCTCGATACCGCACGCGGTGTAGTGGTAGGTATTGACCTGTGCGCCACGGCATTGGGTGCAAGTTGTCTCGCAAGGCTCACCCTCTTTATAAAAGTAGCAAGGCTTGGTGATTAGTGTTGTCGTCATTTTTACCCCTACGCTTTCTTCTCGAAGATTACGGGGCCAACGATACGGTATCGCGTGCCCGTCCAGCTCAAGATGCCGATTGCATAATCCTTGGCCTCTTTCTTTGTAGCGAACTCGTAAGGAAGAAACTCCCTAGGTGTCTCGATAACATAAACCATTTTGTTCCCCTGCCGTTCTAACAAGTTATTTACTTGTTGATGATTATTCTAGTACCTTCCTGACATCTATGTCAAGCTTATTCTGAAAGTTTTTTTCGAGCCGTGCCGTGCTTCAAATTTTTACCCCCGCGAACGGCAAAAAGAAACGGGGCACAACAGTTTCCCGCTATGCCCCGTAACCTTGTGTCGCTACTTAGCTAACTCCAGCTCTTGCTCAGACACCCCGTACTTTGCGGGGTCAATCTCAAGGCGGGCAAGTATGTCGCTAACCATAGGCCGTGAATAAAAGTAGTTACCGTGAAGCGGGTACACGCCGTCAACAGGCTCCCAACGGTCTATCTGCTTGCCGTTCGGGCCGTGATACGTCACTAGTTCTTCTAGGCCTAAAACGTAGACATCTCCGACGAACCAGCAATGCAAGTCGCGCCCCGCGTGTTCCAACACGGTACGGGCATAAGGCTCTCCGCCAAACTCTGGGTCGGGCCGCATCCAGATGAGAGTATCCATCCACTCGCTCTGGGAGTATCCGCGCAGTGCAACAGGCAAAACAACCAACCCTTGGGCTTCAAGGTACTCGATGACCTCGTTTTGTACATCGCCGTAGTTATCCGCTTCCGTGCCGTCAACTACTTCGCGAATGCCCTCGACAAGCTCTGGCTCGGCGTGGAATAGCGGGTTGTAGCCTCTTGAGGCACGCAGAGTCCACATACCCATCTCGTCGGCCTGCTCCTCTATGGGGTTCGGGTACGACCCCTCGTCGCAGTGCATCGCAATGCGGTGGTGGGTTCCCAGGGCAATCCAATTTTCTAAGCTGTAAGAATCAAACACGACTTGCCATCCTTTCTAGTTCACTAATTAACCAAGTGTTTTGTACGGTTTTGTAGCTGGCTCGGTTCTCAAACGACTCAACCGTGCCGTCGTCTTCCTGAGTCGAGTACGACCAAATAATGTCGCTTTCCCAGTCCTGGATAGAAATTAGCTTCCTGTCGCCACCAATAGGCAAGCAGTACTCTTCCCAGTTGTCGCGTAGGTACTCAATCATTGTGTCTCTGCTTTGAAACAGTTCTTCTTCATTGAGAAGATAGATGTCGTGGTGGTAGTACTTACTCATTGTGTCCTCTTTCATTCGTTCGGGTGGTGCATAGATAGAATCTATCATAGAATCTTCCTGACCGCAAGTTCTTTCTGCAAAAATCTTTAGAAAGTTTTTTTGCAGGATAGTTGACAAAAGTGCAGGGAGATGCCATACTTGTATTACAGACACCGTAGGAGGTAGAAAATGGTAAAAGAATATGTTGTTGCATTTGCGGGAAATTTAGCCAGTTACCTTGGACCCCGTTACTTTGACACTCTAGAAGAGGCGCAGGCCTTTTTCGCAATGGCGCAGGAGAAACTCGTCAATCCAGAACTAGTACAGATAATGCGGGTGGTTCCGCTAGCCGCCTAGCAAATCTGAATAGCCCCCGCTTCGGCGGGGGTTATTTTTTATCTCCAGTTTCTGCAACCCAGTAGTGATGCGGGATGCGGGTCAGTAGGAGTAAAAGTTATTGTCAAGTCCCTCGCCGCTCCAGGCCTGGTGCAAAATTTTTACCCCTCTTGGGGTCCGCCGCTGGTTCACGGGCCTGAAGTTGTTTGCAAGTTGAATCCGCCGCTGCGGGCCGCATGTTTGTGTTTACTGGCAAAGTCTAAAGTTTTTTATAAGTTTGGTTGGCAATGGTTCTGGAATTCCCCTGGCCGCTTACGCAGGGCCCTATAAACAAAGGGAAGCACCCGTACAGATTTAAAGGTAAAACTGTACGGCTTGCTTGCCGCTCTGAACAGTAGGAATGTTTAATTACTTTGTTTAAGGTTTTGACTTGCCAATAACTTTTTACCCCCGCCGCTAGTACCCGAGCCGTCTCCGCATCTCGTCGGATTTTTCTTGCCGCAGCTTCAAGTCGTCCGTAAGGTCTGGGCCCTTATAGTCTGGCCGTTTGTTGAAGTCTCCCGCTAGGAACCCCAGGCCGTCTTGCTCAAGCCGCGAGCCGCAGTTGGGGCAGGCCTCGTGCCGCCAGAAGTCGTAGACTCTCCCGCACCAAAAGCAGTCGCGGTACAAGTCCGAGGCGGTCATCTGGGGGCTCCCTACTTTACAAGCCGTTATTTAGTAACTATAATAAGCCTACGGCTTATTAAAGTTAGTAAATAACTGCAGTGTGTCTGCAATCTCGCGAGCTTCGTTAGCGCGGGCCGTCACCCGTATGTGCTCGTCTCGGGTTCTAGACAGGCCGATGTCCTCAGCGGTACGGTCTGCATGCCGCTCCGCTATCGCAGCAAGCTTCTCAATCAGGTCTAAATCAGCCATTACAGGTCCTTCATCTCTTCTTCATTGAAATCGGCGGAAACAACAGTCTCGCCGTCTTCTTCTTCGTTGTCTTTTTTAGGGGTAAAAATTTCTACGGGTGTTGCAGCAGCGGCGGGCACGGTCTCAACAACTTCTGCATCAACAATGTCTTCCTGAATGCGGGCCGCTCCAGCAGTCAAGCGGGCAAGCCGTTCTTGAACAATCTGTGCGGGCGAGCGGCTATCCGATACTTCAACGTCAATGTTCAGGTCCATGCCTGCCCGCACGCCTGCACGGTCAAGTATCTCCGTTGAGGCTTTCAGGCGGACCTGCTCAGACTCAGCGGATTCCATCATCTGCTCCAGTACATCAACTGCGTACGGCGCAGCCTGGATTAGCTTGCGGCGGGCCCGTTCCACATCCTCGCCTGGCTTGCGTACACTGCGCAAGTGGATGCGGCACAGGCCGTCATCTTTAATTCTTCCCGACGCCCACAGCATGCAGCGGATGCTGTCCGCTTTGATTGTCTTACAGCGGTGAGGCTGTACTGCGGGTGCTCTGTTGGCGGTTAGCGGGCCGCCACGGTCTTGCTCCTCAAGCCACTTGCGGGTTGCGCCAAGAACCCACGGGGGGGTCATCTTGCAAGCCGTCTCATCAACAATCAGGTCGAGCCCCGTTAGGTAGTCGGAGTTGGTATCTCTCGGGTCCACTAGTAGCGGCTTCTTTTCCTGAATCGAAAGTAGTCGGCGCTCGCGAGTCATCTCCGCTGAGCGGGCCGCAATCAGTCCCGTTGCCTGGCCCGTCTGTGAATAGACGGCGTCCCAGTTAAAACTGTTGGCTCTCAGTACTTGGCGGTTCTCATACGTGTCCTCGACCACGCCGCGGTCTTGCTCCAGCAAGCCGAGGGTAGAAAGGTCGGGCCGCAGGTCCGTTGGAGTGTCAAGTGCGGGGATGCTTTCGGACTCGTCAAGAATAGACGCAGCGCCAAGTTCAGGGATATCCAAAATTTTTACCCCTAGCTCAAGCCGAGGTGGGTGTTAAGTTCTTGCCGCTTCTCCTGGAGGGCAGCAGCCTTTGCGGCCTTCTCCGTTTTGGTGCGATAGTTCGCAGCGCGGAGGTCCGCAATCATTTCTTCAATTTCATTCTGGAGAGCGAGCTCCGTTACAATGTGGAGCTCAAGCTCTTCAGGTGTCATCGACGTTGGGTCTATGGCCATTGTTGTTCCTTAGTTGTTGTGAAGTTAGAAAAGGCCCGCCGTGAGAATTTTTACCCCCACGACGAGCCCGTTCATCAAAAGTTATTTCTTAGTTGTTGGGGTCTTCTTTGCCACTGGCTTCTTAGCCGCGGGTGTCTTTTTTCCAGCCGCTGGCTTAGTCACCTCAACGATGACGGTCTCGGGCCTTGTTGTCTCTCCGACAAGCGACGGTCCAGCTTTCGAGCCGAGGTTTGCAGAACCCAGTGAGGAAAGGATTGAAAGTACAGCAGCCGAAGCAGCAAGTGACAGGCCCTGAACCCAATCCATGTCAAGCAGGCCGATTTGGTCCGTGCCGAACACAGCAATCAAAGTCTGGACAAAGGTTTTTACGGCCCTTTCGAAGGCCGCTTTCCAGAAATTTAGGTCGTATAGCATTTTTCGTTTTCTCCTTAAAGGGTAGATTCCCACCCAATACCAGAATGGTACAGCATGTTGGAAAGAATTTTTGGCGGATGCAGAGACAGGTACGAGCCCTTTCATAAACAATCGCCAAAAATGCAGGAAGGCGAAAACCCCCGCAATCCTTTTGATTACAGGGGTTTAGGCACTTTACGACCCCCTATCAGTAGGGTCGTGTTTAGTCTAAAAGAAAACTGCTTTTCGGTGTGTTGGTTTTTAGTTTTTAGTAGCCGTCTTTTGGTCTAGGTGCGAACCCGTCTTTGACGATTTTGTTCGCGGCCAAGTACCCTTGGATGAACTCTGACGACTTCGTCCCAGTATAAAATCTGGCTCCCTCAACCAATCTACGTTCGATTGATTTTTGGTTGAACTGCCTTCCGTCTATGAAGGTGTCTCCGTAATCAACTTGCCCGTTGAGCATGGCATCTGTAATTCTTGCTGTCATTTGGTCTTCTCTCTTACTTGTCCCAAGGTTGTCTTAGGGCCAATCTTTCTAGCCGTCTTCGTCTGGAGTTTCTGGGGTCTCAAGAATGGGCAACCGATTCATAGCTTCTTCACCAAGAATCACGTCAATGGCACGACGCAATCCGAGGGAGTACATGTTCCCCGTGTCGTCTCCCATTACAGATTCCCAATCGACAACCATCTCCTCAAGGTTGGCCACTGTTGCATTAGTCCACTTATCAAACTCAGAGGTCACAAGATTAATGATGGTGACTGAAGCCTCTGGAGTAATCACGCCGAACCGAGTTAGCTGTGTGAGTATCAGTACAATTTCTTTCTTTGGGTTTTTATTCATTTGTCTTTTCTCCTTTTATCTCTCTACCTTTGTCCGTTGTGGAAAGCCACACGTCCCTAGTTCAATTTTTTGTAGCAGCTATCGCAGACAAGCATGTTGTAAGCCGAGTGCTCATACAGAACAGCAGACGCAACTGAATTAGTAGGTACCACTCTTCCAGCTCCCTCAGCTCCGCACTTCTTACAAACCTGCGCGCCTTCAATCCATTCACAACCTTTGCCTCCCTCAGCTAAAGCAGCAATCCCACGAATCAGAGCGTGCTCGTTTCCAGGGCCAGTTGTCTTACGTAAGAAGAGTCTTGTATCGTCGACTGTAAGAACGGCATGAACGTGTCTGCAAGGGCATTTGTATCTAGTTGGCTCACACGCACCACTCTCAGGGATGTGTTTATTAACCGCATGGCCACAGATACAAATTCTTGGGTCACGCCTTGGCTTACTCTTTAGGCGCTTATCCGTCTCAATGGCTTCGTCAGCATCTACACCCATGCCCGCCAGTATGTCTCTTGCATTACTCATTCTGTTGCTCCTTCACTATCTTCATTACTTTTTTCCATCCACTGAGTTACAACAAGAACCATTTCGTCAATGTTCAACGAGTCAAAGTTCTCTACAAACTCTCTAGAAATTATGTTCCTCAGAAGCTCACTTACAAGACCAAACTGTTTTATTGAGTCGCTCTCTTTGTATAAAGCCATAATCTCAAGTGCGGGCAAAACTCTCATACTGGGTACCAAAGCTTTTATCTCGCCAATGTCTAACTCAACAAACGTTGCTTTCATCATCTTCTGTCCTTTGTCTTTCGATTCTTTCGAACCACTTTGTTATAGAGCATCATAGACACACTATCTACGACTTGTCAACTTAAAACTAAACTCTTACCCAGCCCAACATTTTCTCGACTCCTCGAAAAAAGCCCAACTCTCTGAAAACTATACCACTACTATACGACTATAAAAACCATACTACTAGTAACTTATTTTAAATTTCCGTTATGTTAACCCTTTTTCTACTACGTGTAAGGATAAAAAAATCCGTGTAGTAGTAAATATAGTTAACACTTTACTAATGCAAGCATAGTCGAATAGTTTTTTAAGTCGTATAGTCACGACATACTAACACGATTTGCTCCAAAACTTTTTTTATTTCTTGTTAGTAACTCTTAAAAAGATACTAACAACATTTGCCGAGAGTCCACTTTTATTTCTTGTTAGTATCTTCTTCCCCAAAGCAAGACAGACTATACGACTTTACTACTAAAAAGTAAAGCGACTATATAAAGTGGATAGGTGTATTAGTGGTAAAGTACATAAGTTATTCGGAAGTCAAAAAGGATTAAATAATCACACTTATTAATTCCATACTTCGTACTCCACACCCCGCACCCGCTTTTACAAATGCAAAGCGAATTGCTTGAAGTGCTCAACCTTCACCGTAGGGTCAACCCAGATTTGGAATCCCGCTGCCGTAGCACTTTCACACCACGAATAGTCTTCGCCAAAATTAACAGGGAACATGGCCCCCTGAATTCTTGTTTCTCGAATCTTGAACCAAGGCCTAGGCATCCGCTCAAAGACACCCGAGCTCACGGCCAAGAACCCAAAGCCAACACCGTCTACTTGAACAGGGTCCGCAGTCAACATAAACTGCAAAGCGTTTACGATTGTTGGATGCCCCATCTCATTTATGATGGTTGCACCGATTCGACCCTGTTGGTCAATCGGCACCATGCCAGAGATAATTTCTAGGTCATGGCTTATTAGTTGCTCAAAGGCTTCTACGTTCCAGCAGACATCGGAATCAATCCAGACAATCTTGTCGTAGGTATATTCTCCCGCCCCGAACTCTTTGGTTTCCCAGTTATGTCCGTCACTGTCCGTGGCGGTTTGCTCACGCGCACTTGGGACAAACGAAGAGAACTTAGAGACAAAGTGGTATGTCAGCCTTTTGCTATCCATCCACTTCATGGTCTCGACCAGAGACTTTACATAATGAGACAGCATGGAGTGGCCAGGAGTAGCAATCACGATATTGTAATGAGGCTTGTCCATATCCCAATTCTACACCTCTATATACAGAATCGCTATAAAGAAACGGGCGTACAATAGAAACATCGAAGGAGTCCACATGGCAAACCCACTTCCCATTGAACGACAAGACTACTGCCCACATTGTGGAGCTAAGCGTATTGAAGACCAGGGCAACAACACTAACCCCCGTTGCCCCAAACAGGGCTGCCCAGGGCAGCACACTGCAAGAGCAGGCAAGCCAGTTCAGTAGCATTGCATTATTGCTTACCCCATGCTAATCTTCACCCATGGGACAATTTACCGATGACAGCCAAACACGCTGGACCGATGATGCAGGACAGACAATAAACAACGTTCACCCTGCAGACCAATGCCTTAACGACCAAGGCTGCACCATTCACGGACCGTCTAATCACAGCATGGTTCACTTCCCCCAGATTTGGCGAGCGGACAGGGGGTTCATGGAACGTATTTGCCCCCACGGTGTCGGGCATCCCGACCCTGACGAGCTCTCCATATTTGTGAACCTCACCGATTCAATCCACGGCTGTGACGGTTGTTGCATCGACCAGCGAACATAACGACAACAGACAACAGGAGCAGGAAATGACCGACGACTCATTAGACTTTCTGAAAAAAAGAGTAGCCGATGCCCTTATGGCAGACCATGGGTTTGTCCATGACCCAGCAAAGTACGACATAGAGTTCGACCCTGATGACCCAGACAGCCAGTACTCAATGGTTTGGGCAGATGCTTCTATCGCAGTAGATACTTTTATCGAAGCTCTTTTAGATTTAGGGGACGAGGCATTAGAAGAAGAAGAGCCAGAGCCAGAGCCTAGCGACGAGCCTAGGTCTCCCTTTGATAATCCCTCTATCCGTTCCTCCAACACAACTTTTATTTTTCTAGACCCAGGCGATGGCAATCCAAGATACGTTGGAGATGTGCGTGACTGGCTTGCCATTGTTGATGGTCTAAAAATCCCAGACTCTACAGAAATAGAGGGGAGCCTACATCTTGACTACGACATTAAGCCAGCTTCCTATGTCCAAGCAATCGACTGCGGAGAGTGTGAGAAGGATGACGTACTTGTCGGCACCCACAACTGTCAGGAAGGTGCCTAGCATGAATCAGCAGGAAATAATTGCCGCAATTCAAGAGCAGCTCCTTTCGGCAAAAGGTATGGGCAAGTCTGCCGAAAATCTTGCAGGGATTGAAGAGGCTCTCAACATTGCTAGTGCGGGAGTGACACCCCCCGAGCACGACCCGACTCAGACCACATTGTTTGATTGGGACGACACCACCACTAAGAAGCTAACAACCGATGACGTGCGGGAAATGTTTGTTGACCGTTGGTGGGTAGATTTTGAAGTCGCCACAGAGTACGGGCCAGAGTTTGATGTGTGGCTTGAGTCCGTAAAGGATGAGGCGCGCAACGAGGCTGCCAATGACAGGGGTTACTGGAAGCTTCATGCCGAAGCCTTCCATAAAGGCGAGCTAATGGGCAAGCTGGACAATCAAGACGCCATGATTGAGCTGCTTGGTAACGACGATTTTGTGTACGCCTTTTGGGTGTTGGCGGACGAGCTTTTTCATTTAGAAAGCGATGAGGAAAGGGTAGTCGAGAGGGCTGAAGCGAAAAAGCTGATTATCGAATTGATTAGGGGGACACAATGAGGTTTCGCAACTGCGAATGCGAAACTTGCGAGTTTCAAAAAGGACAAGAACTTGATGCTCTCGAAGCGGAGGCCGAATTACTTGCGCTAGCAAACAAGGACGCGCAAGACGGAATAGACGATTACCTAAAATGGGCGGGGCTGAAATGAGGGGGACACAATGAGTGAGGCTGTAAAAGCATGGGCCGAATTGGACGAAACTGTTGCAACGGCTGAAGCAATCGGATTTTCTCGGGAAGAAGCAGAGCGCATTATTGGGCGCATGAGGCGAGAAACTAGTTGGGACATAACACGTATTCGCAAAGAAATTATTTCGCTTTCAAGGGGGACACAATGAGTAAAGTTACAGGCGCAATGACACATATCCACTTTCACGATAACGGCAAAGCTGTTCTTCAGGCCGCCACAGCCAGGGAACGCAACACAACACTTGTTATTGGTGCTGATTCTGAGAAGGGTGTCCTTTTGCTGGACATTGACGTACAGGACGATGTGTGTTCAGGGGCGGCAGAGTTGCGTGAGCAGTTGCTAATGATTATCGAGGCACTTGAGGGCTACGACCCAAATGATGAAGGGGGGGCACAATGAGTGTCAAGCTAACTAATAAGGATGTTCGTTTAGAGTTCGCGGGTGCGCAAGCCTGGTGGGGGAGTCCTGAAGAACTTGGGAAGATGTTTGACACATGGCTTGAGTCTGTAAAGAAGGAAGCCTACGATGAGGGTTATGCCGAGGGTAAAAGAACCGACGAAGGGGGACACAATGAGTGAACAAGCATACAACCAGGGATATGAACACGGGGCCAGGGAATTTTTAAAGCTTAGCCACCAACGTCGCCTAAAGCGCCAAGCAGTAGTTGGTTGTGTCTTTCTTTCGATAACTGGGCTCGCGGCGTGTATAGCAATTCTTGCTTTTCTGCCGCTTGCTGAATGGGGGACGCAATGAGTGAGGTTAGTTGCGCGAAAGAGCTCGGGATTGACATGGGTAAGCTTATGGCGGTTATCCTATGAGGGGCTGGGGGTTGATTGTTATGGGGGCTCTTTGGATTCTTGTGCCTGGGTTGATTGACACTTCCGCGCCAATCAGTGGTTTGAGTGTTTTGGGGTTGTTTTTTGTTGTTTGGGGTGCAATCAACATGATAAGAGGGGTACACAATGAGTGAGCTTAGGGTCGAGATTGATGCCGTTGAACTGGATGCCATAATTACTGGTTTGGAACTTGTGCGCGACTCAACATCCACCCTAACCAATGGGCACATTATGGAGGTTGCCGCGCTAGCGTTGACGGTACTAAAAGACCTAACCCCCGTGGTGCCCGATTGGCCTGCCTGGTATTACGCGAAGGACGGTGAAATTTGGGAACTAAGCTCGGACGAAGATGTGACCAGGCATTATGTTGTTTCCGAACACGGGTTTTACATACTCCCGCTTATCGGCACTGAAGACC